>PVBE012198181.1_pt1 | contig 10639 bp, 8 predicted proteins | sample 1631181 | NCBI WGS metagenome assembly PVBE01 (sample SAMN08397723, study PRJNA350692) | Marine metagenome, whole genome shotgun sequencing project. | isolation source: water | place: Pacific Ocean | collected 2012-04 | reverse complement strand
CGGCGTTGTCGAGATCGACGGGGCTCTTCAACTCCTGTCCGGCAGCGAGCGCGCCCTCTGCGTTGGTGGGATAGTCAAACGGCATCCGCCCGCGCGCGATTGTCATGGGCGCAGGACTTCGAAGTGTTCGACCGTCATCGAATAGAGTATTCGGTTCATGGGCCTGGTAGGACGGCTGATCCAGCATGTCAGGGGTGAAGAGCAAGCCACGCTCTTCTCGATTCCCGTCGGTTACGGACGCCATCGTCCATGCAATAACCATCCAGATTCCAAGAAATACCAGAAGTGTTCGACGTGCGTTCATTGATCCAGCTCCTTGGTGGATTCAGCAACCTTCAGCACACCATGATCAGCCCAAATTGCTCTTACCGACTCAGAGTCGAGCGCGCGACCCGTTTCGGCCAACAGGATGACAAAGCGATCATCGGTAATCGGCGAGTGAATGACCTTGTGCTTCTTGCCTGGGAAGAGTCGTGAGCGAATCAGAAACGCTGCCACAGTTGAGAGACCTGCAAAAAGCACCGTCATCTCAAAGCCGACCGGAACAAATGCCGGCAGCGAATTGAAGGGCTTGCCGCCTACATTGATCGCCCAGTCCGAGGCGGAGGTCCAATACTGAAAGAGCATCGCCAGACTCAAGCCTACGATTCCAGCGAAGAAACAGACCCACGGCAAACGAGTCGGGCGAATCCCCATCGCTTCTTCAATGCCGTGGATCGGGAATGGGCCGAAGACATCGATAATCTCATGGCCGGCGTCGCGCGAAGCGCGAACCGCCCCCAGTGTGTCATGGTCATTCGCAAAACTCCCAGCAATTATTCGCTGGTTTTCCACTCCCTTGAGGTGCCTCATGATGCAACCCCCTCTTTGGTCTTCGGTGTCTGCAGCACGCCCTTTACCTCACTGATAGCGAGGAACGGAAGGAAGCGGCAGAAGAGAAAAAACAGCGTAAAGAACAGGCCAAACCCAAACACCAACGATCCCATTTCAATCAGGGTCGGCGAGTAGCTGGACCAACTTGATGGCAGGAAGTCACGGTGCAGCGACGTGACAATGATCACGAAACGCTCGAACCACATACCAATGTTGATGGCGATGGAGATCAAGAAGACAACGAGGTGTCGGTGGCGGACTCCACGGAACCAGAGCAACTGAGGAATCATCACGTTGCAGCCAACCATGATCCAGTAGGCCCAACCCATTGGGCCAAAGGCACGATTGAGGAATGTGAATCCTTCGTACATGCTGCCCGAGTACCAGGCAATGAAGAACTCTGTAGCGTAGGCAAAACCAACAACGCAACTGGTGAAGAGGATCACCTTGAGGGCCGCGTCGATGTGCCTTTGAGTGATGTAGTCCTCAAGATACATGACCTTGCGGGCAATGAGCATCAGCGTCATCACCATTCCAAAGCCAGAGAAGATCGCGCCGATGACAAAGTACGGCGGGAATATGGTGGTGTGCCATCCGGGGATGACGCCAGTCGCGAAGTCGAAACTGACGACACTGTGAACACTGATCACAAGAGGCGTCGCAAGCCCTGCGAGAAGCAGGTACACCATCTCATACCGAGACCATGTCCGTTGCGAGCCGGTCCACCCGAAACTCATGACTCCGTAGACGAGGCGCTTGATTTTTGTCTTCGCTCGGTCACGCATGGTAGCGAGGTCAGGGATCATGCCGTAGTACCAGAACACTGCTGAGATGGTGAAGTAGGTGCCGATGGCAAAAACATCCCACAGAAGAGGCGAGCGGAAGTTGACCCAAAGTGAGCCGCGTGCGTTGGGGTAGGGAAAAACCCAATGAGCCAGCCATGGGCGCCCCATGTGGATAACAGGATAGAGGCCGGCGCAAATGACAGCGAAGATCGTCATGGCTTCGGCACCACGATTGAACGAGGTCCGCCATTTCTGCCGAAGCAGAAAGAGGATCGCCGAAATCAACGTGCCTGCATGGCCGATCCCGACCCAGAACACGAAGTTCGTGATGTCAAATGCCCAACCAACGGTTCGGTTAAGGCCCCAGGTGCCGATACCTGTACCGATCTGGTAGGCCACGGCCGTCCCGCCAACCGTCAACGCGCAAAGCGAAATAACGAAGGCAATCCACCATCGCCTGGTTGGGCGCTGGTTTGTTGGCCGCAGGACATCATCTGTCACGTCACTGTAGGACTTCTCGCCCTCAATGAGTGGCGGCTCTACGACGTGAGCGATTGCATCAGCCATGCTTCTTGGTCTCCGAGTCATCCTCGCGGTTTCTCACGAGCGTCTGATAATCCACACCGGGCCGAACATTCAATTCGCCCAGCACCTGATAGCTTCGATCGTCGTCATGAGCTTTCGCCACATCCGACTCTTCGTTCTTCAAGTTGCCGAAGGTAATCGCCTTGGCGGGGCATGCCTGAACGCACGCCGGTTCAATTGCAATGGAGTCAAGATCCTTGCCTGTCCGCCTGGCCTCGGCCTTGGCGGCCGCAATCCGCTGCACACAGAACGTGCACTTCTCCATAACCCCTCGTGTCCGAACGGTGACGTCCGGATTGAGCCCCATATTCTGCAGATGATCTTCGTGAGGGTAATCGAACCAGTTGAAACGCCTGGCCTTGTAAGGGCAGTTGTTTGCACAGTAGCGCGTCCCTACACAGCGATTGTAAACCTGGGTGTTCAGCCCCTCCTCGCTATGAACCGTAGCCAGCACAGGGCACACCGTTTCGCAGGGCGCGTTGTCGCACTGCTGACACATCATCGGTTGGTGAACGACGTCAACGTCCTCACCCTCTCCTGCATAGTAGCGATCGATTCGCAGCCACTGCATTTCGCGATGGCGCTTGACCTCGTCCTGGCCGACAACAGGGATGTTGTTCTCGATCTGACACGAGAGGACACACGCCGAGCAACCTGTGCATTTCGACAAGTCAATACTCATGCCCCAGTGCGGCAGGTCGTTCGTGTGATCGTCCTTCCAAAGACCGTCGCCGTGGTGTGCACCATGGTGACCAGCGTGCCCTGCGACCACCGCAGCCACTGTAGTTTCCTGAACCATTGGCCTCACCTCGCCACCGGCCGGCGCCAGGTGCTTCGGGACATGAAGCGAGTGGTGTTCCTGCGTTGTTGCAAGCCCCACATGGCGTCCTGTCTTCTTGAGTGCAACAAGCGCACTGCCACGAAGTATCGCAGCATTGGCACCAATAAGACCTTCGCCGGTCGGCTTGCCTTCCCACCATTGCGGCCCGACCTTCGCAAAGCGATCTGTGCCGACGCGGCCATAGCCCAACCCAATCGCAACAGTGTCTTTCCGCTGCCCCCGTTGGATGTGAGCCGGCAGACGAATCGTGCCACCCTCGCAACTGACCTCAACTTCGTCGCCGTCCTCGATACTCAATGCCGCCGCCGTTGCAGGCGACAACGCAGCCGCGTTGGTCCACACGAACTTCGTTATGGGATCGGGCATTTCCTGAAGCCACGCGTTGTGGGCACTACCGCCCGAGCCAACGCCATAGCTGCGGTGGAGGACCAACTCCAACGCCGATGTACTCGACTCCAGTGCGGAAGTATCAAGGTTGAGCGATGAGACGCAGTCCGCCACAAATGCCGGCGAGCCTGGTGACTCGTCTCTCGCAAGAGTCACGAATCCGTCGTGAATAAACCGATTGAAGAACGCCTTGGCTGTTTCGGACCTTCCGCCGCGCTTCAGGTAGTTTGCCGCAAAGAATGCGCGTCGGAAAGCAAAGTCATCACCCCCTGCGCCTGCCCACACGGCCAGGCTCTCTCGCAACGATCGATGATCCCTCAGAGGCTGAATTACAGGCTGCGTCGAAACCAGCACTCCATCGACAGGCAGGGCGTCATCCCAACTTTCGAGGAAGTGCGGTGCAGGCGCATTGATTTGACTGGCGCGGGCGGTCTCATGGTTCTCGCTTGAGGTTGAGATGACGAGAGGAACCCTTGCAAGATGAGCCCCGAAGTCTGAGCCAAGCTCCAGGTCATAGACAGGGTTGACCCCATGCATAATGATGGCGGCGATACGACCGGCCGCAAGGTCTGCCTGCAGTCGTGCTGAATCTGCCTGCGATCCCTGCACTTGAGAAGATGCCGACGTGATATCGAGTGTCTTCCCGTAGTTTCCAAGAGTCTCGTTGATGAAGTTCACGAGGATCTGGTGATCGACTGAAGAGTCATCGGAGATGACAAGGCTCTCGCCGCGTGCTTCGAAGAGGCGCTTTGCGAGGCCCTTCGCAGGAGCAACCTCTGCCCCGCCGACCTTCGCGACCGGCGACTTCACGCCGGCCAGCTTTGCCACTTCGGACACGAGGGCCGATAGCAATCGCGTGCGACCACTGCGCCCCAGAACAACTCGCTCATCGGCATTGCTGCCGGTCAGTGACAGGCGAGATTCGATTTGAGCATGGAACATAAACTCGTCGGGCTGCTCGGCATCGCGGCGGGCACTCCACGCAGCGGTGAACTCGACCGGCGACACCCAGTTGCCGAGAAAGTCGGCGTCGAAGGAGACGACGACGCGGGCTGCAGACATCTTGTAGTGGGGCAGTCTGCGAACACCGTGGGATGACAGGTGCGCGTCCAGTGCGGCGCTGTTGACGCCTGCATCGTAGATCACATGACGGCCGTCAGTGAAAGCGCCGAGAAACTCGTCCACACGCGCCTTCGTCGTTGGCCCGAGCAACGATCCCGTCAACACAACCACGGCACCCTTGGAAGAGGCACTCTTCAAGCTGCTCTTGATTGATGAGTCGATCGCATCCCAGGTCGACTCCTCCCCACCCTGCTGCGGGCCTGCGAGACGCTGAGAATCGTAGAGACTCAGCAACTCGGCCTGGCCGATGGGACAGGTGCCTCCATCTGAGACAGGATGCGTGCGGCCCCGACCAGCATCAGGGGAACGGTAGCCCTCCAACTTGATAGGACGACCATCCCTATTCTGTACGAGAAGGCCGCAGCCAGCCGCGCAGCCGCCACAGGTTGTGGCGTACTCAACGGAGACGCCTGGAACGACATCTTCGTGGGGCGTAAGCAACGGGATCGCCTTTTGAACCGGACCACGAGAGCAACCGGTTGCGGCGGCACCCGCCGCACCAAAACCGGCGATCTTGAGGAAGCTTCGGCGCGACCACCCTGAGTCGTCTCGGGTCGCTGGAAGCTCTTCAATGAACTCGTCAATTGCCGGGCGAGACGCATCAGCGCCCAGTGAATAGTCCTTCGTTTTTCTCTCATCCAAACTCATGAATGCTTGCTTCCCATCAGTAGTGACACCCTGCACAATCCGTAGACGCATGGAGATTCGTATTCCCCAACCAGCCCTTTTCATTCACCTCACGGTGACAGTCAACACACCAGCCCATGGAGAGGTCTTCGACCTGACGCACACGCTCCATCGTTTCGATCGGCCCATGACATTGCTGGCAATCAACACCTGCCATCACATGACGGCTGTGATCAAAGTAGACGTACTCCGGCAGGTTATGGATCTTGATCCATGCGAAGGGGTCGCCTCCGTCATCGGAGGCGGCTTTCCGAATCTTGGCTATCTCGGCAGAGAGGACAGCCTCGACGGGACGACCGGCGGCTTGCGCGTTGGCCTCCTCAAGTCTCACATCGGCCATGGGGGCTGAAACAAACTTGTGACAGTTCATACAGAGCCCCACAGAGGGCAGCCCGGCATGACGGCCCTGCTCTGCACCAAAGTGACAATAGCGGCAGTCGATTTGCAATTCGCTCGCATGGAGCCTGTGCGAAAAGGCAATGGGCTGCTCTGGCGAGTAGCCTGTGTGCTGACCTTCCAGCCGCATATCACTGCTGGACAGCACCAGGATGACACTTAACGCAAGGGCCACTGAGAAGACAATGTAAGCAGTTCGTTTGGTCATTTGAGTCGTCTTTCACTCCAGCAAGAGCTAGCAGCTGATCTCCGCGTTCTTTCGGGCGTAGAACCACCAGTTCACCACAAGGCAGGACGCGTAGTAGGCGGCGAAGCCATAGAGGGCGTATTGGGGAGTTCCGTTCTTAATCTGCTGTCCGAAGATCTTGGGAATCAGATAGGCGCCGTAAGCAGCGATAGCTGATGTCCATCCGAGCACAGGCCCTGCCTGCTCCTTCGAGAAGATGATCGGAATCATGCGGAAGGTCGAGCCGTTGCCGATACCTGTTGTTGCGAAGAGCAAGATGAAGAGGAGCAGAAACGGCATGAAGTACTCTTCAGGCTTGTCCGACGCACTCGCGAGCGAGACGTAGTAACCCGCGCCGATAGTGGCGAAGATCATGACGACGGTGTCCCATTGGGTCACCCTTGCACCACCCCACTTGTCTGAGAGCCAGCCGCCCAAAGGTCGGATCAATGCACCGACACCGGCGCCTATCCAGATGTAGTTCGCCGTGACGGGAGCGTTATTGAGGATCGATCCATCCGTAGCTGTCTTCACAAACACATCGTCGATCAACTTCGGGAACGCATTGGCGTAGCCAATGAACGAACCAAAGGTCATGGTGTAGAGCCATGTCATGATCCAGTTGTGCTTGTTTCGGAAGATCGCGAACTGGTCATTCAGCTTCTCATTGGTCTCTTTCGGCGTAGCCTTCTTCATGAGGAAGAGAGTTACAAGGACAGCGATGATGAGGATGGCGAAGATCTTCAACAGGTTCGGAACTGCGCCCCAGTCCATGATGAGGAGGGTCACAGCAAGGCCACCGCCGAGGAAGCCAAGGATGCTGAGCCAGAGGTACTTGCCAACGGCCTGGCCGGTCGTCCCGCACTTGTGCTGAGGCAGATTATTCATGAACAGGAACGCGAGGATCATGAAGAAACCTGTTATGGGCACCCACACCAGGGCGGCGTTCTGAATCCAGAGTTGCTCTTCACCCACGTCATAGGGATCACCTGCCACACCCCCGAAGAGGCTGAAGGTGATGACCCAGGGCAGGAGGAACTGCATGACGGAAACGCCGACGTTCCCGAGGCCCGCATTCAGCCCGAGAGCCAGACCCTGCATTCGCTTGGGAAAGAAGAAGCTGATGTTCGACATCGAGGAGGCAAACGCGCCACCACCGACGCCAGAGAAGGCGGCCAGCAGGATAAAGACGAAGAACGACGTGTTCGGGTTCTGCAATGCAATGCCGGCACCCAGTGCAGGCAGCATGAGCATGAGCGTCGTCATGAACTTCACGTTCCGACCGCCGCAAATGGCAATCATGAACGAGTTGGGAATACGCAGCGTTGCCCCCATGAGTCCCGCCACAGCAGGCAGAGTGTAGAGCAAGCCCTTGTAGGCCTTCACATCAAACGGCTCGCCGTCATTCATGAAGGTAAAATTGAACAGTTCCGGGTTGGCAAAGTGCGCCTTTTGAATGAACTTTGCGAGCATCCCCCAGTAGAGCCAGACGGAGAATCCGCAAAGCAGGTTTGGAATCGAAACCCAAAGGTTCTTATTGGCGACCTGTCGTCCTTCAGACTGCCAGAACCCATCGTCTTCGACATCCCATTTCTTGAGTGTTTTCATAGTCAGTTTCCCACCCCGCCGCACGATGCGACAGGGTGTGTGTGAATACCTGAACTTAATTCGAACCGATAGAAGCCGCGGGCAACGCCTCTTCCACGGTTTCGGTGAATTCCATTTTGTCGTGATGAACGTGAGCGATACGAACCCGAGAAGGACAGGTATTGTAGTGGGCTAAATCTCTTGGTGACTTCCTGCCTTGCCATGGTGGAAACTCCCTTGTTGTAAAGAACCGACTTGTCGGCGGCATATGACCGCTGACATCGGGGGTTCACTGGGGATTGCGAATCTTCTTTCTATCCCAGTTCCAGCGGACGACTTGTGCGCGGCGCCAGAGGTAGGGGTTGGGTACGACGAGAATGTGAACGAGACGAGTAAATGGGAAGAACGCGATCAGGAGGAACGCGCAGGTGATGTGCGTCTTGACGAGCCATGGGAGAGGCGCGATGTAGGCTACCTCCGGGCTCAATTTCAAGAGCGACCAGAGATAGGGAGCAGCATTCGATGCATACCACGACGAGCCCCAGCGCTCATTGGTCGCAACGAGAATGCCTGTCACAATCTGGACCATCAGGATGCAATAGAGAATCCAGTCAGCTGGTGTTGTGACACGGTTGATTTTCGAGCTGCGGAAGCGCCTGACAATGACGTTGACAAAGCCGATGAGGGTCAAGAGACCAAAGATCAAAGCGGCGCTCTCCAGGATGTAGAGCCGCAGCGGAACACTGTTCCAGGCGATGACATGGCTCGGCACGCAGAAGCCGAGAATGTGTCCGACGATGATTACCAGGATGCCATAGTGGAACGGCACCATGCCCCAGAAGTGATGCTTATTTTCAAGGAACTGCGACGACAAGCTGGAGTAGGTAAATGTCTGACGTCTATAGCGCTGGATCGTCACCAGAAGGAAGATCACAAAGGCCAGATAGGGCAACACCACAAACAGCAGATTGTCCAGGTCCTGGTCCTTGAAAACCGCGTTGAACAGCTCACTGAACATGACTCACCTCCGTTCGGTCAGGAGAGGGAAAAATCGACCCAAGAAGATGAGAGGTTGCCTCGATAAGGGAGCGATAGGGGGAATTACCGTCGCCAAAGCCGTCCAGCATCTTCTGCACAGCGACCTTCAGGCGTTTGTCGGCGAACACTGCGGCTTCGTCTGGAATCAGACGACCCTGCAGGCGCAGCAAGGCCGAGAGATGATCAGGCAACTCTGTTGTTTCCTCGACGCCCAGCTCTCGCAGTTTGCCTCGCATCTCCACCAGAAAGCCACCTCTGTCGTAGCTTTCGCCAAACAGATGCCAGCCGCACTCGAGGCAGCACAAAGGGCTGATGTCAAAAGTGCGCGTATAGGTTTCTTCAAGCGCAGGAATGTCCTGGCCGTCGATGCCTGCAAGGTATTTCTCGACGCATCGCCCGACATCACCGCCGATAGACTGCAGGCTGACAGCCGTCTCATGAATCTCAGAGAGTGTTTGATCCCCTGGATAATCAAGAAGCGACGCAAGCGCGTCCAGTTGTTGCATCACACTTGTTGCGTGCATTCTACATCCCCCTCTTAGGCCCGGTGCGGAATCCGAATCCGACCTGCTGCTTGTGTTCGAGTGGATCTTCCAACATCTCGATTGCCTCTTCGCGGTGAGACGGCGGGATGCTGAAGCGTTCTTCAAATGAGCTCAGCGCGGTCATTTCATAGATGGCGTCGGCCTGTTCCGGCGTGCAATCAGCCTCGGTCAACATGCGCTTCGCAACGTCCATCTCGATGTCGCCAACAGTGACTGCTCGGCGCCAGACTCGAACAGCCATTTGCTTGCGTAAGGCATAGCGAACGTGACTCTCGTTGCCACCGCCGAAGAGACTCCCGAGAAATGCCATCGGCACTCGAGCCTTTTCAATCGGTGCAAAAAGGTCGTCGGATTCGTTGTTAATGACATCGCCATTCATATTGGACATGACCGGCAGGAGCGGCGGCACATAGAACAGCATCGGCATAGTGCGGAACTCGATATGCGGTGGCAGCGCGATGCCCCACTCCTTGACGAACTTGTAGACCGGCGCCTCCTGAGCAGCCTCGATGACCGAATCATGTATACCGTTCTTGCGAGCGGCCTCGATGACTACAGGGTCATTAGGGTCGAGGATCAAGTCGCGCTGCGCCTGCACGAGCTCGTGGTCTTCCTTCAGGGCCGCTTCATGGATCTGATCTGCGTCGTACAGGACCATTCCGAGGTAGCGAATACGCCCAACACACGAGTGGAAGCAGGCAGGAGCCTGACCGGTTTCAAGGCGCGGAAAACAGAGAATGCACTTCTCGGACTTGCCACTGTTCCAGTTGAAATAGGTCTTCTTGTAGGGGCAGGCCGATATGCAGGAACGCCAGGCGCGGCAGCGCTTCTGATCGATCAGAACGATGCCGTCCTCACCCCGCTTGTACACCGCGCCCGACGGGCAAGAAGCCACGCACGCAGGATTCAGACAGTGATTACAAATACGAGGAAAGTAGAAAAACACCAGGCGCTCGATGGCGAAGAGCTGCGCCCGCTGCTCCTCGGTCAGTGATTCGAGGTTCGGATCGTTCTTTGCGTAGATCTCTGAACCAGACAGGTCGTCGTCCCAGTTCGGACCGGCTTCGATGTCCATAAACTCGCCGGTGATCATTGAGATCGGGCGGGCGGTGGGCTGATCGGGGCCTTCCGGAGCATTGAAGAGTTCGTCGTACTTATAGGTCCATGGCTCGTAGTAATCGTCCATGCTGGGCTGCGAGGGATTGTGGAAGATGTTGCCAACAATCCGCTTCTTGCCGGTCGACTTGAGGCTCAACTCGTCGCCGTTCTTTTCCCAGCCACCATTGTAGGTGCTCTGGTCTTCCCAACGGGACGGATAGCCGGTGCCTGGTTTTGTCTCGACGTTGTTCCACCACATATATTCCGACCCTTTGCGGTCGGTCCAGATGTTCTTGCAGGCGATACTGCATGTGTGACAACCAATGCACTTGTCCAAGTGAAAGGTCATCGATATCTGTGCTCTGACGTCCATGAGGACTCCTCTTTTTCTTCTTCCGTGTTGACCGCTACCAGACGAGATTCGGGAGTTTCCGCACGAAGATGTGCGTATCCCTGTTGCAGCCGGTCG
>PVBE011368975.1_pt1 | contig 10640 bp, 6 predicted proteins | sample 1631181 | NCBI WGS metagenome assembly PVBE01 (sample SAMN08397723, study PRJNA350692) | Marine metagenome, whole genome shotgun sequencing project. | isolation source: water | place: Pacific Ocean | collected 2012-04 | reverse complement strand
ACGCAACTGGGGCTGACCGTTCTCAGCCATAACCTCCGTCTGCTCGCCAAACTTCGAAATCAAAAGAAACGGGAGTCAGCCGTTGAGAATACGCCTAGAATCGCGGCATAATAAGTCAGAAAGTCTGCGAAGGGAGAAGGATAGGATGAGGGGGCGAACTGCCACATGAAATCAGCCACCCCTCATCCGGCCTTCGGCCACCTTCTCCCGAAGGGAGAAGGACATGTTCAAGGCTCTCCTAAACCTCCCAAGCGAAGAAGTTCGTACTGGTACAAGAGTGCCCATCGTACGACTGGTAAGCCAGATTCTGCCGCTCGCCCTAACGTGATTCTCGATCCGGAATGTCGTGTCATTTCGAGTCGTGCTCTTTGAATTCTCTGATGCGGATATTGCGGAACTCGACGCGGCTAGCATGACCCAAAAAGCCGATGTGACCAGCGGTTCGCTTGAGACCGGTGTGTTTTTCGAGAACCTTCGGATCGGTGATCTCATCGAGATCCTGATTTAGAATTACGATGTCGTTGACGATCACTATGATCCTACGTCCGCGGCAGATGATCTCCTGCCGATTCCATTCGCCGGATGGTTTTAGTGCGCCGCGCTTGGCCGGAACGACGCCGTAGATCGATCCGTGGTACTGCGATGCCCGCAGTTCTCTTGGATAGCCGATGTTATCGAGTATCTGAATCTCCATGCCATCATAAGCGGGACGCTGATCCAGCAATGGGCAGCGGATCGCGATTCCATTGTTGGCACCTTTGCTCAGGCGGAACGCAAACCGCAGGCTGAAATCAGCGTATTCCTTATCAGTGAACAGAAACCCGCCGCCATCGACGGGGCACACAAGCAGGCCGTCCTGCACCACGTACCCCTTGCGGTCCGCGCGGCGCAGTCGCCAGCCGCCGAGGTCCTTGCCGTTGAAGATTGGTACGTACCCGGTCTCGTCGTTGAGCACTCGCCGATGAAGAAACGCAGGAGATGGGTCATCCTCACCAACGCCCGGCACGTCGTGTCGCAGCAGCCATGGATCCTTGGTCCTCTTGAGGAAGGCGAGCAGTTTCTGAGACAGTTCCTTTTTTAGTTCCGCGTGTTCCGGCCTGTCGGCCAGGTTGACGACTTCGTCGGGGTCCGCTTCGAGGTCGTACAGTTCGATCTCGTCGCGGTAAAGGTACTTGCTTACCGTCCGCGGGCCGATCAGCCTGTCGCCGCGGCGCAACGTTTCCTGCCACGTCGCCCGGTTGAGCGTGTCGATGGGTAACGGGTATTCGTTACGCCAGTTGATATTCCAGATCAGCTTGTGAGTCCGAGTACGGATTGTCCGCATCGGATAAGGCATCGTGACTTCGTGAAACACGTGGCTCAGATAGACCTCGTCCCATCCGCCCGATTTCTCTTCAGCCAGATTCGGCAGGATGCTGCGACCGTGCAGTGAGTAGCTCGGTCCTTCGACGCCAGTCCAGTCGAGAATCGTGGGAACGATATCGGTGAATGTGGCCATGCTGCTGTTAAGCAGCCCCTGTTGCTTTACATCGGGACTGCGAACGATCAGCGGAACTCGAACTCCAGGCTCATAGTGGTTGGACATCGCGCCTGGTTCGGACGATCCGTGGTCGCTGGTGAAGATGACCAGCGTTTCGTCCGCTTTGCCGGATTCGTCGAGCGCTTTCAGAATCGCGCCGACACCAGCATCCATGCGGCTGATCTGCTGGTAATAGCCGGCCAGCCCTTCGCGCACTTCCGGACGGTCCGGCAAGTAGTCCGGGACGATGACGTCTTGCGGGTTGTACTTGATCCGCGCAACGCCATCGTAGTCTTTCCGGATGCCCCAACCCGGCCGTTCGATGGACGTGGGATGCGGATCATGATAACCGATGGTCAGAAAGAACGGCTGGTCGTCTGCCTGATTGATGAACTCGGCACCGGCCTTCGCTAGCCCTGTCACGTCACGATTGCCGATCTTCGGATTAAACGTAAACGGATACGATTCGGTCGGCGTGGTGTGCTGTTTGCCAAGCAGCGCGGTGCGGTAGCCGTTGTCTTTCAGCATCTGAAAGACCGTCCGCACTTTCGGCATCAGCCGGAACGTGTGGTAGCCGTGCCCATGCCCATACTGACCGTTGGCGTGTGCGTGTAGACCTGTGTAGATCACTGCGCGGCTCGGTCCACACGACGCGGTTGTGGCGAAGGCGTGCTTGAAACGGATACCATCTTTCGCCAGCCGATCGATGTTCGGTGTCTGCACAATGTTGTTGCCATAGCAACCACAGTCGTTCCAATTGTGGTTGTCGGAAATGAGTAGCAACACGTTCCGCTGTGGCGCGGCGAAGACGGCGGCAGTCGAGAGCCCGACGATTATCAGTGACAGAAATAGAAGTTGTCTCGACATGTGTTTCACCTTTCCCAGCTGAAGTCGTAAGGTTTCCGACACCGAACTTGTAAAAGCTCGCGTGTCCGGCTAGTACTTCAGATCCTCAAAAATATCTTATTCCGATACATATACCAACACGCCAGCCAGAAGACGGCCAACACGCACACTGCCTCAATCGTCGGCCCATAGGGACCTGCAAACATCGTTTCGCCGAGGTAGACGTGCAACCGTTCGGCCGTCCACTTGCGAATGAGCATTTCCATCAGGTAGATCGCCAGTGAGTTCACACCGATGACAACAAGCGGAAATGTCCACCATTTCCAACTGCGCACATCGATCAACCAGTAGAATCCGGCCAGCATCCACAATACCCACGCACCAGTGAAGAGTGTGAACGACGGCGACCAGATCCGCTTGACGACCGGGCATACCGTGAATCCGGCGACTACGGCCACCACCATGCAGACGGCTCCACCCACGAGCAGCCCGTAAAGTTTTTCGCGGTCACTGCGGGACTCGCGCAGCAACTGGCCAGCCATGACGCCCAGCAACATCGTTACCGTGGCTGGAATAAAATTGATTGTGCCGAATCCGCCAGGGTTTGCCGTCCCCAACAGCCAGCGGTCGAACGCCGCCCCCACATCCGAGTGTTTCGCAAAGTGCGGCGCAAGGCTCGGCACAGCCAGCGTCAGTTCTTCGATGCCGGCGGAAGCCGTGTCGGGCAGCGGTGCCGGGACAGGCCACCAGACCATCAGGGTCCAGTAGCCGACCAGGATCGCCACCGCCGCAGCAAGCTGGAGTCGAAAACCTCGCCCCAGCAGCAGGAACACGAAGAAGTATCCCAACCCCATTTGCGAGAGCACGTTGGTCAGCAGGCGCTCCCAACCACCTCCGTTGCGCGTCTGCAGGAACATGCCAAGCAGAACGAGCACCAGCGCCCGCCACGCCGCGTGGCCGGCCAGCTTCCATTGCGAATCTCCCCGCGCGCGGCGGCTCGCGTACGAATAGGGCATCGCCACGCCCACCATCAACATGAAAGCCGGCATCACCAGGTCCCAATACGAACATCCGACGACATAGAACTGGCTGTTCCACTGTGGATGACTGGTGTGAAAAGCGAGACCGTTCCAGACGCGACCGGCAACAGTTTCGGTCTCTGCGCCCGGCCAGTAACCAAGACCTCTGGCCGTCCGGACGAACCCGAATCCCCCCGCTGCAAGCGTCATCATGATGAACCCGCGGAACGCATCAAGCGACGCAAGCCGCTGCGCTTTCACGCCGTTGCCAGCGATGTCATCAGAGTGAGGATGGGCCGACGGCGGTTCGCGCGTCACTGGCCACCTCGCTTCACTTGTGCAAGCAGTTGTGAAAGGCGGCGGACGATGTCGGGGCGCTCACTCCAGACGTTTCTCGTCTCGGACGGATCCTCAGAGAGGTTATAGAGCTGTCCCGTTGGTTCTCCCTCGGTCGGTTCGATGTCGCGTGGTTGAGTGAACCCGCCGGAGCCGCGGTGAGGGATCATCTTCCACGGTCCTTGCCGGATCGCGAAAACACCCCACAGGGAATGATGCACGGCGAAGTTGCGCACCGGTTTATCCGTCTTCTGGCCGAGCAGTGCTGGCAGGGTGTTACGGCTGTCTTCGCCCGCATGGGCCGGCAACTCAGTTCCGACGATGGCCGCGCACGTCGCGATCAAGTCTGTCAACTCGATCAACACACTGCTCGTCGCGGCCGCCGGCACCTGGCCAGGCCAACGGGCGATGAAGGGGACGCGATGACCGCCTTCCCAAATATCCGCCTTCGTGCCGCGCAGGTGAGCGTTTCCCTGGTGGCCGCGCTCTTTCACATAAAGAGCTCGTTTTCCAACGCGGTAGTGTTTGACATCATCGGCTTCACGAGGTTCCCACCAATGGTACAGGCCGCCATTGTCGGACGTGAAAACTACCAGCGTGTTGTCGGCAGCACCCGTGCGGTCGAGGGCGTCGAGTACCGCTCCGACTGTGGCATCCACTTCGACAACGAAGTCACCGTACTCGCCGGCGTCACTCTTGCCGCGAAACTCTTCGTTGGGCACAAGTGGCAGGTGCGGGGCGGAAAGTGGAAGGTACAGAAAGAAGGGCTGGTCGGCTCGCTCGCGGGCGTGTTGCTCGATGTAGCCGACAGCCTTGCCGGTCAAGGTGGGCATGATACTTGTGATCGTAAAATCAGGCGAACGTACGCCCTCGTCGACGGTGATGAAATCGGTGCGAATTGAGGGTGAATCAAGAGAGGGAATAATGACCGAACGGTCGTCTTCGATGTAGCAGAAAGGAGACATGTTGAGCGATGCGGAGATGCCAAAGAACCCGTCGAAGCCGGAGGCGGTGGGTCCGCCCGTAACCGGCTGCCCGAAATCGACGTCGCGACCTGTTCGCGGCCGCTGACGACGGTCGAGTGGAACGGCTGGAATGGGCTGGCCGTTCTTCCCGGTCCACTGCATCCCGAGATGCCATTTGCCGACGCAGGCTGTGTGGTAACCGTGCGCCTTCAGCAGAGCGGGAACGGTCAGACGCGCTTCGTCGATCAATGGCGGATCAAAGCCATCGAGGACACGGTATTTCAGCCGCGTGCGCCAACAGTAGCGACCCGTCAGGATGCCGTAACGGGTCGGTGTGCAGACAGCCGATGGCGTGTGCGCATCGGTAAACCGCATCCCCTGTGCCGCCAGCCGATCGATATGCGGCGTTCTTATCTTTGATTCAGCGTTGTAACAACTCACGTCTCCGTACCCGAGATCGTCGGCCAGGATGTAAACGATGTTGGGGTGCCCGGCAGCGACCGTGGATGATCCCGTGACTATCAAAACCAGTGTCGTCGCAATGAGATGTGCGTGTAGCCGAAATCGCAATACGTCGGGACCAGAAGTCCCACGACTTCTGCTACACGGAAAAGCCAATTTGTCACTCATACGTCTTTTTCCTTCGCGACGAAACCAGACAAACCGTGATTACACCAGCAATCACTAAACAAATGGTGTCACGCCTGGCACGGCGATCGGTGGAACTTCGAGCTTCACATCCCAGGCGTAACTCGCAGGTGTAAAATCTTCTTTCGAATTCATCGCCTGCTCCCACGTAACCTTTTGTCCGGTGTAACTGGCCATGCGGCCGAGGATTGCCAGCATCGTACTCTTGGACATGTAGTCACCGTTGTTGATCGGCTTGCCGGCGCGGATGCTAGCGAACAGTTCGTCCTGTTCCACCTGATGCATCGGCCGCCCCTTCTCACCGCGATAACGCCAAACAGTTTCGCCGTCGTGGTCACGGATGATCGCCTTCTCGACTTCGCACACGCCGTCCGTGCCGATGATGTGCGTCGAGACGTCATTCTTACAGCCGGGCTGCTGCCGGCATGAATGAAAATGCTTCACGCCATTGGCATGTTCGTAGACCACCGCGTGATGATCGAAGATCGTGCCGAGGGGCGTGTCGTGGCGAGCCTGTAATCCACCCAGACTGACGGCCGAGACCGGCGGTTCGTCGTGCATCGCCCACGCGATCTTGTCCATACTGTGAATGGCCTGTTCGACAATGTGATCGCCGGACAGCCACGTGAACCAGTACCAGTTGCGGAGCTGCCATTCCATGTCGCCCCAGCTGTCTTCGCGTTTCATCGGCCATTCCTTGCCGGGCCGCGACGCATTGTAGACTGACTGCGTTGAGACGATTCGGCCGATCGCTCCGTCGTGAACCTTCTCGATCGCCGCGCGGGCGAAGCTGTGATACCGCCAGCACAGTCCCGACACGACGGCCAGATCTTTCTTCTTCGCCTCGTCACACGCCGCGATCACTTTCTGGATTCCGGCGGCATCTACGGCCACAGGCTTTTCAGCGAACACGTGTTTGCCCGCTTTGATGCACGCTTCGAGCTGATACGGCCGAAAGTGCGGCGGTGTGGCGAGCAGCACGACGTCGACATCGACGTCGCTGTCGATCATTTTCTGATACGCGTCGAAACCGCTAAAAAAGCGGTCTCTGGGTACTTCAACCCGGTCGGCCACATCGTCGACCCGCTTGAACAGTTCGACTGCGCGGTAAATCTGATCAGGAAAGACATCCGCCAGAGCAACGAGCCGAGTATTGGGATCGGCTTTGAGTGCCTGGACTGCCGAACCGCGTCCGCGTCCGCCACATCCAACAAGACCAACTTTGATCGTCTCGCTATTCGACGAGTCAACCGCTCCAGCGACTTGAGCGTTCGTGACAAGGCTCGCGCCGACAGCGGCAGCCGCCGTGCTCTTGATGAAACCGCGTCGTGAAGTTGACGTGTTCTTGTCATTGTCATTTTGGTTCATGAGTGATGCTCCTTGGGTTGGAGAATGGAGATCTGCTGGTCGTTTGGGGATCAATTCCTTTTGCTTTCTCGGCCAATGAAATATGATTCCTAGCTCAGGCCGTCTGGCGATAGTAGTACCATAACACCCCTCCAAGCCGCTCGCGACACTCGACCTTGCCAACAGAACTCCGGGCCTCTTTGTCTGGCTCGAGGATCTTGTTGTCCATTCACTGCTGATCCCGCACACCGTGGAAATGGGCCAGGAGTTCTGAGACAGCTCGTCGCAACGAATTCTCACCGAAGAAAATAATCTATTGCAAGTATTCGGACTTGGTGCTTTCCCACCCCTACCTGACATGGCAAATTCGCATGGAGCTCAATTCCGGTTTTCTTGGTGGCCATTCCCGCAAAGCCGGAGGCCCGTTCGAGCCAGAATGGTTATGTTGACTGTAAACGGAAGGCACTCGGTTCTACTTTGGGAGATGTGAAGGAGATGGATGCTAGTCTTTGGCGCATTGGCGTAGTTATGCTGTTTTCATCTTTCTCCACGCAATATGCCTGCCCGCAGGGATATTCGCCGGAAGAAGCTGTTCAGCGGATGACGGTGGCGGATGGCTTCGAGGTGGATCTGGTTGCGTCGGAACCGTTGGTTCGCCAGCCTGTCGCGATTGACTTCGATGATCGAGGGCGGTTGTGGGTGCTTCAGTATTTACAGTATCCCAATCCTGCCGGTCTGAAACGGGTAAAGGTCGACCGGTATTCGCGCACGACCTATGACCGAGTTCCCCAGCCACCACCGCAGGGACCCAAAGGAGCGGACCTTCTCACGATTCTGGAAGACACCGACGGGGACGGTCGCGTTGACAAAGCGAAGAATTTCGTCAGCGGATTGAACATCGCGACGGGCTTCGCATTCGGTTACGGTGGTGTGTTTGTCTTGCAGACTCCCTACCTGCTCTTCTATCCCGATCGAAACCGTGACGACATTCCCGACGGCGATCCCGAAGTTCTGCTGAAGGGCTTCGGTATGGAAGATACGAGTTCGCTGGCCAATTCGCTCGTCTGGGGACCGGACGGGTGGCTGTACGGAACACAAGGCACAAACATTACGGCCGACATTCGCGGTATCGAGTTTGAGCAAGGGCTCTGGCGCTACCACCCCACGACAAAGAAGTTCGAACTGTTCGCCGAAGGCGGCGCCAACATGTGGGGGCTGGACTTTGACCGAAAAGGCAACCTGCTGGCGGGCACCAACTACGGCGGCTACGTGATGCTTCACGGTGTGCAGGGTGCGTACTTGCAAAAATCGTTTGCCAAACATGGCGAACTGCACAATCGATTTGCTTTCGGATATTTCGAGCATGTGCCGCACAAGAATTTTCAGGGCGGGCACGTCACGGTGGGTGGTTTCATCTATCAGGCCGACGCTTTCCCGCCACGATATCGAGACAAGTACATCGCAGTCGACACGCTTGGCCATGCCGTGCGCTGGCACGATGTGAAACCGAACGGCTCAACGGTTTGTACCGAGAACGGCGGTGTGCTGCTGCAAGCCAACGACAACTGGTTCGCCCCCAGCGATGCCACGATCGGTCCCGATGGAGCCGTATATGTTGCTGATTGGTACGATCAGCGAACGGCCCATCCCGATCCAGATGCAACGTGGGACCGCAGTAACGGTCGAGTCTATCGTTTGCGGTGGAAAGCCGCTAATCCGGTAGAACAGGCCGATCCTCAGTCGCTGTCGAGTGAGCAATTGATCGATTGGCTGAGCAACGCCAATCAGTGGAAGGTCAGACGGGCGCGGCGCGTGCTGGCGGAACGTCGTGACGGGAAACTTGCTGCTCGGCTCAGAACAATGATCCGCGAGGCGGACGACGATCATCAGTCCTTGCAGAGTTTATGGACGTTGCACGTCATCGGAGGATTCGACAGTGAGTTGAAAGCTGAGTTGCTCAACCATCACGACCCGTCGATCAGGGCTTGGACTATCCGTTTGCTTACAGACGACACTGCGAAACTGAAAACTGCGAAACTGAAAACCGAGCGTAACGGAGACACCGCGAAGACGGACAAGAGTTTGTTACCCAAGCTGGTCGAGATGGCAAAGTCAGACGCCAGCCCGATCGTAATCCGCCAATTGGCTTCGACAGCCCAGAGGCTTCCCGCGGATGAGTGCATTCCCATCGTGCGTGCCATTGCGACTCGCAGCGAGTTCCAGAATGATCCGTACATTCCACTGCTGACGTGGTGGGCTGTCGAGTGCCATGCAGTTTCCGACGTCGAAGAAGTTCTGCAAGCGTTCGCCGGTCCCAAAGCGTGGCAGACGCCACTCGTACACGACGTGATACTCGGCCGGCTGATGCGCCGCTTTGCGGGCGATGGCAGCAAGATCGGTTTTGCGGCTTGCGCTTGGTTGCTGGCCTCTGCGCCCAATGATTCGCAACGACTGCGGATGATCTCCGAGCTGGACGCCGGTTTGAAAATGATCGGACGGAAGAAGTTGCCACGTCTTCCGCTGCCCGGATCGAGTCTCGCCATCAAGCAGGTTGAGGATCAGAGTGGAACGGGACGACTGGAAGTGATCCCGCCGGAACTGGCCGACGCCCTGGCAGACATCTGGAAGGATGACACAACGGACCCACTGATTATTCGCGTTTCCACACGGCTTGGCAGCCCGGCCGCCGTCGAACGGGCCGTGGCTCTGGTAGTGGATAGAACCGCAACGGAGAAGACACGTTTGTCGATGCTGGCGATCCTGCAGGAATTGGGGGATGCAGGAACGTGCGTCGGTCCCGCACTGGAGCTTGTTGCAGATTCTGAGTCGACCGCGATTCAGTTGGCAGCTCTGAAGTTGTTGGGGAGATTCTCCGATGAGCGTATCACCAAACAGTTGCTGACTGACTATCCGAAGATGGATCGCCCGCTGCGTTCCCGCATCCGTGATGTGCTGTTGGGCCGCGCGACTTCGGCATTAGCCTTCCTGCTGGAAATCGATCACGGCAAATACCTGCCTGAAGAAGTCACGTCGGACCAGTTGCGGCGAGCCGCTCTGCACAACAATGAGGAAATAGACGCACTCGTGCGACAACACTGGGGCAACATTCGTGCCGGCACACCCGAAGAGAAGCTGGCGGAGATCCGCCGCATCACCAACGATCTGCGCGCCGGATCGGGAAGCGTGGCCGGCGGCAAGCTGGTCTTCGAGAAACAATGCGCGACTTGCCACAAGCTCTTTGGCGATGGGATAGAGATCGGCCCGGACTTGACGAAAGCCAATCGCCAGGACCGTGATTACCTGCTGGTCAGTATGGTCGATCCAAGCGCTCAGATTCGCAAGGAGTACCTGAGTTACATTGTCGTGACCGTCGATGGCCGAATCGTGACCGGCTTATTGGCCGAGGAAAGTCCCGCCGGCGTCGAGCTGCTCGGTGCAAAGAACGAGCGGACCACGATCTCGCGCGATGACATCGAGGAAATCAAAGTCTCGCCGATATCGCTGATGCCGGAGGATGTCTTGAAACAACTGAAACCCCAGCAGCTGCGAGACCTGTTGCGATACCTGCAAAGCAACGGGAAATAAACGGTAGCCGTGTTAGATTCCACATAGGCGATGAGCGAAAAAGGAGCGAAAAAGGAGAAGAAAAAAAAGGAGAAGGGGCCACCCAACTTTAAGGAGAAGGGGCCACCCAACTTTTCGGGAATAGGGAAGAAGGGGCCACCCAACTTTTCAATCAACTCGTTTTCAGCGAAGAGCTGGGGCCGCGGGCTTTTCAACCGCCGAAGCGTTTGATCACAACATGAAAACGATGAGACTCAGGAAGACAGGGGTCAGACCGGTCAGACCCCTAAACACTTAAACTCTTGAATTCGAGATGATGGTTCACTCTTTGACGAGGTGCTGTTGAAGGAAAGACGTCATGCGCTGGGGACTGACAATGCCAACTAGATTCTGCTT
>PVBE011343645.1_pt1 | contig 10640 bp, 9 predicted proteins | sample 1631181 | NCBI WGS metagenome assembly PVBE01 (sample SAMN08397723, study PRJNA350692) | Marine metagenome, whole genome shotgun sequencing project. | isolation source: water | place: Pacific Ocean | collected 2012-04 | reverse complement strand
TGCAACAACGCCGTGAGGCGTCAGAATCATGATCGGGCGTTTAGTCCAGCGGGAAGGCTTCCCGGGCGTCACCGATCTCGGGGTACTCCCGCTGATCCTCCTTGCGGAGCACGAAGTTCCCCATGACGAGCGTGTCCATGTGCGTTCGGATGAAGCACTGGAACGCATCCTCGGGCGTGCACACGATGGGCTCGCCGCGCACGTTGAAGCTCGTGTTGATGACCATCGGGCAGCCGGTCTGCTTCTCGAACTCGGTCAGCAGCGCGTGGTACTGCGGGGTCGTCTCAGCGGTCACCGTCTGCACGCGGGCGCTGCCGTCCACGTGGGTGATCGCCGGCACCTGCCGCTTGGCTTCGTGCACGTCCGCGACCAGGAGCATGAACGGCGAGCCGTGGCCGCGCAGGTCGAACCACTCGTCGCACTTGTGCTCGAGCACGCTGGGGGCGAACGGGCGGAAGCCTTCGCGGAACTTGATCTTGAGGTTGATGCGGTCGCGCATGTCGAGGACCCGGGGGTCGCCGAGGATGCTGCGGTTGCCGAGCGCCCGCGGGCCGTACTCCATGCGCCCCTGGAACCACCCCACGACCTTGGAGTCGTTGAGGTGCTCCGCCGCCAGCTTCACCAGCTCGCCCTCGTCGGGGGTGCGGGTGAACTTGGCGCCGTAGTGCTCCAGGACGGCTTCGATGGAGTCGTCGTCGAACCCGGGACCCCAGTCGGCGCGGTCCATAGTCCAGACCCGGTCGTTGCCCAGGACCATGCAGTGGATCCAGAGGGCCACGCCGAGCGCGCCCCCGGCATCGCCCGCGGCGGGCTGGATGAACACCTTCTCGAACGGCGTCTCCCGTAGCACGTGCCCGTTGGCGACGCAGTTGAGCGCCACGCCTCCGGCCATGCAGAGGTTCTTCATCCCGGTCTCGGCGTGCAGCGACGTGGCCAGCTTGACCATCACCTCGTTGACGATCTCCTGCACCGATCGGGCGACGTCCTTGTGGAACTGCTCGACGGGTCCCTCGGGATCCCGCGGCTCCTCTCCGAAGAGCTCGAAGAAGGCCTCGTTGCACATCCGCATCGCCCAGTCGAACTCGAAGAAGTCCATGTTGAGGCGGAAGCTGCCGTCCTCGGCGATGTCGAGCACCTTGTGGAACTGGTCGACGTACTTGGGCTCGCCGTACGGCGCCAGGCCCATGACCTTGTACTCGGCGGAGTTGACCTTGAACCCCAGGTAGCCGGTGACGGCGCTGTAGAGCAGCCCCAGGCTGTGGGGGAACTTGATCTCCTTGAGCAGTTCCATCGTATTGCCGCGGCCCACCCCCATCGTCGTGGTGGCCCACTCGCCGACGCCGTCGACGGTCAGGATCGCGGCCTCTTCGAAGGGAGAGCACAGGAACGTCGAGGCGCCGTGGCTGACGTGGTGCTCGCCGAACAGCACCGGCTTCTTCTTCCACCCCAGCCGCTTGCCCACGACCCGGCGGATCGAGAGCTTCTCCTTCATCCACATCGGGATGGCGGCGATGAACTGCGCCTTGCTCTTGGGGTAGCTCTGGAGGTGGCTCAGGAGCAGCCGCTCCAGCTTGAGCATCGGCTTGTCGTAGAAGCCGAGGTGGTCGACCTCTTCGATGGTGATGCCGGCCACGCCGAGCACGAAGTTGATCGCCTGCTCGGGGAAGCCGGCGTCGTGCTTGATGCGACTGAATCGCTCCTCCGATGCCGCCGCCACGAGCACGCCGTCACGGAGCAGCGCGGCCGCGCTGTCGTGATAGAAGCACGAGATTCCGAGGATGTAGACCGGCATCAGACCGGGCGCCGCACGCGGCGGGGGTCGGTGTGGATGGGCTCGGTGCGCTCGTTCCAGCCCGTCTCCCCCACGGGCTTGGCGGCGCGATCCAGGCGGTCCTGCCGGCGGATGAAGAAGCCGACGGTCGACAGTCCCAGGTAGAACGCCAGCCAGGCGAACACCTTGTTTTGCTTGCGGGCGATGATCGCGGACTTGCCCAGCCACCAACGCCAGGCGGTCTTGACCTTGCCGACCTCGACATCGGGCGGCGGATCGGGGATGCGGGCGGGCACGCCGCCCGAGTAATCAGTCGACATCGTCACCGTTGCCGGGCTCTCCCGCCGGGCTGATCAGGCGCACCGGCTGGACGTGGGGGCTCGTCGCCGCCTGCGCGGGCGTGACCGCGTCGTTCAGCAGATCGATCATCTGCCGCAGACGCCCCAGGTTCTTCTGATCGAAGTGCAGCCGAAGCCGGTGCAGCTCGGAGACGTCGGGTTCGTCAGCCTCGTAGGGGTGGACCTCGCACCGCTCGATCTCGCCGGACTTGAGCACGTCCTTGAACCGGTCGTTCAGCGCATCCACCAGGAATTTGCTCGGCTCCACCTTGACCCGGATTACGAGCCGGCCGTCGATGTACCGGATGCTGTGGAAGTTCCGGTAGAAGTGCGTGACGTGGGCGATGGCCTCTTCGCTGGTTTCCACGATGGTGTAGAGGTTGAGGTCCTTTTCGGAGATCAGCCCGCGGTCGAGAAGGGACGTCTTGACGTAGGCGTCCCAATCCTTCCAGTAGGTGCTGCCGGGCGGCTCCACCATGACGATCGGTCGGGGCTCGCTCTTGCCCGTCTGCACCAGCGTCAGGGTCTCGAAGCCCTCGTCCTGGGTGCCGAAGCCGCCGGGGAAGAGGACGACGCCGTCGGTCTCCTTCACGAAGACGACCTTGCGCGTGAAGAAGTACTTGAAGTTGACCAGCTTGGGGTCGCCGTCGATGAACGGGTTGGCCTGCTGCTCGAACGGCAGTTCGATGTTCACGCCGAAGCTGTTCTCGCGGCCGGCGCCTTCGTTGGCGGCTTCCATGATCCCGGGACCGGCCCCGGTGACCACCATGTAGCCGGCCTTCACGAGGCCGCGGGAGCACTCCACGGCCATCTTGTATTCGACGCTCTGTTTTTCGGAGCGAGCGCTGCCGAAGACGGCGATCTTTTGCTTGTCCGACCACGGCTGGAACGCTTTGAACCCCTTGCGGAGCTCGCGCAACGCGCGGTTCATGATCTTGAGGTTGAGGGTGTCAGGTCGATCGTGCGCGGCGAGGACTGCGGTGAAGAGCAGCTGCTGCATGTGCCGGCGGTCGTGGTCGTTGACGTCGGGAACGACGTCGTCGAGCAGACGATCGATGTCGGCTCGAACGGCGGTCTTGTCGATTGGGTTCATCATCAGGATCGCGGATCATAGCCACCTGCCCCCCCCTCCTGCCACCCGGGCCCACGCTGGTATCGTTCGGGGCCGATGCAGCCCCTCCGCTACTTGTTCGTTTGCACGGCGAACATCAACCGCTCGCCGATGGCCGCGACGTGGACGGAGCACCACCTCGCGCAGCGCTTCGTGATAGCCGAGATCCGGTCGGCGGGCACGCACGCGTGGGACGGCTCCGAGGCAGGGGCGTACGCCATCGACGCGATGCGCGAGCTCGGCCACGACATGCGCGCTCACCGCAGCCAGCCGGTGAGCGAGGCGCTCCTGGATTGGGCCTCGCACGTGGTGATCATGCAGCCCATGCACGAGGAGAAGATCGCCGGCCGCGTGGACGCGGCGAAGATCGTGCGGCTGTGGGACTTTGTCGAGGGCGCGGACCGGGTCGTCGACCCGCAAGGCCACCCGCTGGACGAATTTCGAACCGCGGCGGCTTCCATTCGGGACGCGACATCGTTGATGGTGAAGGCCCACCTCGCCGCCCGCCGCGCCCAGTTGAAGACGTGACCGTCCGCCTCGACGGAGCGACCCGCGCCGATCGCGCGGAGGCCACGGCGCTGTTGGTCGCCGGGGCGGTGCTGTTGATGCTCCCGTTCGTCGCCGTGCTCGATCGGATGGGCGAGCTCTGGTTCGGCGTGACCCTGCTCGCGGCCGGCGGCGGCGTGTTCATCGGGGCGCTCGGGGTGCGCTGGTTCTCGGTGGAAGGGCCGCCGCTGGCGGCCTCCTCCCCGGTGGGCCACCGCGAGCTGCCGACGATGGAGATCGAACTCCCCGCGTCGCTCCGGCTCGTCGAGGCCGCCAGCCGGCTGCGCGCGCACGGGTTGCGGTTCGCCGCGCTCGGTTCGGCGGTTCTGCTCCTCGTGGTCGACGTGGGGGACCTCAAGTGGGTCGTGGTGGCGCTGTTCGGAGTCAGCTTCGTCGCTGATCACATCCTGCTGCGCCCCCGTCGGTTCGTGATCGACGCGGACGGGCTGCGGCCCGAGGGACGCGGGCGGGGCGGGGGCTTCCGCTGGGAGGACGTCTCCGCCGTCTACTGGCGCTGGTACCCCGCGGACATGCGTCCTCCGTTCCCCAGCGGGGAGCGCATCATCGTCGAACTGGAGGAGCAGGGGCTGGATCTGGAGTTTGTATTCCACCGCCGCTACGGCGGCAGCGACGCCTCCATGGTGATCCAGGCGGCCCTCCCGGTGATCGGCGACCGCATCAAGGTCTTGTCGCCCGCGTCGGACCCACGCGCCCAGGTCGACACCCCCGCGGTCTCGGAGACGATGGAGTGAAGCGACGCGCGGGGAGCAGCCTGGTGGGGCTGGGAGCAGCGATGTACGGGGCGATGATGGTCATCGCGCTCGTGTGGGCGTTCGTGCGCGACCTCCATCCTGGCTGGTGGACCTTCGAAGGGCCGACCGCGATCGCGGCCGCCGCCGGGCTCGGCATCGGGCTCGGGCTCGTAGGCGTCGTGCTGTCCAAGCAGATGGAGGCGCACGTGCCCGGCGTGCAGCAGCTGGGCGATCGATTCGCGACGATCCTGGCCGGCGCAGACACCAAGGACGCGGTCGCGTTGGCGTTCCTCAGCGCGGTCGGAGAGGAGGCGCTGTTTCGTGGCTGCGCCCAGGAGGAGTGGGGGCTGTGGCCGGCCACGATCCTGTTCGCCGTCGTGCACTCGGGGCCGGAGCGGGTCTACCTGTGGTGGACGGCCTCGGCGTTCGTCTTCGGCATCGGCCTGGCGCTCCTGTACGAGTACCAGGGGGGCCTGCTGGCGCCGATCTTGATGCACTCCACGATCAACGCGATCAACATCCGCAGCCTCGGAAAACGGGGTGCGGAACTGCGCGAGGCAAAGCTCCAAATGGACTGGTAGGGTCCGCGCGCCTTTTGGAGAAACCATGCGCTTCGACGTCCTTACCGCTTCCGTGCTCGCCCTCTTCCTGATGCTCCTCGGTTGCCCCGAGCCCGAGGGCGACGACGACGACGTCACCCCGCCGCCGACCGACGACGACGACGACGACGCGACCTCGGGTCCGTCCTCGATCGAGTTCGACCCCAGCGACGTGGACGCGGGCGCCATCGTGGACGTGGTCGCGCACCTGGAGAACTTCGTGCTCGGCCAGAACGCGGTCGTCTGCTGCGCCAGCGACGAGGTCGTGTTCTTCGGCTTCGACCAGGACAACAGCACGCAGGAGGACCTCGCCTTCAGCTTCTTCTTCGGCCTTCGCGCCGATGGTGAGCACGGCTGGGGCATCGACAACGACGGCGACACCGTCGAGGCCGACTTCTCCATCACCGGACCGGCGGCCTTCGACGAGGTCACGCTGGGCGCCAACGCCGCCGCCGGTGAGGTCACCGCGGGCGGCTTCGCCGCGTACCACGTCGAGGTCACGGGCGAGAACCAGTTCATCCTCGCGCAGGCCAGCGGCCTCGCCCCCGAGGACTTCCACCCCTGGGTCTGGATCCTCGGCGACGACGGCTTCACCGGCCTCGCCGCGGGCGGCTTCGCCAACCCCGACGCTCCGGGCGGGTACGACGCCCCCCTCGCCTCCTTCTTCGCCGAGGAGGCCGGCTCCTACTTCGTGCGCGTGGAGGACAACCTCAACGGCGCCGGCACCTTCCAGCTGGACCTCGCGGCCGTGCCCGCGGGCGCGCCGACCGCCCTCGCCGAGGTCGAGCCCAACGACGAGACCGCCGACTGGCAGGACCTGGGCGCCCTCGCCGCGGGCGTCTACTCGCTGACCGGCGTGGGTGACACGGCCGGCCACAACGCCGACAACGACCTCAACGGCGACCTCGACGTGTTCCGCTTCCAGGTCGCCGAGTCGACGGTCGTGAACTTCGCCCTGACCTTCGCCACGGGGGAGGACTTCGACGCGGTCATCTACGACGACAGCGACGGCGACACGGAGCTCGGCTTCGGCAGCGCCCAGGCGATCAGCCTCGCGATGGCCTCGACGGCCAACCCGGAGGGCGTCGCCCTGCTGCTCGAGGCGGGCACCCCGTACGTCATCGGCATCGGCAACTGGGAAGGCAGCGACGACCAGGCCTGGACCATGGACCTGACCGTGGTGCCCAGCTCGTTCCCCGAGGGGCCCGTCGGTGACGACGACGACTCCTCCGGCGACGACGATGACTCCGCCGGTGACGACGACGACGACGACTCCGCCGATGACGACGACGATTCGTCGGCCGGTGACGACGACGACTCGGCCCGCTAAGCCCACCCGTTAGGATCGGGCCGTTGTCCGATCCCCTCCCGCGCCCCTTCGGCCGCTACACCCTGCAGTCCATCCTCGGCGAGGGGGGCATGGCGCGCGTCTACCGGGCGCGCCTCGACGGCCCGTCGGGGTTCGCCAAGACGCTCGCCCTCAAGGTCGTGCATCGGGACGTCACCGCGCGTGACGAGGCGTTGAAGCAGGCGCTGGTCACCGAAGCCCGCATCTGCGGCCTCATGAAGCACCCCAACGTGGTCGATGTCTACGACTTCGGCGACGTCCAGGGGTAGCACTTCGTCGCGATGGAGCTCATCGACGTGGTCGACGCCGGGGCTCTCCTGAGTCGGTCGGGGCCGCTGCCGCCAGCGCGGGCCCTGGAGGTCGCCATCGCGTTGGCCGACGCGCTCCAGTACGTGCACACGCTGGAGGGCGACGACGGCCCCCTCGGTCTGGTGCACCGGCGCCGTCGGGTCCCCCCGATCCCCCGCGGCGCCGCGGCGGGCTGGCGATCGTGGCGGCGGTGCTCGCGGTCGGCGCCATCGCATGGTTCCTCGGTCGTCCCTCCGACCGCCCCGAGGAGGACGACGCGGCGCCCATCGCGGCCGTCGCGCCGGTGCCGGTTCCCCGCTCGACCCAGCTGAGCGCGGGGGGCTGGCCGGAGGGCGAGCCGGCGATGAACCCGGACGGTCGTCGGCTCGCCTTCATCCGGATCGTCGGCGGGCAACGCACCCTCGTGCTGAAGGATCTGGAGACGGAGGTGGAGACGCCGATCCCGATCGGTGAGGTCGCGACGAGCCCTGGGACCCCGCGCTGGAGCCCCGACGGCACGACCCTGGTGTTCGCCTCGGCGGGGGCCCGACGCGGGCTCTACACCCTGATCGTGGACGACCCCTCCGCGATCCCCCAGCGCGTCGCCGCGGAGGGCTTCCACCCGGCGTTTTCGCGGGACGGGAAGCACATCGCCTTCTCCACCGGGCGCGTGGGGAGGCCGGGCAGCAGCCGGGACACCGCGGCGATCAAGGTCCTCGACCGGTCGACCCTGGAGCTCCGCATCCTGCCCGCCGGCGACGCGAACCAACCGGCCTGGTCGCCGGACGGGTCGAGGCTCGCCTACTGGGGCCTCGGCGAGGATGGGTTCGCCAATGCGTGGACGCTGGAGGTGGCCACCGGTGCCACGACCCCCTTGACCACCGGGGCGGCCGTGGACTGGAACCCGGTGTGGGCCCACGACGGGCGGGGGATCTACTTCCTCAGCGACCGCAACGGGGGCGAGGGGCTGTTCTGGCTCGCCGTCGACCCGGCCAGCGGCGAGCCCCTGGGCGAGCCCGTCCCCCTCGGCGCGACCCTGCACGAGCGCCCCGGCATGCTCGACCCGGACCCCGCGGGGGGCTGGATCGCCTTCGACACATCGGTGTGGGAGGAGAACGTCCTCGTGGTCGACCTCGACGCTGAGGGCCGCCTGGTGGGGGCCCCGTCTCGGGTCACGCGCGGGGGCCGGAACGTGCTCTGGTCCGAGCCTTCCCCGGGAGGGGATCGGGTGGTCTGGGTCGAAGTCCATCGGGGCATCGAGGACGTGCGCGTGGGGCCTGCGGACGGATCTGCCTCGAGGAAGCTGACCGACGACCCGCACCATGATCGTGAGCCTCGGTGGCTCGATGAGGACCGGATCGTCTTCTACTCGGATCGGGGCGGGGCCTGGAGCCTCTGGGTCGTGGCCGCGGACGGCTCCGGTGATCCCACCCCGGTCAACGACGGGGGGCAGACGACGACCTTCGTCCTGTCCGCCGCCGGCACCATCGCGGCCTCGCTCGATCACCAGGAGGAGATCGTGCTGTTGGAGGTCGGCCCCGACGGCCGCCAGACCAGCCGCCAGCGGGCCATCTTCGACCGCCCCGAAGGGATCAAGCCGTATCCCTCCAGCTGGTCCCCGGACGGCCGCCTGCTCATCGAGGGGGCCGAGCTCGGAGGCACGGAGCGGTGGGTCGGCGCCTGGGATCCGGCCACCGGCGAGGTCGTCGAGGGCGACGCCAGCCTGACCCACTACCGCTGGCTGGACGACCGCATGGTCCTCGCCTCGGGGCCCACGAACGTCGTCCGGTTCGCCTGGCCGGACGGGGACCGGGGAGGTGCTGTACGAGCTGCCCGAGGGGACCACCGTCGGCTGGCTCGGGCTGGCCCGCGACCGTCGCTCCCACACCGTGCACGTGGCTCGTGAGGCGACCGGAATCTGGCGCTGGGAGCTCGAGCCTCCGAGGCGTTGATTCTCAAGTCAAGACCGTCAGCAAACCGTCAAGACCCGACAGTCCTTGCAAATCCTTGCAAAGGACCCGGGATTTGGGTTTGCGCCGACAGACCATTGATATAGGTTCCTTCCACGGAGACGCGAATATCATGAAGCTTTGCTTCACTATTGAATTCAGCAACACCAAGCGATTCGCGATCCTCGCGCTGCTTCCCTCCCTCCTCATCCCGGCAGTCGCGGGCGCTATCGACGGTGGTTCTCCTCACCGTTTCGCGCCTGAGATGCGGGTGGAGCGAATCGCAAACCCGGCGATCCAGGAGCGCCTGAGCCAGGCCGCCCCCTGGCAGGACTTCCTGGATCGTCGCGGTGGTGTCTGGACCGCCCAGTGGGACGAGGCGACCCGCACGCCCGTCCGCTTCTGGGGCACCGGCTGGGACGTCGGCGCGGACACGCTGGCCGACGATCAGGCCGCGTTCGCGTTCGCGTGGGACATCCTCGCGTCGGAGCATGCGCTCCTGGGTGACGTCGACTTCGGCGACCTGAGCGAGCTCGCCATCGACCGCCGCGACGGCATCACCACGGTCGTCTTCGCCCGCACGTACGCGGGTCTGGACGTCGAGGACGCCCGCATCTCCCTGCGCTTCAAGCACGGCCGCTTCGTCATGGGTCAGTTCGAGTCCCTCCCCGGCATCGCCGACCAGGTCTCGGCGCTTCCGTCCCCCGGCATCAGCAAGTCCGCCGCGCGCGACGCCGCCCTGACCTCGATGGGCTGGGCCGCCGCCAAGACGGAGATCATCGACGACCGCCTCGTGGTCGTTCCCCTCATCAGCGACACCGTCGCGAGCTACCACCTGGCGTGGCGGATCGATGCGCGATCCACTGCGTTCCCGAGCCACCGGTACGTCTGGATCGATGCGCGATCCGGCGAGCTGCTGCGCTGGGACGAGCAGGTCCGGTTCGCCGCCGGCACCGTCTACGCCGAGACCGACCTGCGCTACCCGGAGAACGGCCGGGCCGAGCAGGTGATGGTCGAGGTGGAGCTGGAGTCGGAGTTCGGCGAAGTCGAGGCCAACGAGCTGGGCCAGTTCGAGATTTCGGACGAGCTCGCTCCGTCGGAGCTGTCGTGGACGGCGGGTTCCCGCTACTTCCGCGTCCGCAACCACGGCGGTGACGGCCCCGCGGCCTTCATGGGCTCGCTGGAGTCGGGCAACGGCACGCTCCTGGCGGCGCCGGACGAGGAGCTCAGCGCCAGCAGCAAGCGGCAGGTCGACGCCCAGCTGGGCGCCCACATCGGCGCCCACAAGGCCCGCGCCAAGGCGCTGGAGATCAACCCGAGCTTCGCCTGGGCCAACTCCTCGGTGGACGCGAACGTGAACCTGGAAGGCAGCTGCAACGCCTACTTCGACGGCGACATCAACTTCCTGCGCCAGGGCAGCGGCTGCAACAACACCGCCCGCGTGCACGACGTCGTCGCCCACGAGTACGGCCACGGCTTCCACGCCTACTCGATCATCAACGGCGTGGGCAGCTTCGACGGCGCCCTGTCCGAGGGGCTCGGTGACTACATGGCGGCCACGATCTCGGGCGACCCGGCGACGGCGCGCGGCTTCTACAGCGGCTCCAGCCAGCCGCTGCTGGACATCGCTCCGAACCACGTCTGGCCGCGCGACGTCGGCGAGATCCACTACACCGGCATCATCATCGCGGGCGCCCTGTGGGACACCCGGGTGGCGATGGAAGCCGAGTACGGAGCCGACGGCATCGCCATGGCCGACCGCATCTTCGGCGCCATCGCGGCGCGGGCGACGGACATCATCTTCACCAAGCCGTACACGCCGCGGACCAACGGCAAAGCCGAGCGATTCATCCAAACGCTGCAGCGAGAGTGGGCCTACGGCCGGGTCTATCAGAGCTCAGCCGAGCGAAACGAACGCCTCTGGGACTGGCTCAACTA
>PVBE010398878.1_pt1 | contig 10640 bp, 5 predicted proteins | sample 1631181 | NCBI WGS metagenome assembly PVBE01 (sample SAMN08397723, study PRJNA350692) | Marine metagenome, whole genome shotgun sequencing project. | isolation source: water | place: Pacific Ocean | collected 2012-04 | reverse complement strand
GTCCACACCGCTAACTACGTCGGTGACTTCTGCAGCCGGAAGCGGCCGACGCTCGGGGTCGCTCCCCACCCTCACTCGTTGCCATGAAGCCGGGCCGCCCACCGTGCGGGGCACAGCAGTGGACCCCTGCTGGAACACCTCAACCGATGGGTCTAACCAGCCCTCGTGGCCGACATCAATGAACACCGCCGGCTCGACGTCGAGGGCCACAACGGTGTCAGCCTCTCCGACCTCGAAGATTGTCCACGGCCCGGTGTCCGCCACCTCAACCAGGCCCGGATGAGTCCGCGCCTCACGAACCGCCCTTTCGGAGAACGCCGAATACCAGCGGACGCCCAACTGTCGGAGATGGTCGATACCAGCATCCAAGTCGAAAGCCCGATATGGCAGGCCACGCTGGGCGCGCGACGGCCCAACCGAGAGCTCGGACTGGACGAGGAAGTGGTAGGGCGTGGTCGTGGACGCCTCAAAGTAGAGGCCCTCCATGGAACCAATGCACCCGTCGGTCCAATGAGGCAACAGCATCAGGGCCATGGGGGTCCCGTAGCGCACCAAGTCGCTGTTGTATTCCCACATGAGACGCCCGCACCCGGTCTCAGCAGCCAGGTCCTCCATGGTCGAGGCCAGAGCCCGCTGCTCCTCCCAGCCACCTCCCGAGGAGTCCCCAACCCGTGCCTCATAGCCTTCGAAGTTCCAGCGAACCCACGACCGTCCAAGGTTTAACTCAGTCGACTCGATGCCCATCCAGTGGTAGGCGTTGCCCTCGGTCGAACCACCAGGAAGCACCCGCAAGGGAACGCCGAGCATCAGCACCATCAACAGAAACGCAGCCACTGACCCACCACCGGCCACCAGTCGACCCGGCTTGCCCGTCGACGACCGAGCGATGCCATCCACCAGTCGTCCAATGAAACGCAGCACATCAGCCACCGCCATGGCGGCCAGCAGGTAGATGCTCAGGTAGTAGGCGGGGAGGATCCGACCGTTGTAGAGGCGACCCTCCGGTAGATGCACGAAGGCCAGCCCGAGGATCAACGCAGAACCGGCCAGCACGAATCCCAGTCGGCGACGAAAGGCAACCGATAACACCAGACCCACCACAGCCAACACGATGAACGGCTGGAGTGGTGGGTCGTTGGTCAGGAAGTCAGCAGCCAAGTCGCTTCGGTCCCACAGATAGGACCGGAAGCGAGTCAGTTTGTGCCACGCCATGTCGTTCAGATGCTCCCGACGCCACCAGAACGGCAGCACCCAGAAGGCCGAGCACAGCCCGGCCACCAGCCCTGTGGTGACCAGCCACTGCAGGGCCTGACGGCCCGGGCGGATCACGAGGGCCACTACCGAAGCCACTAGAGCGAAGAAGGCGACGAGCAGGTGACACAGGCCGGTTAGGGCGAGTAGGACGGCGGCCGGGGCACGTCCCCGACCAGTCTCCAGACCTCGGACCAGCAGTCCGAGGTACACCAGGCAAGTAGCCATAGCTAGTGCGTAGGCGAACTCGCCGGCCATGGTCGACATCAGGTTTCCGCCCATGATGTTGAACGACCGGTCGAACAGGAAGGGCAGAGTGGCCACAGAGGTCAGTGCTGGGCCTGGGAACGGCAGGCCGGCCAGGCGACCGGTGGCCCAGCCGGCCACAGGCATGACCACCAAGCCGAGCACCGTGACCCACTTGATGGCCATGCCGTAGTGGACGGGCACCGCCAGCACCGCTAAGGCGGCTAGTAGCCCCAGGCGCACCAACCAGCCCGACGAGCGGCGGCGGTTGATGACCACCGCGGCGGCCACCAGAGCGGGCAACACCACGACGAGCAAGGGAGTGGCCAACCCGACGTTGACGGCCACCACCATCAGTATCGGCACCACCATGTAGAAGTGGTAGGCGGGAAACCCGGCGTACCAGTCCGGTGTCCATCCACTGAGCCGAAACTGAGGCAACAACTCGTCCCTGAGAAACGCTGGCCCCCACACGTGCGCCCCGAGGTCGCCGCCAGTCGGCGTCGATCGGGTGAACAGCACCCCATCGGGATTCACCACCCAGAGCACGAACCACACGCCTCCGAGGACGATCAACAGATCCACCCACCGGGTCAGCGGCACGCTTCGCAGTACGACAGCCACTGGGCTGGCAGTGTCGTCAGCGAAGTTGTCAGCCGCGCCGTCAACGACGTTGTCGGTCACTGGATCGGAAGGAGAACTCATAACACGAGGAGAACAACGGTCGTCGTGGCGTTAAAGCCCACGTGAGCCCAGAGGGCACGACTCAGCCGCCGGTCGCGCTGGGCCAGCCATCCGCACACCAGCCCGATCATGACCAATGCCGGCAGCTGCAGCAGTTGGAAGTGGGTAACGCCGAAGAAGACGGCAGATGAGATCAGCGCGGCCCAGGGAGCCATCCGCGCCTCCAACGCCCGGAGGGCCAGCCCCCTGAAGAACATTTCCTCAGCCACCGGTGCCAGCACCACGACCATCAGGATCAGTAGAGCAATGCCGGGACCGTCAGCCCGGTCGACTAGTTCACGGGCCGGACCCGATACGTCCAGGTCGTCGGTGAGTAGCAGAATCGGTAAGTAGATGGCCGGAACCACCGCCACCTGGGCCACCACCCCGATAAGGAGACCCTGACCCGCTTCTCGCAGATAGGCCTTTCGACGATGTCCGATCGATCTGGGGCCGACCCAGCCAAGCTCGGCCCACTCGACGCCTTGGGTCGCTACCAGCCATACGGGCACCCCGACTAGGCCCACGTAGAGGGATCCCTGAAGGAGTGCCCCGACCGTCAAGCTCGGATTCTCGACGGTCTCACTTCCGACCGCTGCCACGGCAACTGCCATGGCAATGACGGTAGCCACCATGCCGATTAGCCAGCCGATCCCGACGTGGCCCAACCCCCACGGAACAGACGGGCGCGACGCCGTAGCCACCTCAGCGTCCGTCGGACCCTCCATCAGGCAAACCCTACCGACGGGCACCTGTCACCGGCCGACGCCGGCAATACCCTGCGTCTCGATTGCCGGCGGTCTGACGGTCACAGGGTCGCCGTACGCTGGAAGGCATGGTGGATCGACCGGATGGGCCCACGGGCCCAAGTCCACAAACCAAGAAGGACCAGGGCTGGCCCCGATGGGGCATCTGGCTGGTCATGGGCCTGGTGGCCGCAGCCTTGATCCTCCCCGGTCTCCTCCCCTCGAGCAGTGCCGATGAGGTTGCCTATGACCACTTTCTGAACCGTGTAGCGGCAGCCGAGGTCACAGACGTACTGGTCGACAACCAGACCGGGGGAATCACCTTCGTCGACGACGCAGGTACGACGTTCGAGACCACCGGACCCCTCGAGCTTTCCATCGACGACCGGCGCCTCTTGGCCGAGAGCGGCGCCGCTGTGCGCTTCGAAACGCCGCAACCCGGGTTCCTTCAGAGCTGGCTTCCTCTCCTGTTGCCGGTCGGCCTAATCATCCTCTTCTTCTGGTGGATCAACCGCCGGGCCCAGGGCCAGATGAGCGGGATGATGTCAATCGGCCGTTCCCGGGCCAAGACCTACACCACCGAGCGACCGGGGACCACGTTCGATGACGTGGCTGGCTACGCGGGCGTCAAGCAGGAGATCCGAGAGGTCGTGGACTTCCTGAAGGAGGTCGAGAAGTTTGCCGAGATCGGTGCCCGGGTTCCCAAGGGCGTGCTGCTGGTCGGCCCTCCGGGGACCGGCAAGACCCTCATCGCCCGAGCGGTGGCCGGAGAGGCTGGCGTTCCGTTCCTCTCGGTGACCGGTTCGGACTTCATGGAGATGTTCGTCGGAGTGGGAGCCAGTCGGGTGCGCGACCTGTTTGAGTCTGCCCGCAAGATGGGACGGGCCATCATCTTCATCGACGAAGTGGACTCAGTTGGGCGCAAGCGGGGGGCCGGACTAGGCGGTGGCCACGATGAACGTGAGCAGACCCTCAACCAGATGCTGTCAGAAATGGACGGCTTCGAGGGCAGCGAGGGCATTGTCATGATGGCCGCCACCAACCGACCAGACATCCTCGACCCGGCGCTACTGCGACCCGGGCGGTTCGACCGGCAGGTGGTCGTACCCCTCCCGGAACTGGACGACCGGCGACAGATCCTTGACGTGCACGTCAAGGGCAAGCGCATCCACGATGACGTCGACTTGGACGTGGTGGCCCGCGGGACACCAGGCATGAGCGGTGCCGACCTGTCCAACCTGGTCAACGAGGCGGCACTCATCGCCGTCCGCAATGGGGATGACGCCATCCGGGCCGACCACTTCGAGTCGGCCCGTGACCGCACCCTCATGGGCCAGAAGCGCGAGTCGATGGCCCTTACCTCAGACGAGAAGGAGGCCATCGCCTACCACGAGGCGGGCCACGCCCTTTGCGCCGCCGTGCTCCCGACGGCCGACCCGCTCCACAAGGTGACGATCATCCCCAGCGGTATGGCCCTCGGCGTGACCATGCAGTTGCCGGAGGAAGAGCGCCACATCCACCGACAGGACTATCTGGAGGACTCGCTGGTCGTGATGATGGGTGGGCGCATGGCCGAGGATCTGGTGTTCGGCGTGGGCTCCACGGGGGCCAGCAACGACCTGGTACGGGCCACCGAGATTGCCCGGAAGATGGTCCGGGAGTGGGGCATGAGCGACCGGGTCGGCCCCATGGCGTGGGGCAGCCAGGGGCAGGTGTTCCTAGGCGATGACCTGATGCACACCCGGGATTACAGCGACGACACGGCCCGGGTCATCGACGAAGAGGTCCAGCGGATCCTCACCGACCAGGAAGACCGCTGCCGCAAGCTACTCACCGACCACCGGAACGCCCTCGACCTGATCGCTAGGTCGCTGCTGGAACACGAGACGATCAGCGGCGACGAGGTCAACCGGCTGGTGGCCGCTGCGACCGACACCACCGGATCGGCGACTACTCCGAATGGCACTTCCAACCCCGCGGAACCCACCGTCAGCGATCCATCGGTCGCCGACAAGAGCTGACCCACCCGACGACCGGATCAACCGGTGGACCGCCTGATCCTTCTCATAGCGGTAGCGGCAGCCGCCTCGGGGTTCGCCCTGCTGTTGCAACGGCGCCGCCCCAACGCCCCGGTCAGAACCGGCTGGACGGTTCCCGAACAGTTGGACCGCGAAGACTTCGAACGCCCGGACGCTCCATGGCTGGTCACCGTCTTTACTTCGGACTCGTGCGACTCGTGCAAATCGGTGATGGCCACTGCCTCACCTCTGGCCAGCCCTGAAGTTGCCGTCCAGGAAGTGGAGGTCGGCAGGGACCGGGCCATCCACGATCGGTACGCCATCGACGCCGTTCCTATGGTGCTGATCTCCGATGCCCTCGGGGTGGTGCGGGACCACCACGTGGGGCCGGTGAGCGCCACCCACCTCTGGGGTTCACTGGCCGAACTCCGGGAGCCGGGGTCTACACCGGACGGTTGCAGCGCCGGAACCTGACCTAGCCCTACTGGCAGGCCTGTTCAACGGCTAGCAGCAGGTCGGGCTTCGGTCCCGGCGACGGCGACGGCTATCGAGCCCGTCGCCGAGGATTCTGCCCTGGCGTGGACAGACGCTATGACCGGTGCCGTGGACTCAACGGCAAGCACCACCGGCGGTCCTGCTCCGAGGTCGAACGACACCTGTGTCCCGGGGGAGAGTTCTACGGACCGGACCACGTTGGCGGGAGCCGTACCTGCAAGGACCTTCACCTCGATGGTGGCGATGCCCTCGATCGCCGGATTCATCACGGCCAAGACATCGGTCGTCGCTCCGTAGCGCTCATCGAGGTCCACCACCCAACCACGGGCTGCCACCGCTACCGCCGGTCGGACCGACAGGCCCCCCGCCTCTCCAAACCGATGCAGCACCGACGCAGTTACGGGACGACCGTCCAACGTACGCACCTCCACCCCGAACGGTCCAATCTCCTCAAGGCGACCGTCATCTAAGTCCACGACATGCCGCTGTCCAGAGCGAAGCACCAGTGGCCAGGGCTCCACCCCGTGGTCCTGCTCAGCAGTCCGGACCACCACCTCGGCCTCCACCGGCTCCACTCCGGCGTTCACGACCACCACAGCTCCCCCACCGGCCGCCTCGCCGCTCGTGGCAAAGCCAGGCACAAAAACCCGGGTCGCCGCCTCCGGTACTCCGGGAGCAAGGTCCAGACCACGAGTAGCCATAGGTCCCGAACCATCCGACACCTGGAGTCGAGCAACCACCACTCGACCCACCCGCACGTCCACTGTGGCTGAGACGACCGCTGAATCGGCAATCCGTTCGGTCACGTCATAGGCGACCACCGAACGGCCGGGCACCACAACCCCCTGGGAGTCCAGGGTCTCCCGGCGACCGATGTCCCCGACGAATCGGAGGTCAGCCACCGCAGCGGCCCGGAAGGGGTTGTGGAGCAGAACCCAGGCTCGGTTCCCTGGCCGTGCCGTGGTCGACCAGGGAACCACCCAGGCGTCGGCAGCCCGCGTGGTGCAGGGCCGCCGGTCTATGCCGTCCGGGCCCGACACGGTCTGGCCTACCACGGCAGCGCCACCCCGGACTTCGACAGTGACCCCAGCGAATGCTGCTCCCGACACAAACTGGCCCGGCGACACTTCCAAACGGCCACCAGGATCAATCTGAAAGGCCCGCTCGACAGCCCGACCGGTTTCATCGACTACCGTCACCCGGCCCTCAGTGGGCAACGCGGAAATACCGACTACCTCGACAATTCGGGTATCGACCTCGGCCAGACCAGCAGTCGGACCGGTACAGAACCAGAGGGCCGTCGAGTCCCTATCCAAAACCACTGCAGATCGCGCCTCCGGACGGTCACTGGCATCTAACCGTGCCTCCAAAGCTGGTGATGTCGCTGTAGTTGCGATCACCAACGCTGCGAGCACGGCAATTGCCGGCAACCGTTTGGCAGTCACCGGTAAACCCGCGCCTGTTCGCCGGCTAGGGAGACCTCGCGGGAGGTCCGTGCCCAACTGGCCAGCAGGGCGAGCAGCCCAGCCAGCACCATCTGGAGCCGACGGCGACCCGTAGACCAACCATCGTCAAGTTTGAGAGAAACCACGCTTCCTGTCGCCACCCGGACCGACGGGCGATGGTCGACTCCATACGCCTCCCCAGACGCCAGCACAGTCGCCGGGCGACCATCCACCCGGACCCGCCATCGATCATCAGGACCGACCATCCACCGGAGCGCGCCATCGGCGGGTGCCTCGATGACCAGATCTCCCATGGAACGACGCCCGATGAGGGCTGGAACGACCCTCCGATTCCGGTCCCGCACCACCGAGAACGGTGCCTCCACTGTGGTATTCCGATAGACGACCAACGCCCCGTTCACCGCCTCCACGCGCTCTAGGTCGAGCTGGCGAGCCAGAACCTCGAGCAAGCGATCGGGCACCGGTCGTTCGATCCCCGGTTCGGGCACCGGTGCCGACCTGTTGACCACCACCACGTTGGCCACCCCCCATCGCCCCAGATCCGCGCCCAGTCGGTGGGTGGCCCCTTCTAGTGCTGAACGCAGGGCTGAACGCAACTCGGCCAAACCGGCTGTCTCTCCCGGCGTCCACTGGTCAGATAGATCCGGGAGACCATCAGTGACCGCCATGGCTAGCGGGTCCCATCGGCCGGAACGATCACCAGGTGATGTCAGCGGTACACCCGCAGCGGGAAGCACCGTGGGGTCGCCCAGCCAGAGCACGCGGGCTATGCCACCGTGAACCGACTGACCATCAACGAGTCGACCCCCGGTCCCAGGCAGGGCCGATGCTAGGTCGGCTCGCGCCGTTCCCCAGTCGCCGGCCAAGGAGCCGGCCAGTACGGGCACCACGCCCACTGACAAGCCAACCGCCACGACGCCTAGGAGACCATATCGTACCATCCGGACCGACCGACCCGTGTGAACCTGCCGGGCAAGGTGCGCCAGATCAGAACCGAGCCCTGCCACGCCAGCAGCCGATGCCCATGCCAGGCCAACCGCCACCACCACCAGAAGGACCCCGGGATCCACCGCCCGCAGGGCCGATCCACCTTCACCCAGCCACTCCCGGTCCAGCATGACCAGCAGCGATGCTGCCCCCACCACCACGAACCAGGCCCGGACCACCACTGAGAGGTGTCGACCCCGAGCCGCAACTAGGGCCAGCGCCGGAAGGATGAATAACGCCATCGTCGCCGAAAGACCATCCGCCTCGGCATTCAGCGAGAAGATCCCCTTGAGACCAATCGAATCGGTGGCACCCCAACCACCTGCGATAGGCCCTCCCAGCCAATCAGCCCACCCGCGGCCGTCTGACCCCAGGACCGAGAAGACTGCCGGCAGGTGGACTAGGGCCGCTAGCGCTGCACCACCACCTGCGACGATCGACAACCGGAACAACCCGTTCGTAGTCCCCGTAAGGGTGGTTCCCACCACGAGACCTACGAAGACGACTGTCGCCGGCACCAGCAAGACTGGATCCACTCCTACCACCGCCACCAGTGCCAGACCGGTGACCAACACGTCGGACCAGAGACTTCTCAGACGGGTCCCGGGACCCGGTTCGCCGCCGCGCAGGCCGTAGGGAGCCATAGCCTGGGCCCCAGCTAGTCGGCGAACCAGCCATGGCATTACGGCATAGGCGGCCAACGTAGCGAGACGCCCGGCACGAAGTGCTTCATAGGGAATCGGGACAGCTAGGTAGACCAGCACAGCGACCGCACGGGACCTGCCTCCTCCGACTGGCCGAGCCAGTCGCCAAATGCCGAGCGCCCCCACGGCGAACGAACCGAGCACCAGCAAGGTCCATAAGGAGTCAGACGAATACGGCCAGATCCCGGCCAGTAGCCCAACTAGACCCAGACCGTCGGGTCCAGAACCCGAGGTTCCCGTACCGGTAGACCGCCAGCCGGCCCACCACGTAGCTACTAGATCGCCCGATTCCGCCGGCAGTCGCTGGAGGCGTCCGACCGGGGAGAGGCCGCTGACAACCAGTGACCGGGACCCGAAGCCGAGTATCGCTGCAGCGACCATGATGGCTAAGCCGCCCGGTCCGAACACTGCGCCAAAGGCACCGTTCAGATACCGAAGTCCATCGGATCGGTCGTCATCTCCCGCTAGCACTCGCCCGGTGGCCACCCGGCGAAGCGCGAGCCACCAAGACTCACCGTGGCCGCTCACCTCGATCCATGGAGGCCCCAACCGGCCGGCTCTGGCCTGTCGACGCGCCGATCCAAACCGTCGAAGGTTCCACGGCCACGCCCCCAGCAGTCCTCGGGCATGTCGAAAGCGGCCGGTGGCGATGCCATAGAAAACACCGGCCAGCGTCGCCACTATCAGGGCTGGAAGCCGAAGAAGTAGAACGGGAAGCGGCAACACCATCAAACGACGAAGCCGAAACCTTGGCCACACAAGCGTCGGCGGGTGACGGACCGAATCGGGTACCCCTACCCGGCGGGCCACTGCCGACGGGACCACAGCAACGGCTGCACCCACGGCCCGGGCCCGCTGGCAGAACTCCAGATGCCCGGCCCCATCCACCCCGTCGGGGTCGAAGCCTTCCAACTCCGCGAAGAGGTCGGCACGAACCATCCACGCAGCGCCGGCCACCGCGTCAGGGTGGAGGTCGACGTCACGCTGGCCCTGGTCGGGCTCAGGATCGGGAACCGCCGGCACCGGCGACCCAAGCAAATCAAATCTCCAGCCGGTCTCCTCCACCGCCCTATCGGGTCCGACCACCTTTGGCCCGACCACCCCAGCGTTGACCTCCACCGCCCGTTCGACTAGGCGCCGAACTGCTGTATCACCCAACACGACCTGACCCGGCACGAACAGTAGAAACTGCGGATCGGGCGACCCGACCCGCTCGACCGCCCGAACTCGCAATCCAGTCGCCACGGCGGAAGCGTGACCCGACACATTCGGCGCACGAACGACCAGCGACGATGGAGCTACCTGCCCCACCCGCTCTACCAGAGTTGGTGGGCCGTGCGGCTCGTTGCCCGCCCGGTCACCCTTCGGGCGGACATCAACCACCAGCACCTCAATTCGAGCATGGTCCTGGGCCAACAGGCCCGTCAGTACTGCCTCGAGAGCTGGGGCCTCGTCGTCTACCACCACCATGGCAAGCACCGGGGCTGACGACGCTCGAGGCGCCGGCGAACCGCCCAAATCGGCGGTATCCGGCTGGCCGCCGACAGGAGGGGGTGCGGCATCCACGGTGCTGCCGACACTACTTCCGCACCATGTCCCCACCCGGGCGGGATCCACATCACGCCGCCTCCTACGATGCTCCGGTGCACACTTCCCGTCAGGCCCGACCGTTAGCGGTCGTCCGATGAAGGCGTTGGTCACCGGTGCCGCCGGATTCGTGGGGCGACACCTGGTTGACCACCTCCGCTCTGAGGGCGACGAGGTAGCGTCTACCGACCGATCGTCGGGTGGTCCCGACATGCTCGACCAAGATGGGCTCGCCGAGTTGCTCGGACACCATCTCCCCGATGTGATCTTCCACCTGGCCGGCCAAGCCGATGTTGCCCGATCGTGGACCGAGCCGGCCACCACCATCCGGGTTAATGCCGAGGGAACTCACCATCTCCTTGCCGCAGCCAGGAGGACGGGAGTAGGTCGAGTAGTGACCGTAACTAGCGCCGATAT
>PVBE011554858.1_pt1 | contig 10641 bp, 10 predicted proteins | sample 1631181 | NCBI WGS metagenome assembly PVBE01 (sample SAMN08397723, study PRJNA350692) | Marine metagenome, whole genome shotgun sequencing project. | isolation source: water | place: Pacific Ocean | collected 2012-04 | reverse complement strand
TCGACCCGAAGTCCGTCCCGTTTCGATTCACCCATCGGGTGTGCCATGCCAACCACTCCATCAACTCCTCAACATATTGATTCTTATAGCATAATCTCCATCTCAGGGCATCGATTAACGAGTTCATCTGGGAAATGGGGGATGGTTTGAGCCAGTTTGCCCAGATATGTTCGTGACTCATCCCAGTTTTGCCGCAATAGATGCATCGCCCGGGAGGATTTGCCATAATAAGTCTCATGACAGCTTCTCAAGACGGCGCCAAGTAAGCAACAGAACGTGATGCCCTGTTGCTGCGGGTATTGAAGACCCCGCCAAAGCCGCGTCCCAAGCGGACTCGGCTCAAGGGCAAGCCTAGTCAGACTAACGCTGCGCGCGCCAGCGCAAAAATGCCCGCGCCTTCTGCTTAGGCGTGCGCGGCTTCATCGGGGACGAAAAAAGGGGACAGGTACCTAAAAGCATAAAAGTACCTGTCCCCTTTTCCGCCCTTTTCCGCGAGAACAGGGCCGCCGCACACCCGACCGGGCGGCCCGTGTGCTGCTAACGGTTATCGAACGCAATCCGAAAGCGGTGGAGCAGGCTTTGTCGGGGTGACTTGTGGCCCGCTTCTAAGACACCCCTTCAGCCTCCGGCCGGGACCACCACAAAACTTCATATCGCTGCCCGGATTGACTGCCCGTATCTTGGTGATAATTGGGATGGCCCGCCGGCAGTTCGCAGTGAAAGGTGCTGCCGTCAGCGAAAACGATCTCGGCGGCGCATTTCTCCAGTTCCACCATCACCGGGCGCGCGGGTGGGCCCGAGGGTGAGCAGAGTCGTAGATTTCCAGCAGCCGGCTTGAATCGACCTCAGTGTAGCGTTGCGTGGTGCTGAGCGAGGCGTGGCCCAGCAGTTCTTGAATAGTGCGCAGATCGCCGCCGCCAGCCAGCAGGTGGGTGGCGAAGGAGTGGCGTAGCGCGTGCGGCGTGGCGCTTTCGGGGAGCGCCAGTATGACTCGCAGCCGGCGCACCAGGCGTTGCACCATCTCGGGCCTGAGGCGCTTGCCGCGCAGGCCGACGAAGAGCGGGCCGTCGGGGGTAAGCTCCCAGGGGCAGGCGGCAACGTATTCGTCGATGGCTTGGCGCACGATGGCAAGAACGGGCACCAGGCGCTGTTTTTTGCCCTTGCCGGTGATCACCATGGTATCGCGGGACGGGGCCTCGGAGCGGTCGAGATCGAGAGCTTCCGAGATGCGCAGGCCGCAGCCGTAGAGGAGCGTCAAGACCGCCACGTCGCGTAGCGCCACCCAAGCGTGCTCGCTCACCGTCTCGGCCACCGCCACCACATCTCGGGCCTGGTCCGCGGACAGCGCCTTGGGCAGTGAGTGCGGCAGCTTGGGTGTGCGCACGGCGCCTATCGCGGCGTTGTGCAAGAGACCGGTGCGCTCGAAGTGGCGAAAGAGATTTCGCAGCGAGGAAAGCTCGCGGGCCAGCGAGGCGCTTTCAATGCCCTCCGTGCGCCGCCGCGCCAGGTAGGCACGGAAGTCGGCTACTTTGAGTGCCGCCAGGTCGGCCACGTCGGGCGGGCCGCCCAGGTGTTGAGCCAGGAATTCGAAAAAGCGCACCACGTCGCGGCTGTAGGCCGCCACCGTGTGTTGCGAAGATTGTTTGCCGTGGGCCAGCCAGGACTGCCACTCGGCCACCGCGGTGCGCACCGTCGGCGCCGCAGCCAGGTGGCTCAGACCGGGCGTTCGAGCCATCCCTTGATGCAGCCCGAAACTACGCGAGCCAGAAAGCCCAGCAACTCGGTGCCTTGGCCGGGGTGGAAGCGGCGCTCGTCGCGCGCGCCCATGGCCAGCAAAGCCGGCGGCCCGAAGGGCGCCAGATCGAGACGAATCAGGGCCGACGAATGCACCATGCCGGCGCCGCCGCCAAACACCACCTGCTCGCCCTCGGCGTTGGAGCGCAGCAGAATCTCACGGCCCTCGCCGATCATCTCGCCGGTATCGCCCTCGGGTACCACGTAGACGCCGGGGTTGACCGGCACTCCCAGGTGCTCGTCTGCGGATTCGACGCAAAGCGTCACCACGTCGACCTGCAGCATGGTGGCAAGATCGGTGGTAATGAGCTCGACCAGGTGCTCGAAGGTGTCAGTGGCGAGCAGTGCCAAAATCGCCGCATGGATGCGGTTCTGGCTCATCATGTTGGATTGCGAAGCCGAGATCAGCTCGTGCTGCTGGCTCTTGAGCTCGGCCAGTTCCTTCTGCAAACGCTCGATCATGAAGCGCTGGAAATCGACGGCGCCGTCATCCTCGCGGGCTGTCGGCGGTGTCAGAACCTGCAGCAGGTGCTGGTTGTCGAGCAGGAAGTTGGGCCGGCGCGTGAGGAACTCGATGACCCGCTCGGCGGTCAGACGGCCGCCGCCAAAGGTCGGTTTGTCCGCCTCGAAAGTCACGCGATGCCTCCGTCCCCCGTCACCCTTCCAGGATAGATTGGCCGGTTTTGCTCCAATCCGCAAGGAATGCCTCGAGACCCTTGTCCGTCAAAGGATGGCCGGCCAGGCGCTTGAGCACGGCCGGCGGAATGGTGCAGACCTCGGCACCCAGGCGCGCCGCCTCGACCACGTGCATGGGATGGCGGATCGAGGCCACCAGGATCTCGGTCGCCAGCGCCGGGTAGTTGTCGTAGATGGTGCGGATGTCGGCGATCAGCTCCATGCCCGACTGGCCGATGTCGTCGAGGCGGCCGACGAAGGGCGAAACGAAGCTGGCGCCGGCCTTGGCCGCGAGCAGGGCCTGGGCCGCCGAGAAACACAGTGTGACATTGACGCCGATGCCGCGGTCGGCGAGTTGGCGGCAGGCGGCCAGACCGTCCCAGGTCAGCGGCACCTTGATGACGATGTTGTCGGCGACGGCGGCCAGGGTTTCGGCCTCGGCCAGCATGCCGGCGGGATCCGTGGCCGTGACCTCGGCGCTGACCGGTCCTGAAACCAAGCCGCAGATCTCTTCCAACACCTCGCGAAAATCGCGGCCGGTCTGCGACACCAGCGAGGGGTTAGTGGTGACGCCGTCGAGGAAACCGCTGGGCGCCAGGCTGCGGATCTCGTCGACGTCGGCCGTATCGATGAAAAATTTCATGCGTTCTTACCTGCTACGCAACTCCGGTCGGGGCCGCTTGTTCGCGGCTGGCGGGCTTGGCAGAGTGTAGCCCATGGATTCAGCCAGCTCCAAATCCGCTGCCAAAGGCGCGCCGTGCACGCGTGTTTCCGTTTTGCTGCCGCTCAACCTGCCGGGCCCCTACGATTACCGGGTACCGCCGGGGCTGGAGCTGGCGGCCGGCGACGTCGTGCTGGTGCCGCTGGGCGCCCGTCAGCTTAACGGCGTGGTTTGGGGGCCGGGATCGCATGAGGTGGCGGCGGCGCGGCTGCGTGACGTCATCGCCCGGCGCGATGTGCCGCCATTGCCGGCTGAGCTCAGACGCTTCGTCGACTGGGTGGCGGCCTACACGCTCAGCCGGCCGGGCCCGGTGCTGCGCATGGCCATCAGCGTGCCGGCGGCACTGGCACCGCCCAAGCCGCGCACCGCCTACCGTCTGGGTGATGCGTTGCCAGGGCGCATGACGCCGGCACGCGCCCGGGTGCTCGAGTTGCTCGCCAAGGGCCCGCCCCAAACCGCCCGCGAGCTGGCCCAAGCAGCGGCGGTCGGTCCGAGCGTCGTGCGAGGCCTGGTCGATGCCGGTAGCCTGTTGCCGCTGGTGTTGCCCAGCGAGCCCGGCTTTGCCCCGCCGGAAATTGAACGCCCCGGCGTCACCCTGACGGCGGCCCAGGCCGAGGCGGCGGCGGTACTGTGCCAGGGTGTGGCGGACGGCGGCTTCAGTACCACGCTCCTCGACGGCGTACCGGGGTCCGGCAAGACCGAGGTCTACCTCGAGGCCGTGGCCGAATGCCTACGCCAAGGCCGGCAGGCCCTGGTGATGTTGCCCGAGATCGCCCTTACGGCACAGTGGCTCGAACGCTTCGAGCGGCGCTTCGGAGTGACTCCTGCCGGCTGGCATTCCGACCTCACCCAGGCCGCCCGGCGCGCCACTTGGCGGGCCGTGGCGCTGGGCCGGGCATCGGTCGTGGTGGGCGCCCGAAGCGCTCTTTTTCTGCCCTTTCCCGAGCTCGGTCTGATCGTCGTCGACGAGGAACACGACGGCTCCTTCAAGCAGGAAGACGGCGTCATCTACAACGCCCGCGACATGGCCGTGGCACGGGCCCATCTCGGCGGCATTAGCGTGGTGCTGGCTTCGGCCACGCCGTCGCTGGAAACCGTGGTCAACGTGCAGGGCGGGCGCTATGGCGCGGTCCATCTGCCCGAACGCCACGGCGGCGCCGAGTTGCCAACCATCGCAGCCGTCGACATGCGGGCCGAGAAATTGCCCCGCGAACGTTGGCTGTCAACGGCGTTGCGCCGGGCGCTGAGCGAGACCCTGGAGGCCGGCGAGCAGGCCATGCTGTTCCTCAATCGCCGGGGTTATGCGCCGCTGACGCTTTGCCGGGCCTGCGGCCATCGCCTGGAATGCCCCAACTGTTCGGCCTGGCTGGTCGAGCACCGGCGTCTCGGACGTCTGGCTTGTCACCATTGCGGCTATGCCGCCGGCTTGCCCGAGAGCTGCCCGGCTTGCGACGCCAGTGACCGTTTTGCAGCCTGCGGCCCCGGTGTCGAACGCCTGGCGGAGGAGCTGGCGCAGACCCTGCCGGAGGCGCGCCTGGCCATCATGGCCAGCGATACCATGACCGGCCCGCAGGCGGTGGCCGAGCTGGTGGCCCGGGTCGGCGCCGGTGAGCTCGACGTATTGGTCGGCACGCAGATCATGGCCAAGGGCCACCATTTTCCCAACCTCACCCTGGTCGGTGTGGTCGATGCCGATTTGGGACTGGCCGGCGGCGACCTGCGGGCCGCCGAGCGCACTTACCAAGTGCTCTACCAGGTGGCCGGCCGGGCCGGCCGGGCGGACCGGCCGGGGCGGGCGCTGTTGCAGACCTATTTGCCCGATCATCCGGTCATGGCGGCCCTGGTGTCGGGCGATCGCCAGGCTTTCATGGCCTGCGAGAGTGAAGCCCGCGAGAGCCACGGCATGCCGCCCTTTGGCCGCCTGGCGGCGCTGATCGTTTCGGGTGCCGACGAGCGCCGGGTGGCGTCGTCGGCCGGCGAACTGGCCCGGGCCGGGCCACGCGGTTCCGACACTTGGCTACTGGGGCCGGCCCCGGCGCCGCTGGCCTTGCTGCGCGGCCGCCACCGCTGGCGGCTTTTGCTCAAGGCCGAACGTCAGGTCAACCTGCAGATGGTGGTGCGGCGCTGGCTGGCCGCTGTGAACCTACCCAATTCGATACGCGTGCAAGTCGACATCGACCCCTACTCCTTTTTGTGAGAACGACACCCTGCCACCCGCGCACAGCCGCAAGATGGCTGGTTGCAACGCAGCATGGGGTGTGCTAGGTAACCAAATCATTGGCGACGGGTTCTCGAATGTGGATCTCGTCGCTTGTTTTGCGTAACGATTTCAATAGCTTAGCTAAACTCTCCGAATCTCCACAGGGCCATCTCCGTGGTTGCCGAAACCACCATAATTTCCGGACTTGCCGGTCGCTATGCCGCCGCTCTTTTCGAGTTGGCAGCGGCCGAGGGCACTCTTGACGAGGTTGCCGCCGATCTCGACGGCATCGCCGCGTTGGTTGCCGAGAGCGCTGATCTCGAGCGCCTGGTGCGCAGTCCCGTACTCAGCCGCGAAGACCAGGGCCGGGCCCTGGCGGCCGTGCTGCAAGCGGCCGGCGCGGGCGAGTTGTGCAAACGCTTCGTCGGTTTGGTGGCGCGCAACCGCCGGCTCTTTGCCTTAGTCGACATGGTACGGGCCTTCCGCGTCCTGCTGGCCAAGCATCGGGGCGAGGTTACGGCCCAGGTCGTTTCGGCGCGGCCCCTCGGCGACGGTCAGATGGCGGCGGTCAAGGCCCAGTTGGCTGGGCTCGTCGGTCAGGACGTCAGCGTCGAGACCAGTGTCGACGAAGACCTGATCGCCGGCCTGGTGGTCAAGGTTGGCTCGCGCATGATCGACAGTTCACTGCGGACCAAGCTCCGCAATCTCGAGTTCGCTATGAAAGGGGTTGGGTGATGGACATCCGCGCCGCAGAGATATCATCGATCCTCAAGACCGAAATTGCCAACTTCGGCACCGAAGCCGAGGTTTCCGAGGTCGGCCAGGTGCTTTCGGTGGGTGACGGCATCGCCCGCGTTTACGGTCTCGATAAGGTGCAGGCCGGTGAGATGGTCGAGTTCCCCGGCGGCATTCGCGGCATGGCGCTGAACCTGGAAACCGACAACGTCGGCGTCGTCATCTTTGGCGACGACCGCACCATCCGTGAGGGCGACACCGTCAAGCGCACCCGCGCCATCGTCGATGCTCCGGTGGGCAAGGCTCTGCTGGGCCGAGTGGTCGACGCGCTGGGCGATCCCATCGACGGCAAGGGCCCGCTCGAGGGTGTCGAGCGTCAGCGCGTCGAGGTCAAGGCGCCGGGCATAATCCCCCGCCGTTCGGTGCACGAGCCGGTGCAGACCGGCCTCAAGGCGCTGGACAGCCTGGTGCCGATCGGCCGCGGTCAGCGCGAGCTGATCATCGGCGACCGCCAGACCGGCAAGACGGCGGTGGCCATCGACACCATCATCAATCAAAAAGAGATCAACGCTGGCAGCGACGAAAGCAAAAAGCTCTATTGCGTCTATGTCGCCATCGGCCAGAAGCGCTCGACAGTGGCCCAGGTGGTCAAGACGCTCGAGGACGCCGGCGCCATGGAATACACAGCAGTGGTGGCGGCTACAGCTTCCGAACCGGCGCCGCTGCAGTTTCTGGCCCCTTACACCGGCTGCACCATCGGCGAGTACTTCCGCGACAATGGCATGCATGCCTTGATCATCTACGACGATCTTTCCAAGCAGGCCACGGCCTATCGCCAGATGTCGCTGCTGCTGCGCCGCCCGCCGGGGCGGGAGGCCTTTCCCGGCGACGTCTTCTACCTGCATTCGCGTCTGTTGGAGCGCGCCGCCAAGCTGAACGAGGATTTCGGCAGCGGATCGCTAACGGCGCTGCCGATCATCGAGACTCAGGCCAACGATGTTTCGGCCTACATTCCGACCAACGTGATTTCCATCACCGACGGCCAGATCTTCCTCGAGACCGAACTTTTCTATCAAGGCATTCGGCCGGCCATCAATGTCGGCCTCAGCGTCAGCCGGGTGGGCTCGGCGGCGCAGGTCAAGGCCATGCGGCAGGTCGCCGGTTCGATCAAGCTGGAGCTCGCCCAGTATCGCGAGATGGCTGCCTTCGCCCAGTTCGGCTCCGACCTTGATCAGGCCACGCAACGCCTGCTCAATCGCGGCGCCCGCCTGACCGAGCTGTTGAAGCAGGGGCAATACCAGCCCATGCCGGTGGAAGAGCAGGTGCTGGCCATCTTTGCCGGCGTCAACGGATATCTTGATAAGTTCGAGGTCGCGCAAATCGCCCAGTTCGAGGAATCCTTCCTCGGCGAGATGCGCAGCCAGCATGCCGAGTTGGTCGCCGAGATCCGCGATCAGGGGGAGATCTCCGAGGCTACCGAGGCCAAGCTGAAGAGCATTCTCGACGATTTCTCGGCGAAGTTCGCTTAAGTTAAGCAGGCACGGTAGGCCGACCCATGTCCAGCCTCAAGGAACTGAGAAACCGGATCACCAGCGTCCGGTCCACTCAGAAGATCACCAAGGCCATGCAGATGGTCGCGGCATCGAAACTGCGCCGCGCCCAGACCCAGGCCGAGTCCGGCCGGCCTTATGCCGATCGCATGGCCGGACTGATGTCCTCGCTGGTTGCCAACCTGGCGGCGCCAGACGATGCCCCCAAGTTGTTGGTGGGCACAGGCAGCGACGCCGTTCACCTGATCGTCGTGGCGACCTCGGAGCGCGGTCTTTGCGGCGGCTTCAATACCAACATCGTGCGTGCCGCCCGGGTGCAGATCAACGAGCTCACGGAAGCCGGCAAGACGGTCAAGATTCTCTGCATTGGCAGGAAGGGTCGCGAAATGCTTAAGCGTGAGCATGGCGACCTGATCGTCGACACAATTGATCTTTCCCATGTGCGCCAAATCGGCTTCGACGATGCTGCGCCGATCGGGCGGCGCCTGGTCGAGATGTTCGAGGCCGAGGAATTCGACGCCTGCACGCTCTACTACAGCCGTTTCGTTTCTGTCATGAGCCAGGTGGTGACGCCGCTGCAGTTGGTGCCCTGGGGAATGACCGAAACGGAGGAAACCGAGGACACCAGCGGCCGCGCCGCCGCGCTGACCGAATTCGAGCCCGACGAGGCCGAAATCCTGGCTGAGCTGCTGCCTAGCAACCTGACGATCCAGGTTTACCATTCGCTGCTGGAGAACGCGGCCAGCGAGCAAGGCGCCCGCATGACGGCGATGGACAGCGCCACGCGCAACGCCGGTGATATGATCGACAGACTGACCCTTAACTACAACCGCACCCGACAGGCTCAGATCACCAAGGAACTGATCGAGATCATTTCGGGTGCCGAGGCCCTTTGACGGCCGCCAATCGAACGACCACCAGAGGTCCCACGGGAGTGAAGCGATGAGCCAGCAGACCAACGTTGTCGGCAAGGTAACCCAGGTTATCGGTGCCGTCGTCGACGTCCAGTTCGAAGAAGGAAATCTGCCGCCCATTCTAAACGCCTTGAACACCGAAATGGGCGGCCAGCGCCTGGTGCTCGAGGTGGCGCAGCATCTGGGCGAATCCACCGTGCGCACGATCGCCATGGATTCGACCGAGGGCCTGGTGCGCGGCCTCGAGGTAACCGATTCAGGCGGCCCCATCATGGTGCCCGTGGGTCCCGAGACCTTGGGCCGCATGATCAACGTGATCGGCGAGCCCATCGACGAGCGCGGCGACATCGGCAACACCCGGGAATTGCCCATCCATCGCCCGGCGCCCGAGTTCGTGAATCAGTCGACCGAGACCGAGATCCTGACCACCGGCATCAAGGTAGTCGACCTGCTGGCACCCTACGCCAAGGGCGGCAAGGTCGGTCTGTTCGGTGGCGCCGGCGTCGGCAAGACCGTCATCATCATGGAGCTGATCAACAACATCGCCAAAGGGCACGGCGGCTATTCCGTCTTCGCCGGGGTCGGCGAGCGTACCCGCGAGGGCAACGATCTCTACCACGAGATGATCGAATCGGGCGTCATCAAGCTGGATGAAGAAGGCTCCAAGTGCGCCCTGGTGTACGGCCAGATGAACGAGCCGCCGGGCGCCCGCGCCCGCGTCGGCCTCTCGGGCCTCACCGTGGCGGAATACTTCCGCGACGAGGAAGGCCAGGACGTGCTGCTCTTCATCGACAACATCTTCCGCTTCACCCAGGCCGGTTCCGAGGTTTCGGCGCTGCTGGGCCGCATCCCCTCGGCGGTGGGCTATCAGCCCACGCTGGGTACCGACATGGGTACGCTGCAGGAACGCATTACCTCGACCGACAAGGGCTCGATCACCTCGGTGCAGGCCATCTATGTGCCTGCCGATGATCTCACCGATCCGGCGCCGGCGGCCTCGTTCGCCCATCTCGACGCGACCACGGTGCTGAGCCGCCAGATCGCCGAGCTCGGCATCTACCCTGCCGTCGATCCTCTGGACTCGACTTCGCGTATCCTCGATCCCCGCATCGTCGGCGAGCAGCATTACCAGATCGCCCGCGAGGTGCAGCGCGTGCTGCAGACCTACAAGTCGTTGCAGGACATCATCGCCATTCTGGGCATGGACGAGCTTTCGGAAGAGGACAAGCTGACGGTGGCCCGGGCGCGCAAGATGCAGCGCTTCCTCAGCCAGCCCTTCCACGTCGCCGAGGTCTTCACCGGCACGGCCGGCGTGCTGGTCTCCATCGAGGAGACCATCCGCGGCTTCAAGGAGATCCTCGACGGTCAGCACGACGACCTGCCCGAGGCAGCCTTCTACATGGTCGGCGGCATCGACGAGGTCATCGAAAAGGCCAAACAGATGGCGGCGGAGGCCGCCTAGGGTAGCGGGTAGAGGCGCGCGGAGATGGCCGAAAAGATCAGCTTCGAGCTGGTGTCGCCCGAGCAACTGCTGGTCTCGGCCGACTTCGACATGGTCGTGGTACCGGGCAGCGACGGCGATTTCGGCGTGCTCGCCGGCCACCAGCCGCTGATCTCGTCACTCCGGCCGGGCGTCGTCGAGATGCACGAGGAAGGCGCCGACATCGAGCGCTATTTCGTGGCCGGCGGTTTCGCCGAGGTCCACCCCGATAGCTGTACGGTGCTGGCCGAAGAGGCGGTGCCGGTAGCCGAGATGGACCGGGCCGATCTCGATCAGCGCATCCAAAACGCCGAGGAAGACCTCGAAGACGCTGAGGGTGACGACGCCACCCACAAGGCCAACCAGAAGCTCGCACTCCTGCGCGAAATGCTGAAGGCGGTTTCCTGACGAAGCCGCAGCGAGAAACCATCCCCCCACCCCATCCCTCCCCCCAAAAGGGGGCTAAGGGATGCACACATCTCTGAGGGCCCAGCCGTCAGCGATTGCGTGGAATTGATTTATGCCGTTGACCATGGTGATCGGACCCGGCGGTTTTGAGGAGCGATAGCCGT
>PVBE010246991.1_pt1 | contig 10642 bp, 13 predicted proteins | sample 1631181 | NCBI WGS metagenome assembly PVBE01 (sample SAMN08397723, study PRJNA350692) | Marine metagenome, whole genome shotgun sequencing project. | isolation source: water | place: Pacific Ocean | collected 2012-04 | reverse complement strand
CGGAATGGGCGGAATGGGCGGAATGGGCGGAATGGGCGGAATGGGCGGAATGGGCGGAATGGGCGGAATGGGCGGGATGATGTAGCCCACGGTTGTTAGAACCGATAACTGCCGGCTCCGCTTGCGGAGCCGGCAGTTCTTATTTAGAGGCCATGCGGCGATCGCTCGTTAGGCCATCAAGCTCAACTGGGCCGCCGCATGTAAACTTCTCATCTTCCCGCTAAGTAACGCGCCAGGCGCAGGATCATTTCGTGCAACAAGCCGACGGCTTTTCGCTCGACTCGCTGTTGAGTGCCGACGCCGTAGCCCGCCGTGAAACGCATCTGGATCGTGGTGGCGCCGGTAGCGAGACGCTCATCAGCATCGACGTCGGTCAGCCCGATCCCGCCTCGATGCCTATGGACGACCTTATTGTTGCGACTGAGCGCGTTCTATCCACCGACCGCACAGCCCTCCTGTACGGCTCCCGCGAGGGCTACGCTCCGCTTCGCGAGATCGTCGCTCAGAAGGCCCGGCGATTGGAATCGCTCGAGGTCGATCCCGGCCAAATAAACATCACCAACGGCTCGTCGCAGGCAATCGCCATGACGGCCCAGGCTTTACTCGACCGCGGCGACTGGATTCTCATGGACGAGGCGAGCTGGGGCGTACGGGTCTTTAAAGGATTTGGGGCGAGTGTGTTTCCGGTCCGATGGGATGATGGCGGACCGATCATCGCCGATGTCGAGGCAGGGATTTCGGCCGCCGAAAACGACGGCAAACCGATAAAAATGTTCTACACGATCCCAAACTTCCAAAACCCGCTCGGCATCACTGCCAGCGTCGAACGCCGCACAGCCGTTCTCGATCTGGCCGTCAGACACGGATTCGTGATTCTCGAGGACGACGCGTATGTCGAACTCCGGTTCGAGGGCTCGCATCTACCCAGTTACTACGAACTCGACGAGAGTAGAAGCCGGGTTGTGCGAGCGGGAACGTTTTCCAAGATCTTTGGCGCGGGGATTCGACTCGGTTGGACGATGGCCTCGGGTGAGCTTCTATCGGCCCTGATGAATTACAAGCTGGACGGCGGAGCTAGTCCCTTTTCGAGCCGGATTCTTGCCGAATACATGCGCGGACACATGTTCGATCACATCGACGATCTCATTGCCGTTTATAGAAACAAGCGCGACGTCATGGTCCAGGGCCTGCAAAAGGGTCTCGGCTCGGACGCCACCTGGAGCCAACCTGAGGGCGGTTTCTTCATTTGGCTGGAGCTTCCGGAAGGCGCAATCGCCGACGAGGTACGGGTCTCCTGCGGAAAACGAGGCGTCGCGGTTTGGAGTGGCGCACAATTCCGATGGGACGGTCACGACGATCGCCACGTCCGTCTCTCCTACAGTTTCGCCACTCCCAAAGAGATCGAAGAGGGCGTGGCCATTCTTTGCGAAGAAATCCGTAATCTTGCCACCTAGGCCAGATCGTTTCGGAGGAGATCCGCCGCAATGACCGATCGCCTTATTGAGCGCGAACCGCTCATGCAGTTCTCAGCCGCTTTGTTCGAAGCTGTGGGCGTCCCGCCCGACGACGCCAGGTTCGTTGCCGGGACGCTCGTCGAGGCGGACTTGCGGGGCGTTTACTCGCACGGAACCGTCAGGCTTCTTCCCAAGTACATAAAAGAGCTGGCGGAAAACATAATCAATCCCGCGCCGGCGGCAAAAGTCGTGAGGGACGGCCCAAGCTTTGCAGTGGTCGACGGCGACCGTGGCATGGGGCAGTAGTTTCACGAGCGGCGATGGGCCTCGCGATCGAAAAGGCCCGATCATCGGCTGTCGGCGCGGCAACCGCGCGGCGGAGCCGGCATTTTGGCGCGGCTGCTTTCTGGACGATGATGGCCGCCGACCAGGGGCTCATCGGCTTTACGTGCTCAAACGGACCCGGCATGAATACGGCGCCGTACGGAGGCATCGAGCCGTCCCAGGGCAACCTTCCACTTTCCTGGGCCGTGCCCGCCGGCAAGGAGTTTCCCATCCTATTGGACATGGCCACGGGTGTGGTCGCGTTCGGAAAGATCGCCATGGCCCAGATCAGAAATGAATCCATTCCGCTTGGATGGGCCATCGACGAGGACGGTAACGACACAACCGATCCGAGCAAGGTTAAGTCGGTCCTGCCGGCGGGTGGACCGAAAGGCTACGGCCTTGGCGTGATCCTGGATTCGCTTGCCAGCAGTCTCAGCGGAGGAATGCCATCGATCGTGCAAATCAATGAGGGGGCAGAGGATGGGTTTGCTGATTCTTCGAGCCATTTCTTTCTCGCCATCGACGTGCGGCAGTTCATTTCTGCCGAGGAGTTTGAGAAGACCGTCGACAGCCACATGCGCCTGCTTCGCAAGATTCGACCACGCAAAGGTTTCGATCGGGTTTACGCACCGGGCGAAATCGAGTGGCTGACCAAGGAAAAGCGTCTGGCCGAAGGGATACCCTTCCGGCCGGAGGAACTGGCGATACTCGAAAAAATGGCGCGCGACCACGAAGTTCGCGTGCCCTGGCACTGAGGAGATGGCCGATGACGGGCGATTTTGAAGCGTACTTGGGGCCGGAGGGGAATGTCGCGGACCTCCTCAAACTGGAAGACGACGCCGGGATTGAAAAGGTCGTCCTCATGCCGCAAATCGAAACTCGGCCGCCTAATGATCTCGTAGTACAGGCATCGAAAGAAAGCGAGCGGATTATCCCGTGCGCCTGCGTCAACCCCAATTTCGGACAGGAAGCGTACGACGAGTTCGAGCGGCTCGTCCGCGACCACGGCATGATGGGACTCAAGCTCATGTCTCCGAGGCACGGATACGTGATTTCGAGTCGCATCTGCGATCCACTGATGGAGACCGCGGGCGATCTTGACATTCCAGTCACCGTTCACTCGCAAGGCACTCCGGCGCACCCGCTCGAAATCGCGGAACTCGCCGGAAGACACCCGAACGTGCTGATCATCATGGATCACATGGGACATCGATATTGGGTCGAACAAGCGCTGCAGGCGGCTGCCCTTCGCGACAACATATTCTTGGGTACCACGATCGCCTCGTTCGAGCCAGGGATCATCGTGCGGGCCGTCGCCGAAGTCGGCGCGGAGCGGGTTGTATTCGGCTCGAACGCGCCCTCCGCATACCCGGATCTAGCGGTGGCTTCGATACAACGTGCCGGCCTCGGGGATCGCGCTCTAGGGCTGGTGCTCGGCGAGAATCTCGCGCGAATCTACGGTCTCGACTAGGTAATAGGTCGACCAAACTACCCGGTTTGGTCACTGTAACGTTCGTCGATCGTAACAGATCACTTGACAAGCTAACACTTAGATCGTAAAGTCCATGGCTATTCAGCAAATCCCATGCTCCCGACAATGCGTATATAGGTGTGAAATTCGTTACAGACCAGCCCACGAACGAGGAGCATATTTGCGGTCGAGTCGCAGGCATTATGTAGAGGACGGCGCGACCAATCGCGACCGATTCACGGACGCAGGCGAGTCGGGCCAGGGTGCCGGCCGGTCCCGGACCGTCCCGTCCCAGGGTCAATTGAACGTCACTGTTCGACGAAAGGAGGTCAATCATGGCCGAATCAGGATTCGATGGTCTAGCCGACCTCGCTAGGGAAGAAAGCGAGCGGCAGACGCGGGAAGCGATCGATGCTGCGCTGCGATCGCTTCCCGAGGGGGAAAGCGACGGGGTCTGTCAAGATTGCGGTTCCGAGATCGAATCGGCGCGCCTCGCATTACTACCCGGAACAACGCAGTGCTCGGCGTGTGCGCGAACACGCGACAAGTTTTCGGGGAGCGTCAACCTCAATTAGCAGCGCCGGAATTCAGTAGGGACCGCGACCAGTCGGTCGCGGTCCCGGCTCGTTTCAGCGTCTTTGGCCGGAGAACCGGCTAACGCTACCCTAGTGCTGATCCAGCGCACTGGGGGTTTTGTTGACGGCGGCAACTGGCCTGAGATGTATCGACTGCGACCGGCTGCACCCACTCGAATACATTCTGTCGTGTCCCGATTGTGCCGGTCTCATGTACGTCGATTACGACATCGACAGCGTAGCGAAAGTTCAATTCGGCCAGCTTGAAGGCCCAGGAATCTGGCCCTACGCCGAATTGCTTCCGATCAAAGATCCCGACAACTTCGTATCGCTTGGCGAGGGCAGTACGCCGCTGATCGCTACACCGCGACTTGCTCAAGAAATTGGACTGGACCAGCTATTCGTAAAGTTCGAAGGATCGAATCCGACAGGCACCATCAAAGATCGGTCCACCGCCACCGCCGTTGCCACAGCCCTGCAATTCGGATTTGACCGAATTGGGGTCGTCAGCACTGGAAATGCGGGATCGTCGCTTGGAAGCTACGCAGCCCGTGCCGGAATTCGCGCATTCGTGTTTACCGCTGCAACCTCCGCCAAGCCCAAAGTCAGCCATATGGCCGCCACGACCTCGGACTTTTACCTTTACGAGGGCGACTACGACGGAATGATCGGCGGATTCGACGCGGTGATCGACGAGGGGTTAGTTTTCGATGCTGGCGCCACTCGAAATGCCTATAAGCAAGATGGTAAGAAAACGATTGCTTATGAGATATTCGAGCAAATGGGTCTGCAGGTTCCGGACTTCGTCGTATATCCGCTAGGGATCGGCGAGACGCTGCTCGCCAGTCAGCGTGCGTTCGCCGAGCTAAAGGCAGCCGGGCACAGCGAATCGGTCCCTCGACCTATTTGCGCTCAGTCCGCGGAAGCCGACACTGTGATCCGCGCGCTGGATTCTGGGGGGCCGCTGGTACCGAAGAAGATCGGCTACACCGTGGCTGAGGGAGTGGCCGTTGGCGATCTGGGTTCGAAGGGCGAGTGGGTCCTGAAGGTGACGCGCGGCGATGACGGGCTCGGGGCCGCCTCTGACGACCGCGAGATACTTGAATGGCAAGCGAGACTCGCGCGCCTTGAGGGCATTTGGGCCGGTCCAACGGGTTGCGTCACGCTCCCGGCACTGGCGAAGCTGGTCAATGAGAAAGTCATTCCTGCGGACGCGACGGTCGTCTGCATAGTCAGCGAGACGGGGCTCAAGGGAGATGCGGAGCCTCCGGAAATGACCCCGATCGCACCTACTTTTGAAAGCGTCCGAAGAATCCTTTTGTCATGAATATCGTCAGGAAGGAGGACAAGAATGTTCGTTGTTGATTCCGCGGATAAGCCGGAGGTCGAGTCGCCGTTTCCGGGAGTGGGCAGGAAAAGCCTGGTCTGGGGGGAACGCATGCTCTTGACTCAGATCATCATGCGCCAGGATTCTGTCGTCGAGCGTCACGATCATCCGTATGAGCAGATGGGATATTGTATCCAGGGCGCGATTGAACTTGAGGTTGGCGACGAAAAGGCGATATGTCGAGCTGGCTCGGCATGGACGATTCCGGCGGGCGCAAGCCATGCTGCCACCGGGCTGGAAAACTCTATTCTTGTGGAGGCTTTCAGTCCGCCGCGCGACGACTACAAAGACTGACGTACCCTCGGCGGCGCTCTCGACTCCCGAGAACGTCGATGCTGTGATTCATATCGGACAGGAGAAGACTATTGGAGATTCTTGAAGCTATCTGGGACGTTCTGAACACGCCGGTAACGCAGATTCAAGAGCGCGACCTGACGCTCCTGTCGATCGTTCAGCTATTCGTAATCATGCTTCTGGCATGGGCCGTGGCGAGGTATGCGTCGCGGCTGACTCGCCATATCATCGTGGATCGCATCGACGCGCCGGAGGCAGTCGGGAAGGCTTCGGCACGGGCCGTTCGTATGACGACTATCTTCGCCGGCCTCTATCTCGCGCTCACGTCCATCGGCTTCGATCTCGCGATTCTGCTCGTCCCGCTTGGCGGACTGTCCGTGGGAATCGGATTTGGCATGCAGGACGTCGCGAAGAACCTGATCGCGGGCGTCATTACGCTTACCGAGCGGCGGGTTCGGAAAGGGCAGAAAATCGAGATTCGCGGAATGCAGGGCGTGATCGAGGGAATCGGGCTGAGATCGACAACAATGGTCCTCGATGACGGTACGAAGGTGATGCTGGCCAATGGAGATTTCATGAGCCAGCCGGTGAAAATACTTCGGAGAACGAAGCGGCGGAAGACACGGAATGATCCGAATACCGAGGTCACGCGCGGCCTGAATCGAAGCCTAACTGAGTCTTAGGAGCGCTGCCTTTCCTCGTACCACTGCAAGGCTGCAGTCGGAATCCCGGCACGAATGATCCATCGATCCGGGGCCATTCGGGCACCGGACGGAGCCTTCTCGAAAAGCTGAGCCGCGCAGAGCTGGTCGATCAATTCCGATTTGGTCTCTAAGCGCCACTGGCTCCCAACGTCACTTTCATCGACGTGTGGTTGCGCCAGCTCGGCGATGCCATTAGATGGATCTTGCTCCAGCCGGAAGACGCGAACCTGTCGAACGCCCGGAAAGCTCTTGACGCGTTCCACGAGCGCGATCAGCAATTTTTCGGCTTCGCTGCTGACTGTCATCATTTTTCGATAGTAATGCGGTATGGCGGTTGGTCAAAGGGACGCAATTGTAACGATCGGTACTGACATTCAGCGCATCCGCGCAATACTCAAGCCTGCGGTACTGCGAGGAGTTCTATGACCAGCACTCTGCAAGACCGGGTTAAGACCCGGCTCGGCATCGAAGCCGAGTTGAGCGAGTCGATGAGCGCGACGCTTCGACGTTGGTCGTCGCGCCAGCTTTCGACAGCAGGCGTTTTCAAGCAGCGGGCGGAGGTGGCGATCCTCAATAACGATCCCGTCGAAATGCGATTTGTTATTGCAGAATTCTCCGAACTTCATCCGGTACAGCGCCGCCATGTCACGGCGTTGATCGACGCGTGGGAGAAATCGCTGGCATAAGGCGAGCGCCGGTCCGGTAGGCGCTCTCGATCTCCATCGCACGTCTCAGCGCGGTGGACCTTCACGATCCCGCGCGGCCCCCGATGAGTGGTGGGCCTGAATTCAACTGCTGGCCGCGCAGAATAGAATCGTTCGCACACTCCCATGAACGTCAACCGTATGCCCCCGGCCTTCGCAACGGAAGCCGAGGTCGACGAGGAGATGACGCGACCTTCGCAGGCCATCATCGACGAACTCGGCCGCGGCTCCGGCAACGTTATGTGTCTCGGCGTAGGCGGCAAGATGGGCCCCACGCTGGCGATCCTTGCCGCAAACGCTGTCAAGCGAACGGGCGGCGCCAGAACGGTTTTTGGCGTCTCGCGATTTTCTGGTGATGGCGTGGCCGAGCGGCTTGAAGTTTCCGGCGTGAAGACCATCCGGTGTGACCTGCTTAACAGGAATGCCGTAGCCGCGCTCCCCGACGCAACAGACGTGATTTTCATGGCAGGGCGCAAATTTGGATCGACCGGGGCCGAAGGCCTCACGTGGGCCATGAACGCTTACATGCCGGCACTTGTTGCAGAGCGATTTCGAGACGCCCGGATAGTCGTTTTCTCGACGGGCAACGTCTATCCGTTCACGTCGATTACCGGCGTGGGAGCCAACGAGTCGACGATCCCGGCGCCTGTCGGCGAATACGCCCAGTCCTGCCTGGGCCGCGAGCGCATTTTTCAACACTTCTCCGAAGAGTTCGGCACGCGCGTTTGCATCATGCGGTTGAACTACGCCATTGATATCCGCTACGGAGTTTTGGTGGACATCGGCCGTCGAGTTTTGAATCGCGACCCGATCGACGTGTCAATGGGCCATGTAAACGTCATCTGGCAGGGCGAAGCCTGCGACCGAGCGTTTCGATGTCTGGAGATCGCGTCCAGTCCGCCCGCGGTCCTCAACGTAAGCGGCGCCGAGACTCTGACCGTACGCTGGATCGCCGAGCGGTTTGGCGAATGTTTTGGTGTTGAACCTCAGCTGGTGGGAACCGAAAGTCCGACGGCGCTTCTGAGCGACGCTTCCAGGTGTTCGGATCTATTCGGCCCGCCTCAGATCTCCGCACAACAGATGATGACGTGGATCGCCGGCTGGCTGCGGCGCGGCGGTTCGACGCTGATGAAGCCAACCGGATACGACGTCAGAGACGGGCGGTTCTAGTCTCTCGGTTTCTCCACCGCCACATAGACGGCCGGCGGCGAGTGCTTTTTGAACCTTCGACGCGATTCGGGCCGGAGCTTTCTAAAAGCCTGCGGGGAAATCGTGAAGCCTCGCGGTTCGAGCGTGGCGGCAATGTTCGCAGCGTGGCCGATAACATCGAAATGTTGGCGGTCGCTTGGTCCAAACGGACCAGCCACAACGTCCCCGAAATGGACCTTCACGGCGAGTTCGGCTCCAAAACCGCGAGATTCCAGCCACGCGTTCGTATCCTCCTTCAACGAGAGAAGGCACGTCACGCCAGCATCGACTCGATCCTCCTCGAATACGATCAGAGCGGCATCGCCGATGAATTTCACCACCCAACCTCCCGCATCCGCGACCGCTGAATATGTTCGGCAATAGAAATCGTTCAGCAGTTCGGCCATCTCGCGGTCGTCACGTTCTCGCACGATCCTCGCATATCTACTCAGGTCGATGAACGAGATGAGGAGAGGAAGTACGGTCCGAGAAGGAATCTTGTCGAAAGACTCAGTCATTGCATTCCTGCTAAGTCAAAACGTGTATCGCAGGCCCGTGCGTCCTGCAGTTCAATAAGCTTAGTAGCGGGCAGGCGCGTGTCAATTAGCATCCGGTCTCGCGTACGGACTGCTAATCTTGACCTTCGCGTTTCGGACCGGGATCGGTATGTGTTTTCCGCGGTATTTAAGCGTCTGACGAAAAAGCCCTCGACCTTTTTCTTGGTATTCGGCTCTGCGCTCTTGCTGTCGGTCAGTCCGGTATTGGCGGACGTCGATCCCGATGAGATTCCCCAGGTCGGACTTCCCGACGGGCTGGTAATGGAGGTATTCCTGGCCGACCTCCAATTCCCCGTTTCGATGGCATGGACACCCGAGGGCGAACTCTATTTCACGGAGAAGGCCACCGGTCGGGTCCGGTACTACGATGGTGAGATTCTTCGCGATGCGGCCTTTGCATCCCTGCCCGTGGACGCCCAGATCGAGCGGGGACTTTTAGGAATCGCCATCGACCCCGAGTACGCCGAGAACAGGTTCGTTTACGTCTTTTACACGCGTGCGGATCCGCTTTCGAATCGCGTCGTTCGCGTCCGAAACGAGGAGGGCGTTGGAGTCGAGCCGGTAGTTCTTCTCGACGCCCCGATCACGACCGGATATTTCGTCCACAACGGAGGAAACATGGCGTTTGGACCGGACGGAATGCTTTACGTGACACTGGGCGAGAACAACTTTCCGCCCTGGTCGGTTCAGCTTGACGTTCCCTATGGGAAGGTCCTAAGAATCGATCCTTCGGACGGGACCGCCCCCCGCGACAACCCCTTCTACGACGATGGTGACCCGAGTACGGGCAATGACGACCGAATCTTCGCCTACGGGCTTCGCAATCCTTTCGACCTGACGTTCCGGCCGGTCTCAGGCGAACTCTTTGTTTCGGAAAACGGCCCGGCTTGCGACGACGAAATCAACCTGATCAGGTCGGCGGCGGACTACGGATGGCGCGTTGACTATCCATGCCCGGAGGGATTGAACGTTGGATGGCCCGCCGTCGAGTCGTTTACTCCGGCGTTCGCGCCAACCGGTATCGCCTTTTACGAAGGCGAAGCGCTGTCCGACTACGAAGGCGACCTCTTCATGTGCAGTTGGATGCGCGGATCCCTGATGCACATCGAATTAGGAGGTGCGCGATCGGACGGAAGACCCGTCGTCGAGAACATTGAGAGCTGGGGTCAGGGCTGCGGGACCGACGTGGCGGTTGGTCCGGACGGATTCCTTTATATATCCCACGCTGGCTGGGGCGAAAGCGAGGGGACGATCCGACGGGTCCGGCCCGGGACGCTCGAACCCGACTGGCCCATCGGCAATGGGCACTTCTTCACTCAGATGGCGGCCGATTCGAACCGTGAGGGATATGCGGTAACCGACGATGACGACGCTCGATTCCATTCGGAGTTCGAGCGGCTTGGAGGAGTCGAGTCTTTCGGCTTCCCGGTCAGCAACCGTTATACCCGCGACGGTGAGTGGTATCAGGCCTTCGGAATAAGCGTAGTTAAGTGGAACTCGGCGTTGGGATTTGCTGAGTTCGCCAACATTCTGGATGATCTTGCTGCGGCCGGGTTCGACGATCGCCTGCTTGATGAATTCAACGTTCCGGTCAGTCGCGATTGGGACGAAGACGCCGGAGGGCTATTCGTGGAAGTGATTAGAAATCATCTCTGGCTTTTGGATGAATCATCTTCGATCAAACGGGAATTTCTGCGAAACGAAGGCTGGCTACAACAGTACGGACTGCCGATGAGCTTCGGCAGAGTCGGCGATCTTGTGGTCCTGCGGTCCCAACGCGCCGTGTTCTATTTCAATACGAGTTCCATCGATGGAAAAGTCGAGGTCGTCTGGGGTTCCGAGCTTGCTAAGGACCTCGGATTCATCCCCGCGGGCGCGCTCTGGCGCCACCCCTGAACGTTTCAAGCCTCGATCGGCCACGTCGATCGTCGATTTCAATTGATGCGAGCGGCTATGCCCACGGTCGCCAATAGCATCGAGT
>PVBE011045479.1_pt1 | contig 10643 bp, 9 predicted proteins | sample 1631181 | NCBI WGS metagenome assembly PVBE01 (sample SAMN08397723, study PRJNA350692) | Marine metagenome, whole genome shotgun sequencing project. | isolation source: water | place: Pacific Ocean | collected 2012-04 | reverse complement strand
CCATGTCGTGGATGAAGAAGCAGTCATTGAAGATTGCGTCGACAACCTGTCCCGGCTCCGCGAAGCCGGCGGCCCGGATTTCGGCCTCTGCCTCGACACCCACGCAATGCTCCCCGCGGCGGGCGTAATAAGCTTGGCGCGTGAACTCGAGCCGCTGAATTTGCAGTTCCTCGAGGAACCCGTTGCCCCGGAAGATATTGACGGGCTGCAGCTGGTCCGGGACAACACGTCAATCCCGCTGGCGACCGGCGAGCGCCTGATGCCGCGGTTCGCGTTCAAGCCGATCATCGACCGGCACCTGGTGGATTTCGTGCAGCCCGACATCTGCCATTGCGGCGGCATCACGGAGATCATGAAAATTGCCGCCATGGCGGCGGCAAGGCAGATCATGATCGCGCAGCACAACCCCAGTTCCCACAGTGAGCTGGCGACGATGGCCTCGGTTCATGCCGCCGCCGCCATACCCAATTTCGCCTGCCTCGAGCATCCCCCGGACCAGCCGTCGTGGCGCCATGAAACCTTTAACGAGGCGGTCGAGCTTCGCAACGGTGCGGCCCGGTTGCCGGACCGGCCGGGGCTCGGCCTGACGCTGCGCGACGACATTGTCGAGGCGCATCCTTACAAGCCGTTTACCCGGCACTCGCTGTTCGCTGGTGACGGTTCACCCACGCCGTCATAGCGGCCCGGGTACAAAACAAAGTCAACAGGACGGTCTTTATGTCAAACAACAGATCCGCATTGCTCATCGACACCCACGCCCACGTTGCCGTCAAGACGCTGCTTTCCCGCACCGTCCTGGCGATCGACCGGAAGATGCCGATCCTGCCGGTCGAGGACCTCAATGCGCAAATGGACGGGCACGGCGTGTCGCACGCAGTCCTGGTCCAGTGGGGGTGCAGCTGGGACCATCATTACCTGGCCGGTTGCCTGGCCGACTACCCCGGGCGCTTCGCGGTGATCGCCCATATCGATGTGGCCCGGGAGGACGCCTGCCAGGTGCTGGACGACATGGTCCGGGTCCATGAGTTCGCCGGGCTGCGCATCACGGCGACCGAACGATCACCCGGCAACGACCCGTTGGCGATCTGGAAGAAGGCATATGAGCTGGACGCTGTCGTCTCGGCCAGTGCCCGCGATGTGAAGGATTTTGCCGATGGCCTCGAGCCCGTCCTGCAGCAGTTGCCGAACCTGCGGATGCGCATTGAGCATCTCGGCCGCGTGCGCTACCGCGAGGCGCCGCCGCATCCCGATTTCGAACGGCTGCTGGCACTCGCGTCATATCCCGGCGTCTACTTCAACATCGACGGCTTCCTGTCACACCAGTACCCGGATCATTTCGAGTACAGCACCTTTCCATTTGCCGAATACCAGCCGTTCGTCCGCCAGGCCGTGTCGGCGTTCGGTGCCGAGCGTTGCATGTGGGGGTCCGAGTTCCCATTCGTCAACAACGGCTATGACGCCGGTGTCCGGTTTGTTCGTGAAGCTTGCGATTTCCTCGATGACTCGCAGCGTGAGTGGATTATCGGCCGCAGCGCAAAGCAGTTTTGGCGATTCTAACCCAGCGGAACGGATGAATTCACGATGCCGCGAACTATCTTGTGAACCATGTCCCGTGTCGCCATAACAATCAGTCCTGACGCCGGTGTGCTGGCCCGTGATGCGGCCACCCTCCTGCAATCGTACCTGCAGGAAATCTTCGCCGTCGAGGCGCTGCTCGACGGCTCCGCCGACTGGCAGATTATTGTCGGACAGGTCGACGACCCGCTGGTTCAGCAAGCATCGCCGGCACTGCCGGCGCTCCCCGGCCAGGGGTATCTTCTGCGACGTGTCGATGAAACGGCGATGCTCCTCGCCGGCGGCAGCGACGCCGCGACCGCCTGGGCTGTTTACGACTTTCTCGAGCGCCTGGGGGTGCGTTTCCTCCTGTCCGGCGATGTGCTGCCGAAGCCGGCCGACGAGTTCCGTCTGCCGGAGGTCGACGCGACATTCGAGCCCGTCCAGCGCCTTCGCTCCTGGCGGATGATCTGCGAACTGCCGTACGGCCCCATCATGTGGAGCCTCGATGAGCAGCGCCGGGTGATCGGGCAATTGCACAAGCTGAAGTTCAACGGCCTGCACTTTTCCCTTTGGCCGCCGCAGCCGTTCATCCACTTCGAGGTCGACGGCATCAAGCGGCAGACCGTCGACGTATTGCAGAAACACCGGATCCCGATCGATCCGGATACCCCCGGGCATGAATCCCTCGGCATCTGCGGTTCGCCGATGCTGCCGCCCTGGCTGGCTGGTGCGGAGTCGTACGAGGAATGGCTCGTTGCCGGCCAGCGGTTCCTGAACAGCCTGATCGATGAGGCCGAGAAGTACGGCATGCACACGTCATTGGGGTTCCAGCCCTTCGAGTTCACCAAGGAGTTCGCCCCGCTGCTGGAAAATCCCACTACCCACCAGATCCAGTCGGGCAACCTGACCTGCGCCGAACAGGCGGACCTGATGAATCCGCAACACCTCAAGATGTTCAATGCCGTGACCGCCGCGCACCTGGAGACCTGGGCGCGATGTGATGAGTTCATGATCAGCTTTCCCGAGCACCCGCATGCCGAGCGCAAGTTTGCCGAAAGCTGGCAGGCGATGGCGAAACGGGTCGCACTGGAACCGCGTTTCAACATTGACCAGATGCTGGCGGCGGCCGAAGCCGATGAGCTCACCATCGGCGGTACGGCCCGCGCCGTGCGCGAATTCAAATCCAACATTTCCATGATCTGGTTGCTGCGCCAGGTCCTCGGGGACAGCGGCTTCCTGGAACGGGCCGCGGCGAACAGTGTGGATGTCGGCGTTTCCATGGGCGGCGGCGTGCGCTTTGCCTTTCCGGTGCTCGGTGAGGTGCTTTGGCCCAACGCGACCGCTGGAATCCTTCTCGACTACACACCGTCGGCGTCGCTGCGCCGGCTGCACCACCTGGCGGCGGTCGACACCGGCAAAATCAAGGCTCGACTGACCCTCACATTCCAGGACGACAACGTCGGCTGGGTCCCGACCGTTGAGTCCGAATCGAATCATATCCTGCTGCGCACCGCGGCTGAAGCACAGTGGCAGGGGTACACGACACGGTACTGGCCGATCGGCGACCTCGATCCGGCCGTCAACCACCTGGCGCGAACCTCATGGAACAGCGACTATGCACCCCGACAGGCATTCGCGGATCATGCCGAACATGTCCTGGGCGGGAAAACGGTCGATCGATTCTGCGATGTGATGCGCCTCTTTGACGATGCCACGATCATCCTCGACCTGAGCTTCACCAGCCTGCTCTTCCCCGTGCGCATGATCATGAAGCGCTACTACGAAGCGACCGAACCGATGCGCAATGAACTGTTCCACATCCGCGCCAGTTTCGTCGGGGCAATGCGGCTGTTCGGGGACATGGAAGAAGTGGCCGACGTGCCGGGAGCGGCGGAGCGGATTGCCTATTGGATCGGGCGACTTCGTTTTTCCATCGCCGCCATCGATGAGATCAGGCATCTCTGTGACGGCGGCGTCGCCGTTGCCAAGGCAGAAACTGCCAGGGAAGCCGGCGACGTGGAGGCGATGGATCAGCTTCTCGCGGAAGCACGCAACTGTTTCGACCGGGGCATGGCTGCCGGCAGGAGCGGCCTGGAAGCGGTGGCGCCGGTCGTCCAGGACAGCACCGACCGGGCAGCGCTCGCGGCGTATTACGATTTCATGGTGCGGTTCGTGAAACTAAAGACAGCGGAAATCCTGGCCGCCGCAGATTCGGATTGAAGGGATCCGGTCATTGTCGCTTTTGCCGTTTTCGTCAACTTCCATCTTCCACCTGACCCTCCCCCCACAAAATGCCGATCATCGATGCACATGTACATCTCTCCGGTGATGAGCCGGAATCGCTGACGCTCCTGCAGGAGCTGGATATCAAGCTGTTGAACGTCTGCGTGGTGCTTGATCCCGGCGACGGGTGGCGCCAACAAGCCGGCATTTGGCGCTCGTTGGCTGCTGAATATCCCGGGCACTATGCCTGGTGCACCAGTTTCAACCTGCCGCAAACCAATGATCCCGGTTATGTCGACAACGTCATCGCGGCGTTGGCAGGGGACTTTGCCAATGGCGCTGTTGCCTGCAAGGTGTGGAAGAATTTCGGCATGGACATCAGGGACGCGTCAGGCGCGTTCATGATGGTCGATGACCCGCTGCTCGAGCCGATATTCTCGGCGCTCGAGGGGCACGGCAAACCGCTGCTGATGCATATCGGCGAACCGTTGGCGTGTTGGCAGTCGCTCGAGGAGCTGGGCCAGGATCATCCGCACTACCCCTATTACAGCACCCACCCGGAGTGGCACATGTACGGCAAGCCCGGCGTTCCGTCCCATGCCGACCAGGTCGCCGCGCGGGACCGCGTTGTTGAGCGCCACCCGAAGCTGTCGATCATCGGCGCGCACCTGGGCAGTCTCGAGTACGATGTTGGAGAAATCGCCCGGCGTTTCGAGCGCTTTCCGAATTTCGCCGTCGACACCTCCGCAAGACTGGAGGACCTGGTGCGCCAGGACGCGGGGCGGGTGCGCGACTTCTTCATGACCTACGCCGACCGCATCCTCTTCGGCACCGACCTGGTTTGTTTTTCGCGCACCTCGCAGACGCCGGCAGCGGAGCGCACCGCGGTCTGCGGGGAATTGCGACGCCAGTTGTCGTACAACCTCGCGTACTTTTCGACGTCGGGAAAGTTCGTGATGGGTGATCGCGAGTTCGACGGCCTGGCATTGCCGGCGGCGATCATCGACAAGGTAATGGGCGGGAATGCGCGCCGGTGGTACCCGGGATTGTGAATGGCCCGGGTCGATGCGCTGATCTACCCGAAGGCCGGGGACAATTGCCGCCCGCTACCGCTCGAAGGTCACGGCGGCGAGACGGTCAGCGGGATCGACCGTGCCGCGGATGATGTCGCCGTCGGGCGACCGCACCACGACCTCGGGGTCGCCGACTCCCGTCTGGCCGGACACCCGGTACGGTGCCGGGCACCAGAGCCAGGCCTGAAAAGGTTGCCGGACATGGTCGGAGAGGCCCAGCTCCAGGCGCATCTCGCCCGCCTGCCACTGCACCGATGCGAACTCCGCCGCGCCCTGGCTGTAGTGGCGGTCGGTGCCCACCAGCTGCGGTGTGCGTGAGACGGCGCGAATCGCGTACAAGCGCACGCTCGTTGCCGCCATGTCGCGGGACAGCAACCGGCCGTCGGTCACGCACTGGTACCGGCTGCTCCAAAACTCGAAGGCGTGGCAGGCCGCCCCGGGGTCGAGGCCGAGATCCTCGAGCCGCACCAGTGCGTCGCGAACCGCCTTGCTCCAGTTGTAAACTGCCAGCAGGTGCCACGACTCGCCGTTGGCGGCGACCGGCTGCGCGATTGTGGTGGGGATCGATGCGGTCAGGTCGACAGGCTTTCCTCCGGGCCCCTCGATTGGCGGCACAATCTTTTCGAACACCGCCCACCGATCCTCGGGAAGTTTCGTGAGCAGGTCACTGGAGACCACCGGGCCGCCGCTCATGGCGACATGCGTGGCGGCGACGCGCGCCTGCACCAATGTGCGGGCCGGCGAGTCGGCCAGGCTGGCGCCGGCGACAAAACCCGGGACGCCGAAATAGGCTTCGGCGAAGTGCAGATGCTCCGTGTCCGGCTCCGGCTGCAGCAGCAGCATGTCCGGATGTGTCGCCCAGGTGTGGCCGCTCAGGAAGGCGTTGGTGTTGGCGGAGCGGATGGACCGGAGCGCCTCCGGCCATTTGTAGCCGGTGTCATACGAAATCCGCTGCGCATCGGACCAGCTCTGGTAGGTCGGCAGGCTGTCGATGCACCCGAAGGTGTACGTCTCTTCCCCCATCGCGGCCCGCAACTCCTCGAGCAATGACAAATAAAGGGCGAGCACCGGCTGCGACGAATCGTGAAAGGTGGCCTCGACTTTGGTCGGGTCGCCGGCGAAATCAGTGCCGAAAGCCGAGTAATTGAAGTCGGATTTGATAACGCGGTAGCCCCATTCGACGGTCAGCCTGGTTACCAGGTCGACAAGGTGCCGCCTGGCCCCGGGATGGCTGATGTCGAGGCAGAAGCGGTCCCAGAGCCCCTTCTGGTCGAACCATTTGCCGACCCGAACGGGCTCACCGTCGGCGTTCTTCAGCAGCCACTCCGGATGGGTCGCCGCGAGCTGGCTGTTTTGGGTCAACTGAAAGAGGTTCAACCAGATCCCGGCCACCAGCCCGCGGTCGTTGAGCTGGGCCGCAAGCCATTGCATGCCTTCTGGAAACTGGTCGTTCGCCTCCCAGTCACCGAGCGCTTGCTGCCAACCGTGGTCGATCAGTACGAATGCCCGGCCGGCATTTTCCGGCAGGAACCTTGCCGCGATGATGTCGGCGTGTTCGATGACATCCTGCTGCGTAAGCTCGATGTTCAGGTTGTAGTACGTGTTCCATCCCACCCAGCGAACAGTGCGAAGCGGCCGCTTGCGATCCCGGCCGAGACGTTCCGCGCAGGCACCGAGCACGGCCTGTTCCGCCGCGCCCGAGGCGATAAAGAGTGGCTCCGCCCGGAAGCGGCCGCCCGGCTCGATGGTGATCGGCCCGGTCGCCCCGGGATGAAGCAGGGCGCTCAACGAGTCGACTTTCTTGTCGGCGCACAGCGGCACGTCGAAAGCGAATTTTGCCAGGCAGTTTCGGTAGTCGGCAAATCCCATGACCAGCGTATTCGGCTGGCCCCGGTCGAACAGTCCCAGTATCCAGAACCCTTCGCAATGTCCGGGCGCCATCGTGTGGACCTGCCATGGCCCGAGCATGTGAAAGCCGCCCTGCAGCCAGTGGCCCTGGTTCGTTCCTCCGGCCAGCTCCACCGTGGCGCGGCCACCGAACAGGTCGATGGCGCTGAACTGTACCGGTGCGGGCCCGGGATTGACGATCTCGAGCTGCAGCTCCGCCTGCGAAGCGGCAGCGTCGAGCTGGAGGCGGATGTGCCACTCCGTGCTGGTGCCCCCGAAAATTCCGCTTGCCTCGTGGACGAGGGTGTCGCTGCCGTCTTCGCCGCCGGGCTCGCGCCACTGCGCGCCGCCGGCCGCCATGACCTGCCCGTCCGCCGCGAAAAGCGTCGGCAGGCCGGCGTGCAGCTCGTGCCCCGGGCCGCTCAAGCTCCAGTTACCATCACTGTCTGTTGAGAAATCCATCTGTCACGATCAAGGTTTGACAGCCGGGAAGCTGTGTCCGGAAAGTCAGGTTCGGGATGCAGGGACGAAAGCGAAGAGGGCGGGAGAAACTGTACGTCCATCCAACGCCTCACACGACTTCCCGCATGCCCCCGATGAAATCGACATCCCAGGTTAATTGATGGCGGGTCAATGCCTGTGCCTCCGGCGGCATCCTTTCCCACATGTCGCGGCCCCCTGGACGGTTGTCCATCGCCAGGCGTTTTCCGCCTCGTGGCCGTTCATGTGGCCGTCGTGCCGCCACTTATCATAGCTTACCCGAAAAAGCATTGCGAGAGAAATCGGGGCGGCTTATATAATACAGTATGTATTCTCGACGCAATGGACTGTCTTGTGAACCATGAAAGAGTGGCGCATTGCCGAGCTTGAATTCACGCCGGCCGATGTCGCCGGGCACCGCATTGTCCGCCGCGGCAACCCGGGTTATTGTACAACTCCGCAACCCAACCCAGGAGTATGATTCGCCATGCAGGATACCAAAGTCACCGTCGCCTCGCTGAAGTCGATTCTTATCGATCCCCAAGAGAACCTGCAGCGCGTGCGCCAGGCGGTCGAGGTGGCCGAGCGCGACGGGGCACGCCTGCTGTTCCTTCCCGAGCTCATGCTCTCCGGCCATGGCGGCCATCCGAAGATGATCGAAAACGCCGAGCCCGTACCCGACGGTCCACTCAGCAGTGCCGTGGTCGAGATGTCCAGGGCCGCGGGTATTGCGATTTGCGTCGGCATAGCCGAGCTCGATCACGGCATTGTATACAACAGCCAGTTCGTCGTTGATCGTGGCGAGTACCTGGGGCTGCAGCGCAAGATCAACCTGTCCAGCGACGAGTATTTGTGGTTTGGCAATGGCGAAACGTTGCCGATTTTCGATCTTGGCGACCTGCGCTTTGGGATCATCATCTGCTATGACAATTCTTTCCCTGAACTGGCTTTGTCCTGTGGCCTGCAGCATGCCGATCTCATTCTGGCGCCACACGCCGGGCGTGTCGGAGTCTGGCCCGATCCGATGAGTGCCGAGGAGAAGCAACAACAAATCCGTTCACAGCAGTCCGGCTGGCGCCTGTTACACGCCGCCCGCGCCTATGATCACAATCTTTTCGTGCTGCTTTGCAACGCCGTGGGCTCGGCCGCGCAGGGCTTGTCCGAGCTCGACGAGTATGGCGCTGTCGGCCCTGGCGGCCTGGATCCGCGGGCGGTCATTTCCAACCATGCCGGCACCGTCATGGGCTTCGATCCCGCTGGCACGGCGATCCTCGAGACGCAGGCCGAAGATTTTGTCGATGAGATCGTCACCGTGGAACTGCCGGCGGCAAAGCGCCACGTGAACCACCAGCCCAGCCGCAATCGCCGCAGCAGTACAATGCTGGAGCTGCTGGCCGAAGCCTCGGCGCTGGGCAGCTGAACGCCGAACATCCTGCACCGATGAAGCCCGAATGGAAAACGATCCTGCCGCTGCTGCATGATACGCATTGCCATGTCAACCTGTACCCGGACCCGGGCGAAGTGCGTGAGCAGATTGCCCGCGACTGCATGCGGGTCGTGCACGTCACGACGTCGCCGGCGGAGTATGTCGAGTGCGCCGCGGCCGGCGGCTCGACCGGCGCCCTGGCGCCGGGCCTGGTCCCGCAGGAGATCGGCGAGCTGGCGCCGCAGCTCGATCTTTTCTGCGAGCTCATCGCCGCCGCGCGGTTCGTCGGCGAAGTCGGCCTGGACTATGTCACCGAAGATCAGGGTGAACGCCAGCTGCAACGTCGCGTTTTCGAGCGCATCCTGCGATGCTGCGAGGATTGCGGGGATCGCATCCTGACGATCCACTCGAGGCGCGCCGCCGCCGACGTGATCACCATGCTGGACGGCTTCCGAGGGACGCCGATCCTTCACTGGTTCAGCGGTACGCAGGAGCAGGTGCGGGCGGCGCCGGAGAATGTGTACTTCTCGATCAATACCGCGATGATCGTCTCCCGGCGCGGCCGCAACCTGATCGCGGCGATGCCGCGCGACCGGCTGTTGCTCGAGACCGACGGGCCCTTTGTGCGGATCGACGAACGACCGGTACGCCCGCACGACCTCTATCTGGTCGTCGACTTTTTTGCGCGCCAGTGGGGCTGCAGCGCCATGGAGGCAGCGGCGCAATTGGCGGCGAATTTCTCCGGCCTGGAGGGGGCCGGCGCCTGAGGCTGGTTGATTGACGTTTCACTACGCGGCGGCGGTCGAGGCGCGTGATGTTGCCGGCGCTCCGGGGTGTCGCCGCAGCGAACTGCCCCCCACTTTTTCTTCAATCGTCGCCAAGCGCCAGCCATTGCACCACCTCTTCCAGCGAATCGAGCAGCGTCGCATTGCATTCGGCCAGGCGGTGGGATGCCTGGTGGCCGCCCGGGACGAGCGCGCATGAAATGCCCAGGGCGGTGGCTACTTCACTGTCGTGGTCGGTGTCGCCGATCAGCGCGATCCGGTCGAGCGGGCAATCGATCTGCTCGATCAGCCTCCGGCCGATATCCAGCTTGCTGACGGCATAATGGGTGTCGAGGCCGATGATATGCTGCATGTGCGTGGCGATTCCGAATGTCCGGGTCACCGTCCGCAGCGCGTCCTGGCGATACATCGACAGGATCGACTGCCCGCAGCCGGCGGCGTCGACGCGATCGAGGATTTCCAGGACCTGGGGGCGCAGGCGGCACTCGTCGCGATGCAGTTCATAGTCGTCGATGAACTCCTGGGCGACGTCCTCGAAAATTTCGTCGCCGAATTCGAAACCCAGGCGGTCGTAGTATTCTCTTATCGGAAAGCAGAATGCCTCCTGGTACTCGGCGTAGGTGACAATCGGCAGATGCCGCTGGGCCAACTGCCGATTGATCACCTCGAGACACAGCCAGGCGTCATCGAGCAGCGTTCCGTTCCAGTCCCAGATTACATGTGCGAACCCGCCCACTGGTGGCCCCGGGGTTTTCAGTTTGAAGACATTCGGAGAGAGGTCCGGCCGTCTTGCAGCAGTACTGCACAACACTATATTGACTGTTTGTCACGGTGCCATAGAAACAAGCTGTTTCGTCGCCGAATTATCATCCAGCCACAGCCGTCGTGAGAGTCGCATGAGCAAGATAAAAGTTGCCCACGTCTTTACTTCCGAATCCGTCTCGGAAGGGCATCCCGACAAAGTTTGCGATCAAATTTCCGACAGTATTCTCGATGCCTGCCTGAATCAGGACCCCGAAAGCCGGGTCGCCTGTGAAACGCTGGTGACCACCGACCTGGTCGTGATGGCCGGCGAGGTGACGACGCAGGCGCAAGTCAACTACGAACAAGTGGCCCGCGACGCCGTCGAGAAGATCGGTTATACCGACAGCAGTATCGGCTTTTCGGCCGATACCTGCGAGGTTATAAAAAGGCTGCACAAGCAGTAGCTGG
>PVBE010090195.1_pt1 | contig 10644 bp, 8 predicted proteins | sample 1631181 | NCBI WGS metagenome assembly PVBE01 (sample SAMN08397723, study PRJNA350692) | Marine metagenome, whole genome shotgun sequencing project. | isolation source: water | place: Pacific Ocean | collected 2012-04 | reverse complement strand
TGTTGATGGCATTCTTGGCCCACAGCTTTGGAAGATTGGCAGCGAAGTGGGTGATTTCATCATTAAGCGTAAAGATGGGCTATTTGCCTACCAACTGGCGGTCGTAGTCGACGATGCATTTCAGCATGTTACCCATATTGTCAGGGGAGCCGATCTACTGGATTCAACTCCAAGGCAGGTCTGCCTTATGGAGAGACTTCATTTGTCGGTTCCTCACTACATGCACTTACCGGTCGTGCTGGGAGTTTCTGGAGACAAGTTAAGCAAACAAACAAACGCAGCCCCAGTATCAAACCAAGACGCTGCGGGCAACCTGAAGCAAGCCCTGACGATACTTGGGCAAAGCGTTCCAAAGGCGCGAGATACGATCACGCTGCTTGAGGAAGCGGCCGCTAACTGGGACCCCAATCGAATTCCTAAAAAGCACACAGTATCGCTGCCGTAGCCTGATGCAGCCATCTTCCCAGCTTCAGGACCTCACCTCGGTGTTGACTTCTTCAACCAAATCGTTGTTTAGTTCATAGTTCAGTAGCTCAGATACTAGCGGGAGAGTATGAGCCGAAAGAATATTCTTATTGTCGAAGATGAAATTGTAGTCCGATCCTCGCTCAAGAAATTCCTCGAAAAAAACAACTATAAGGTTTATGAGGCAGATTCCGTAAAAGAGGCCATGAACCAGGATCTCAGCAGATTCTGTTTGATCATTACCGACCTGAAACTTCCAGGGCCACCGGGTACTGACATTATTTCGTTAGCACCCAATACTCCCGTTCTTGTAATGAGCAGCTATCCAAACATGAAGTCAGCCGTTAACACGATGAAACTTGGCGCTGCAGACTATTTGGCAATGCCAATTGACTATGAAGATCTGTTGAACTGCATTCATGAACTCACTAAAAACCCTAACGAGGAAGCAACGGTTGCCAACATGTTGGGAACATGTGATGCCATGGTGGAGCTATTCAGCCGCATCCACAAGGTCGCTCCAACTGATTCAACTGTACTCATAGTTGGAGAATCTGGGACCGGGAAGGAACTCGTCGCCAAGGCAATTCACAATGAAAGCACACAATCGTCCAGGACGATGGCCCTGCTCAATTGTGCAACAATCCCGCAAAGTTTGATCGAGTCGGAACTTTTTGGTCATGAGAAAGGCGCTTTCACCGGCGCTACGAAGGTGCATGTCGGACTGGTTGAGGCTGCTGATGGCAACACCCTGTTCCTGGATGAAATTGGTGAACTCACCCTCGAGGCTCAAGCAAGACTTCTCCGCGTACTACAGGAAGGTGAGGTTCGCCGAATAGGTTCGGTTAAAACAAAAAGGGTATCAATCAGATTGATCGCAGCAACTCACCGCGACCTGCAGTCCCTCGTGGAGCAAAAACAGTTTCGAGAAGACCTGTATTACCGACTCAATGTCTTCAAGCTTTCCTTGCCACCTCTCAGAGATCGACAGGGTGACCTGATGTTGATTGCCGATCATGTCCTTGAACGAGCAGCAAAGAAATTCAAGAAGCCTGGGCTGGCATTCACAGAGGAATGCAGGGACCTAATCTCTCAGTTTAGATGGCCAGGCAACATCCGTGAACTGGAAAACGCAATCGAACGTGGCGCAATACTCTGTGAAGGATGCGTATTAACCCCTGATTCGCTTGCGCTGGAACCGAGTAAAGCTGAACAGTCAGGAGCCGACACCGCCATCATCGATAGCAATGTTTCTCTAGAAGACTACTTCTTGAAATTTGTACTACAACACCAGGACCAGATGACAGAAACAGAGCTTGCGCTAAAACTCGGCATCAGTCGCAAAAGCCTTTGGCAGAAACGGCAGAAGCTAGATATCCCGCGAAAGAACCCGAGGCGCAGGTAAAAGAAAAGTACCTGTGAGATCGTTGTTGTTACTAAACTACCCGCTCCATCGTAACTATAGGTAACAGTATTGCCATAAGAGCAACCGTGTATTGCTCTATCTAATTGTTTTTATTACATATTTCTAATTGGCATAGTTGCTGCTTATTATTACTATCGGAGAACAACGACAAGAATATCAATAATTTCTCTGATGACATATTCGTTGATGGGTAAGAAATTACACAGCACCGAATCAACAATAAGAAAAACAAAGCAATAATAAGAAAAACAAAGCAATAATAAGAAAAACAAAGCAATAATAAGAATAATACTGGCTCGCTGAATGGGAAAAGTCCGCTTTTCCCATTTTATTTTGGCTTCGAGAAAAGTACCACAATCCCAGTTTCTTATGGTCGCCCAGATTCGGTTAGTCTGGTAAAATCGCGCTCCAAATACCATGATTCTCAGGCAATTCTTCCTGCGCCCCCGGCCAGTGCATTTGAGCCTTGCTTACACCGCGAAGGCTTTCCCTACCCGAAGCGTTCTTAATACTTTAAATGAAGCGAACCGCTTTTGGTCTACCAATGAAAGATGATGAGACACCCCTTCCCCTCGAACACATCAGTGTAAACGCGCTGAAAGTAGTCAAGCGACTGACGGAGCATGGCTTCGAGGCATACCTTGTGGGTGGATGTGTACGAGACCTGTTACTTGGGAGGTCACCAAAAGATTTTGACGTTGCGACGGATGCGCACCCGGAAGAAGTTCGTGAAATTTTCAGAAACTCCCGCAGCATCGGCAGGCGGTTCCGTATCGTTCATATACGTTTTGGCCGTGAAATAGTTGAGGTCGCCACTTTCCGTGGCGCCCACAAAGAAATCGATGAAGATAGCCATTCAGTCGGGGGCATGATCCTCGATGATAATGTTTACGGAACCTTCGAAGACGATGTGTTCCGAAGAGATTTCACCATGAACGCGCTCTACTTCAATATTGATACCAATGAAATTCTTGATCTGGTCAATGGTCAGGAAGACATAAAGGAAAAGAGAATACGTCTCATTGGTGCCCCGGATAGCCGTTATCGCGAAGACCCGGTTCGCATGTTGAGGGCGTTACGATTCAAAGCGAAGCTGAATTTCAATATTGATGAAGAAAGTGGATCTTCGATCCGTGATATAGGATACCTGCTGCAGGACATACCACCAGCTCGTATCTTTGAGGAAGTATTGAAGCTTTTCATGAGCGGATATGGCGTAGCAACATTTGAAGCTATGCTCGAATATGAAATATTCGGCTGGCTGTTTCCCGCAACCCGACGCGCCATGGATAATACACCAGCGGAAAAACTAATACGCCTGGCACTCACAAGTACGGACAAGCGAATTGCCAATGATATGCCCGTCACCCCCGCATTTTTATTTGCAGCTTTGCTCTGGTATCCGTTTGTTGAAGACAAGATACAACTGGAGGAGGCTGGCATAACCCATGTTGAAGCATCCCATGAAGCCAGCGCAAATGTGATTGCCAATCAACAGCTTTTTACCTCAATACCCAGGCGATTTTCCGGTCCAATGAGGGATATCTGGAACCTGCAGTTTCGACTGCCCATTCGCCATAGCCGGAAACCAGAAATACTCCTTTCGCATAAACGCTTTCGAGCCGCCTACGACTTTCTCCTGCTACGCGAGGACTCGGGAGAAAAACTCGATGGCCTGGGGCAGTGGTGGACCGAGTACCAGGAAGCCGATGAAACAACAAGAGACAAACTCAAACACCAGCCGACCCACAAAAAGAAGAAGCCCAAAAGAAGGCGCCGAAACCGGGCCAACAAGAACGGAGTGAACACCAATACCAGTCAACCCTAGGCGCTTTCCCCCAACCCTGGAAGGTCAAATTATCGAGACAACGGTCAGGTCATCCTGAGCGAAGTCGAAGGATCTCGCTTTCGAGCCAGCAGACCAGATCTCTCCATTGCGACCCTTTCGACTCCCTCTGGTCCCTCAGGGCAGGCAAGACGACCCAATTTTACGATCCGAGGGAAACAAACTGAGAATTTTTCCCGATAAGGTTTCCCCTTGGCAACCACTGTGGCACATTACCGATATCAAGAATCGCAAGGAGCCTGCAATGTCCGAAGCTAAAGTCTACCCAATAAACAAAGGTGCTGAATCCAGGGCACACTTAAATAATGATCAATACCGGGCCATGTATGAGGCATCAATCGAGCAGTCAGAAGAATTCTGGACACAGCAGGCCAAGGAGTTTCTAACCTGGTTCAAACCTTGGAACACCTTGACCGAGTCAGATTTTGGCAAGGGAGAGGCCAGGTGGTTTGTCGGCGGTGAACTAAATGCCTCCTACAATTGCATTGATCGACACCTCGATGAGCGAGGCGACCAGGTCGCCATTATTTGGGAAGGGGATGATCCTAACGATGATTGTAAGATTACCTACAATGAATTACACGAAAAAGTCTGCCGGATGGCCAACGCTCTTAAAACAAGAGGTGTTAAGAAGGGAGATCGTGTCTGCATCTATATGCCAATGATTCCCGAGGCCGCATACGCGATGCTGGCTTGCACGCGAATTGGCGCCATCCATTCGGTCGTATTTGGAGGGTTTTCCCCCCAGGCATTGCAGGACAGAATTCTGGATTCTGATTGTCAGACACTTATAACAGCAGACGAAGGAGTGAGGGGGGCCAGACCCATTCCCCTAAAATCAAATGCGGACAAAGCACTAGAGAAGTGTCCTAATGTCCATACGGTGCTGGTGGTTCAGCGGACAGGCGCTGATATAGCATGGAATGACGAACGTGATGCCTGGTACCACAGCGCCATAGAAAGCGAGTCTGCTAACTGTGAGCCCGAACACATGGGCAGTGAAGACCCGCTTTTCATTCTCTACACATCCGGTTCGACAGGGAAACCAAAGGGTGTGCTGCATACTACCGGTGGCTATCTGCTGCAGGCAGCACTAACTCACAAATACGTTTTTGATTATCACGAAGGAGACATCTATTGGTGCACCGCCGATGTTGGCTGGGTAACAGGCCATACGTATATCGTTTATGGTCCCCTTGCCAATGGCGCTACTACCTTGATGTTTGAAGGGCTACCAACCTACCCAGATTCATCAAGGTGCTGGCAGGTAGTAGACAAACATCAGGTGAATATTTTCTATACGGCTCCTACTGCACTTCGTGCCCTGATGGCACAAGGTGATGATTTCGTCACTCAAACGTCAAGACAGTCATTGCACCTCCTCGGAACCGTTGGTGAGCCAATTAACCCCGAAGCATGGGAATGGTATTACCACACGGTAGGAGAACAAAAATGTCCCATCGTCGACACCTGGTGGCAAACCGAAACCGGCGGCATCATGATCACCCCCCTGCCCGGCGCGACAGCACTGAAACCCGGTTCTGCGACACGACCATTTTTTGGAGTAAAGCCAGTATTGCTGGATACAGATGGCAATGAGATTGAGGGTCCGGGCTCCGGCAGCCTGGCAATTGATCGTTCCTGGCCAGGGCAGATCCGCACCGTGTTTGGTGACCATGACCGCTGCATTGAAACCTACTATTCATCCTACAAGGGGTACTACTTCACTGGTGATGGAGCTCGCCGCGATGAAGATGGGTATTACTGGATTACCGGACGGGTGGACGATGTACTGAACATTTCTGGCCACCGCATGGGTACAGCGGAAGTGGAAAGTGCCCTGGTTCTTCACGAGAAGGTTGCCGAGGCTGCGGTCGTAGGCTTCCCACATAGCATAAAGGGCCAGGGAATCTATGCCTATGTCACACTAATGCACGATGTTGAAGGCACCGATGAGTTGAAGAAAGAACTCAACCAAATGGTGCGCAGTGAAATAGGAGCCATCGCAAAACCCGATGTCCTGCAATGGGCTCCCGGTCTTCCAAAAACAAGATCAGGCAAAATTATGAGACGGATCCTACGCAAGATTGCTGAGAATGAGCTGGATAGTCTGGGCGATACCAGTACTCTGGCAGACCCGGCTGTAGTGGAGGACCTAATAGAGAACAGCCCGGTAACGGAATAAGTCTTGCCAACACTAATCCTGGTTCATGGGATATGGATGAATGGATGGGAGATGACCCTACTGGGCAAAAGATTGGAAGCAGCAGGTTACTTGACCAGGCGATTTTCATATCCAAGTGTTCACAGGAACCTCGCAGAGAATACCAATCTACTGCATCAGTTCTTGACTGAGATTCACGACAGGGAGGTCCATTTTGTCGCCCACAGCCTCGGTGGGCTGTTGGTACGAAATCTCCTCAATACCTATCCTAGTGATGTACAAGGAAGAGTGGTTACCCTGGGCACTCCACATCAGGGGAGTCTGGTCGCCAGAGCCATGAGCCGTTCCTGGATAGGTTCAATGCTGCTGGGCAAAGCCCTGCCATCACTCTCAACGAAAATCCCAGCCGGTCAAGAGTTCTTTGAATCAGACAGCTCTGAATTTAACAGCCTTGAATTTGGCTGCATCGCTGGCAATAGGCCCCTGGGAATGGGAATGCTGCTTGCCAGCGTGACAAAGCCTCATGATGGCGCAGTTCAATTGACCGAGACAAAATTTAACCAGATGACGGATTACCGAGTGGTACCCAGCAATCACATGGGACTGCTCTTTTCCCGACAGGTCGCAGAAGAGGTGATCCAATTCCTCAAAGCAGGATGCTTTCTACCAGAAACTGCTCAATAGAACTCGCCACAGACACGAGAAATGTCTAGTACTGGATCATTTGCCTGTTAGGTAACTCCTGGCACCTAACCTGTAGTTTCCTCAGAGTCTGATTCTTCCGCAGGGGCATCACCCGATTCCTTTGCCGGCAACTCCTTAATCGAGAGCTTGATTCGACCCCGCTCTACATCGAGGACGATAACATCAATTACCTGCCCCTCTTTAAGGTAATCAGTCACCTTCTCAACTCGCTCCTTGGCAATCTGAGAAATGTGAACAAGACCATCCTTACCCGGCAATATTGTAACGAAAGCCCCAAAATCAGCTATTTTCGCGACCTTCCCGGTATAGATCTTGCCAACCTCAGCTTCGGCAGTAATGGCTTCGACCATTGCAACAGCGGCATCACGAGACTCTGCACCTTCACCAAAGATCGTAACTGTACCATCATCATCAATATCAACCGTGGCACCCGTTTCTTCCGTTATGGAACGAATAGTTGCGCCCCCCTTGCCAATGACATCACGAATCTTGTCTTTATCGATCTTCATGTTAACCATAGCCGGTGCATTCACGGATACGTTGTCTCGTGAGCGTCCGAGGACCTTGTTCATCTCATCAAGAATATGCAGGCGCGCTTCTTTGGCTTGATCAAGTGCGGTTTCCATAATCTGCTCGGTAATACCCTGGATCTTGATATCCATTTGCAGCGCGGTAACACCTGTCGCCGTTCCAGCAACCTTGAAATCCATATCGCCAAGATGATCCTCGTCACCCAGAATATCTGTCAGAACTGCAAAATCATCATCCTCTTTTACAAGACCCATGGCGATACCCGCAACCGGAGCCTTAAGGGGAACACCCGCATCCATCAAGGAAAGGCTAGCTCCACACACACTCGCCATGGAGGATGAACCATTAGACTCGGTAATTTCAGAAACAACTCGTGTTGTGTATGGCCAGTCTTCAGTACTTGGAAGTACAGCCGTAATTCCACGTCGCGCCAAGCGGCCATGACCTATCTCACGCCTCTTGGGTCCACCTGAAAATCCTGTTTCACCAACACTGTAGTGCGGGAAATTGTAGTGCAGCATGAAGTTATCGCGGTAGGTTCCCTGCAGGGCATCAACAATTGCTGAATCACGCATAGAGCCTAAGGTGGTTGTTACTATTGCCTGCGTCTCCCCACGGGTAAACAATGCTGACCCGTGGGTCATAGGCAAATTACCAACCTCGACGTCAATATTACGGACGGTCCTCGTATCTCTTCCATCTATTCGAGGTTCACCAGCGATGATTGCCCGGCGAACTGTTTTCTTCTCGATACGGCCAAACACCGAGAGAACCTCATCACTATCCGGGCCTTCACTAGCGGCTAACTCACTAACCGCCTGCACGCGAAGTTCGGCAAGAAGATTCTGCCGCTCCATCTTGTCCGTTGTTTTGTAAGCTTCTGCGATGCCAGAGCCGAATTTTTCTGATACAGAATCGATCAGGACAGAATTTTCCTCTGCCGGCTGCCATTCCCAGGCATCTTTTCCGACTTCTGCTTTTAGTTCGTTGACGGCCCTGATGATCACCTGCATTTCCTGGTGAGCAAACAACACCGCGCCCAACATCTGATCCTCGGTTAATTCCTGAGCCTGTGATTCAACCATCAATACAGCTGATTCTGTACCAGCCACAACCATATCCAGATCAGAACTTTCAAGTGCCTCAAACCCTGGGTTCAGTACGTAGCCATCCTGGGTGAAACCAACTCGCGCGGCACCAATAGGGCCGCTGAAAGGAACGCCTGACAAACTCAATGCGGCTGATACACCGATCATAGCGGGGATATCAGGATCAACATCCTTATGTGCTGATATTACCTGGCAGGTGACTTGAACCTCATTCATAAAACCTTTTGGGAACAGGGGCCGTATCGGTCTGTCAATCAGGCGACAGGTCAGCGTTTCCTTCTCGGAAGGACGACCTTCTCTTCTGAAGAAGCCACCGGGAATTTTTCCGGCTGCATAGGTTTTCTCTTCATAATTAACCGTCAAGGGAAAGAAGTCCTGCCCTTCTCTTGCACTTTTTGTTGCGACCACTGCTACTAAAACAACCGTGTCCTTCATAGTAACCACTACCGAAGCGGTAGCCTGCCGGGCAATCTTGCCTGTTTCTATTACAACCTCGTTATCACCATATTGAAATTTCTTTCTAACTGAATTCATATTCTTCTCCAACTATTCCTGTTTCAGTCCGCAAAATTTTGCGACTGATTGTTATCGACGCAGCCCTAGCTTCTTAATTAACTGGGTGTAGCGTTCTGAGTTCTTGTTCCGAAGATAGTTAAGCAACTTTCTTCGTTGACTCACCATCCTGAGCAATCCTACTCTGGAGTGGTGATCACCACTGTGCTCCTCAAAATGTCCCTGAAGCTCTTCAATATTCGCTGTTAAGAGGGCAACCTGAACCTCTGGGGATCCAGTATCGTTCTCTGACGTACCAAACTCCTTGACTATTTCAGACTTTCTTGTAGCTGTTAATGCCATTTTTTATCTCCATAAAATATGCCCAAACCGTCTATCGACGGCCATCAAATTTAAGCAAGAACATCCGCGCATATTTGCAGATGCCTTACCGTCTTAATCCATTCCAACTAACCTTCTCGGTGCAATCCTTCCATCTTCCAGTATCTCTCCAATGCCGACGAAAAGCTCATCGACAGTGTCCGGCCCGGAATCGACAGATTCAGAGAAGATTCTTACCCAACCCTGTGTCGGTGCATTTGCAGTTTGAACCGGCTGGCCCTGACGCAAATAGGAAGCCGTCACGGCGGTCAACTGAACCGAGGGCCAGTGAGTTACCACCGCACTCGGAGGCAATAACTTCTCGTCCAGCACAGTCAATCCATCAGAATCACATAACTGCCTTAGAGCCTCCAGACTATAGGTTTCATCAATATCAAAAGGTCCCGACTCCAATCGTCTAAGCTCTACCACATGAGCACCACATCCAAGATCCTGTCCAATCTCCTCCGCCAGGCATCTTACATAGGTGCCTTTACTACAGAGGATATTGAGCACAACCTCATCTCGCTCACGACTCACAGTGTTCATCTCAAAAACTGTCACACGACGGCTCTTTCTTTCAACCTCTATACCCTGGCGAGCCAGTTTATAGAGAGGCACACCGTTTACTTTCAGGGCTGAATACATTGAGGGTACTTGTGATATCTCACCCCTGTATTTATCCAGAACAACTTCCATACGATCCTTTGAAATCTCCGGGAAATCGTCTGTAACTGAGACTACCTCACCATCCGCATCACCCGTGGTAGTGACAACACCCAACTTAATAGTCGCCAGGTATCGCTTATTTGCATCGAGGAGGAATTGTGAAAATTTTGTCGCTTCACCAAAACAGATAGGTAACACACCCGTCGCCAGAGGATCCAAACTTCCCGTATGACCAGCCTTAGCAGCCTGATAAATCTTCTTGGCTTCCTGAAGGGCGCCATTTGAAGTTATTCCCGCTGGTTTGTCCAGTAATAAAACCCCATTTACGCACCTACCTCGACGGGACTTCTTCATACCCACTTTAATTCTCCGCCCCATCGTGCCTGCGCAAGTCTTCAGCCCTCGCTTCATCGATTGCCTTGGAAATCCTTGCACCACTTTCAATCGTTGCGTCGTAATGAAAGCGGAGTTTTGGTGTAGTCCTGGTGGACATCACCTTTGAAAGGTGTGTGCGCAAAAATCCACTTGCTCCGTTAAGCACTTTCTCAGCATCTGCTGCATTCGTTTCGGGGAACATGGTGAAGTACACATCTGAAAATGCCAGATCCCGAGAGACCTTGGCGTCGTTAATAGTGATCATCCCCAGACGAGGATCTGCGACTTCTCTTTGAATCAGGGTCGCCAGCTCCTTTTGAATCAGGTCTGCAATCCTGCGCCCTCTGCTAAATTCTCGTGGCATCTGCTCTACAATCGAACATTCGATTGCCTACAACTCTCTTGCGACTTCACGGGTATCAAATACTTCAATCTGATCCCCGACCTTGACGTCATTATAGTTTTTGACGCCAATACCACA
>PVBE010438045.1_pt1 | contig 10645 bp, 8 predicted proteins | sample 1631181 | NCBI WGS metagenome assembly PVBE01 (sample SAMN08397723, study PRJNA350692) | Marine metagenome, whole genome shotgun sequencing project. | isolation source: water | place: Pacific Ocean | collected 2012-04 | reverse complement strand
TCATTCATGGCGTCCGTTCCGATTGAGTTGTTTGGAATCGCAACCAAAACAAACACTTGGACACGGACGCCACTTTTCCTCCAATACCAATTTACATGCTAGCGTTGCAACGGACTGCTACCACACTGACTGCACCCCCTTCGACAGCTATTTCGGAGACCAGGCAACGTGTCAGATGCAAAGTGGTGAAAGCCCATTCGCCAGGAAACACAACATAGGATTTCGCTGCGCCGTCACTGCGTCCGGCCTTGAAATGAATGACCTCTCGGTGAATGAACTAGCCGAAGGCGACGTTGGCTAAGAGCGACAGCACTGAATGAGGAATCGAGCATCGATGACAACCTTGGGAACGCAAAGGATGGCCTGCTACGACATGTTCGAGCGGGCACAGCAAACGACATGTTACATCTGCGGTGAAGGCAATTGTGTTGAGGTCACACACTGCGCCCGTTGCGGCGCGCCGACGGCGTTGTCACACGATGTCGATCGCAAGCAGACGAGCCCTCATCGCGTGGCGGTGCTTGGCGGTCCGGGAGTTGGCAAGACCGTCTATTTGGGCATGCTGATGGACATGCTTTCGCGGCAGCAGGGAGCGCTGCAAATCACGGCTCGCGGTGCGTTTTCTGTGTCACTGCAGCAGTCGGTGATGACCGCATTGGCAGGCCGCCGTTTTCCGTCCCCTACACAGCTCGACCCCCAAGACTGGAACTGGGTTCATTGCGAAGTGAAACGACCGGGAAAACGTCGCGCCGTGGAAATTGTCCTCCCCGACCTCGCAGGTACGTCATTCGTCCAGGAAGTCGATCACCCCAATTCGTGTGCCCCGATTCGTCATTTCCTTCAGCAGTGTGTGGCTGCCATGGTACTGATCGATGCCAGTCAATTGGAACAGGGCGACCACGATCAAGACTATTGGGCGATGAAAATCATCGCGTTCCTTCACGAGTTGGACCACACCCGAAAAACCGGTTGGCAACGACGACGACTGGCATTGGTTTTTGCCAAATGCGATCACAGCGAAGCGTGCTTTGATGACCCAGAGGGTTTTGCCCGAACGCGAGTTCCGGGCCTGTGGAAAGCCTGTCACGACCACTTGCCGCGCCACCGTTTCTTTGCGACATCGGTCGTCGGTGCTACTGCGCGTATCACCCAAGATGGACGCAGCACATCGGTGCCACTGCGAGTTGAACCTCGAGGAGTGGTTGAACCTTTTTCGTGGCTAATCGAGCGGTTGCCCAATCGGTCGATGCCTGTCGGTTGACTTGTTGACCAGTTCTACCAATGCTCAACAAAACACCTGTGAGGACGCGGCGCGAACAACGACGCGATCACTTGGCACCGACAAGCTGTGACTGCTTCTTTTCAGCAACAACGTCTTCTTGAACGTTGCTGGGCGTTCTTCGATAACCAAACAGCTCCATGGAAAATGTCCCCTGGCCCTGCGTCATGCTGCGCAAGTCAGTCGCGTAGCCGAAGGTCTCCGCCAACGGAACTTCCGCTTTGATGCTGGCCGTTGCATCACGTACATCCGTTGATGTGATGATTCCACGGCGCGAATTTATGTCGCCGACTACCGAGCCTTGGAAGTTATCGGGACACTCGATTTCAATATTCATGATCGGTTCCAGCAGCACTGGCTTCATCTTCTTGAAAGTCTCGCGAAAGCAGGCGCGCGCTGCCGTCTGGAATGCGCGATCCGAACTATCCACTTCGTGAAACGAACCGTCTTCCAGAAATGCGGCGATTCCGACGATGGGAAACTCTGCGATCGGCCCTTTGACAATTGATTCGCGAAATCCTTTTTCGACCGACGGAATGTACTGTTTGGGAATGCGACCGCCCACGACCGATTCCTCGAAAGAGAACACTTCCTCTTCGGAATCTGCCGGCAACGGTTCCAAGCGACCGATGATATGGGCAAATTGGCCAGATCCACCAGTTTGTTTCTTGTGCTTGTAGTTGAACTTAGCGGCGATTGTGGGTGCTTCGCGATAGCTGACTTTCGGAGCACCGACTTCGACGGCGACACCGTATTCGCGCCGGATACGTTCGATGTAGATATCCAAATGCAACTCGCCCATGCCGGCGATCAAAACTTCGTTGGTTTCCATGTCGGTGGAAACGCGAAATGTGGGGTCTTCGCGGCGGAATCGCTGAAGCGCTTTACTCAGCTTGTCGCCATCGCCGCGAACGAGCGGAGTGACCGCCATTTTGATGACCGCTTCTGGAACGAAGATACTCTCGAGCGTGCAGTACTTCCCTGTCGCGGCATACGTGTCACCGCTGGCACAATCGACTCCCATGACCGCGATGATGTCGCCGGCGCCGGCCGTGTCAATTTCTTCGCGTTTGTCCGCGTGCATTCGCAACAAGCGACTGAATCGATCTTTGCGACCTGTCCGCTGATTGTAGTAAGTCTGCCCTTTCTCGACGGTACCCTGGTAGACTCTCATGAACGTCAATTGGCCGAACGACTCGTCAACTAGCTTGAACGCCATACCAACGAACGGCGCTTCATTGTCCGGACAAAGGGGAACAGTGGTTTCTGGATTGCCGGGCTCTGTGGCGACGATTTCCCGGTCGAGTGGCGATGGCAGGTAACGCACGATCGCGTCGAGTAGCGTTTGGACCCCTTTGTTCTTATACGCGGAGCCGAGGAAAACGGGCGTCGCCTCATGGCCTTGGATCGAGTTCTTCAGGACTTCGTGTATCAGTTCGGCAGGAACTTCTTCTTCGGACAGAAGCAACTCCATCAGTTCGTCGCTGTACATGGCCAACTGTTCCAACATCTGGCCGCGCGCGGCTGCTGCGTCTGCTTTGAGCTTCTCTGGGATGTCCGTCGTTCGAATCGATTCGCCATCGGCACCGTCGTTGTAGACCGCCTGCATATCGACCAGGTTGATCACACCTTCAAAATTGTCACCAGCACCAATCGGCAATTGCATCAAGATGGCGTCACATCCAAGCCGTTCACGCATCTGTTCGCAAACACTGAACGGATCGGCACCGGTGCGGTCCATCTTATTGATGAACGCCAGACGCGGTACGCGATACCGCTTCATTTGGCGATCAACTGTCAGCGATTGCGCCTGAACACCTCCCACAGAGCAGAGTACCAGGACTGCACCGTCGAGAACTCGCAAGCTGCGCTCCACCTCGACGGTGAAATCGACGTGGCCAGGAGTATCGATCAGATTGATCGGATGGTCATCCCAAACGACGCTGGTTGCGGCACTGGTAATGGTAATCCCACGTTCCTTTTCGAGCTCCATGTGGTCCATGGTGGCGCCAGCACCGTCGCCACGCACCTCCTCCATGCGATGAATGCGACCGGTGTAAAACAGGATTCGCTCGCTGAGGGTCGTCTTACCCGAATCGATATGGGCGGAAATACCGATGTTACGCAGTTTGCTGAGACTCATCGTTCGTTTGCATCACTGGGATGCTGATAGGGATCAGGGGCCACGTTTGACACATCAACGCATGTACCGAACAAGCACTGGCAGGCGAAACGCGTATCGACACCACGGAACGTCCTGTGGAGCCGACACCACCTCGGTGGAGAGATCCAACCGATTTGGGGGAAGGCATGGCACTGCAAGGGCATCTCCCTTGCAGGCTAATCGCCTTATTCTACACCTAATCGTCTGCTGGGAAAGGCGAAATCCACCTGATTTACCGGCTTTGCACGAAAATCACAATCCGCGCCGTCGTCAAACTCGGCTGAAGCCACAATCCAGCTACCTTAGTTGGCCAGTTTCGGATGACAGCGCTTCCCGGTACGGTTCTCCGGCTTCGTACCGCGCGAGTCGTTGTTGAAGCTCAATCGCTTCCTCTGCGGTCGCCCGTTTCATCGCTTGCTTCAGCCGCCCTCGGGCTTTTTCGAACTGCCCTGCATTGGCCAGCGCAGCGGCCAGAGTGTCTAGATGCTTGGCCGTAACCGCGTCGGCTGCTGCCAGTTCGACCGCCCTCTCAGCGGCGTGCAGACCGAGTTTCTGGTTTCGATATCGACTGTCAGGGCAGGTCGCCATCAACCACGCTGCCGCCTGGTAGGCCGGGGCCGACTTCACGTCACGTTCAATCGCCTCGCGAAAGTCCTCGGCCGCCAATTCCCACATCCCAAGTTGATGCCGTGCTCGTCCACGATTGACCAATGCGTCGGCACTGGACGGTTTCAGTTCGGCCGCGTGCTCGTAGTCGTTCAAGGCAACGCGAATCCGTCCCGCTTGGAGATTGGCGTGGCCGCGACCTGTATAGGCGCCAAAATCGTCCGGTAACTGTCGAATCACTTCGGTGTAATCTTCAATCGCCAAATCCAACTGATCTAGTTCGTATCGAATCTCGGCCCGATTGAACCATGCGTTAACATAGTCTGGTTTCAGTTTGATCACGGCGTTGAAGTCCTCAATCGCTTTCACAAACTGATCGATCAGGGCGTAGCCGACACCACGATTGTGAACCGATTTCCATCGCTTCGCGTCATATTCGACTGATTTCTCGAAGTCGGCCAGCGCCTCTGCGTCCAAGGCAATCGCTTGCGATCGGTCGTCAGCCTGCAACGCCGCTAACGACTGCTCAACAATCGCTTCGCCACGTTTGTTGTGCGACCATCCCAAGAGCTGGGATAGGTACTTGACCTGGTTCTCCGTGGCGTCGGCCTTCAACGCCTGTTGGCACAGGTCGATAATGGTCGTCAATTGACCGACCGTCTTGTCCTCCTTGGTCTGCCGGTAGGCCTCGGCAATCAGCGTTTTGGCATCGGACTGGGCTACCGCAGATCCGATTGGGACCAGCAAGCAGGTCAAGGTGAGCCCGGCAACGATGGAACGTGGGATCATTCGTGTCATCTGCGTTTCCTCCGTGAAACATGGCGCGTTGTCGCGCGTTGTTGTGTCCTTACGACAAACCGCTAAGGTTGAGGTTCCGTCATCTTCATGGGATCCAAGGCATCCTGGAGTGTGTCTTCTGGCAAAATACCTTCAGCCCGGCAAAGCTCTCGGATCGTCTCACCAGACTTGAACGCGTCTTTAGCCACTTGCGATGCTCTCTCGTAGCCGATCAGTGGGTTCAGGCTAGTCACCATCGAGAGGCTCTGTTCGACGGCAGCTTCACAGCCCGTCACATTGGCCTGCATACCTTCGGCACAGAATTCCACAAAGGCCTGTGTCGCGGCGGCTAGCAACTGGATGCTTTCCAGCACAGCATGTCCCATGACCGGCATCATGATATTCAGTTGAAATTGGCCCCCTGCGGCACCGCTAACCGTAATTGTCTGGTCGTTGCCCATCACGCGTGCGTTGACTTGCATCATGCTCTCACACATGACCGGATTCACTTTCCCCGGCATGATCGAACTACCGGGTTGACGATCCGGCAAGATGACTTCATAAAAGCCACAACGAGGTCCGGAAGAAAGCCAGCGTATGTTGTTAGCCACGTTGAACAGCGTCGTGGCAATCGTTCGCAGATGGCCGTGACAGGAAACGACGGCGTCGCGTTGCGCATTAGCTTCAAAATGGTTCACCGCTTCGATGAACGGGATCCCCGTTTGCTCGGCAAGTGCCGCTGCCACGCGAGATCCAAATTCGGGATGCGTGTTGATGCCCGTGCCGACGGCAGTTCCTCCCGCAGGCAGTTCCAAGACCGTCTCGAGGGCCTGGCGAGCGCGCGCGACGGACAATTCCAGCTGGCGAGCAAATCCGCCAAATTCCTGCCCCAGGCGTAACGGGGTTGCGTCCATGAGATGGGTGCGGCCAATCTTCATGACCTGATCCCAGTCTTTGGCCTTTTGTGCCAACGCCGAGCCACATCGCTCGAGCGCGGGTATCAGGTCATTCTTAATCCGTTGGGCCACCGCGACGTGAATAGCGGTTGGAAAAATATCATTCGTGCTCTGTCCCATGTTGACGTGATCGTTGGGATGGATCGGCTTTTCGGCCGCCATCCGATCGCCGCCCACAATCTCAATGGCGCGGTTCGCGATCACTTCGTTTGTGTTCATGTTGCTCGACGTACCCGAACCCGTCTGAAACACATCGATCGGAAACTGCGTGTCATGTTTGCCACTAGACACTTCGCGGCAGGCTTCCAGCAAGGCCTCAATCTGCGCGTCGTCCAACGGCCGCTTACCGGATCCAGAAAGTTTGCCTATGTCACGATTGGCAATCGCGCAAGCCAACTTGACTCGACCCAAGGCGTGAATTAACGGGCGCGGAAGGCACCAACCGGAAACAGGAAAATTCTCGACGGCACGTTGAGTCTGGGCACCGTAGTAGGCGTCTGCTGGAACTTGCACTTCCCCCATCGAGTCGTGCTCGGTGCGGAATTTGGTCATGGCCTCTTCTTTCGACGGAAATAGGTATCGGGCGACGTGTCTCGACCAGGATGCGGTTCACTGGGGCGCGACGGTTGGCCAATCAGCTGGATTGCTGGCACCGCTGTCACGCTCGCTCGCAAGGCGGTCATAATAGCTGCAAAGCCCCGGGCCTCCAAGGCGAATGAGGCATCCATCAAACGAAGTTACGCAGTTACGGTGTGGGACGATTCGAGCCATTTTTGAGCATAGGCTGAAGTTCATCGACGAAGTCGCGAACATCTTTGAATTCGCGATAGACGCTGGCGAAACGCACGAAAGCTACCTGATCCAGCGCCCCCAGTTTCTCCATGACCAACGTGCCAAGGTCGCAACTCGCCACTTCCTGATCAAAATTGGCATACACGTCCGTTTCTACCGCGGCGATGATTGTGTCGATTTGTTCATCGCTGATCGGTCGCTTCCAGCAGGCTTTCTCAAGCCCTTGCCGCATTTTTTCGCGACTGAACGGCTGACGCTCGCCGTGCTTCTTGACGACCTTGATGGCCATTTCTTCCAGCCGTTCATAAGTGGTGTACCGCCGTTTGCAATCCAGGCACTCACGACGTCGCCGAATGGCGTAGCCATCATCGCTCGCTCGCGAGTCGATAACTCGATCGTTGTCCGCGCGACAAAACGGGCATCTCATGGACTTGCCAACTCTCTACTGGTTGACGGAAAACGAGTGTTTTCGGACAATTCTCACGGAATAGATTGCCCCCACTATACATCACCAAGGCCTGCCTTCGGTAGACAGTGTAGAGTCGATCGGCACCGTTGCGTCCCACGCGATCGCCCCAATTATTCACCAACAATCGGTTGGCAACCGGCTAACGATCCGCCAATCATCCCGGTATAATGACGCCGCAGATTGTTAAGCAACCGGTTCTCGCCAGGACGTGGAGTCACATCATGCAGTGCTCGGCATGCGGAGCGGACATCCCAGAAGACGCCGTTTTTTGCGCCAAATGTGGTCACAATTTGAATAATGGAGGCGGCGACACGACTCAGCCAGCGGCGCCGGAGAGTAAAGGCACCTCCAGCAGTGCCGCCGAGCGGTTTAAGAACGCCACCGGTCCTGCAGGCGACGAAGACGAAGACGACGAGGAAGTCACCCTCTGGAAAGGCGGCTATTCTGCCAAGGCGATGATCGGCTCGTGGATACTGGCCACCGTTGCCTCCGTGCTGTTTATTGCTGGGGCGCTCTATTTCAGATGGTCCTGGCATGTCCCAGTCGCGCTGGTATGCCTGACCTGGATTTCCGTGGCGTTGGTCCTCGCGTATCGCAAGCTGGGCGTCTACTACGAACTAACCACACAACGCTTTATTCATAAGACTGGGATTCTCAAACGCACGTCCGATCGACTGGAAGTGATCGACATTGACGACGTAACGTTTTCGCAGGGTCTTATTCAACGCCTGATGAACGTGGGGACCGTTCGAATCAGTTCGAGCGATCGGACGCATCCCGAATTGGAGCTGATTGGCATAGAAAACGTGCAAGAGGTAGCAGACAACATCGACGATGTCCGGCGAAAAGAACGACGACGACGAGGACTCCACATTGAAGCAATATGAGCGTTGTCGATCATCGACGAATCAGTGCCTGCAATGCGAGACCCTGGTTGTCTTGATCCCTGCGTTGTCTTGAAGTGACGTGATTACCCTCGGCCACTTAGCTCGAACACCGCCGGCTCAGAATATGAGATTCAGCGACTTGAGCCGCGCCGCCGTCTCTTCCATCAGAATGTCCTCGGCGGCATCATCGGAAGCCTCATAGGTCACGGAGAAACGCAGGAACGGACCAGCGTCATCCCACGGCACAGTCACGATCGAGCAGTTCTTGATCAGGCATTGGCTAGCATCTTCCCCACTGGAGAATGTCGTTCCACCTTCCGTACCACGCGGGATCGAAGTGTAGAGAAAATAAGTTCCACCGGGCATTGAGCATTGAAAGCCGCAGTCCTGTAGCGTGCTCACGAGTTTCTTTAAGCGACGCTCGTATTTTTTCCGCACTCCCTGGTGGATCGCATCGTCGCCAAGAGCAGCGGCGGCCGCCTTTTGGATGGCAATGAACTGTCCTGAGTCGCAATTATCTTTGACATCTGAGAATGCTCTTACGATCAGAGGATTACCGCAAACCCAGCCGATCCGCCAGCCGATCATGTCGAAGCCTTTCGACATCGAATGGATTTCGACTCCCACATCCTGTGCTCCGGGTACAGAGAGGAAGCTGAGCGGTTCGGCGTCGTATGTCAACATGAGGTGTGCGGCATCTTGAATGACGACGAAGGCATGTTCGCGAGCAAGTTCGATCACGTGTTCGTAGAACTCGCGAGTCGCAGTTTTTCCCGTTGGACTATTTGGATAGTTCAGCACCAGTAACTTGGTTTTCTGCAACACGTCGCGCGGCACACTGGCCAAGTCTGGAAGAAAGTCGTTCTCGGCCAGCAAGGGAAGTTTGAAGACGCTACCGCCGTAGTAGTTAGTATGCGTGCCCGCGACAGGGTAGCCGGGTGCCGTCATTAACGTGACATCACCGGGGTTGATAAAACAGGCAGGCACCATGGCCAGCGCCGTCTTCGACCCGATGCAGTGATTCACTTCCATGGTCGGATCGAGTTCAACGCCACAGTTGCGTTTCATGAAGCGTGCCGCAGCAGCTTTGAATTCGCCGACTCCGTTGTCGGCGTAGCCACGGTTTTCCGGCTGATTGATCTCCACGGCCATCTGCTGGCGAACGGATTCCGCCGCCATCGCGTCATTTTCACCGATTCCAAAATCGAGCAGTTGGCGATCCGGGTAATCGGCAATCGCTTGGCGCTTGGCCCGCTTGATTTTCTCGAACTTGTAAATGTCCGTGCCCTTACCGTAATTCGCTCCCCCAATGCGGTCCGCGAATAGTTGCTGAAAATACGGGTCGCTCATCCGATTCCTCGATCGTGTGGTTCAGTTGAATGGTGCGCGTTTGGACATTCCAAAGTGCGACGTCAGAGTAATCGAGAGCTGCGAATCGGACAACCGGCTGGATTCCGCACAAAGAAAACCGATCCACGGAAGGCTTCGATGTTTGCTTCACTCAAATGCCGTTAGAAGCCCTTGATTCTGTACCCGCAACCCAGAGATGCCCTCGCGCCTCCCCCCAGCAGGGAGTAGCATCCCGTGCTGCTCTTGAGATGTTGACGCAGGAACTTTTTGTGATTCACAAATGGAGAGAAATTGTGTATCAAATAACCCGATATGGGGAACGTCCCTTCGAGTTGAATTGCCAGCCGATCAATGCCTTCCCAACGTTTAATTGGTCTCTATCGGCTTTCATCAAATGCTGGCACGAAACGCGGAGTCACGTAAATGGACGTGCACCTCGAGATTTTGCAAGGACGACTGCAGCAAGGCAAGACTGAAGCAGGTGTCAACCGATTCAAGATTCGACTCAGCCGATTCGTCATCGGCAGTGACGTATCGTGTCACATGGTCTGCAAGAGCCGAACGATTAGCGATCGGCATTGCTTGATCCTGATCGAGAATGACATCGTGCTGGTCCGGGACCTGGACAGCAAGGCCGGAACGTTCATCAACGATGTGCCCATCGACGGCACTCAGTTGATTGGCGACGGTGACAAGCTACGGATTGGACGGCTTGAGTTCAGGCTACTGGTCACGGTCTCCCCGCCCCAATCTCCACCGCCGGAAATGACAGCTCCGGCGACACCGGACGTGTCGGATCAACACTCTTTCGAGACCGTGGTCGGATCAGAAACCGTCGATGCACAGGTCACTGACCTCCTGCAGGAAGAGGACGAGGTAGCTCGCGCAGCACGATACGCCGATCCCACGGCTCGCTACTTTCGTGCGGATCAGATTCCTCCGGACGAAGCGGTAGAAGTTGAGCCGGAGCAACCGCCAGCCAAGAAGCGACCAGCGAAACGAAGCGTGGGCAAATTGCCAACACCACCGCCGATCAAGACGAACGACACGGTGAGTGCTGCCGAACAAGCTTTGCACGAAATCTTCCAACCGTCGAAGGGACCAGGTAAGAGCTAGCGAGGCTGTGCCTCAGACCGACGCGAGCTATCGCTCCGTTGCGGCGACCCCCGCTCCCCGACCAACCTGCAGTCGGTGCCCGTCGCTGAAAACTTGACTCACCTGTAAAGGTTTCTTCGCCGAATTTAGTGGGTGATTGTGGACGTCAGATGGAGCTTTCCGCAGTAGAAGAGAATTCGAATTCGATAGTTCTCGAAGGATCGGAAGCCGCGAGCGGCCGACTTAATGGCCTGGATGCGGCTGTTGAAG
>PVBE012918225.1_pt1 | contig 10646 bp, 6 predicted proteins | sample 1631181 | NCBI WGS metagenome assembly PVBE01 (sample SAMN08397723, study PRJNA350692) | Marine metagenome, whole genome shotgun sequencing project. | isolation source: water | place: Pacific Ocean | collected 2012-04 | reverse complement strand
CGACGAGGACGCACGTCGAAACCGCGACGACCGCGCGCGTTGTCGCCATCCCGACGCCCGCCGTTCCGCCCCTCGTCGTCAGGCCGTAATGGCAGCCAACGATCGCAATGATCGCTCCAAAAAATGGCGTCTTGACCAGCCCGCTCAAGAAGTCACGGATCGATCCCGTATCGAGCGCCGTGTTCAAGAAGAAGCTCATCGGGATGTTGAACTGGAGATCGGTGACGATCATCGCGCCACTGAAGCCCAGCACGAGTGCAAAGGACGACAGAACCGGCATCACGAGGATCGATGCGATCAAGCGTGGCCACACGAGCTTCTTGAGCGGATCGGCGCCGAGAGCGCGGACGGCGTCGATCTGTTCGGTCACGGCCATCGATCCAAGCTCCGCGGCCATGCCGGCGCCAATACGCCCGCCGACAATCACTGCGGTGAAGGTGGGCGCGAGCTCGCGGGAGAAGCTGAGGCCGACGACGCGCCCCGTGTACTCCATGCCGCCGAATTTCCGCAGGCCGAAGGCGAATTGGACGCTCATCACCATTCCGATGAAGACGCTCGTGATGATCACAATCCCCATCGACGACACGCCTAGGGAGTCAATTTGCTTGAAGATCTCGCGGATTTCGAAGGGCCGGCGGAAAGCAGCGCGCATCGCGCCCCAGGTCATGCGCGCCGCGGCTCCCACGCGGTCGACCCCAGCCAAGAGGAACTCCCACGGATTTCGTCCCGATTGGGGGAAGAGGGAGGGTCGCAGCGAGGTGGGCGGGGCGCTCAGTCGTTTTTCTGTGGTCATGACGACTCCGCGGGGAGGGTTCGGAAGCCAGCGACGAAACGGTCAAACTCCGAGATGCTCTGTTTGCCCGTTGCCGTGAGCGGCGTGGGGTTGATGTTGACGAAGTCGTATACGCAGCCGTTCTTCTTCATCACGATAGCGACGAAATGCATGGGGACGCCGTCGAGGGAGGCGCGCAGCTCGGTGCGCAGCGCGCCGCGCCCGTCGAGCATGAAGCGCTCTTGGCTGAGGAGCTGGCGGTCCGTGAACTGCAGAAAGAGATGATGCACCAAAGCCTCGAGCGGGACGTCCGGAGCACTCTTGCCGCACTCGCCGTTGATAGAGATGGTGGCTTCCTCGCGCGAGTCCCGGAATGCCAGGCTCTCGCCCTCGACCTTGATGCGCCGCCAGGTGGCCGGAACCTGCGGAACGCGGAATGCGACGGGCCCGTCGCGAAACGTGTCGTTCTTGAAGTTTGCCGCGCAGGCTGACGCGATTAAGCCGCAGCTCGCCAGTGTCGCGAGAATCGGCCCGATCCGGCGTCGCCGCCGGCGCCGCCCGTGCGTTGAGGCTCCTTGAGTTGGCCCCCGCCCTTTCATCATTTGATGCCCGCGTCGAAACATGCCGGCTAAACCTAGCATTGGACCTTCCGCTGGTTCACATATTGGGCGAGCCGCGCTCGCTTTCTCGGTAGTCTTCACGGCGGCGGCTCCAACCAGTGAACCTCTCCGCGTGCCATGATCCCCATTCGCGATGCCCTGCGCCCCCGGCGGCTACCGATCGTTACGTACGTGTTGATCGGGCTTAACGTTGCCGTCTTCCTCGCGCAGCTCGTAGCGAGTCGAGCTGGCGCTCCCTGGTTGACGACGGGTTTTGCGCTGATACCGACTCGCCTCATCGCCGACCCAAGCGGCGAGGCGTTCACGCTGGTCACCAGCATGTTCCTGCACGGCGGCTGGGCTCACCTCGCCGGTAACATGCTGTTTCTTCACATCTTTGGCGATAACGTCGAGGACGCGCTGGGGCATTTTCGGTACCTGGTTTTCTATCTCGTTTGCGGTGTCGCCGCGGGGTTGATCCAGCTCGCTACGGATCCCTGGAGCCCCCTCGAATACGTGGGCGCGTCGGGTGCCATCGCTGGCGCTCTGGGTGCCTACCTGGTGCTCTATCCGCGAGCGCCGGTCTTGATCCTCAACCTGATCCCTCCGCTGTGGCTCTTGCTCGGGTTCTTCTTCGAGGCTCCAGCCTGGCTCGTGCTTGGCTACTGGTTCTTGCTGCAGAACGTCTTGCCCGCCGCCACCGGGGTGGAGGCTAACGTTGCCTTCTTCGCGCACATTGGTGGGTTTGTTTTGGGGATGCTGCTCATTCGGCTGGGCATGAAACGCTTGTCCGGCAAGCGCCAAGCGCCGCGCTGGCACGGCTGGCGCCCGTCGCCCGCCACAACGGCGGTGCGAGAGCGCCCACCGCCCTTGGCTCGCCGGCGGGCTCGTCGGGTGCGAAAAGACGAAGACCGGGATTAGCGCGCGAATGGTCGTGTGGCCGGCCGTCTGTTTGGCGTGGCGATCCTGGTGGTGACCGTCGCTCCGGTTAGGCAGGCAGGTTGGCAGGTTGCCCGAGGCGCGGCCTTGTGTAACAAAACGGGGTCCTTTCCCCCTCCGCATTGGCCATGACGACGCAGCTTTCGGTTTCCGAGCAGATGTCCGCTGCGCAGCCAACTCGGCGTGTCAGTCGGTGGCGGACGATCTTCGTTCGGGGTCTGGCGGCGACGGCGTTCGTCGTCGTGGTGGATCTGAGTTCGCGGGCCTTGCTCAACACGTTTGAGAACCCAGCCGGGTGGTTGGGTATAGACTACTTGGTCTACGGCTTGGGTGTTGTCTGGTCGCTCGCGTGGTGGACGTCGGTGGCCGACCTCGTGATGGCGCGAACCGCGACCGCGCGCCGAACTCGATGGCGCTTCGTCGGGATGTTCGCGGCCTTCGTCGGCGGGGCCATGTTGGTCGCGTCGGTGGTTTACCGGGCCCACCTGGGCACGAGTCCGAGCTGGCATGCCCTGGCCTTTGCGGCCGGTAAGTCAGGACACACGGTTGAACTGCTCCGCCAGTGGGTCTCCATTTGGACGCCGCTGGCGGTTGTGGGTGCAGCGCTGATCTTGTGGTGGATTTTTCGCTATCGAGCCGCGCCTGCCGTTTCTGGCGGTGCTTCTGGCATCTCTTCTGGCGAAACGCGTCGAAGGCGGTGGTTGCGCTGGGGGATCCTCTCGTCTGGTTTTTTTGGGATTTCTGCTCTGAGTTTGTTCACTCCGGGCATGCAATCGCCGTTGCCTCTCGATACCAACGCCGCGGCTGCTATCGCGCAATACGGCCTCGGCCAGTTCACGGACAAGCGCCACTTGGTGGTGCCGCTCAGGCAGGCGATTCCTCCCCAACCCCGTCGCGAACACCCCAACGTGCTTCTCTTGGTGCACGAGTCACTGAGCGCGCACGAAGTGTTTCCGGGCCTGCCCCACGTACCTCAATCGCGTGACGCGGTGGGCGCGCGGACGCTTTCTCCCTTTGGCGCCACGTTGCCCGAGCGGCGCGACGAGGGTTACTTCACGTTCCCCTGGGCGCGTACCAACTCCACGGCCACCGAGTCCAGCGTGCCGACGATTCTCTCTGGCGTGTACTTGGGTGGCGAAACGCTGGCGTACACGCACGCTCCGTCTGTCTGGTCGCTGGGTGACGCGGCCGGTGCAAAGACCTTCTTGTTTTCGTCGTGCGACTACAATTGGGGACACTTCGACGAGTACTTTTTGGATGCTCACGTGCACGTTGCCGAGACCGGCAAGGCGCTCTCGCCAGTCATCGTTAACGATACCGGCATCGATGACGGCATCGTGGTCGATGCCGCCATCGAGCACATCGCCAACCTGGCGAAGTCCGGTGACCGCTTCGTCGGCGTGGTTCACTTTAACGCTACGCACGGGCCTGGGTTTTCGGGGTCTGCGCGGGACGGCGGCGAAACGCGGCTTCCGGGCCGCGAAGGCGCGGTGCAATACGTGGACGAACTCAACGCTCGGATCATGCGCGCCCTCGACACGCTCGGCATAGCGGACAACACCGTCGTCCTTGCCACGTCCGACCACGGCGAACAGCCACGTCCCGGCAGGGCGCCCGATCGTCTAGGCAACTTCTACGACGCGGTCGTTCGTATTCCGGTTTGGGCTCACGTGCCGCCACAGGTTCTGGCGCAGCATCCCGACTGGGCCGAGAACTTGGGCGAGTGGACTGGGCGGAACGTACAGAATATCGACATCCTGCCGACCATTCGCGACGTGCTCGGCCTCGGACAGGTTGCCGAACTTCAGGCGCCGCTCTTATCCGGGAGCAGTCTCGTCTCTGGCGCACCGGCCGCGCAGGACCGAGTCATCACCGGCCAAAGCACTTGCGCGTTCCGGGAGTGGAATCTGGACGGTTTCTACGCCGTTCGCGGGAAGACCAAGGTCCTCGTCACCAACAGCTCGACCACTCCTGAGATCTACGACCTAGCGTCGGACCCAACGGAGCAGAACAACCTCTGGGCCGATGACGACGCGCGCGCTCAGACCTTGCCGTGGCTGCTCGAGACCGTATCTGCGGGGCCTGAGTTGGCCGCTGCGTGCCGCCGTGCCGGTGCCGCGTGCCCGCTCGAATGAGCGCGCGCACTCTCGGAGAAGCCGTGCCGGCCGTTCGGAAGCGCTGAAGGCGTGAGCTGGAATGTGCGGTTCTGGCGGCGAAATCCTGCGGTGGTAAGACCTAGCCCACTTGCAGCAGGCTCGAAACGTGGCGGCGGCGGAGGGTGTTGCCAACTCGTGCTAGCTTCCGCGCCCGACACCGCAGCCATGGCTAGAAATCCTTCAGACAACGCCCCCGGAGCCGCCCGGGCTCAGTGGATCCCAACCTGGCGATCCGTGCTCTCGTTGTTCACGGAGCCGTCATCGTATCTGTTGATCGTTGCGGCGCTGCTCACCCTCGTCGCCAAGATCGTCGCGGTCCAGAAAATCGCTCCTGCCGACGCCGGCCCACTGTTTTTTTCCGCGTTTCACGTCGTTGATATTTGCCTCTTTCTCGGCCTCGCAGCTCTTTTCTCTGCGGTCGAGAGTGTCGTGCCGAAGCTGCGTTGGCTCACCATCCCACTCAGCGCGCTAGTCCTTGTTTTTGTCGTGATCAACACTCCGCTTTTGATCATGACCGGCACCCAGCTGCATCCGGATACGATTGCGATGGGCCTATCCCGCGCTCACGTGACGTTCGGCGTGTTGGGGGATGCGGTGGGCGGCGTGGCTATTTGGCTGCTGCTGGGGTCGGCCTTCTTAGTCTGCGTGCCGCTGGCGCTTCGTCGCTGGCTTAAGAAGCGTACGACGATGGTAGCGCGAGTCCGAGACCGCCAGCGTGCACTGGTGGCTCTCTTCGGTGTCGCTGCCTCCGCGTCACTCTTGGCCGCGTCTCCGTCGATGACCACCATCGCCACGCAAGAGCTTCAGAACAACGCGCTCGTCGATAGTTATCGGTACGTGCTGACGTACGGCTACAACCACGAGTGGCGCACCGGTGACTCCGGTGGTTCCAGCGGCAAGGTGCGGCCTTTCATCCCCGAGACCGTGATCGGCCGTGCGCAGATCGCCAGGCTCGGCGCCGGCGAGAGACCCAACGTTCTTTTCATCGTGCTTGAGTCCACGCGCTTTGACTACGTCCAGAACCCTGACGACAAGGGGTCGGTGGTTGAGACGCCTAACTTGCTCGCGTTGGCCAAACGCGGAACTTGGGCGAAGTCGGCGTACACTGCTTTTCCGCATACAACCAAGTCGCTCTTCTCGATCCTTTGCGGGCGACTGCCGGCGATGCAGCCAGCCTTCTTCCTGACTAGCGCGACCCCCTTTCCCCAATGCCTTCCCAGCGTGTTGCGAAAGGCGGGCTACAACACATACTTTTCGCAGAGTGCGGTCGGCGCGTTCGAGCGGCGGCCCGTACTGGCGCACCACCTCGGCTACGAGGCGTTCAGATCTTGGGAGGAACTCGGCGGCGAGAAGCTCGGCTATCTCGCTTCGGACGATCTTTCGCTAGTCGCGCCCTTCGACAAGTGGTTGACGTCCATCGACGCAGAAGAGCCCTTCATGGCGACGGTGCTGACTTCGGGCACGCACCATCCCTATCGTCTCACGCGTACGGAAAAGGCGAAGTTGAAGAAAGCGGGTATCGACCCGAAGTCGCTATCGGAAGCCGAACGCTACGCCAAACTTATCCAAGTCGAAGACGAGCTCGTGGGCAGGTTACTTGCGACCCTTGAGAAGCGCGACTTGCTCGACAACACGGTCGTCGTCGTGGTCGGCGACCATGGCGAGGGGTTTGGCGATAAGGGCGTGCGCCAACACGACAACAACTTCTACCAAGAGGGCCTGCACGTTCCGTTGATTGTGGCCGGACCGGGCGTACCACAGAAAGCCGTCGAAAGGACGGTCAGCCTCACCGACGTGACGCCGACCATTTTTGATCTGCTCAACGTCCACTGGACTCGCCCCAATGAGTGGGAGTTCGGTTTCTCGCTTCTCGGGCCTGCACCGGCTCGCAGGGCTGCTTATTTCATGTGTTATTATAACAATGAATGTGCCGGCTTCATTGAGGGCGATACCAAGGTCGTCGTGCAGTTTGCTAAGCGTCGTGCTTTCTACTTTGACCTTCTGAGCGATCCGAGTGAAAGCGAACCACTAAGGCTGACACCTGAGCTGCGGTCGCGCTTGGATGAGGCGCTCGGCAGGATGGGTGCACGTCGTTTCGACCCGGCTCTCATGCAGAAAGGCGACGCACCCGTGGCCGGTAAGTGGAAGTGTCCCGCGAAGAAGCCATGCAGACATCCGAGAACACCCAAGGGCGGCCTCTTTCGCCAGAAGGCGAACTAGGTCCGGCTCCGGGCGCGCTTCCCACCCCAACTCCATAGAGTCGGCCCGACAGGGGCGATGTCTGCCACTAGCCGGCAGCGGAACGTCAGCTAGGGGCGACCAGGTTGGCCTGTCGCCGTGCTGTCGCCGCTTGCCCGCTCGATTGAGCCGGTATCGCTTCCGACATCTCGCCCCGGAAGCGCCACGTCTTGCGGGTGGTCCGCGGGTTCGTTCCAGAGCCGGTCTTCTCTTTCGAGCATTCGCATGAAGTTGATGAGCTTCTCTGCGATCTTCATCGTGCCACCGTGCGCTGCTTTCGCCTGCTCTCCGTGCAGTATCCCATCCGGAGTGATGAGATAGAGGTCGTGACCGCCGAGACTTGCAATCGAAGAGGGCCGTCTGGCGTCGTTGCGCTTTGAAAAAATCGACGTTCCGATGAAGCCATTCGTCTCGTTCGGAATGCCCAGGAGGTGCATTAGCGTGGGAGCGAAATCGATAGAAGTCGCCAGGTTGGCGTCGTAGGTGAGGGCGCTCTCCTGGTTTGGATGACGAATGAGCAGTGGGATCTTGTCGACAAAGAGGGGCTGGTAGTCCTCGCCCATGATTTCGACGAACCCCTTTTCATGGAAGTGTGCGTGGTCCGACGTCACGATGACAAGCGTGTTCTCCTGAAGGGTCGAGTGAGAGAAGTACTCCCAGAACTGACCAAACGCGTGATCGAAGTTATGGATCGTGTTCAGGCTGGCATTCTTGCCGTCCCCATAGGGTTCCCCGTCGCTCTTGGTGTCCTGCCATGCGTGGGTTTCTATGTTGTAAAGACTAGCGAAGAAGGGTTGGCGCTCGTCGCGTAGCGCTGCCGTCTTTTCCTCTTGGCGAAGAAAACCAATAAAAGCCTCGATGAATTGATGATCCGTAAGCCCGTCATCCCGGAGGGCTTTTGCCTCGGGAAGGAATTGCTCTGTCAAGGACTTCGCTGTCCAAACGGCATCAAAGCCAATATGAGCCATCAACTCGTCGAGTTGGGTCACGCTATTCTTCTGCGTGAACAGGAAGTGCGATTTGTACCCACGCCGCCCTAGCACTTCGGTCGCACACGGATACTTGGGTAAGCCCTGAAGTCCTCTTTCGGGGTGGGCCGTGAACCCACTCCCGGAGAACCACGGGTAGAACGAGCAGACTTGGCCGAGTAGGCCGCGGTACGTCGATGCGGTGTGGTTATAGTAGTTGTCAACTCTGATGGACTGCCTAGCGAAGGCGTCCATGTTGGGTGTCAGGCCGGCGTAGGGCGAGCCGTACGCGTTGATGGTGCGTGCTGAGAGACCTTCGGTGAAAAAGACGATTACATTGGGCTTTTTGATTGTACCGAGCGGCGACCCGAACGGGAGCTCGTCCTCGTAGTAGTAGTCCTTGACCAGGGGGAGTGGCGCGTCGTTATCGATGACGAATCCCAGCGCCTCCGCCGCGGTGACTTCGCTGGCGGTCAAGCGCACATCTTCTTCGTCCTGACCGAAGAAGGTGCCGTCGATCGTGGTGGCTAGCATTCTGGCGGGTGAGCGGCGAGCCAGGTCGGGAAGTCGATACCCGCGTCGGGCACCTGGGGGCGGAAGCCAGGATGAGCTTTGGCTGAGAATGGCGACGGCTGCGACGCTTGCGAGCGAAACGCCGAGGGGTGACGCCGGGATCCTCGGGAGCCTACTCGCCAGAAACTCGACGCTGAGCGGGAAGAGCAGGTACGTGGCCGCTCCGGCCACCACCATCGATACCGTGGCGGGCGTGATGAAGAGCGTAATATGCGCGAGGTTCTCCAGCGCCAGACGCGAGACGTAGCCGCCTGTCTGGTACACCGAGATCGTCTGGATCACGGCTGCGGCGAAGAACAGAAACGCAGCCAAGTACGCAACGCCGCGGCCCAGCTTACCAAGCCGGGCAATCCAAAAGAACGCGAGGAATAGAGCGAGGGCGTCTATCAGATGGCCGTCCAAATAGCGCACCATCTCATCCGCGCCGGGGGGAGTCTTCTCGCGTCCAGAGACATCTCGCACAGCGGCCAACGCCGCGGCTTGCAGCAAGGCGAGGAATAGAAAAGCAAACGACAGCAGATTCGCCTTTTGCTTCCTCAATGGATTCGTGGGGAGAGCTAGGGTTTTCACCGTTGACCAGGTAGTGCGACTTCAGGGGTGGGACGTCGCGGAGGATAGTTGCCTCAGAGGCGATGTCCAGAAAGCGCGGCTCGGACGCTAGGCCGACGCCGAAACTCTCCAGTGACACTGGCTCGGCGCTGCGGTCAGCGCCCGCGTTTCCAATGCGCGCGACGGACGTGCCAGCGCTCCCGGAGCGTTCGTTTGACTGTGGGCCGGTCGAATTCGATCAGCGACAGGTCGTAGTCCGAGCGCCTGAGTTCGCGGCGCACTGGAGGCAGCCAGACTTCCGCGGGATTGTCGCGGAGGAGCTCCGCTTTCACGAAAGGCACGCCTTTGCGCAGCGTGCGCAGGGGGTGGAAGCAGAGCGGGCTTCTCTCCTTGTTGCGGACGAATCTATCTACCAAGGCCATTGGGCCGTTCGAAAAAAGCGTATCCACTGGCACGTAAGCTCGGCCATGAAAGCCCGCTTCGGCTAGACGGCGACTGAGGCCGATCTCGTAACTGCGGATGACTTGGAGTTTGTCGTCGTGCGACTGCACGTCCGCCCAGAACTGCTTGAACGCGTCGGACGAAAGGACGGCGCGCTTGAATACGAGGAAGTAACTTTGGATATGCCATTCCCCCTCGAAGTTATCGCTCACCCCCCAAAAATCGCAGTCGTCACCTGACATCTTCTCGAACATGGGGGCCAGCGGTCGAAGCGGACCGAAGACGCTGGAATTCGTGAGCAGGAGCTCATCCCATTCGTCAAAATCGATGTCGTCGAGCACGTGCTTCCACATGCCAAAATCGAATCCTGAGTTATCTTTGGTCAGCGCCTGTTCGCAATAGGGCGCCACCTTCGAAAGCTCCGTCTCGGAGAGAGGCGCTGTCGATACGAAGTCTACCCGGCTGCAGTGCTCGTTCAGCTCGGCGAGGTAGTGCGTCGTGAAGCGTTTGACCTCTGCCTCGGCGTCGTAATGAGCGTATATCGCAAGCCGCTTCGTGGTGGTTGGCATCGTGGAAAGTCCCCCTCGCGCAAGCTCAGGTGCTCCGCGAGGGTATCAGTGAAAGGACGGCCTTTAGCATCGTTCGATCCAGCGCGATCACAGTAGCCGAGTACACGAGGAGGCAGGCCAGGGCGCCGAGGATCACGCCGCCGATATTGGTGATGTGGTCGGCCATGAAATGGCGACCCAATAGCGCAGTGACAGCGGCACCGATTGCCGGCGCCCAAAGCCGACTGATCAGTTTGGCCTCGGGTACGAGGAGCTTGGCGACGTACAGGACGATAAGGTTCCCCACGATCACGTGGACGCTGTATCCCAGCGCGAAGCCGAGCATGCCCCAGCGCGGCGTCGCGTAGAGGACGCCGATCCACGCCAGAGTCACCCAGCCGAGCGACAACTTGAGGATGACGCTGGGGCGGCCCATCGCGTCCAGCGCCGAAGCCACAAGGGGAGTGATGAAGCCGAGCGATAGGACGCTGGCGTAGACGTAGAGCAGGGGCATCGCTGGGAGCCACTTGTCTGTGTAGATGATCGTGACCAGCGGGGTGCCAATTCCGAGGACCAAACCCACAAAGAAGAGGGTGCCCAAACCAGAAATCCGTACGGCGCGTTCGAGTGCGCTCCCGAATCGCTGTCTGTCGCCTTGAAACCGGCTGAGCAGCGGGAAGGTGACCCGTTGCATCACCTCCACGAGACGAAGAGGGAAATATCCGGTCGCCTGCGCCCAATTGATGAAACCAAGATCTCTCGTGCCGAGGGCAGCGCCGCCGTAAAGGGGCACCACGGCACCGTTCATGAAGCCCACCAGGTTCTTCGCCTGGAAGGTGATCCCAAAGCGCAGGATCGGTTTG
>PVBE012738406.1_pt1 | contig 10647 bp, 8 predicted proteins | sample 1631181 | NCBI WGS metagenome assembly PVBE01 (sample SAMN08397723, study PRJNA350692) | Marine metagenome, whole genome shotgun sequencing project. | isolation source: water | place: Pacific Ocean | collected 2012-04 | reverse complement strand
GCCGGTCTATGGGCGCATGTTCCAGACCCCGTTTTCCGATCAGATCCGCCAGGAAGCCGGCGTTCCCACAATAACGGTGGGCAACATCACGACGGCCGATCAGGTAAACACCATCATCGCTTCGGGGCGGGCCGATTTATGTGCCCTGGCCCGGCCCCATCTCAGCGATCCCCATTTCACGCTCCGCGCCGCCGCCCATTACGGCTATGAGCAGCAATATTGGCCGGCGCAATATCTGGCCGGCAAGGCGCAAAGCGAAGCGCTGGGCGGCCAACAAAGGGAAAAGTCTACGGAACTGCTGCTGGGCGCCCGCCCGCCATCGCACCAATCGGCCGAATAGGTTTGTTCTTTTATAGAATAATCAGCCGGCGACGCTGAGCACCACCTTGCCCCTTGCGTGCCTGGATTCCACAAGTTCATGGGCCCGGGCCACCTCGGCCAGGGGAAGAACGGAATCGATCTCAACTTTAATGGTGCCGTCATCAATGAGGCCGGCAATCTGGGTAAGCTGTTCGGCATGGGGCCTGACGCCGACGAAGCTGCCCCGCTTGCCACCCTGGGCTTCCACTTCCCCTTCGGGCATGGGGCCGGTGATGGTCATCAGCACTCCGTCCGATTTCAAGGTGCGCCAGCTTTTCTCTCTAAGTTCAGCCGGAATGGTGTGGAACACGGCGTCCATATCCTTGACCACCTCGTCGAATTCGCAAGCCGTGTAATCGACGAACATATCGACGCCCAATTCCCTGGCGAAGCCTTCGTTGCGGGCCGATGCCGTGCCGATCACATTGGCGCCCTTCCATTTGGCGAACTGCACCGCGAAATGCCCGACGCCGCCGGCGACGGCATGAATGAGGATGGTCTGCCCGGCCTGTAGATCGCCGGCCTCGAACAAGGCCTGCCAGGCGGTCAGCGCGGCCAGGGGAACACCGGAGGCGGTCAAATGATCAACCGAAGCCGGCTTGGCCGCGACCTCCGCTGCCGGTGCGGCGATATATTCAGCATAGGCACCGGCCGGATTGGGGAAGTGGGTGAAGGTATAGACCTCATCGCCCGGATTGAAGGCGCCTGAATTGGATTGCTCGACAACGCCCGAAACGTCCCAGCCCAGAATGACCGGAAAGGGCACATCCTGCCAGCGCCGGTTAACCCCCAGACCCGAACGGGTCATGTAATCGATGGGATTGATGCCCGACCCATGTACCCGGATCAGAACCTCGTCCGGACCCGGGGTTGGGCGCGGAACGGCCTCCAGGCGAAGCACATCCCTATCGCCAAATTCATGGATCGTCACCGCTTGCATGGTCTCGGGCATGGTCAGGCTCTCCCAAATTATTTCCATTTGCGTTTTGCAATTTTCATCCCCTAACCCATCTGGGGCCTGGGTTAAAGTCAAAAAACAGGGCGGTAAATTTGGAAAAACCCACTTTTCCGCGGGTTTTATCAAAAGATAGCGTATTGTAGGAAGGTTATATACAATATATAGTTAGTACCGCTAGAACTGGTGATCAATGCGTAACGGGGAAAAGGTGCATGGGGCTTAGGCCGCGAGGCTCGGGGTTAGCCATGTTGGGGCGTTTGAGCCTTATGGGGTTCTCGGTTGCCTTTCTTGGTGGCTGTGAGGCACTGACCAACAGCAATCTTCTCGATCTGTTCCGTGGACCGCCCAAGGTGGTGGACAGTACCCCCCAATCCGAACTGGGTCTGGGTAAATTGGCCAAGGGGCAGCTTCTCGGTGCACAGGCGCGTTTTGATGAAGCTTTGCGCCTGGATCCCCGCGATGTGCATGCCCTGCTGGGCAAGGGATTGGTTTTCCAACAAACCGGCCAGTTGACGGCAGCCAGAAATGCCTATGAAGCGGTTTTGGCCTTGCGTCCGGATGACGGCAAGAAAATGCTGGTGATGAGCAACCTGAAGCCCCGCCTGGTGCGTGATATCGCCAGCGTCAATCTGTCGCTTCTGCAAAGCCGGGGCGTGCGCGATAGTTTCGGTGGCAAGCCTGCACTCCGCCAATCGCCCGCCGGCCAGCCGCCTCAATCCACCTTCAAGCCCATTCCCAACAGCAAGGCACCGGCCCGGCCACCCAGCGCCGGGCGGATCCGGCTGACGGCGAGCGACGGCAATGCGGTCAGCCGTTTCAAGATATTGCGTGGCCTGCGCGACCAGGGGCTGATTACCCCCGATGAATTCAATATCAGGCGCCAGGTCAATCTGGGCGCCTTGTTGCAATTTACCAAACCGCCGCCGGCATCGGGCCTGGGCCGGCGGGTGCCCAATGCCTCACAAATCTCGAACCGGCTCAGGGCCATCGGCCGGGCCTTGGAATTGCGCGCCATTTCGCCCCGCCAACACAGCGCCGAGCGCACCATGATCATCAACGGGCTGATGCCCGCCACGCCGGTTGCCCGGGCCAAACCGGCCGCCCCGCCCACCGGGCTTTTGGAAGCCGCCGATTCCGTCAGGCGGCTGGAAGGCCTGCGCAAAACCGGGCTGATTTCCCCCCAGGAATATGAAGGGGAGAAGACGACCATCGAAAAATTCCTGCAGCCCGGTCCGGTCGCACCCAAAACGCCGGCTAAAACCCCCAAGGGAGGGGGAAAAGCCGACGCCGGACCAAGCCCGGGGGTTCATATCGCATCTTTCCGCTCGGCCCTGGCGGCCAACCGGGGCTGGGCCCAACTGCGCCGGGCCCACCGCGCCCTGTTGGGCAAGCTGAAGCCGGAAGTCAGCCGGGTCAAACTGGGACGGGGCAAGGGAACCTTCTTCCGCCTTCTGGTTGGTCCTCTGAAAAATCAGGCCGCCGCAACCCGGCTCTGTGGCCAACTCAAACGCCGCCGCCAATATTGCGTGCCCGCCACCTTCGGCGCAGGCTAATACCAAGGATCGATGATAATGACTCATAGGGATCGCCTAGGCGGCCCGTCGGCTAAGAGGGAAGCTGCTGGCGATGCGGCGCATCGGCGAAGCTTTCCGACGCTGCCCGACGGGCCGCATAGGCGGCCGGAACGGTGGCTTCCCAAGGCTTTCGGACTGCGTCGCGCACGCTTTGCGATACACCGCATCGCCGCAGCGCACGCTTCTAGCCGAAAGCCTTGGGAAGCCGTCCCTATGGGTCATTATCACCGATCCTTGGTATAACCTCCCCCGGCGGCGCCATGACCAACCCGGGGGCCCACCTCCAACTCAAGGCACTCCCAGGGCTGCCCATGGTCCAGCCGGGGGATGATCTGGCCGCTCTGGTACTGGAGGGCTGCGAAGCCATGGGGGAAAAGCCTGCCTCTGGCGATGTACTCATTCTGGCCCAGAAAATAGTCTCCAAAAGCGAGGGAAGAATGGCCGCCCTGGCGGACGTAACCCCTTCGCCCGAGGCATTGAGCCTGGCCAAAGAGGTGCAAAAGGATCCCCGGCTGGTGGAGCTTATTTTGAGCGAATCGGTGAAAGTGATCCGTCACCGCCCGGGCGTCCTGGTGGTCGAACACCGCCTCGGTCTGATCATGGCCAATGCGGGGATAGACAAATCCAATGTAGGACCCGCCGAAGAGGGCGAACAGGTTCTGCTGTTGCCCGTTGATCCCGATGCCAGTGCACGGAAACTCCGTTCGGAATTGGCCAGGCGCTGCGGATGCAATCTGGCGGTGATCATTTCGGACAGCGTCGGGCGCGCCTGGCGAACAGGAACCGTGGGCCTGGCCCTGGGTGCCGCGGGGCTTGCCGCCCGGCTTGATCTTCGGGGCCGGTTGGATCTGTTTGGCCGCCCCCTGGCGGTCTCCGGGATCGGCCTGGCCGACGAGATCGCCGCCGCCGCCTCCCTGCTGCAGGGACAGGCGGACGAAGGGCGGCCCGTTGTTCTGGCCCGGGGGCTTAATCTTACAGGTGAGGAAATCCCGGCGGCTGGCTTGATCCGGGATGAGGCAAATGACCTCTTCCGCTGAAGCAAGCACCGTCAAATGCCTGGCCCTTTCGGGGGGCGTAGGGGGTGCCAAGTTGGCTTTGGGTCTGGCCGGTATAACGGAAAACCTCATGGTGGTGGCCAATCCGGGCGATGATTTCGAGCATCTTGGGCTAACCATTTGTCCTGATCTGGACACGGTCACCTACAGCCTGGCCGGCCTGGCCAATACGGAAACCGGATGGGGCCGGGCCGATGAGACATGGTCTTTCATGGCTGTCCTGGAGGCACTGGGCGGCGAAAGCTGGTTTGGGCTGGGGGATAAGGATCTGGCGCTCCATGTGGAACGTACGCGCCGCCTGGGCGAAGGCGAGCCCCTCAGCGCCATCACCCGGGATCTTTGCACTCGGCTGGGCATCAGTGCCAAAATCGAGCCCGCCTGCGATGCCCCGGTGCGGACGATTGTGGAGACCAGGGACGGCCCCCTTCCGTTCCAGCGTTATTTCGTCCGCGATAAGTGCGAGCCAAAAGTGACCGGCTTTCGCTTCGAGGGCGCGGATCAGGCAATCCCGAACGCGGCCGTGCTGGCCGCCCTGGCAGGCAGTGGCCTGGAAGCAATCGTCATCTGCCCCTCCAACCCCTTCATCAGCATCGATCCCATTCTTGCCGTACTGGGTGAGGCGCTGCGGGCAGCATCCGCACCCATCATCGCCGTCTCTCCCATCATCGGCGGGCAGGCGGTGAAGGGGCCGGCGGCGAAGATGATGGCGGAGCTGGGTCTGGAGGTAAGTGCCACCTCCGTCGCCCGCAACTATGAAGGCCTGATCGACGGTTTTGTTCTCGACCAAACCGATGAGGTGCTGGCCTCTGAAATCGAAGCCTTGGGGCTGGCGGTACTCCCCGCCCAAACCATGATGAACAACCTGCTGGACAAGGAGAAGCTGGCGCGCGAAATTATGGAATTCGCTCAGGGCCTGACCTAGGCCGCCAACCTTTGAGGGGAGAGCATGTTCGCCGTCGTTCCGGTCAAGAATCTTGATCAGGCAAAAACAAGGCTGGCCGGCTGCCTGAGCCCGGTCCGGCGCCGTGGCCTTTATCTTGCCATGCTGGAAGATGTTTTGCGGGCCCTGGCCGCGACGCCTAAATTGTCCGGCGTGGTGGTCGTGACCCGGGACGCGGCGGCAGCGGAACTGGCGACGGGCCTGGGGGCCCGAATCCTGACCGAGGAGCAAAATCAAGGCCAATCCCGGGCAGTGGAATTGGCGGCCAGGACTTTGGCAAACGAAGGGGCCCAGGGCATTCTGGCCATTCCGGGCGATGTGCCCCTGGTTACGCCCGAAGAGCTTTCCCAGGTGCTGGCCGCCCATGGGGATGCACCTTCCATGACCATCGTGCCCGCCGCAGATGAGCGGGGCTCCAATTGCCTAGTCTGTTCGCCGCCGGATTTGATCTCCTTTCATTTCGGCAATGACAGTTTTCAGCCTCATCTGGCCGGGGCCCGGGAACGGGGGGTGGAGCCCCGCATCCTGCGCCTGCCGGGTTTGGGGCTGGATATCGACGGGCCCGGTGATCTGGCCCGGTTCCATGAATTGGGCGCGGGCGGCAAGGCGGTGGCCTATCTGGATGGACGCCTGAGCCGGGCCGGGGCCAGGGACCTTGCCCGCATGGATGATGAACGGCCCCTGATGGAAGAAGCGGCGGCGCTCCGCGACCAGGGGCACGGGGCGATCATCGGATATTCACGCAAGGTTTTTATTCCTCTGACCCGGCTTTGCCGCAATGCCTGCGCCTATTGCACATTCGCAGATCAGTCATGCGTGGAGGGGCGGGCTTATCTTTCCCTGGATGAAGTGCTGGATATAGCCCGCCAAGGCCGGGCGGCGGGCTGCACCGAAGCCCTCTTTACCCTGGGTGATAAACCCGAACTGCGCCACCCCGAGGCCGCCCGGGAGCTTGACCGGATGGGCCATGAAACCACGCTTTCATATTTGCGCCAGACGGCAGAGCGGGTTCTCGAAGAAACCGGCCTTCTGCCTCACATAAACGCCGGCGTCATGGGCGAGGATGATCTGGCCTCTTTGCGCCGGGTTTCGGTTTCCCAGGGGCTGATGCTGGAAAGTGCGGCGGATCGCCTCTGCGGCCCCGGACAGCCACATAACGGCTGCCCCGACAAACGGCCCGAAGCACGCCTGGAAACCATCGAGCGGGCCGGGCGGCTGTCCATCCCCTTTACGTCGGGCATTCTGATTGGCATCGGCGAGACAAGGGCCGAACGGATTGATTCCCTTTTAGCGCTCCGCGATCTCCATGACCGTTACGGCCATCTGCAGGAAATCATCATCCAGAATTTCCGGGCAAAGCCCACCATCCCTATGGCAAGGCATCCCGAACCCGGCATCCGGGACCTGCAATGGACCATCGCCACCACCCGCATGATTTTTGGCCCGGACATGACCATCCAGGCGCCGCCCAACCTGTCAACCGGAGAGCTGGGCGGGATAATGGCTGCCGGGATCAACGATTGGGGCGGGGTTTCGCCCCTCACGCCCGATCATGTGAACCCAGAAGCGCCCTGGCCGGAAATAGACGAATTGGCGCGGGAGACGGCCCGCCATGGCCTGGAGCTGGTTGAGCGCCTGGCCCTCCATCCGCCCTTTGCCACCGACGGCGCCAAATGGCTGGATGGGGAATTGGCGCCTTCGGTCTGGCGGGCCATGGACGGTCACGGATTTGCCAGGGGCCATGATTGGTGCCCGGGCCTCACCGTCGCGCCGCCCCCGTTGCCCCAAGTGACCATGAATAGTGGGTTGGAAAAAATTCTCGCCCGCGCCGTTGGAGAGAAGGGGTTGGACCAAGGCGACATCTTGCGCTTGTTTCAGGCGCGGGGCCCGGAACTGGCTGATATCTGTGCCGCAGCCGATGAGCTGCGCCAAAAAGTGAATGGAGAGACCATCACCTATGTGGTCAACCGGAATATCAATTACACCAATATCTGCACCTACAAATGCGGGTTTTGCGCCTTCTCCAAGGGCAAGACCCAGGAAGCATTGAGAGGCGCGCCTTATGATTTGATCGCCCATGAGATCGCGCATCGGGTGCGGCAAGCCTGGGAGCGGGGCGCCTCCGAAGTCTGCCTGCAGGGCGGCATCCACCCCGATTACACGGGCGAGAAATATTTAGAGCTTTGCCGCACCGTGCGTCAGGCCGCACCCCAAATGCACATCCATGCCTTTTCGCCCCTGGAAATATGGCACGGTGCCCACAGTCTGGACCTGCCGCTGAAGGAATTCCTGGCCCGCCTGCGTGACGCCGGGCTGGGATCCCTGCCGGGGACGGCTGCTGAAATCCTGGATGACGAAGTGCGCGCCAGATTGTGCCCGGACAAGATTAATACGGATCAATGGTTTCAGGTGATCGGTGCCGCCCACGCCATCGGCCTGCCTAGCACCGCCACCATCATGTTCGGCCATCTGGAAAAGCCCATCCACTGGGCCCGCCATCTTATCCGTCTCCGGCACCAGCAAGAGATCAGCAAGGGGTTCACGGAAATGGTGATGCTTCCCTTCACGCCCATGGAATCACCGGTTTATCTTAAAGGTAAAGCGCGCCGGGGGCCCACATTCAGGGAAGCGGTTCTCATGCATGCCGTGGCCCGCCTGGCGCTCCATCCTTTGATTACCAACATTCAGGCCTCCTGGGTGAAAATGGGCCCGGCGGGTGCCGCCGCCTGCCTGGAAGCGGGGGCCAATGATCTGGGCGGCACTTTGATGGATGAATCCATCAGCCGCGCGGCGGGCAGCGCCCACGGCCAGGAACTGAGCATCCCTGAAATGGAGGCGATCATCCGTGATTGCGGGCGCCTGCCGGCCCAGCGCGGCACTTTATATCAGATGCAGGGCAGAGAGGCGTTGAGCGCATGAGTCCGGATAAGGAATGCATCGCCCTCATCGGCGGCACCGGGGATATGGGCACTGGGTTAGCTAGACGCTGGGCCGGGGCCGGCCATGGCATCATATTGGGATCACGCGATGCCGCACGCGCCCAAGCCACAGCAGCCGAACTTTGTGCATTTGCCGGCGAAGATTGCGCCCGGGGTATGGACAACGAAGCCGCCGCCCGGGCCTGCGGGATCGCCGTTCTGACCGTGCCCTATGCCCATCACGATGGGACGCTTAAGGGATTGGCCGGGGCATTGGCCGGCAAAATCATGGTGGACACCACCGCCCCCCTGATTCCGCCAAAACTGGGCAAGGTGCAATTGCCCGAAGGGGGATCGGCAGCACTCATCGCCCAGGAGATTCTTGGCCCCGATGTGACCGTCGTGTCCGCATTTCAAAATGTCAGCGCCGCTCATCTGATAAGCGGCGAGGAGCTTACCCATCATGTGTTGGTCTGCGGCAATAAGCGGGCCGCCAGGGACAAGGTGACTGAGCTGGCCGCCGCCGCCGGGCTCACGGCCTGGCATGGGGGTCCGCTGGCCAATTCGGCGGCTGCCGAGGCGCTGACCTCGGTTCTTATTTCCATCAACCGCCATCATGGCATCGATGGCGCCGGAATCATGATTACCGGTGAGCCCAAAGCAGACTAGCCCCACCCCATCAACCTCCTTCGCCTATATTCTGGGCAGCGATGGCAAGGGGGGCTACCGGACCTATGTGGGCTGGGCGACGGATTTGGAAAAACGCCTGGAGCGCCATAATTCGGGCGCCGGGGCACGTTCCACCCGGGGGCGCCAATGGCGTTTGCTCTATGCCGAGGGGTTTGCCACGCGGGGTCAGGCCATGAGCCGGGAATGGCATCTCAAGCGTGACCGTAAATTCCGCCAGGCCCTGGCCAGCGCCTGGCGCGGAAACCTCAGTTGACCACAAAGACCATCTTATCCCTCTCGCCCGCCAGATAGTGGCGCAGATTGGGCTCCAGCACGGTCAGGCGCCGGGCCTCCACCTCCTCGCTGAACCCGCCGATGAAGGGCGTGATGGTCACATTTTCCATATCCCAGAGCGGGCTGTCGGCGGGCAGGGGTGCGGTCTCGAACACATCCAGACCGGCGCCGGCAATCTCGCCTGCCTTGAGTGCTTCGATCAGGGCCGCCTCGTCGACTACCGGGCCCCTGGCGATATTGATCAAATAGGCGCTGGGGCGCATGGCTTTTAGAATCTTGGCGTCGATCAGTTTTTTGGTCCCATCGCTGAGCGGCACCAGGACGATCAGGAAATCCACCTGGCCCGCCACTTCCGGTAATTTGTCCCGGTGGATCATGCGGTCGAACCCTTCCACGTCCCGCACCGTCCGGCTCAGGCCCCAGGTGGTCATACCGAAGGCCTGACAAAGCCTAGCCACCGGTTGGGCCAGGGCGCCGACGCCCAGAATGCCCACCGTCTTTCCGTCCAACACGTTGGGCTTGAAGCGGTCCCAGACATGTTTGTCCTGATTGCGTATAAGGCGCCTGGTTTGGCGCAACATCCCCAGCATGTGATAGGCCGCCACTTCGGACATTTCAGGCCCCTGCACGCCCCGGCAGGCGCTAAGCATGATATCGGGTCTGTCGGTAATCAACGGGATCATATGGTCCATCCCAGAAATCATGGCCTGGATCCATTTCAGATTTCCGGCCCGGTCGACCATTTCCTTAGAGAGGGCCGGACCGATGGTGAAGAGAATTTCCGCTTGATCCAGGAACTTCTCAGCCGCCGCAGCATCCGGGGCAAGAAGGAATTCGACTTCAGGAAATTTGGGCGCCAGATTATCGCGGTAAAGTTCGGCCCGGTTATCGAGGATTAGAAGCTTGGCTGTCATTGTATGGTCTCCCAGGATGGCTTGGTCATAACATATCGTCCGGGCCTTTAGCCAGTCGAAACTGTTTCACAAGGGACTGGAATTGGTTAGAGTCGAAAAAAACAGGGCTCCAGACAGGGGGGTAACAATGAATATCCAAAGTCCGGTCCAGAATTCCATGAAGCCCGGCAAGTGGATCAAGACATCGTGCAAGATGTGCCTGTTCACCTGCAATATGCGCATCCTAGTCTCCGATGACGGCGTGTTCCTCAAGGTGGAGGGTGAACCTTCCAGCGTGGCCAATGGTGAGCATCTTTGCCCCAAGGCCAATGCGGCGATCCTGCGCCATTATGATCCCAACCGGTTCAAGACGCCGCTGCGCCGGACCAACCCGGAAAAGGGGCCGGGCGTGGATCCCAAATGGGAACCCATAAGCTGGGACGAAGCCCTGGACATCGTGGCCGGGGAGCTGAAAAAAACCCGCGAAGATGATCCCCGTAAATTGTTGCCGGCCATCGGTTACTTCCATAAGGAATTTCTGGGCGCCTGGCCGTCAGTCTTCGGCAGCCACAATATTATTTCGTCGCTATCCAGCTATTGCGGTGGTGGCTACCATTCCATGAACGGCTTGATCCATTCCACCTTCTCGGTCGCCAATGATGTGAATTATTGTAATTACTGGCTGACCAACGGATCGGGTGACGGGTTTTCATCCCATATGCAGGTGGCCGCCCAGGCGGGCATGGTGGCCGATGCCAGGGTCGAGCGTAATATGCGCGTGGTCTGCGTCGAGCCTCGCCTTTCGGTGGGCGGCGCCAAGGCGGAAGAATGGGTGCCCATCCGTCCGGCGACGGACCGCTTTTTCGCTTTGGGCCTCTGTCATGTGATGGTCTCTGAAAAGCTCTACGATGAAGAATTCCTCAAACAGGATACCAATTCCCCCTATCTGGTGGGGAACAACGGATATTTCGTGCGGGACGGGGATG
>PVBE011374590.1_pt1 | contig 10647 bp, 9 predicted proteins | sample 1631181 | NCBI WGS metagenome assembly PVBE01 (sample SAMN08397723, study PRJNA350692) | Marine metagenome, whole genome shotgun sequencing project. | isolation source: water | place: Pacific Ocean | collected 2012-04 | reverse complement strand
GCATGCGGTCGCGCGCGGCCTTGCGCTTACCCATGCGCTCGGCGTGGTGGCGATCGCGCTCGGTCTCGCTCATGTCTTTCTTTACCGTCACTGCGCTGCCTCCCCATAGCTTGTTTGTGCCAAACTCTCTAACAGACCGGGCGCGCGGTTGGAGCGTGGTTTCCAGAGGTCGCGGCGCAATGCCTCGCTGAGGCGTGCCGCCATCTCCGCCAACGCCGCCGGATTGGCGTCGGCCATGAACTCGCGCATCTTTTCATCGACAATATAGGCGTCGAACACCGCGTCGAAATGGTGATCCTTGACCGCGCCGGTGGTCGCCGCGAAGGCAAACAGATAATCCACTGTCGCCGCCATCTCGAAGGCGCCTTTATAGCCGTGCCGCATGATTCCGGCGAGCCATTTAGGATTGACCACCCGCGCCCGCACTACCCGGCCGATCTCATCTTCGAGGGTACGGATTTTCGGGTTCTCCGGCAGCGAATGATCATTGTGATAGGAAGCCGGTGCGCGGCCCGAGAGCGCCGTCACCGCCGCCGCGAGGCCGCCCTCGAATTGGTAATAATCATCGCTGTCGAGGAGATCATGCTCGCGGTTGTCCTGGTTATGCACCACCGCTTCGACGGCGCCGAGGCGGCGCTCGAAGCTCGCCCGTCCGGCCACGCCTTCCGTTCCCGCAACGTAAGCCCAGCCACCCCAGGCGAGATAGGCATCGGCCAAATCTCCTTGCGCGCCCCAGCCGCCTTCATCGATCAGGGCTTGCAGTCCGGCGCCGTAAGCACCCGGCTTGGAGCCGAATACGCGCCAGCCGGAGCGCTGCGCCGCATTGTCGGGGGACGAGCCATCCGCGACCAAAGCCGCCGTTTCGCGCGCGACTTCGGCGGCGAGCGGATTGTTGGCCTCGCTTTCGTCCAAGGCCGCCACCGCGCGTACGGCTGAATCAAACAGATCGATCAGCGCCGGAAAGGCATCGCGGAAGAAGCCGGAGATGCGCAAGGTGACATCGACGCGCGGCCTATCGAGCAATGACAGCGGCAGAATCTCGAAGCCGATCACGCGCCCGCTGGCGGTCTCCCAGCGCGGCCGCACGCCGAGCAGGGCCAGGGCTTGAGCGATATCATCGCCGCCGGTGCGCATGTTGGAAGTGCCCCAGGCACTGAGCACCAAGCGGCGCGGCCAATCGCCGTGGCGCTGGGCGTGGTATTCGACCAGGCGCTGGGCCGATTTCCAACCCAATTGCCAGGCCGCCTGGGTCGGCACGGCGCGGCTATCGAGTGAATAGAAATTGCGCCCGGTTGGTAAAACTTCCGGCCGCCCCCGGCTCGGTGCGCCGGACGGCCCCGGTGCTACAAAGCGCCCGGCAAGGGCGCGCTGGATACCCGCCATTTCGCCGCCGCCGCAGGCATCGAGCGCCGGTGCGATTTTCTCTGACACTTCCTGTAACACGGCAGCGGTGGCGCGCCACTCCGGCGCCGCCTCTCGTTCGCCGGCGATTAGCGCGCGCGCTAATTCTTCCAGGCGCTCGACGCTATCGCCATGGCTGCGCCAATTTTCTTGGCCTTCCAGACAGTCCGGGCGGACGCCCTGCCACGGCGCCGCCATATCGCAATCGAGCGGATCGAACGCCATGCCGAGATCGTTTGCCAAAGCGCGCGTCAGCGAGGCCTCGTCCTCAGAGTCGCCGCGCGGGCTGCGCGCCAATGCCAACAGCAGGTCACTGCGCAACACGCCTTTCGGCGCATCGCCGAAGATGTGCAGGCCGTTTCTGATCTGCATTTCCTTGAGCTCGCACATATAGGCGTCGAGCTTGGTTAAGGCCTGCGCGCGGTCATCCTTGGGCGCGATACCGCAATCCACATCGATACCCTCGGCGCTGGCGATCTCCAGGATACGTTCGGCGAGCGGCAGGCAGCGGCGCGGATCGAGATTGCTGGCTTCGTAATATTCATCAACCAAAGCTTCGAGCTCGCGCAACGCGCCGTAGCTTTCAGCCCGCGTCAACGGCGGCGTCAGATGATCGATAATCACAGCGGCGCTGCGCCGCTTGGCCTGACTGCCTTCACCCGGATCGTTGACGATGAAGGGATAGATATGCGGCAGCGGGCCGAGCGCCGCTTCGGGGAAGCACGCGGCGGAGAGCGCCAGCGCCTTGCCCGGCAGCCATTCGAGATTGCCATGCTTGCCGAAATGGATCACCGCGTGGGCATCGAAACCGCGCTGCAGCCAGGCGTAAAAGGCAAGATAGCCATGCGGCGGTGGCAGGTCCGGATCGTGATAGCTGGCGGCGGGATCGATGTTGTAGCCGCGCGCCGGCTGGATCGCCAGCGCCGCATTGCCGAGCCTAAGTACCGGCAGGGCAAATTGCTGTTCCGCCGCGCGGAAGAACGGATCGTCTTCCGGCGCGCCCCAGCGTTCGCTCACCAGCGCGCGCGCCTCGGGGTCGAGCTTGTCGAAATAGGCGCGATATTGGTCGAGGCCAAAGCGCGCCCCGACGCCGCCTTTGGCGCGCAGCCCGTGTGCATTAGTCGGCCCGGCCTGAAGCGCCGCCATCAGCGCCGCACTGTCGGCCGGCGGCGCATCGACCGCATAACCTTCCGCCTGCATGGCTGCTAATAGACGCGCCGCGCTTTCCGGCGTGTCGAGACCAACGCCATTGCCGATGCGGCCATCCTTGTTGGGATAGTTGGCCAGCACCAGGCAAACGCGGCGCTCGGAAACATCGGCACGGGCCAGGCGGGCCCAGTTTTTCGCCAGCCGGGCGACGAAATCGATGCGGTCGGCGCGCGGCGTGTGCGCGACGATGCCGCTCTCGGTTGCCGCATCGAAGCGGCCCTCACTCTTGAACGATACGGCGCGGCTGAGAATCCTTCCATCGACCTCGGGCAGGGCGACATTCATGGCTATGTCGCGCGCTGACAGTCCGCGCGTGCCTGATGCCCAGGCGGCTTCGGTACCGCCGGCGAAAACCACCTGCAGGATCGGCGCGCCGGAGCGGTCGAGCGGACTTGACTGCGTGCTGCCGGGGCGCGATACCGAGAATCCAGTCGCATTGAGAATGATGTCGGGCCGGGCGGCATCGAGCACGGTCTCGAAAAAGCGCGCCGAGGGCGGGTCCTTGAGGCTGGAAACAAACAGCGCCACGGCGGCAAGTCCGTGGTTCTCCAAAGCGGCAAGCAAATCATCGACGGGTACCGTATCTGCCGCCTGAACCAGGGCACGGTAGAACAGCAGGAGAGCGAGCGGACGGTCCTCGCGGCTGCGCGCGGCAACAATCTCATCCAAATCCACTTGTCCGGCACCGGACCGGTAGAGCCCCGCCCGGGCAAGCGGCGCCGGCTCGCGCCAGGCCCGAGCGGCAGGCGCGCTGATCAGATGCGCGCCATAGCGTAGGCATTCGCTGGCATTTTCCAGGCCGCCATGGATGCAGTAGCGCCACAGGCGCTCGCAGGCTTCCTGCGGCAGCGTCGCGCGCCAGGCCAATTCGCTGTCGGGCTTATCGTCACCGGGCAGGAGCGCCAGGGAGATGTTCTTGTCGCGGCACATCTGCGTCAAGCGCTCGACGCCGTAGGGCCAGTAGCTCTCGCCGCCAAGCACGCGGATGATCACCAACCGGGCGCCGGCGACGGTTGCCTCGAGCCAATTATCGACCGATAGATTGTGGCTGAGATTCATCAGATTGGCGAGACGTAGGCTCGGCGCATCTGCGCCGAGCGCGGCCTGCGCGCGGGTGAAACAGGCAAGCTCCGTATCGGCAGCCGAGGCAAAGACGATATCGCCGGGCGACTGGCCGAGATCGACCGCCTCGCCGCCATCGGCGATACCACCCGGTTGAGCTGTCAGAAGATGCATATGCTTAGGCCGTCAACGCGGCGCTGATGGCGGCGCGGTCAAGCGGGCTGAGGCCGATGACGACAAGGCGGCTTTGGCGTGCCTCGTCCGCATCCCAGTCGCGGTCATAATGGCGCGCCACCCGCGTGCCGACCGCCTGAATGACATGGCGGCGGCGCTTGCCCGGCACATCGACAAAACCCTTGATGCGCAAAATATCATGCGCCTCAATGGCGGCGATCAGACGCTCCTCAAGCGCTTCGGGCTCGGCCACGGGGCCTAATTCGAGTATAAAACTGTCGAACTCGTCATGATCGTGCTCGTCGTCAAAATCGTCATGATGGGACGGGCGCGCGGCCAAATCATCTTCCGCCGCCACAGCCAGCCCGAGCAGGATATCGGCATCAATGCGCGCCTGCTCGGCCTCGACGACCTTTACTCCGGGACGCAGTTGCTCGGCCAACAGCGCGCCGGTCCGTACGCGCTCTTCCGCACCCAGCTGATCGACCTTGTTGAGCACCACCAGATCGGCGCAGGAAAGCTGGTCCTCGAACACCTCTTCCAGCGGGCTTTCGTGGTCGAGCGCTTCGTCGGCTTCGCGTTGCGCCTGCAAGGCGGCTGGATCCGAGGCGAAGCGGCCACCCAGCAGCGCCGGGCTATCGACCACCGCGACGACGCCGTCGACCGTCACTCGGTTGCGGATTTCCGGCCAGTTGAAGGCGGTGACGAGCGGCTTGGGCAGTGCCAGGCCGGAGGTTTCGATAACGATATGCTCGGGCGCCGGGTCGCGCGCAAGCAAAGCCTCAATCGTCGGTACGAAGTCATCGGCCACGGTGCAGCAGATGCAGCCATTGGCGAGCTCGATAATCTCGCCACTTTCACACGCGTCATCGCCGCAGCCGCGCAACAAAGATTCATCGACACCGAGATCGCCGAATTCATTGATGATTAGCGCCACGCGCCGGCCATTGGCTGTTGCTAGCACATGGCGAATCAGGCTGGTCTTGCCGGCGCCCAAGAAGCCGGAAATCACGGTGGTCGGAATTTTGCGGCTTTGCATGTCTAGTTCTTCTCCGGGCCGGCGGCGAGGCGGCGCCAGCCTGTTCCTTCATGGCCAAATTTATACATATCGGGATGGAAAATTTCGGCCAGTATCTCCGCCGATTCCACCAACCGCGGCCCCGGCCGAATGAAATAGGTGTTGCCGTCAACCCCATAGACTTGTCCGCCCTGAACGGCACTGAGCGCCGCCCAGGCCGGATCGCGCATCACGGCTTCGGCCTCCGCCGCCGCTTTCTCCAGATCGTAACCGCACGGCATGAAAACAATAATGTCCGGGTCGGCGCTGACGAGATAGGCAAGTTCGAATTTCGGCGAGCGCGCGCCTGCATCGCCCAATAAGTTATTTTCCCCGGCGATGGCGACAAGTTCCGGCAGCCAGTTTCCCGCCGCCATCAGGGGATCGCTCCACTCTATGGTGGCAACGCTCGGTCGCGAGGCGAGCATGTCCATGCCGCCCGCCGCAATACGCGCGATGCGCCCGGTAAGTGAGCGGTAAAAATCATCCGTATCGACGCCGAGTGCTCGTCCGGCTTGGCGAATACTGGCCCACACTTCGCCGAGCCGCTTCGGGCTGAGCGATATTATTTCCACCGCTCCTGGCATGTCCTCGGCCAGCGCGGCCTCGACATTTTTCAGGCTAACCGCACAGACCTCGCATTGGTCTTGCGTTACGATATGGCTTGGCCGGGCGGCGCGTAGCGCATCTAAATCAAGTTCGTAAATAATGAGAGCCCGTGCGGCAAAATCGGAGACTTCAGCGTCAATTTCGGCGCTACTGCCATTCAGCGCCAGTAGCGGGCGGGTGCAGACAGGTAACGCCGACACCTCAGCCGGATAGTCGCATTCGTGCGAGCGCCCGACCAGTCGGTCGCCGAGGCCGAGTGCGGCGACAATTTCGGTGGCGCTCGGCAGCAGGCTGACGATACGGGGTTCCACTTCGTTCATGGTTTTAACTTCTGCGCCAGGCCGGCGGTCATTAGCACTACTTCGTCGACAGCGGCGGCGACCGCCTGATTGAGCTGCCCGGCATGATCGCGGAATTCGCGCGCCATGGCGTTTTCCGGCACGATGCCTTGGCCGACTTCGTTCGAGACCAGCACTACGCGCCCCGCCAGGCCGGGCAAGGCCTGGACGAGTTGATGCGTTTCCGCCTCAACATCGCGCGAGGCGGCCATCAGATTGGCCAGCCACAGGGTGAGGCAATCTACCAGAACGGCGCCCTCGGCATGGCAATTCGCCTGCAACGCGGCGACCAGGTCGAGCGGTTGTTCAACCGTGCGCCAATTGGCACCGCGCCGCGCCTGATGCTCTCGGATGCGCGCCGCCATTTCATCGTCGCGCGCTTGTGCCGTGGCGATATAAACGCAAGCGCCATTCGCCGCATCGAGCAGTTGTTCCGCATAGCGGCTTTTACCTGAGCGTGCGCCACCCAATACCAGGAGCGGGCGCAACATATCCGTTGAAGGCGGCATCATCCTCCCTCCGAGGACCGTTCCGGGGCGACGCCAAGGAGGTTTCCTGGCTTGGGGTCAAAGACCGGCCCTCACCTTCCCGGCGGCTTTCGCCGCCAGTGGCGCGCACGGGGGTCTTACCCAGTACGAAAGAGGACCGCCTCGCCGCTTACAGTTGCGGGGGCAGCACCGGAATGGCCCTGACAAAATTAGGGCTTCACCGGCTTCCCTGACTCAGCGTCTTGGCGGGAAAACTACCCCATGTGGGGCGTCAATACTAGGCGGTAGATTGACGCCGATGACGCACCAATCCATGCGCCCGTCGGCGCCGTGGAAACAGTCGATGCGGGTGATCGAGAGATTGTCGACAGTGAAGGAAAGCGCCTGATTAGGCGCGATGCCGAGCGCGTGGCCGAGCGCTGCCCTGATCGATCCGCCATGCGCCACGGCGACGATATCGCGCCCGGTATGATGCTCGCTCAGGCGCGCGACCGTCTTCGAGACGCGCGCCATGACGTCGGCGAAGCTTTCACCGTTTGGCGCGGCGAACTCGGCCGGCGCGATCCAGAACGGATGATCCGCGTCCGCCTGTTGTTCGGCGACCTCGTCATAGGTAAGACCCTGCCAATCGCCGAAACTCTGCTCGGCCAAATCCTCTTCGACCAGGGGTTCGCTCACCGGGTGGCCGGCCTTGGCGATGGCGCCCGCGGTCTGAAGGGTGCGTTGCAAATGGCTGGCGACCCAAAGCGCGCCCTCGGGCAATTGCGCCGCCAGTCCTTGATAGGCGCCAACATCGTCGGTATTGGCCGATACGTCGGTATTGCCGTAGAGGCGGCCATGATGGCTGGTTACGGGTGCGTGGCGGATCCACCACCAGCTTGTCACAGTGCTGTTGTCGCGTGCGTTCATCTAATTGCCGCCAGTGTCAGAAGGAAAATAAGCTCGGATATCTGCTGTGTGGCGCCGAGCACGTCGCCGGTATACCCGCCGATCTGGCGGCGCGCAAGAAGGCCGACCGCCATCACGCTGAGCGCCGCAATTAGCAGCGCCACTACGCCCGACCAAGTGAGCAGCAAGACGCAAAAAATTGCGGCAATGATAATGCCGGTCCAGACATGCTCGGCCGCTGGCCGCCCGGCACCGGCGCCGAGGCCATCGCCGCGTGCCGGCGTCAGCCAGTGCATCATCGCCGGCATGGTGGCGCGTGAGGCCGCTGCCGCACAAATCAAACCCGACATCACCACGCCGATATCCTCGAGATCGGCCAGCGCGCCGACCTTCGCCGCCAGCACCAGCACCAGCACGATGACGCCGTAAGCGCCGATGCGGCTGTCGCGCATGATGGCGAGTTTCTTTTCGGCATTGTGGCCGCCGCCGAAGCCATCCGCCATATCGGCCAGGCCGTCTTCATGCAGGGCGCCAGTCATCAGGGCGAGCAGGGCAACGGCGATAACGCCGGCGACCAAATCGGGCAGGCCGAGGCCGGCGGCGATGGCAAAGGCAAAGCCGGCCAGGATACCGAGCAACGCACCGACCAGGGGAAAGGTGCGCACCGAGCGGCCGAGCGGCTTTAGAGCGGGCGCATAGCCGTTTTCCGCCGCGCCTTCCTCTTCATCTTCAAAGAGAGAATCAGAATTCGCCGAGTCGCGCGCCTCCGGCAGCGGCAGGCGGGTGAGAAAACGCAGCGCGTTTCCCAGGTCCTGCCACCACGCACGAGCTGTAAAATAGGCCTTACGCTCGAATTTTCCCTCGGGCTCCGATTCGAAAGGCATTCGCCCCTTGCCTCAGGTCTGGTTGTATGGGAATTCTCTCCACCGTTTATAGGACAGCCTGGGCGAAGCGCCAAGCATGCTCGCGCCGGCTACGTGCGAAGGTGAAGCCAAATGAGCGACGCTCCCCAGTCCTTTGAGGACCTGCGCCAACTGATTGCGGCGGCGCCGGCGGCCGATCAAGACGCCCTTCAGGCGGCGCAGGCACGCCAAGCTGTGCTGACCAAGCCGGCCGGTTCGCTCGGCCGGCTCGAGCGGATCGCCGAATGGCTGGCTGCCTGGCAGGGCCGCCATCCGCCGCGCGCCGAAAAAATTCAGATTATCGTTTTTGCCGCCAATCACGGTGTCGCGGAGCGCGGTGTCTCGGCATTTCCGAGCGATGTGACAGCGCAGATGGTGGCTAATTTCGCCGCCGGCGGCGCTGCCATCAACCAGTTAAGCGGCTGGCTCGACGCTTCGCTTACGGTGATTCCACTGTCTCTTGAGGAACCGAGCGGCGATATCACCCAAGAGGCAGCGCTCGATGAGGCCGCTTGCCTGGCGGCTTGGCGGGTCGGCATGGCGGCGCTTAATGCCGAGGCCGATCTGGTTTGTCTCGGCGAGATGGGTATTGGCAACACCACCATTGCTTCGGCTCTTTCGGCGGCGCTCTATGGCGGCACGGGCGCCGATTGGGCCGGGCGCGGCACTGGTGTCGACGATGCAGGCTTGGCGCGCAAGGCCGACGCCATCAACGCTGCCCTGGCGCTGCACAAAGATCATCTTGGCGATCCTTTACAAGCGCTGCGCCGGCTCGGTGGGCGTGAATTTGCCGCCATCGCCGGGGCAACACTGGCCGCCCGCCGGAGCCGCGTTCCGGTGATGCTTGACGGTTTCGCCTGCACCACCGCCGCGGCATTGCTGCACGCCGTGCGCCCCGATGGCCTCGATCATTGTCTGGTTTCGCACAATTCGGTCGAGCCCGGCCACGCCCGCCTGCTGGAGAAAATCGGCCAGCAGGCGCTGCTCGACTTTTCACTCCGTCTTGGCGAGGCCTCGGGCGCGGCGCTGGCGGCCGGGCTGGTGCGCGCCGCCGCGCTCACTCATAACGGCATGGCAACATTCGAGAGTGCCGGCATCAGCGGCCCGGGGGAATAGCAACAGCCTATTCGCCGATCTGGTGGAGCAGCCCGCGGCGCCGTGCGGATTGGAAAAAGGCCATGAAGGCGGCGATGCCGAGGGCCAAATAGAGCGCGTTCAAGCCGAGTGCGCGCCACAGCAAATCATGCCGGAAGACATCATCGAACAGCACTGCCCGCATGCCCTCGAAGACCAGTGCTGAGGGCAGGGCGGCGGCGATGTATTTGAGCCATTCGGGCAGGATCTCCATCGGGTAGTAGATGCAGCTGACCGGTGCGAAGGCGAAAATCAGAAACCAGGCGAGGCTCTCCGCGCCAAGGCCGAAGCGCAGCACCAAACCGCAAACCACGAGGCCGACCGCCCAGCCCATGAAGATGAGATTGAAGAAGAAGGCGATCAGCGGCAGGCCGAGCTCGAATATGGAAAAATGAAAGAGCAGATAGGCAAAACCGACCGCACCGCCCATGCCGATCAGGGTGCGCAGCAGGCTGATTAGCATCAAAGCCGAGATCAATTCCCATGGCCGGAGCGGGCTGGAAAATAGATGGCCGAGATTGCGCGACCACATCTCCTCGAGGAACACCAGCGAGAGGCCAAGCTGGCCGCGGAACAGCACGTCCCACAAAATGACACCGGTGAGCAATATGCCGCTCGCCTGGGCGATCCATGAGCTGTTGGTCAACAGGAACGTCGAGACCAGGCCCCACAGGATCATCTGTACGGTCGGCCAATACATCAGCTCCAAAAGACGCGGCCACGAGGTGCGCAGGAGATAAAGATGGCGCAGCGCGATGGCGCCAATCCTGCCGATTGAGGCGCGCACCGGATCCTGCCTTGCCATCATGACCGTCACCCCGCCGCCGCGCCTTGGTGCGCCCGGGCAATATCGAGAAAAACCTCTTCCAGGGTCTCGCGGCCAAAACGCGCGATCAGGTCCTCCGGGCTACCGCTATCGACCATACGGCCCTGGCGCAACATGAAGACATGTCCGCAGAGACGCTCGACCTCGGCCATATTGTGCGAGGCAAGCAAAATGGTCGCGCTGCTGCGTTGCTGCCAATTTTCGAGATAGCTGCGCACCCAATCGGCGCTGTCGGGGTCGAGCGAGGCGGTCGGCTCGTCGAGCAGTAACAGTTCAGGGTCGTTGACCAACGCCTTGGCCAGGGCGACACGGGTGCGCTGGCCGGCCGAAAGCTTGCCCAAGGGGAGCTTAAGGAACTATGTGAATTCCAAATCCTCGGCCAACTCCCCGATCCGTTTGCGCACGTTCGCGACGCCGTAAATGCGCGCATAGACAGTCAAATTCTCTTTAACCGTGAGGCGGTGCGGCAGGTCGACATAGGGCGAGGAGAAATTCATGCGCGCCAACAGACGGTAGCGGTTGCGCGCAAGGTCTTGGCCGAAGATGCGGATCCGCCCCG
>PVBE010176666.1_pt1 | contig 10647 bp, 10 predicted proteins | sample 1631181 | NCBI WGS metagenome assembly PVBE01 (sample SAMN08397723, study PRJNA350692) | Marine metagenome, whole genome shotgun sequencing project. | isolation source: water | place: Pacific Ocean | collected 2012-04 | reverse complement strand
GCCTGCCGGGTCTCAAGGGTGGTGCGCTGCACGGTGATCCGACTGGCCGCGGCCAGGATCGCGAACGAGCCGCCACCGCCGAGGCCGGCCACGCCGCCCTCGCCACCGCAACCGCCGCTGCCGCCGCCGCCGCCCGCGCCGCCGATGTCCTCGTTGCCGCAGACGACGGTGACGTCGCCGCCGCCGCCGCCGCCACCACCGCCGCCGCCGCCGCCGGGCCGGCCGCCTGCGCCATTGGAGCCGTTGACCGGCAGGTACCAGCCCGCGGCGTTGAGGGTGCCCAGGTCTGCGGCGGGCTGGCCGTTGCCGCCGACGCCGCCGCCCGCGCCGCCGTGGCCGCCGCCACCGCGGGCGCCGTTGCGGGGATCGCAGCAGCCGAAGCCGCAGCAGCAGCCGTGGCTCCCGTTGCCCGCACCACCGCCCGGCGCACCGCCACCGCCGCCGCCGCCCTGCCCCGCGAAGCCGGTCTGACCGCCAGCGCCGTTGCCGCTGCCTGCGCCCGGGCTCCCGCCTCGGCCGCCCGCGCCGCTGTTGGCGCTGTACAGGCAGCCCTGCGCGCCGGCGCCCGATCCCCGCGGCGGGTTGCAGCCGCCCGAGCCCAGGAAGCCGCCGTCGCAGCCGCCGCCGCCGGTGCCCCCGTCGCGGCCCCGGACGCCGCCTTGGCCAGCTCGGCCACCGGATCCCGCGCGCGCTTCAGCGGCGACGATGCGGCTGTCGATGACGGTCAGGTTCGCGTCGCTGTCCCGCACCCAGAGGCCGTAGCTGCTGCCGCCGGCCGCCTCGGCCGCCGCGGCGAGCACGGTCACGCGGTCCAGCAGGGTGGGCGCCGCAAGCCCATCGGCGATCACGCCTCGGACGCCTCCGGACAAGATCGTCACGAAACCCGCGTCGCGCTGCCAGTCCACCGCCTCGTTGTAGCCGCCGTGGATATGCACGCCCGACTGCAGGAGCACCGTCTCCTCAAACGTGTCGTTGCTGGCGATCACGTACAAGGCAGGATCCGCCTGGCCCTCCATCTCGATCGCCCGGGCGACGGAGGCCACGGGCGCCTCCGGGGTCCCGGCCGCGCCATCGTCGCCACGGACGGATACGAAGACGGCGTCCTCGATGTCGCCGTCGATCCCGTCGCAGTTGGCGTCCAGGAACGCCGGATCGGGCACGTCGACCTCGTCGAGGAACTCGCACGCGTACTCGCACCCGTCGGCGTCATCGCCATTGAGGTCCCAGAACCCGTCCACGCACGGCCCCATCTCGCACTTGCCCAGCACGCATTCGGGCACGGCGGCGAAGTACCGGCACTCGGTGCCGCAGGAGCCGCAGTTGTCCGGGTTGGTCGGCAGGTTCCAGTCCTCGTCCACGTCGCCGTCGCAGTCGTTGTCGAGGGCGTCGCACGACACCTCGGTCACCGGCTCGTAGTTGAACGGGTAGTTGCAGAGCCAGTTGCCGCCCAGGCACTGGGGCTCGATGCCTGCGCACACGCCTTCGGCCAGGCACTCCTGGCCGTCCGGCGGGTCGCCCAGCTCCTCGTCTGCGAAGGTGTCGCAGTCGTTGTCCTTCTGGTCGCACAGCTCGGGTGCCCCGGGGTGCACCGTCGGGTCCCGGTCGTCGCAGTCGCGATCGGGGCACTCACCGCGATTGCCGAAGCCGTCGCCGTCGCCGTCTATGCACGCATCACAGGTCCCCGCCTCAGGGATGCACTGTTTGAGCGGCGTCCCGTCGGCCAGGGACATATCGGTGCAGATGTACCCGCCGGGGCAGGATTGGTGGGTGCAGTCTTTGCCGCAGCGCAGCGACAGGCCCACCTCCACGCACCGGTCCAGGTCGCCGATGCAGTGGGCGTCCTCGCTGCACTCCTCGCAGAGATCATGCTCCGCCGGGGCGCACAGGAAGGTGATCTCGGGCCCCTGCCGGTAGCCGACGCAGTCAAAGCCGTCGGGGCAGTCCTCGCTGCACTGCACGGTGCAGACGCGACCGTCCTGGCCTCGCACGCAGAAGCCGCTGTCGCAATCGGCGTTTCCCTGGCACGCCTGGCCGAAGCTCCTCCCTTCGTCTGGGGGCTCGCCGTTGTCGTCACCGTCGTCGGCGCCGGGATCGTCTGGATCACCGACGGCGCCTTCGCCTTCGCCTTCGCCCGCGCCCAGGCTGTCGGCCGCGTCGCCCGGGCGGTTGCCGGGCGCGTCGTCGCCGGTGCCCACCTCAGGTCCCTCGGCGCCGCCCTCGCCCTGTCCACCGGCCACATTCAGCCCCCGCGGGGACTCGGACTCCGCACAGCCGACGACCAGGAAGAGCGCGAGGATGACGACTGCACAACGAACCATGAACCCTCCGAAGGACCGGGCGCCCCGCAGGATATCGAAGAGGCGTTCGACGTTGCCACTCTGCCCAACTACCATCCGGGCGATGCCGCGGCTGCCAGTCCTGCTTTTCACGACGGTCCTCGTTGCTTGCGCACCGTCGCCTGAGTCGAACTTCGAGGATCCCGGCCTGCGGATCCGGTTCCTCGCCGGAGAGATCGGCTGCGGGCTCCCCGCCCATGACCCGACGCCCCCGGGGCACCCTCCGGCGGACGCCGCCACGCTCACCCTCGAGGTGATGGACGAGACGGGCGAGGTCGTCGCCTCGAGCGACGCAACGGTCCATGCCGGATCCCGCTGCGTGGACGCCGCGGAGCGGGAGTTCTCCTGCCCGTTCGAGGACGGCGACGAGGGGCAGCGTACCGGACAGCTGGTGCTCGGCGACCTCCCGTCGGACACCGATCTGACCATCCGGGCCAAGGTGCTCGACGACGCCGGCGTGGTCCGGTGGAGTGGCCGACGGCGGAAGGTCCGGCTCGAGGCGGAGGGCCAGTCGCTGGTCCGCATGACGCTCACACGCCACGGCGCGAGCACGTGCGTCGGACGGACCGCGGACGGCCGGGCGTTCGGCACCGCGACGGCGCTGGTCGACGGGCGGGTGCTGCTCGCCGGCGGGTTCTCGACCGTGCAGGAGTGCGGTCCGGGGTGCATGGACCTGACCGCGACCGCGAGCGCCGACCTGTACGACCCCGCCACCGGCCTGATCACGACGGTGGCCGGCGGGATGTCCGTTGCGCGGGGCATGCACTCGGCGACCCGGCTGGCCGACGGCCGGGTGGTGATCGTGGGCGGGGCGGACACCGTCCGGTTCGACGTGGCCGAGGACGCCAACGCACCGCTGACCTACGCAGACCCCGAGGGCGACACCGGGCCACGGGCCACGTTTGAGGTGTTCGACCCCGAGTCGGGCACGTTCTCCGTGCGCGGGGGCCTGCGCCAGGCGCGCATCGGGCCGGCCGTTGCGGCCCTCGCCGACGGCACCGTGCTCGCCGTGGGCGGCGGCATGGCGCCGGGCGACGGCGCCGCGCCCACCGCCGACGGCCTCAAGTCCGCCGACGTCCTGACTCCGGAGGGCGACGGTGGCGTGGCCCCCGAAGCGACCTCCGGTCCGAGCCCCCGCTCAGCGCGCCGGGGCGCCTCGCTCATCGCATTGCCGGGCGCGGACCCGGGAGGTCCCTGGCTCCTCGCAGGGGGTGCGGGCGAGGCGGACACGCCGTTCGAGCTATTGACCGAGGGCGCCTTCACCGCGCCCGGCGACGCCGGCTGGGCCGCCTACGACGCCGCCACGACCCCCAACCTGTTCGCGCCCGCCGTGATCGATCTCGGCGACGGTGAGCACGTGCTCGTGGCCGGAGGCGTCGTCGGCGAGCCGCTGGCGTTCGAACGGCGCTGGCGCCTGCAGTGGCAGGAGCGCACCGAGATCCTGGTCGTGTCCGCCGCCGACGGGGCGACCATGGCCGGCGGCGGTCAGGCCGCGCCCCGGCTGTACCTCGCCGGTGCGGGCCTCGGCGACGGCACGGCGCTGCTCACCGGCGGCATCGTCGGGGGCGGCGAGGCCCTCGTCGTCACCGACAGCAGCCTGCGGGTCGCCCCCGACGCTTCGACGTCGCCCGGCCCACGCTTGGCCCAGGCCCGGGCGGGCCACGCCTGCGCCGCGCTGCCGGACGGCACGGTGATCGTGGCCGGCGGCCTCGTACCTCCGACCGCGGACCGGCTGCCGGCCGTCCGCGACTCGGTGGAGGTGCTCAACGCCGGCGACGGCCCATGATCGTCGTCGTCATGGGCTCCATCTTCATGGGGTTCGTGCTCATCTTCGTGGTCTCGGCCACCTCCAAGCCCCCTCCCAAGGTCGGCGAGGACCGGGTCGGCGGCATCCAGATGGCCCCAGACCGGTTCTTCGACCAGGTGGAGACCCTGCTCCAGCGGCAGGGGATGGTCATCGAACGGGTGGAGCAGTCGGCCGAGGGCATGCTCTTCCAAGCATGGGATCCCACCCCCGTGCGAGGCGCCCGCGTGCTCGTCCTCGCCCGCAACGACGCCCCGGGGACCCCCATCTGTCTCGACGACGTCAACGCCCTGTCCGACTCGCTGCGGGGCCATGATGCGGTGAAGGGCGTGTTCATCACGACCGCGGGCTTCCTGCCCGACGCCTCGGCGGGCGAGACGTCCTATCGCTTGGAGCTCATTGACGGCGAGCGCTGGCTCGACGTCTGCGCGGAGCACGCGATCACCTAGACCGCCCGCAGGCGGTCTAGAGGCGCGCTACTCGTGCTCCTCGTCGGGCGGCGGCTCGACGACCGGCGGTGGGTCGGCGTGCGGCGCGTCGGCGGGAGGGGGATCCGCCACAGGCGCCGCGCCCCGGCCCCCGGGCGCCTCGAAGCCGGGTACGGCCGTCAGGTCAGGCACGCGCACGAGGGTGCGCGTGCCCGCGGCGCCTCCGGGTAGTCGACGGGCCGCGGCCTGAAGGCGCTCGGCCGGCACGCCGCGATCAGCCAGCTTGCTGGCGATCTCCACGGCTGCGGTCGAAGCGTCGGCCCACCTGGGCGCCCCGGCCTCGACGCGCCACCGCGCCTCGGGCAGCGCCCGCAGCGCCTCCGCAATCCGGTCCAGCGCGCCGTCGGTCATGGCCAGCGGCAGCGCGACGGTCAGCCGCCCCTGCACGACGGCGGGGGTGAGCCCCTTGAGCTCCGGCACCGCCTCGCTCAGCGCGGCAAAGCGCTCCGTGATGGTCAGCCGACGACGGCGGCGGTCGACGGCCGCCTGCCGCTCCGCCTGCAAGCGCTGCACGTGCTCCTCGAGCATGCGCAGATCGCCCGCCAGCTCGCCTCGCTGCTCCTTGAGCGACAGCAGCTGCCCCGTCAGCAGCTTGACCCCGGCCTCCGCACCGGTGCGGGCCCGATCGCATGTGTCCAGGTGGCGGCGTGCCTCGGTGTCGCCGTCTTCGCAGCGCCGCGCGATCTGGGCCGTCTCGGCCTTGGCGCGCTCGAGGTCGCGGTGGACCGCGGCGTGCTCCCCTGTCGGGATCCCGCATCCGGCCGCCGTCAGCGACAGCTGCAGGCCGGCGAGGATCAGGCCGGTCGCGCCCTTGCGCAGGCGCGGCCTACTTCTTCTTCTTTTCCCGCTGCTTCTCGGCGCGCTTTTTGCCGAAGACACCACGGATGGCCTCCCAGACGGTGTCGAAGAGGCGGAATATGAATTGGTCCATTCAAACAGCTCCCGTTCACGCAGGGCCCCGGACGAAGGGTCCCTACTTCCCGCCGCCCGCTTGGCGCAGAGCGGCCACCCGGGCCTTGGCGGTCCGAAGCTGGACCGCCATGTCCTTTCGCCCGGTCTTCTCAATGATCTGCAGGAATGCCTGGTAGTGCGCAACTGCGGCGGCGCCCTGCTTGCCATTGTCCAGCAGCGTGGCGAGGTCGAACCGGGCCTCGGCGTGGGCCGGTCGATTGCTGATGATGGCTTGGAAGATGTTGGCGGCCTGCTGGTACTCGCGCAGCTCCTGCAGGGACCGGCCGATGAAGTAGTAGATGTTGATGTCGCGGCTGGCCTCGTACGCCTGGCTGAGGATCTGCACCGCGTCCCGGTACCGCTTGAGCTTGAACATCGTGATGCCCAGGGCCCGCTTGAGCCGGGGGTATTTGGCGTTGATGTTGTAGGCCGCCATGAACTGCTCGCGAGCCGTCTCGTAGTCCTGCTGCTTGTCCTTGACCACGCCCATCAGGTAGTGCGCCTCGGCGTCTGCGGGCAGCCGCTCGTCGTCGAGCACGGCCTTGAGCCGGGTCGCCGCGCCGTCCAGATCGCCGCCGTCGATCAGCAGCCTGGCGAGCCGCTTGTGGGCGACCATCAGGCGGCTGTCGAGCTGGATGGCCCGCTCGAGCGCCGGCTGGGCGTCCTTGGGCCGGCCCGTGTCCGCCAGCACCTTGCCCTTGAAGTAGTGGGCGGGGGCGAAGTCGCCGTCGGACAGGATCGCGGCGTCGAAGTCCGCCAGGGCGTCCTCGATGCGTCCCTGTACGGCCGCGACCGCGCCGCGCGCCGACTGGTAGAAGTGGGCATGGGGCGGTTTGTGGGGCCGCGACAGCGCCTGGCCAGCGATGTACTCGATCTCGTTGAGTCCGCGGCCCACCAGGGTCTGGGGGTTGCGGACCGAGTTGAGGATCAGGAGATGGTCGGTGGCCCGCTGGGTCGCCGGATCACTCGTCGCGGCCAGGTTCGCCTTGCGGTACCCGACGCTGGCGAGGTCGTACCGGTTGGCCACGACGTGGCGGGCGGCCTCCTGCAGATGGCCGTTGCGCGCCGTGTCACGAGCACGCTGCACGCTCATCTGTCCCCACTGGTTCATCGCCAGCGGGATGCCCGCGATGACCACCAGAGCCAAGATTGCCGCCTGCGATCCTGTCGCCAGGCTCCCGCCGTTGTTGTTGTCTGACATGCCGCCCTATCTAAAGTGGAGGGCGAGTATCTCCCGGCCCCTTGGGGTGGTCAATCGCCCAAAAGCACTGGGAATTCCCTGGATTTGGGCCTCAGCGGGCGCCCTTAGCCGGCCCGCTCCGCCAGGATCTGCGCAAACACCTTGGCCTCCTCGTCGAGGATGCCGAGGCCCTGCTTCTGGATGATCTTCTCGGCGATGCGCCCCACGATGCGCACCTTGAGCTTGATCTCGCCGGAGACCACCCGGCGGGTGCCGCCGGAGGCGGTCTCGAACAGCTCGAGGCGCCCGGTGTTCTCGAGGAGCTGCGCGATCCGCCGGACGCGCGGCACGTTGCGGAACTGCATGCGCCGGGCGGAGCGGTCGTATTGGGACTCCTCCACCCACTCCATCCACCGGGGATCCACCTTCTTGGTGCCCACCCGACGGATGAGCGGCGCGGGGACGTACCGGACCTTTCGGGTGACCACGCCGTCGACCTCGCTGGCGTCGATGGGCTCGACGTCGACGATGGTCTTCATCCGAGGGGCCAGGGACTGGGTGGTGGCGGGATCGAGGAGCGCCTCCTCCACCCGGTCGATGGGGTGGTCGAACGTGTGGCTGATCTCGAAGCGCACGCCTATCCCCTCGCCGGCCGGGCGAGGACGAGGCCGACCAGGGCCACCAGGGCGCCCATCGCGAACGGCTGAGCCACCGCCATGAAGTGCTCCACGACTCCCTCCTTCCGCTCAGACGGCGCCGGCGATGACGAGGACCACCTCCCCCTTGGGGGGCCGGTCCTCGTACCGGTCCGCGAGGCGGCGCAGGGTATCACGGACGAATTCTTCGTGGAGCTTGGTCATCTCCCTCGCGACGCAGGCGCGGCGGTCGTCTCCGAGCACCTCGGCCAGCTCGGACAGGCTGCGCCCGACCCGCACCGGCGACTCGTACAGGATCAGCGTGCCCCGCTCCGTGGACAGCTCCTCCATCCAGCGCCGGCGCTTGCCCTTCTTGCGCGGCGCGAAGCCGGCGAACAGGAAGCGATCCGTCGGCAGCCCGCTGCCCACCAGCGCGGCCACCGCCGCGCAGGGCCCGGGCACCACGACCACCTCGATCCCCGCCTCGACGGCCGCCCGTACGAGGACGAAGCCGGGGTCGCTGACCCCCGGCGTGCCGGCGTCGGAGACCACCGCCACGTCCTGCCCCTCGTCCACCATCCGGCGCACGAGCTCGGGCGTCCGGCGGCCCTCGTTGGCTTCGAACAAGCTGACCATGCGGCCCGCCCCGCTGGCGTCGAACGACTGGAGCAGCCGGCCGGTCCGGCGGGTGTCCTCGGCGGCCACGACGTCGGCCTCGCGCAGCACGTCGGCGGCCCGCGGCGCGAGGTCGCCGAGGTTGCCGATGGGCGTGGCGACGACATACAGACGTCCGGTCTTCTCGCTGTCCATGGCCCATCCTACAATCGCCGGCATGGTTGCGATCGGTGAGCCTGAACTTGCGCTGCTCAAGCGCATCCGTACCGACATGGGCGGCGCCCTACGCCCCGAGGGCCCGGAGGAGACCTCCATGGCGGTCAAGCTGGCGCAGGCCGGCTACCTCGACGACGACGACGACGACGACGACGCCTTCGTCCTCTCCGCGCTCGGAAAGGACTACCTGCGCCTCCTCCTCGGCTGACCGCGGCCCCGGCCCGGGCCGATCTGCGGCCCCCGTCCGGTGGAAACCGCGCGCGTGGGGGGGACAGGCTTGTGACGGAACTCTGACACGGCGGGTTTCAGCGATCGCTATGATGCCGCTCCGCCGCCCAGGGCAGGGCTGCAGGCACCGCGGCAAGTCCATGAAAGAGCTGTCACCGATAGGCGCTTGGAAGAAGGGCGCCACCGATCCCGCCTTCAATGCGAGGAGCCTCCTCGAGGCGACTCCTCGCGTGCGTGAACCCGTGCACATCGTCCGCGAGGGCGCGGCCGGTGCGCTGGGCGTCGCCTTTGGGGGCGACACCCACGCCAAGCCCAACGGCGTGCCCAGCCTGCCGCTGATGGCGACGCTGCCGCCGCTATGGCCCGAGTGGCTTGGAGATCGCTCGTTCCTCGAGGCCCACGGCGTGCGGTTCCCCTACGTCGCGGGCGCCATGGCCAACGGCATCGCCACCGCCGAGCTGGTCGTGGCCATGGCCAAGGCCGGCATGCTGGGGTTCTTCGGCGCCGCCGGGCTCACCCCGGACCGCATCGCCAAAGGCCTCGACGACATCGAGGCGGGCCTGGGCGGCGAGGCGCTGCCCTGGGGCAGCAACCTCATCCACGCCCCCCACGAGCCGCTCATCGAGCAGGGCACCGTCGACCTGTACCTGGCACGCGGCGTCCGCCGAGTCTCGGCGGCGGCGTTCATGGCGCTCACGCCGACCATCGTGCAGTACGCCGCCACGGGCCTGTCCCGCGACGGCGCCGGCCGGGTGGTGCGTCGGAACCACGTGTTCGCCAAGGTCTCCCGCCCCGAGGTGGCCGCCCGCTTCCTCAACCCCGCCCCCGGTCCCATGCTCGACGAGCTGGTCCGGACGGGCCGGCTGACCGCCGACGAGGCGGCGCTGGCCTCGGTCCTGCCCGTGGCCGAGGACTACACCGTCGAGGCCGACTCCGGCGGCCACACCGACAACGGCTCGCTGCCCGCGCTGTTCCCGACCATACGGGCAGAGCGGGATCGCATCGCCGACGAGCGAGGCTATGACCGGCCGATCCGGGTAGGCGCGGCCGGCGGCTTGGGCGATCCTTCGGCCGTCGCCTCGGCCTTCGCCCTGGGCGCCGCCTACGTCCTCACCGGATCCATCAACCAGTCCGCCATCGAGTCCGGCCTGTGCGAAGCGGGCAAGCGCATGCTGGCCGAGGTGTCGCTGGGCGACGTCGTGATGGCGCCGGCGGCGGACATGTTCGAGATGGGGGTCAAGGTCCAGGTGCTCCAGCGGGGCACCCTGTTCGCGTCCCGGGCCAAGAAGCTGTACGAGCTGTACGTCCGCCACGCCTCCTTGGACGACCTGCCCGCCGAGGATCGGCTGAGGCTGGAGCGCGACGTCTTCAAGCGGCCCATCCACGAGATCTGGGAAGGCACCCGCAGCTTCTTCGCCGAGCGCGACCCCGAAGAGGTGGACAAGGCCGAGCGCGACCCCAAACACAAGATGGCGCTCGTGTTCAGGTGGTACCTGGGGCTGTCGAGCAGGTGGGCCATCGCCGGCGACCCGGAGCGCAAGCTCGACTACCAGATCTGGTGCGGCCCCGCGATGGGGGCGTTCAACGCCTGGACTCGCGGCTCCTTCCTGGAGAAGCCCGAGGCCCGCAGTGCGCCCCAGATCGCCATGAACCTCCTGGAGGGCGCCGCGGTGATCACGCGGGCCCACCAGCTCCGCAGCTACGGCGTCCCCGTGCCGGCTGCGGCCTTCCGATTCTCCCCGCGGCCCCTGGCCTGAAGAAGCAATAGGTGTATCCATGAGCAGCCCCACCCCGCGCACCCCCATCGCCGTCGTCGGCGTGAGCGCCATCTTCCCAGGGTCCCAGGACCGCCAGGGCTTCTGGCGGGACATCGTCACCGGCCGTGACCTGATCACCGACGTGCCAGACAACTACTGGCTGATCGACGACTACTACGACCCCGACCCCAAGGCGCCGGACAAGACGTACGGCAAGCGCGGGTCGTTCCTGGGAGAGCACAGCTTCGATCCGCTCAAGTGGGGCGTGCCCCCGAGCATCGTGCCGGCCACCGACACCCTGCAGCTGCTGGCCCTGGTCGCCGCCCGCCGGGTCCTCGAGGACGCCTCCGGGGGCGACCTCGACAACCTCGACCGCGACCGCACGGGCGTGATCCTGGGGGTGACGTCGGGCCAGAAGCTGATGGGCTCAATGATCG
>PVBE010634284.1_pt1 | contig 10648 bp, 7 predicted proteins | sample 1631181 | NCBI WGS metagenome assembly PVBE01 (sample SAMN08397723, study PRJNA350692) | Marine metagenome, whole genome shotgun sequencing project. | isolation source: water | place: Pacific Ocean | collected 2012-04 | reverse complement strand
TTCGGCATGGTGCCGGAGATGGAAGAAAACGCACCCGTGTATTCCTCCGGGTTCGGCTGCGCCTCACCCTCCGGAATACACGGGCAAAGCGATAACCTGACTCTCATTCATAGTGGTACTGAAAATGGGGGCAGGTCACTTTAATCCCACCCGGCGAAGCGTTTCGATCAGGACATAGGCCGTCGATGACATCAGTAGGCGAAATTGGTTTGTCGAGAACCAGTGGGAACTGGTGCGGTCGGCGAACAGACCCAGCTGCTGTTCCTTGATGCGATTCTCCATGTCGCCTCGTTGGCAGTATACATCGTCGTATAGTTCCTGCTCGTCGCCTGGCATATTGGTCACGACGAAGCGAGGGTTTGGTCCGCCTTCGCTGTGTTCTGCCTTGACAATCACGCGACGGGATCGATCCCATGTGCCGGCGGCATATCCGATCGAGCCGAACAGACGCTGCTTGTCGCCGGTGCGATTGTAGTTAATCTCGGCCGGCACGGTCCAAGGCTGGGCCATTCGCTTCAGCACGGCGTTCTTTGGCAGGCCGACAATATAATACACTCCGTTCCGATCGCACCATCGAAGGAGTTTCCAGCGGCAAAACCCGCTGTCGGCGCGAAACATGATCCTCACGTCAGGCCAGACCTGCCGGAAGCGACTGACCAGCAGTTTGAGGATCGCCCTGCTGTGCTTGGCCCCGTCGATATTGCTTGGACGCAGGTATCGGCGTACGGCTAATCCTTAATGCTAATGAGGCTCTGACCCCATACCGCGCCCAAGAAAACTTCCGCAAACCCCAAACCCGAACATGTGTACTTGCAGGCACTTACAAGTCATACGGGGCCATGGTCGCATATCGTGATGAGTTTTTTTCGTGGAATTTGCTGGACAAATATTCGGCATGCCGTATTATCTTTGCTTCGCTTAACATTCGCTATTGCCGACAGTGCTTATCCGACGCCGTCAGCGACGACCATTGGAGATACGACTGATGCCGACAGCCAACAGTGCAACGCTCAGCGCCAGCCTTGAGGACTACCTCGAAGCGATCTTCTGGATTGTTCGCGAGAAACAGGCCGTCCGAGCCAAGGATATCGCGACGCGTCTCAGAGTAGGGCGATCGTCGGTAACCGGAGCGCTGCAGGCGCTGGCCAAACGGCAGTTGATCAACTACGCCCCTTACGACGTGATCACGCTGACCGACAAGGGCCAAACCGCGGCCACTGATGTGGTTCGGCGACACGAAGTGTTGCGGGACTTCTTCGTGAAGGTGCTGGCCATCAGATCGGACGACGCCGACGAAGCGGCGTGCAGAATGGAGCACGCAATCTCAGACGCCACGCTGGAGAGATTTGTCGATTTCATAGAGTTTATAGAGCAATGCCCTGGCAGCGGATCGAAGTGGATCGAAGACTTCAAGCAGTATTGTGAAGACCGCACGGCCGCCAGAGACTACGAAAATTGCGTCGAACAGGATATGGATAATTTACGGAGTAAGAACGTGACTGACACCGCCAACGCACAAACAGAAACAACACTGTCGAAGATGAGCCCCGGAGACAAGGCCGCAATCGTGAAGATTGGAGGGCAAGGCAGCATTCGGCGCCGACTACTGGACATGGGCGCCACGGCCGGGGCGATCGTGGAAATCGAGAGAGTCGCGCCGCTCGGCGATCCGATCGCAGTGAAGATCAAAGGCTACCATCTTACGCTTCGCAAGGAAGAGGCCGAGCGAATAACGGTCAATCCGATCGAAAACTAGACATGACTCAATAACCGTAACCTGCATGGAAAGCCGATTTTCTCTGCTTCTTTTTTTGGAAGGAATGTTTGGTATGCCAAACTCTCTACACAACACCGAACAACGCGCCGCTGCCGCCGCTACTGGAGACAAGAGCGTTTCAGTGGCACTGGCGGGCAACCCCAACTCCGGCAAGACAACGATCTTCAACTCCATAACCGGAGGCCGTCAGCACGTGGGCAACTACCCCGGCGTGACGGTCGAGAAGACCGAGGGGGCCGGCAAGCACGGGCCTGCGAACTTGAGCATCATCGACTTGCCCGGCACGTACAGCCTGACGGCGTACTCGGCCGAAGAACTCGTCGCCCGCGACGTCCTGATTCACGACAAGCCTGACGTCGTCATCGACGTTCTCGACGCCGGCAACATCGAGCGGAACCTGTATCTTGCGGTTCAGATCATGGAACTCGGTTCGCCCCTTGTTCTGGCTTTGAACATGTCCGACGTGGCCGAGCGACGCGGGATTCGCTTCGACCTGGATATGCTCAGCAAGCTCCTGGGCGCGCCTATTGTCCCGACGATTGGCAACAAGGGCCAGGGCAAGACCGAACTACTGGACGCGGCGGTCAAAATGGCGAAACGATCCTATAGCCCCGAGCTGCGCCGGATCGACTACGGTCCGGAGATCGAATCCCAGATCGCAATGCTCCAGGAGCGTATAGACGGAGCCTCTGTGGACATTTCCGGGGCGCCGAGCAGGTGGGTTGCCGTCAAGCTGCTCGAGGGCGACTCGAACGTGAGCCGGCAGATTGGCGACACCGATCTGATCGAAGCGGTCGATAAGTCAATCGAACATCTGAAATCAATCTTCGGCGACAGCCCCGAAGCCCTGATAGCCGATCGGAGATACGGATTCATCTCCGGGGCGTGTCAGGAGGCGGTCTGCAGCACGGCTGAATCGAGACATTCGGCCTCCGATCGCATTGACGAGGTCGTATTGAACCGGGTTTGGGGACTGCCGATATTCCTGGGGCTGATGTATGCGGTGTTCCATCTGACCTTCACGCTGGGAGACCCGGCGATGGGCTGGATCGAAAGCGGTTTCGAATGGCTCGGGGGAACTGTAGGCGGATTCTGGGCCGAGGGTTCCGAGAGCCTGCTTCGCAGCCTGATAGTGGACGGGATCATAGGAGGCGTCGGCGGCGTGCTGGTGTTCCTTCCGAATATTCTCCTGCTTTTCCTGGCGATTGCGATTCTTGAAGACAGCGGATACATGGCCCGCGCGGCGTTCCTTATGGACCGCGTGATGCACAAGATCGGATTGCATGGAAAGAGTTTCGTGCCGATGCTGATCGGTTTCGGGTGCTCTGTTCCGGCGATCATGGCCACCCGCACGCTTGAGAATCGCCGCGATCGTCTGACAACGATGCTTGTTGTCCCGCTGATGAGCTGCGGGGCCCGCCTTCCGATATACGCGCTGATCATACCGGCGTTTTTCCCAGGCCCATGGCATGCTCCGATATTGTGGATCATATACATGATCGGCATTCTTCTGGCCATCGTTTGCGCCAAGCTGCTGAAGACGACGATACTCAAGGGCGAGACTCCCCCGTTCGTAATGGAACTGCCCCCTTACCGCACGCCGACGCTAAGGAGCGTGGGACTCCACATGTGGAATCGCGGCGGAGCCTACCTGAAGAAGGCCGGTACGGTCATCCTGGGAATCTCGATCCTCCTGTGGGCCATACAACAGTGGCCCGGACTTCCCGAAGACCAGACCCGCGCCTTCGCCGCCCAGCGTACGGCGATAGAAGCCAAAGCCGATCTGAGCGATGAGGCAAGGGACGAACAGACATCCGCAATCGATTACGCCGAAGCCCAGGCCGCGCTTGAGGCGTCGCTCATGGGCAAAGTGGGCGGCGGACTCGAACCGATCCTCAGGCCTTGCGGATTCGACTGGAAGACCTCGACCGCCATGGTCGGCGCATTCGCCGCCAAGGAGATCTTCGTCGCCCAGATGGGCATAGTCAACTCGCTGGGAGAGGAGGAGGACGAAGAGTCCAAGCCTCTTCGCGCCAAGCTGCAGGCCGCTTACACGCCATTGCAGGGTTTCTGCATCATGCTGTTCTGTTTGATAAGCGCCCCGTGCATGGCCACCATCGCCGTAACCAAACGTGAGGCCAATTCGTGGAGTTGGGCTCTTTTTCAGCTTGCCGGCCTGACCGTTTTGGCTTGGGTCGTCACAGCGGGGGTATACCAGATAGGACGATTGATCGTATAGCGTCGGAGATTGAAACATGATCGAGAATATCATCGTAATCACAATCGTAGTCCTCGCAGCCGCGGGAGTCGGACTGGGAATATGCCGCGGCGCCAGCGGATCGAAATCCTGCTCCGGCTGCGGGTGCGGGTGCAGAAAGGAGCCGGAGCAATGCGAATGAACGCCCAGACAACCGTGAAACCTCGGGCCGGAAGATGTCTTCACAAGGACGGAAGCCCGTGTCACTGTTCGGCCAAACGCCTACTCGGCGAGTCAGTCATTGAATCGGACTATCTCTTCGCGACAAGAAACGAAGTCCAGATCCGCCATGCCGGCGAGGTCTACATGCTTCGCCTGACGAAAAACGGAAAGCTCATCCTGAACAAGTAGCCGATCAACGATACAACCTTAACCCAAGCCAGCCGAAAGCCAGCCAGGGAGCAGGACTCACGCGAGTCCGGTTCCCTTCTCATTTCGCCAAATGCGCGAAAGGAATGCAATGAACATGAAACGCATCAGCACAATCGTAATCGGACTCTTCGCAGCAGTCGCTTCTCAGGCCGCGGCTATCGGCGACGATTCGCCCGCAACACGTGCGCCGGACCAAACCGCCTCGGTCGCCGCCCCGGACTCCAAGCCTGCAGGCGACGCGAAAGACAGCGATGACAACTGCCTGTCGTCGGTCTTGAGTCGGGACACTCTGACCAATGACTGGTTTGGACTGGGAGAGAAACTCAGCGAGAGCGGTTTTGCGCTTAGTCTGGGACTCACGCAGATATACCAGCAGAATCTGCGTGGCGGCATGAGTACTCATAGACGAGCAGGTCGTTACTCCGGACGGTACGACTTGGAGATGGAAGCTGATCTCGACACTCTGTTGGGCTGGTCGGGCGGGCGAGCCTTCCTCGGTCTGGCCAGGGGCGGATGGTCCGACGGTATAGACGAATCGTCGGTCGGAAGCCTGTTCGGAGCCAATGCAGTTGCGGTCGGGGATCGGTCCATAGACGTTTGGCAGCTCTATTTCGAGCAGTCCTTCGCCAACGACAAGGCCAACATTCGCATAGGCAAGGTCGATCTAACCGGCTGCTACGAGTGCCGTGGCTGCCCGGGTTCTTTCGACGGCAATTCATTCGCTAACGATGAGGCTACGCAGTTCCTCAACGGATCGCTGGTGAACAATCCGACGATCCCGTTCCCCGATCCGGGACTTGGCATAGTAGTTCATGTCGAGCCTGCCGAGTGGTGGTACGTCTCAGCCGCCGTCGCCGACGCCGACGCTGACGTTCGCGAAACAGGCTTCAGGACAGCTTTCCACGGGCCGGACAACTTCTTCAGCATCCTGGAAACCGGCTTTCTGCCCCAGTTGCCTTCGACCAACGGGCCCCTGCAGGGCGCTTACCGAATCGGAATGTGGTACGATCCGCAGCCGAAAGACCGCTTCAACGGAAGCGGAACCAAGCGCGACGACGTCGGTTTCTACCTCAGCGTTGATCAGGTAGTGTGCAAGGAAAACGCCGATGCCGATGATTCTCAGGGCCTCGGGCTATTCGCACGGTACGGCGTCGCCGACAGTTCGGTCAACGAGGTCAAGTCCTTCTGGTCCGTCGGAGGGCAATATCAAGGGCTGATCCCCACAAGAGACGACGACGTGCTGGGCGTCGGCGTGGGTCAGGGTAGCCTCAGCGGATCGGCCGGATTCTCGGCCTCCCACGAAACGGCGGTCGAGGCGTACTACAGCATCCAGATCACGCCGTGGCTGAACGTCACGCCATCGGTGCAGTACATCGCCAACCCGGGCGGCGATCGAGACGTTGATGACGCCGTGGTGGGCGGGATAAGGCTGCAAATATCATTCTGACCTGAAGTCCGAGCCGTCTTCCTATCCGAACGAGAAACGGATCGGCGACGCGGATTACTTCGGGCCGCTGGAGAGCATGTGGGGGCAGACCGTCATTAGTGTATATCGCCATCTATCCTAATGACTAATGACGGTCTGACCCCACACCGCCGCGATTGATCGCGCTGAGCCGCGTGCCGGGAAGCGGCTGCGTGGACTTCGCCTGGGCGACCTGTTCGGCAAGCTCGTCGTCGCGACCCGGACGGACGAACTGTGTGCCCAGGGCTGGCTCCATCGACCGAAGGTCTGGACGTCTAAGGCCCCAGATCTCCGCGGCGTCCGCGTCGTCGCTGGCGACTACAGCGTCTCGGCCCTCGCGCAGAGGTCCAATACTGTCGAACTGAACGCCGATAAAGCCTCCGAACGCTGGAACGAAGGCAGTCCCGTTCTGGCGACATGCTTTGCGATGCTGGCCTTGCAGGAAACGCTGAAAGAGTAGTCTTTCTACTATGCTTCATCCCCAGTGCAAGCGGAAGCAGGATTCTCTGCCTGTTAACCGCGCCGACGTAGTTCAACGAACAAGATCGCACTCTCTGCTCGCTACTTGTTAACCGCCCAAGGTAATTCATTACAATAACTTACAATCCGCCCACCGTTTGAAACTCGTTCCGACCGGGGAGCTTTCGTCGTACGATCTTCTACGCAAGTAGCTTACGGCGTTCTTCTATTATAGGCCGAATTGAACGAGTCTGTTAACCGCAAACCGCGACACAGCCAAACGTTGTGTGCTGGTGCTGTAAACGGGGCGGCCGACATTTCGACTAACACTCCCAACCCACGGGCCTGCAGAACCAGAGAACTGCGAGCGCACAATGCCTGAAACTCTCAGACTCTCGATCCGTCCGCACAGTTTCGGTTAACTGATAGGAGATCTACTGATAGGAAACTTGATTCCGCACGACCGCGCGTTGGCGGCCCCTTCGACAAGCTCAGGACAAGCCGTCGGTGAGGGGTTTACTTTCTCTTGACGTTGATGACATCGCCTCCTTTGGGCTTCCCCTTGCCGTAGCAGACCATATCGAGGAACTGATTGAAGGCCTCATACGTAGCCTTGTCTCGTGACTTGGGGCTGAAAAGCACTCTCCTGCCCGGAACGTGTCCCATGGCAGCGATATAAACCATCTTGCTCCAGATTTTCTTTGATTTGAGTGAGGCCTGCATGTCGTGGCCCTGTTTGGCCGGTGTGGCCGGATGCTCTCTTTTACCACCGTACATAATGAAGCCTGGCGCGTCTTTGGCTGCAACACTCTTGATTACATATGACGGCAGGTAGGGGCTGTTGCCGAACCAGCCGACGATGTTCAGCTTCTTCGGTTTGTATTTGGCAGAGGCAGGCCAGTTCCACTTCTTGCAATAGGCGACCTGGGCGCTGAGGTATCCGCCGGCAGAGGCGCCGGTGGCAACGATTTTCGTCGCGTCGCCGCCGTACTTGCCCGCATTGGCCTGAATGTATGCGACGGCCATGGCGCAGTCGAGAGCACAGTCCCTAATAGTGATTGAGCCTTTTTTCATAAATCGATAGTTTGGCGAAACAACGATGCAACCCTTAGACATGTAGAGCTTCAGCATATCCTTGTTGCAATAGGACTTGTCGCCCCTCTTGAATCCGCCGCCATGAATTGTGAAAACGATGGGGGCCTTCTTATATTTCGTGTTCCAATAGACATCCATAACGTTCCGTTTATGGGGGCCATACGAGAGGTTTTTTTCGACCTTGACTTCCGCCACTAAGTTGGTTGTCAATGTCAGCAAACCGAATGTGACCACAATGATTTTTTTATTCCAGGTATTCATGTTCGATTCCCTTCTGACGGTCTGATAACAGGTGCGTTTCCGCCCTTACTGACAGGAAATTTGATTTCACGCGGGCGCGGGTCGATGGCACAGCCGGTGAGGGGGGTGGAGAGAGCCGGAGCGTCCGACGCTCGCTTGGCGCCCCGCTTCAGCCCTGCTTGCCATCTGTAGCATTCGTTTGGCCCGTTTCGCGCGTTCGTTGGAGCCCGGAGACCGTCCCCAGGCGATTTCAGGCAGTATGATACCTGATCCCGGCTGGGTCAAGGGCGGGATGCGACAATACCAACTCACCGGGCCGATAGCTCGGCATTGGGCGACAGGCCCTACTTCACTTTGGGCCCGGCCGGGCGGGCTCCAGTGCGCATCTCATTCTGGAAGAGGATCACCATCCCGCGAAGTTTGCGGGAGATCTTACCGTTGCGAACCGGGGTGCGCTCGCCGGGGTCCTTGACCAGATCGAACAACTGCAGGGTTGGGTTGATATAGAGTTTCCACTTTCCCCAACGCACCGCGGCCAATGCGCCGTGGCTACCGTGGTAGAAAAAAGCGTCGTGGTATTCCTGCCGGGTAATCAGGTCCTTCCATTCACCGGGAGGATCCCACCGGCGGCGGAGCGGTACGGCGGCGTTGCGTGAGAGCTTGTCAGTGAGCCGGGGAATTCTATCGCACAGCCCGGTCATCAGCGGACTGATATCGCGTCCGTCTATTACGCGTCCCTTGGGCACATCCGCCCCAGCCAGCGAGGCAAGCGTGGGGTACCAGTCCATCGCGGAGACAACTTCGCCGCAGGTGTGCTTCCCGCGCACGCCCAGACCGGGGCCCCACGCAATGCACGGTACGCGGATACCGCCCTCGTACGTGGAGAGCTTGCGGCCGCGAAGCGGTTGGGCTGGCGTACGACCGGGCCCGCGCCCATTGTCCGAGGCATAGATCACCACCGTGTTGCGATCCAGGCCGAGACGTTTTAGTGCGTCCATCAGCCGGCCCACGTGATGATCCAGCTCCTGAATCGCGTCGCCGTACAGCCCGAATTGGGACTTGCCGCGGAACTTCTCGCTCACGCCCAGAGGCGCGTGCAGCATGGTGTGCGGCATGTACAGGAAGAAAGGACGCCCCTTGCACGATTCGATAAACGCGATAGCCTCATCGGTGTAGCGACGAGTCAGTTCGTCAGGTCGGGCCGGACGCTGGACAACCTTCGACCCTCGCAAGAGCGGCACGCCGCCCTTGTATTTGAAGTAGACGACCTCGTGCGGGTCGAGATTGTGCAGCAGACCAAAGTAGTGGTCGAACCCCTGTTGCCGCGGCAGGTACGGTTTGCGGGAACCCAAATGCCACTTGCCGATACACGCCGTAGCATACTTGCGAGACTTGAGCAGTTCGGCCAGCGTCAGCTCGTCCGGGTGCAGTCCGATGCGCGAATCGGCGCGCTGAACCCAAGTGGCCAGCCCGACCCGGCGCGGGTAGCAGCCGGTCAGCAGCCCGGCGCGAGACGGACTGCAAATCGGCGCAGCGGCGTAGTAATCGCTGAATCTGATGCCGCCTGCTGCAAGGGCGTCAATGCGTGGAGTCTTGACTTCCGTCGCACCGTAGCAACCCAAGTCGTAGTAGCCTTGGTCATCGACAAGAATCAACACGATATTCGGCTGGCTGGCTTCAGAGGGCTCTGCACGGATCGGCGTAGAAACGGCGCCCAACCCCGCGGCAAGAGCCCCGCAACGGACTGCCTGCCCCAGAAACGTTCGGCGCGATATGCCTTGTGTGTTCATCGGTTGCTCCTCAGCGTAATGGCCTACGGCGGGTGCAATCGCCAAATACTGGACCGATTGAAGCGGAAAACTCGATTCCGCGTGACCGTGCGTAGGCGGGTCGGCAGTGAGGGGTTCACTTCTTCAGCAATATGTCCTTGAACTGGACCTTCATTGGCGGGCCCGGGTGGACTTGCAGGGCGATTATGCCGTCGCGTGCAGCTTTGCCCTTCTGGTGATCGACGGCCTCGCACATCACCGCGCCGTTGATCATCAGCGTCAGTTTCGGACCCTTGGCGATGATGCGGTACTCGTTCCAGTCGTTGATCTTGACGCTCTTGAGCAACTTGGCCGGGTCGCCGATCTTCGTGATAGTCTTCTTGCCCTTTTCATCGATGACCGTCCGCGTGCCTCGCCCGGCCACCTTGCCGCGAGCGTGAGCAAATATGCATCCGGTCCACGTGCCGGCAGCGTCCATGTCGGCCTGGTAGCCGAAGGTGTCCCAGTCTGGCCGGCGCTGGCTGCGGAACTGGATCCCCGAGTTGCCGCCGACGAGCTTGTACTTCAATCGAAGTTCGAAGTCGCCGGGCTTACCGCCCTTCCAGATTATATAATTACACTTTTTGCACGGCTTTTCCGGCGTGCTTTGCGAGGTAATCGCGCCGTCCTCGACGTACCACCAGTTGGGCTTGGCGTCCCAACCGGTCAGGTCCTTACCGTTGAACAACGAGACGAAACCGGCCTTGTCGTCGCCAGCTTCCGTCACTCCGAAAGCCTTCAACACGCCCTTGGCCATCATGGCGTTGCCCAGGGCGTTCATGTGCACGCCGTCGCTGGTGAGTTGCTTTCCCTTGGGCGCATCGGCCGGGAATTTCTTCAGCGCTTCCTGCATATCGGTATTGAGATCGGCCAGCAGGCACTTCTTGTCCTTTGCCAGTTGCTTCAGGAACGCGTTGTAAGGCAGCAGCTTCTGGTTCAGGGCGTTGGACTGATCCTCCCTGATCATCGTAGAGGTCAGCAGCATGACCTTTACTCCGGCGGCCTGGGCGCGGGTAACGATCTCGGTAATGTTCTTCTTGTACGGCTCGAGCGCCACGCCTCGGGCGCCATGCCAAACGTCGTTCACTCCGCAGCTCAAGGTCATCCAGTCGGGCTTATGTTTGAGAACGTCTTTTTCCAGACGCGACAGCATCTGGTTGGACTTATGCCCGCCT
>PVBE012270189.1_pt1 | contig 10649 bp, 5 predicted proteins | sample 1631181 | NCBI WGS metagenome assembly PVBE01 (sample SAMN08397723, study PRJNA350692) | Marine metagenome, whole genome shotgun sequencing project. | isolation source: water | place: Pacific Ocean | collected 2012-04 | reverse complement strand
TGCACCCTTGAGTCCATCTGAATCGAATGACACGTAGTCTTGAGCCTCTATTGGATCAAGAACCTCAACGGGAGCCCCAAAACTCTGCTGTAACGCAACAGATTCCATGTGCTCATCCCACCTATCATCCGGGACAAGTAAGAGATATCCGATATCCCGATATCCGATATCGTAGCCATGCCGCTCTTTGAACTCTCGATAAATTGGGAGCGAGTACATGGAAAGTTTGATATTAGGTGGTGTTGTAAATTGAACTCTGACGCCTGCGGCACTCTTACCTGTTGAGCCCATAGCTGGTGCGATATCTCGCTCGAGCACCACAACGTTCAGGTTCCGAGACGCGAGATGCCAGGCACAAGAGGCTCCTATAATTCCAGACCCTATCACGACGACGTCGGCGCTCTTACTAATCTTTCAGTCCTCCCCATCCGGCTTCTCGCAGAAGACCTTCAAGCATTAATTCCAGCTGTGCGATCCTGATTGGGGTTCCCAGGGGATCTCCTTGTTTTGGTTGATAAGCGGGCCAAGATACTTTCGGGCTGCCACTCCGTCACGGCAATATCTCTATTCTGAGAGTATACACATGTATCCGGCCTATTCTCACCCCGATGACCTGACTCATTTGAAGGAAAGCTCGCTTACGTTGCGCTCTTAACTGAACTACAGCGTTGTGTGTGTTTGAATCAGGCACCAAGTTTGCATCTGAGGGCAATGAGGCCGGCCGGGCGGGGCTTCTTAGGCTCAACGTTTCTTGAGAGAGCAATTATAAAGTGCGTAATACGACACTAGTTTTGGCCGCGATGCTTGCTGCGGTACCTGCTACAGCACAAATCCCGACACCTGCTTCTGTATTGGGCTTTGAGCAAGGCGCTGACTTTCAGCTCGCAACATACGAAGCATCCATAGAGTACTTCCAATTACTTGATGCTTCATCTGACCGTATCAGCATGATGCGTGCAGGGAGAACATCTGAGGGTCGTGACTGGTGGATTGCTTTGATTTCGTCACCAGAAAACCTCGCATCGGTAGAGCAATACCGGGACATTGCAGACAAGCTCGCGCACCCGGCAGAGCTTTCAGACTCAGAGGCTCAGGCACTCTCGCGAGAGGGTAGGGCGATCGTCGACGTTAATGGTGGCCTGCATGCTTCGGAGGTCGCTGGTGCACAGCACACGATACAACTCGCGTACGAGCTGGTGGCTGATGACAGCCCTCGTATGACAGCGATCCGACAAAATGTGATCACCGTTTTATGGCCATCACTGAATCCCGATGGTCAGACCATGATTGCGGACTGGTATAGCCCTAACATCGGTACACCCTACGAAGTGTCTTCGATGCCCTGGCTATACCAGAAGTACATAGGACACGATAACAACCGCGACGCCTATATGCTCAATATGATCGAGTCGCGAGTCCTAGCCCGTACATGGCAGGAGTGGGATCCGCAAATCATCTATGTCCATCATCAAAGCTCTCCATTTCCGACGCGGATCTGGCTGCCCCCATTCGCAGAGCCGATTGCATCATTTACACCTCCCATTATGGCACGCACTGTGAACACGATCGGGATGACGATTGCACAGATGCTTGAGTCGCGAGGGATGCCGGGGGCGGTGCATATGGGTACAGGTTTCGATGCTTGGTATCCGGGCTATGTCGACTACTTGCCGATGATGCAAAATCAGGCAGCATTCTGGACTGAAACCGCGCTGTACCGCTACGCAACGCCACACTTTTACTCACTCTCCGATTTTCCTCCCTCCCGACGTGACCTGCGTGTAGAATCGCTTTACCCCAGCCCATGGAAGGGAGGCTGGTGGAGGCTATCTGATGCTGTGGACTATATGAGGGTTGGATCTCTCGCGGTTCTTGACTATGCGGCAAAATACAGGGAAGACCTTCTGTATAACCGTTATCAGTCGGGCCGTGACGTGATCCAGAAGTATGAGACTTCAGCCCCATATGCCTATTTCATTCCGCAAGACCAGCCTGATCCTGTGGCGCCTGTTGAGCTACTACGTCGCCTCGCTTTCAATGGACTGAGGATTTACCAGCTGAATCAGGATGTCACCCATGAAGGATTAACCCACAATGCTGGGACTTGGGTGTTGCCTCTCGACCAAGAATTTGGAGAACTCGCTCGGCAGGTTCTTTCTGTACAGGAGTATCCGGATCTCAGGGAGTATCCCGACGGTCCTCCAGAGCAGCCGTATGATGCAGCTGGATGGACGCTTTCTTATCAAATGGATGTAGATGTTGTTGAAGTAACCCAACCTCTTACTCCTGAGATCCTTTCGGCTATGCAGGAGCTTGAAACCGAGCCCTTGGCCTGGGAAGAAGAGATCGACGATGCTTCACCCTTCGACGCTGTTCCAGGTGTGGGCTTTGATTCCCATCCGGTTGCCCGTGCGGTTGAGCCAATTCCGGGTCGACTCACAGGTTCAGGTCCAGGACTCCGGCTTAATCCTGTGCAGAATAATTCGTTTCGTGCATTGAACCGGGCGTGGGATATGGGGGCCAGGGTGCGATACGGAAACGGTGCATATATCGTGGCCGGGCTGGGAGGTACAGCCGTTGATGGATTGATAGAAGATTATGCTCTTCAGGCAACAAGAGGACCGACGGATGGAGCAGACCTTTCTCGTCCCGCTCTCGGTATCTACAGGCCCTGGAATCCAAGTATGGATGAGGGGTGGACTCGTTGGCTGCTTGAGGAGCACGGCTTCTCATTCTCGAACTTGAGAACTGGAGACGTACATGCTGAAGATCTCCGTGACCGGTATGACGTTATTGTTCTTCCATCAGAGGGTCCCGGAAGCCTAATGAACGGGTTCGGCGTTGGCTCCGTACCACCCAGATATGAGGGTGGACTTGGCCAGCAGGGGGTACGAGCATTGGATGAGTTTGTGCGTGCTGGAGGTACACTAGTGTGTATGAACGCATCGAGTGACCTGTGTATCGATGAGCTACATCTTCCGGTATCGAACGTCACGCGCGGCCTCGCTCGCAGTGAATTTTTCTCCTCGGGCTCGATTTTTGAAGTCCGTGTCGATACGGAACATCCGGTCATGGCTGGGATGCCTGAGCTAGGAAAGATCTTCTTCGACCGAAGCCCTGTGTTTACTGTGGAAGAAGGCTTCGAGGGATCCGTAGTGGCGGCGTATGCTCAAGAAGGATCACCTCTGCTCTCTGGTTATCTACTGGGAGAAGAGCACCTTCAGGGTCAAGCTGCTGCAGTTGATGTTCACCATGGTGACGGGCATGTCATTCTTCTTGGATTCAGACCCCAGTGGCGTGGGCAGCCGCGCGGTACATTCCGCGTTCTTTTCAACGCGTCTCTATTCCACGGCTCAGTTGCGAGGAACGCAACCGGTACCGAGGGTTTTTGGGAGCGCCCTGAAAAGGAAGAAGGTGAGGATCCGAACTAGATGGATTTTCAGAACATGAAAAAGGACCCTGGGCAGTGGATATCCACTGCCCAGGGTCCTTTTTCATGCACCTATACGTGGTGCGCTCTAGCCTAGAACTCGAACTGCACTTGCAGAAGTGCAAGAATTCCCATATCAGGAACGCCGACAAACTGTTTGTGCTTGTTATTAAAGACGTTGTTGATAGTTGTAGATATCGTGGTTCCCGTACCTGGCAGGCGGTAGCCAGCGTTCATATCGACAACGTTCACGGCCTCAAGGACGTCCCTGTATACACCTGAATTCACAGGGAATCCGGCGCTCATTCTGAGGCGAGCACCGTAGAATACACCTGAAATCTTGTTATCAACGTCGAGTCCGATTGCGCCCTTAGACGTTGGGGCGTTGAGGGCGATATCCTGTGCGCCCAGACAGCTACCGTCGTTATCGAAATCAAAGCATTCATCACTCACGTACGAATACGATCCGGACAGCGTAACTTGATCAGTCACGTGAGCTTCCATACCTAAGTCCATGCCCTTAACACTGAATTCCCCATAATTGCGGTAAGTCAGCAGCATGTCTGAATTAGATCTTCCATCTGGCACGATCGTTCCGAGTGGCACTTGTGCCAGTGTCGGCGCGACTGCAGCAGCAAGTTGCTGTGCTACTGAGGTAGGAACACCCACCGCGGCCAGGCGCGTAACCAAATAGGTTGCGACTGAGTTTCCATCGAGGAAGACATTTGGTGTCAGGGTCGTCAGTGGCCCGATGAAATTCTTGTAGTTATCAGAATATGCGGAGACGTCGAACCGGACCTTGTCACCAATCAAGCCTGTGTATCCAAGCTCCCAGGTTGTTTTAGCAACTGCGCTGAGGCTGCCCGCTCCTTGAGGGCCAGCGGTGGGGACAAAGGGTGCTCCTCCTGTCTGACTAAACTCGAACATCGTTGAGGTGAGTTCGCCTGGCTGAGGGCTTCCTACGATTGCAGCGAACGATGCTGCGTTCAGACCCAACAGAGGCAACGTTGCCGCTAATGCAGGTACCTGCAGCATGAGTGGCACCAAAAGGTTGTCCCACAGCACAGCACCGTTAGCAGGCAGCTGCGCACCCGGGGCAAAGGGTGAGTACATGCAGAAGCCGTTGAGCCCACCGGCGCAGGTATTGTTGAACGTGAATCCAACGCCTGGAATACCGGCTGCGCGTACGTTATAGCCCACAGTCGGCGTGACCATACTTCGGCCCGCAAGGATATCAAGGAAGAGATTATTGCTTGTGGGCGTACTGAAGGACCGGTTGTACGTGGCCCTGAACGAGTGACCCTCGTCCGGCGTCAGAACGAGTCCGAGACGCGGCGATAGGAATGCATCATCAAGCCAATTATGAGTATCCCTCCGGATCGCTGCTACAAAGTCCAGCTGGTCGGTCAATGTGGTGGTCGTTTGTAGATACGCACCAAATAACTTCGTTTGGTCGTTGTCTTCATTCGCTCCGTTGATTGTACCACCGGTCCTCGGAGTCACATTTGAGTAATCGACACCGACAGTGGCACTGAACCGATCACCGAGATCGAAGTTGTACTGGCCTTGCGTCGCGAACGTAACTGAGTTGTCGACGATCGGGTTGCCGGTGCGAAGTAGATATGTGTCTCCAGCACTGCTGTTGTTCAGGAATGCTTGGACGAATAGGCCACTCTTATTTACGCGGGCCTGAAGAGATTTATAGGTCCAATTCTTAGCTTGACCCGCACCAATTCCTGTTGGCTCGATTGAGCTGCCGAGGGTTTTGAGGCCACCGGTGATGATGATGTTATCGTTTGGGTCGTCCCAGGGGCGGAGATCGAGACGTGCCTCACCTCCGTAGTGCGACGAAAAGAAATCCCGGACACCGATCTTAGAGCCTGCTGGCGCCACAGCCCTAGCCGCAGCTTCCACTGGATCCGTGTATTCAAAGTCATTACCGCGGAAATACTGCCCAGAAACCTTGAGGCCAGCCTTTTCACTGAATGCCCAGGCATGTCGGAAGACACCTCGAAGCATGCTTTGGTTACCACCTGACAGGGCTACGCTCGTTCCTGGCCTGTCGATCGGTGACGAGGTGATGATGTGCATTACCCCGCTGGTGGCGTTGGGACCGTAAAGTGCGGCGGCCGGTCCCAGAACGACTTCGATGCGCTCGATATCCAGCGGAGTGGTCGGGTGCAGGTTGTAATTGTTAAGCCTGATTGATGGTATCCGAGCGTAGCGGTAGTCCGTGAGCACGAGCAGTGCTCCCGAAAAGACATTATTGAAGCCTCGTGTAACCGTGTTGCTCTGGTTGATGCCAATCTGAGAAACGTCTACCCCGGGCAATGCTTTCAGGAAGTCCGCAGTAGATGTAGATGCGATTCGTGAGATATCATCTGCTGTTACGATGCTTACTTGGGCGGGAGCCGACAGGCTGCTCGCCTCTTGGCCACGACTCACTGTAACGCTGACAGGAGCAAGAGCAAGTGCGGTCGTGGTCATCTCTACAGTGATCTCTGTGGCTGCACCCCCGCTGACGGAGATACCGTCAACACGCACTGTCTCGTAACCGAGCAGCACTGCAACGATTGAGTAGGATCCGGGATCCAGACTCAAGGTGAAGTTGCCCTGTGCGTCTGATAGAGCACCACCTGACGTGCCTCCGCCGAGCACCTGGATCTGAGCTTGAGCGAGTGATTGACCCGTACTTTGATCTGTCACCTGGCCACTAATAGACCCTTGTTGGGCCTGAAGCGGGATCGTAACAATGAGTAGGGTGCCGATTAGAATGCCGAGAGAGCTTGTAAGTCGGTGGCGCATGTTCAGCCTTCTCCGTATGTCCGGGAAGCTTTCAGCGAATCCTGCTAGAAGGAAAAATACACACTGTTTACTAGAGATTGCAAAAAGTTTTTCCGTAATAACGCCTGGTTTTCATGCTTCCAGGAGTGCCAGATCTTGATTTTTTCAGGCTGGATCAAGGCCTATCGCGTGCCATTTGCCACCTTCTAGCCCATTATTGCGTACCTGCCCTGAGGCAGGTTCATTGCCAGAACTGTATCAATATCTACCGATCGAGGACGATATGCGTTTTCCGTCAGCCACATGTTTTCTCATCTCTGTGCTTGCGCTCACATGGGCGGGAGAAGTCAGTGCTCAACAGCGAACCTTCACGTTCATGGATGTGCAGGAACTTAAACGAGCTGGGTCTTGGGTCCCTCGATCGGATGGGGCGCTCATGCTCTATACCGTTACGACCCCCGATTGGGTGGAAGCAAGTTCTCAAAGTGATATCCATATCGTGTCATTGGCAGATGGGGTGTCTTCGAGTCGAAGACTTACGTTCACTGACGATAAGAACGAAACGCAGCCCACTTGGTCTCCGGATGGCTCGTTTTTTGTATTTCTGTCGAATCGTGACTCCGAAGGATCTGAGGGTAACCAGCTGTACATGATGCGTCACGACGGCGGTGAAGCTCAAAAGATCACCGAAGCTCAAGAAGGGGTGTCGGGGTTTGATTTCAGTCCAGATGGGCGCTGGGTTGTCTACCGGAGTGGTGAGTCCGGACAGGAACAGCTATTTGGAACGTTAGTCGCTGATTTGCCTGCGGGTGAAGCTGAGCAGCTCACGGAGGGTGAGGCTGGTATCGAACAGTGGGACTTCAGCCCTGACGGAAGCCGTATCTACTTCGTGCGTCCTGACGAGTTCGATGAGGATGAGAAACTGCGGTTGGAAGAAGGCTTCACCGTGGACGTAAAGAACGCCACAACTCCCTTCTCTAGCCTCTGGTCACTCGACGTCCGTTCGGGCAGTGAAAGCCCGATGACGACCAGTGAATCATATAGCGTAGATGGGTTTACAGTCTCACCAGATGGTCGTTGGATAAGCTTTGCAGGGGGATCAACCGAGCGCTACGAACGAAACATCACACAGGCTCGTCTCTATACAGACCAGTACCTTTTGGAGGTGAGTAGCGGACAAGTCGAGCGCCTGACAGACAATTATGAGGTTGGTGAGTCCGGACTAAGCTTCTCGCCGGATAGCCGTTGGATTGTGTTCACTGCTCCGGACGATATGGAGCGCTATTCGATGACCAATAGCCGGATGTATGTCCGTGCCGTGGACGACAGGGATGGAGCCTTCCGGAAGGTTGGCACAGAGTTCGATGAAAATATACGAGCTGGTTTCTGGTCAGATGATGCCACCACCATCTATTTCAATGCGGGTGTGACGGTAACCACCCAGCTGCATGCGATGGATGTCCAGACCGGCCAGGTGCGCCAGCTCACGCACGAGCGAGCAGCTCTTTCGGTTAGCCGTGACGAGGACAGTGGTGTGATCCTGATTGGATATTCGGATCCCGTCACTCCGCCTACAGTTTTCACGACTGCGAGCGTAGAAGGAGTAATGGATCGATCATCCTGGATTCAGCTTGTTGACGCGAATCAGCAGCTGAGAGATATCAGCTTTGGCGAGGAAGTGGAGATCAATTGGACTTCGACTGACGGGAAGACCGTGGGTGGAGTTCTGGTCTATCCAGCTGGGTACTCAGAAGGAACGCGCTATCCGCTCATCGTCGCTATTCATGGGGGCCCAGCGTCTGCGGACCAACTGCGATTCAATGGTGGATACAATGCGCAAGTCTATGCGGGAGCAGGCTACGCAGTTCTTAAGCCTAACTACCGAGGGTCTACGAACTACGGCAACGCTCATCGGACAGACATCGTAGGTGACTATTTTACTCTCGGCTTCGACGACATCATGACAGGTGTAGATTACCTGATCGAGGAGGGCATCGTTGACTCCGAACGAATGGGAGCGCTGGGCTGGAGTGCTGGTGGCCACTGGTCCAACTGGATCCTGACACATACTGACCGCTTCAAGGCCATAAGCTCAGGCGCGGGTACGATGAATTGGATCAGCATGTATGCTCAGAGTGACGTTCAGAGGAATCGTCAGTTCTATATCGGGGATGACTTTCTCTACGAGAACTTTGATCCGTACTGGGATCAGTCTCCACTGAAGTACATTGCTGATGCGAAAACCCCGACGATGGTTCACGTGGTCGAAGGTGACCCGCGAGTGCCAAGCCCACAGTCCGTAGAACTCCATATGGCGTTAAAGAAGCTTGGTGTGCCAACGGAGTTGTTCATGTATCCTGGTCGTAGCCATGGAATTCCTGACCCTAGAAACCGGCTGGTCAAAGCGGTCAGTGAGATGGCATGGATGGACCACTATGTTAGAGGCATCGGTGACAAATTTGAGTGGAAGCAGGTCTTAGAGACACTTGAAGGTAAGAAGGAAAGGCCCAGAGCGATTTCAGACCACGATTGAGCTGAGCAGTTGTATCTTCCGTCGCTAGGTGGTGAGCACGGTCGAGCCAACGGTCTTGCGGTGCTCAAGGTCTTGATGAGCCTTGGAAACATCTGATAGTGAATATTCTTGGCCAATAAGTGGGGTGACCTTACCGGATAGCACCATATCGAAGAGCTTGGCTATGCCTTCAGCAGCTTCGGTCGGATCGGTGTAATGATGCGCTAAGACAGGACGTGTTAGGAATAGCGAGCCGCTTTGTGAGAGCAGGAGTGGGGGTACAGGTGGCACAGGCCCTGATGCATTTCCGAAGGTTACCATCATCCCACGTGGCCGAAGGGATTTGATCGAAGCCTCGAATGTGGCAGCTCCAACCGAGTCGTACACGACGTCTACTCCTCTCCCATCTGTAATTTCTCGAACCCGATCAGCTACATCTTCAACACGGTACAGGATCACCTCGTCGCACCCACTCGTCCGTGCTAATTCGCCTTTCTCCTCGGATCCCACTGTACCAATAACCCTTGCACCTAGAGCGTTGAGCCATTGTGAGGCAATCAATCCAACTCCCCCGGCGGCTGCATGGAGTAGGACCACATCTCCGGCAGAGATAGGGAACGTCCGATTCACGAGGTACTCGACTGTGCACCCTTTGAGCATGATTGCGGCAGCAGTGCGATCATCAATCGCGTCCGGAAGTCGAGCTAGTCGTGTTCGTGGCAGAACCCTTTTTTCACTGTATGATCCGGGCGGTCCATTTCCTGTGTAGGCTACTCTTTCACCAGGGCTTAGATCATCGACATTCGATCCAACTGCTTCAATGATCCCCGCGGCTTCTACTCCCGGTGTGAAAGGCAGCTCTAACGGATAGAGGCCGGTCCTGTGATATACATCAATGAAGTTCAGCCCTACAGCTGTGTGACGGACCAGCACATCAGTTGGGCCCAGTGGTGGCAATTCACTTTCTTGCCACTCCAGGACCTCGGGGCCTCCGAACTGACTTACGACGATCGCTCGTGTGTTTTCATTCATGTGCACAATTTCTGTGGATTGAGATTGGAGGGAAAGCTATATCTCATTACGAGTTAGCCCTATGTATCACTAATTCCGAAGATCTCTTCGATCGCTTGATCTCGGTAGAGCAGGTGGGCTGTCGCCAGCCCTGCGATACCGCTACCGATGATTGCGACGCGCATCCCTAGTGACCCTGGGGAACTCTAATGAATCCAGTGTTGGTGAAGGCTAGCGCCCTTTCCATTGTCCTAGATGTTCAATGAGCAATTCATTGAGCTTGTCTGTGGCTTCTTCAGCAATCCAATGACTCACGCCCTCAAGTATTTCAAACTGGTACGGGCCCGTCACAAACTCCTTAGAAGCTTCGGCGGTTCCTCGGACGAAACAGCAGTCCTCTGTGCTCCAGACATAGAGTGTGGGGATAGTGACCATTGCAGCGGAAGCAGGCGGAGCATCTCCCTGGGAGGGTATGGCAGAACGATACCAGTTAAGAGCAGCCCGAAGTGCATCTGGAGTACCGAGCACACTGAGGTAAGCATCCAGATCTGTTTCTGAAGAGCTAAACTGGGACAGTATGCCCCTGAGCAGCTGTGCCTCATTTGCCAGAAAAAGTTGTTCCGAGCCCGCTGATCGGAACATCGTCATGTAACTAGACGCTTGTGATTGTTCAGAATTTGGATCCGACAGCGCTCGTGCAAAAGCAGTCATGTGGGGTGTAGAGAGCGCGGCGACTGATTGAACACGTTCGGGTACGGATGAAGCGAGGATCCATGATACAGCTGCTCCCCAGTCATGCCCCACCACATGAAAACGCTCATACCCAAGAGCCGTTGCCATTCCTAAAACGTCCCCTACGAGTTCTTCCATCACATAGTCGGATTCTTCTGGAGGGCGGGCCCCTACTGAGTA
>PVBE012152165.1_pt1 | contig 10649 bp, 10 predicted proteins | sample 1631181 | NCBI WGS metagenome assembly PVBE01 (sample SAMN08397723, study PRJNA350692) | Marine metagenome, whole genome shotgun sequencing project. | isolation source: water | place: Pacific Ocean | collected 2012-04 | reverse complement strand
TGACAGCGCTGGACGGCGGATACTTCCAGGTCACCCTCCACACGCCGGTTCGGACCTATTCCGGGTTGAGACCCCGGATTGCGGGTCGCCACCAGATCGACAACTTGAGCGTGGCGGTCCGCGCTGCCGAGTCTCTGGAGGCGTTGGGCTGGCCGATTGACGCCGAGAGCATCTCCAGAGCCGTCAATACGGTGACGTGGCCCGGACGTCTCGAACACCTGAAGGGCTCGCCGTCGTTTCTTCTCGACGGTGGCCACAACATTCCGGCGGTGCGGGCCCTGGACCGATTCCTTGCGGAATATCATCCCGAAGGCGTGTGGATTGTTTTCGGTGGGATGCGTGAGAAAGACTGTGCTGGAATGGTCGAAGTTCTCCGTCCCCATGTCAGGCAGATCGTTTTTACGCGTCCTTCAAGCTCACGCGCATTGGATCCTGACGATTTGGGCGTTCTTTTTCCGGGATCTGTGGTAATAGAGCATGTCGAGGACGCTATCGACTACGTAAAGGATCATGCACCTGCCGATACTACCGTGTTGATTACCGGCTCGCTGTATCTGGTCGGTGAGGCGCGCACGATATTAAGGCCCACCCGATGAGTGCTTTCGGCACCTCTGACCCCAGCTCAGAGACCACACCGTCTCGCAGCTTCTTCGGCAACCTGGAAAACTGGTTGAACTACCTCTGGGCGATGCTGCTGATCAATCCCTTGATTGTCATAACGACTATTGTTATGGGATCGATGTCCGCTGCCGCATCGTTCGTTGATCGATCGGGCCGTTTCCAGCATGCATGCTCGAGGATCTGGTCGCGCATCATACTGTTCGTTTCCGGAATCCGCGTTCAGGTTGAAGGCCTGGACCAGGTTGAATCCACAGGCAGGTATGTCTTTTGCGCCAACCACCAGAGCTACATGGACATTCCCGTCTTGCTGGTGTCCTTGCCGTTTCAACTCCGCTTCGCCGCGAAGAAGGAGTTGTTCAAGTTGCCCTTTGTTGGAGGGCACCTGCGCCGGGCAGGTCATTTTTCCGTGGATCGCGAAAATCCACTCACCGCGATGAGGGCTCTCGGCCGTTCGGTAGGGAGCATTCGAGAAGGGACTCAGGTGATCATCTTCCCGGAAGGCCGAACAAGCCGAGACGGTAAGATTGGCCGTTTCAAAGGTGGAGCTTTCACTATCGCAGAACGATCGAGAGCAGAAATCGTTCCCGTCACGATTCAAGGAACACGCAAGATCCTGCGGCCAGGGTCTCTGCACGTCAGGGGTGGGCCGGTCCAGGTAACCATCGGCGGTCCTATCCCGTCAAACTCTATGTCACCCGCAGAGATGGCGGCGGCGGTTCGGGAAACGGTTGTTGCGGAGTTCGACAGCACACGAGTGTGGTGCCGGTCAGAAAGGCGTGAAGGCAGCAAGTATGAGCAAACCCTGGGTCGGCATTCCGACTCGTTACGACGAAAAAAATAAGCGCTTTACGCAGGATCGGTACTACCTGGATGCTCTGAACTGGGCGGGAAGTGTGCCGGTCTTGATTCCGGTCGGAAGTGATCAGGCGTTGATCGCCGAATATGCCGACAAGTTGGATGCTGTCCTCTTGCCGGGTAGTCCGACCGACATCGATCCAGTCCACTACGGCAGAGAGCCGCACGAAAAACTTGGCCGTGTGTTTGCGGATCGCGATCGGACCGATTTCCTCCTTCTGGATATTGCCGAATGCCACAATCTGCCTGTTCTCGGAATCTGTTACGGCGCCCAGAGTCTGAACGTTTACCGGGGAGGTTCGTTGATCCAGGACATTCCGTCGGAGATTCCGGCCGCTCTTGCCCACGATCGCGACGGGGAGCCGAAGGAAATCAAATCCCACGCTGTCCGGCTCAGCGAGAAAGGCTGGCTGCGTCGGCTGAATCCTGCCCCGGGGGCCGACGTGAACAGCTACCATCATCAAGCGATCGATGTCCCCGGGAAGAACCTCGGTGCCGTGGCCACCGCCCCGGACGGCGTCGTCGAGGCAGTTGAAGACGACAGAGGTCGGTTTGCGGTAGGAGTTCAATGGCATCCCGAAACCGGGTGGCAAACGGATTCCTTCGCCCGCGCTCTGTTTTCGGCATTTGTTGAAGCAGGCTCTTAGGTCTGTAGGGGCGCTCTATGAGCGTCCCATAAGGGGCGGTCATAGACCGCCCCTACAACGTGTAGCGGTCCGGTTTGAGCCGGACCCGCCAAACCGCTAAATGCGCGTACTTAGCGCAAATTGGATATAATTGGAAACTCTATGAAAAAGAGCCACCTATGGGTCTCTGCTCTCTGGGTGCTGGCGGTGGTGATGCCGACCCAGTCACTGGCGCAGTCGAATGCCCGGGAGATTCTCGACAAAGCCATCCAAAAACTGGGCGGATCGGCGTATCTCGAGGCAACGGACGTCGAAGCGCATGGCCGGTTCTTCCAGTTTCAGCGTGGTCAGCTCGTCGGCGGTGAACACTTCACGGACTATCTCAAGTTCCCCGACAAAGAGCGAACAGAGTTCGGCGAAGACGGGAAGACCGTCCGGATCAACAATGGGGACCAGGGTTGGAACATCCAGGACAAGGAAGTGGAACCCCAGATCGAAGAGCAGATAGAGACTTTCTGGGAGGAGTTCAAGGTGAGTCTGGACTACATCCTGCGAACCGTTGTGGCTCAGCCTGAAACAACAGTGCAGTTCGTCGGCCGTGACATGATCGACTTCAAGAGGGTCGATATTCTGGAGCTTCGCGACGAAGACAGGACCCGGATCAATCTCTACATCGAACGTGACAGCGGACTAGTGATGAAGAAGACCGTACGCCGAATCGACAGCCCGAGTGTCCACGAGGAGGTCTACAGCAACTACCACCTGATTCAGGATATCCTGACCCCGCTGATGATCAACCGGTACACGGACGGGGCAAAGACGATGGAACTCCGTATGACCGAGGTTGCCTACAACACAGGAGTGCCTGAGCGTTTTTTTACCGCTGCCGGCAAGAACTAAGATCGATGCACCCTGAACAAACACGCTCCACCACCATCATTTGCGTGCGCAAGGACGGCAAGGTTGCCATGGCCGGCGATGGCCAGGTCACGCTGGGTGACACTGTTATCAAGCACGGCGCGAAGAAGATTCGACGGTTGTACAACGATCGCATTCTTGCGGCCTTTGCCGGTTCCTCCGCGGACAGCTTTGCTCTTTTTTCCAGGTTTGAATCCAAATTGGAGCAATATCACGGCAACCTTAGCCGGGCCGCAGTAGAACTGGCCCGAGACTGGCGGACTGACAAAGCCCTTCGACACCTCGAAGCGGTCATGATCGTTGCGGACGAAAAGCTCACGTTTCTGATTTCAGGAACCGGCGATTTGATTGAGCCCGATGACGGACTGCTCGGGATCGGCTCGGGAGGAGCGTATGCGCTCGCCGCGGCCCGGGCGTTGACGGGTCACTCAGAATTGGGAGCCCGTGAGATCGCGGAGGAAGCCCTGAAAATCGCTGCCAACATCTGTATCTATACGAACACGAGCTTAACAGTCGAAGAACTGTAGAAGTGCACCTGGGGATAGGCGACAACCATGCTTGCATACGATCCAGTGAACCCCAACTCTCATCTCGATGAGTTGACGCCAAGAGAAACCGTTCGCGAACTCGACAAGTACGTTATCGGGCAGGCGGCGGCGAAGCGTGCGGTTGCAATTGCGCTTCGAAACCGTGTCCGCCGGCAGAAGCTGGCGCCGGATATGGCCGAAGAGGTGATGCCGAAGAACATCATCATGATCGGACCGACTGGAGTAGGGAAAACCGAAGTGGCGCGTCGGCTTGCAAAGCTGGCGAGTTCTCCGTTTATCAAGGTGGAGGCTTCGAAGTTCACGGAAGTGGGATACGTCGGGCGAGATGTTGAATCGATGATCAGAGATCTGGCGGAAATCTCAATCGATATGGTGCGCAATGAGAAGCTTGAAGAGATTGCAGAAAAAGCCGAACTGAATGCCGAGGAAAGAATCCTGGACCTGCTGCTGCCGCCGGTTCCGGCGAATCGAGATACCGACCCCGAGGAACGTGAGGCCGCTGCGCGGCAGTGGGAACGAACCCGCGAAAAATTGCGTGCACAGCTACGGGAAGGAAAACTTGACGATCGGACCGTCGAGGTCGAGGTGAAGGAACGAAACTTCCCCGCTTTCGAAGTTATCAGCAACAGTGGCGTCGAGGAGATGGACATCAACATCAAGGACATCCTGCCGGGGTTCCTTGGTCAGCGAACCAAGAAGCGGAAGATGAAGGTTGCCGAGGCGATCGAGTATCTGATCCAGGAAGAGGAGCAGAAGCTCGTCGATATGGAGCAGGTGACGCGAATCGCTGTCGAGCGAGTCGAGAACAGCGGCATCATCTTCCTCGATGAGATTGACAAGATAGCCGGACGTGAGTCGGGCCACGGTCCGGACGTCAGCCGCGAGGGGGTCCAGCGCGATATCCTCCCGATAGTCGAAGGAACGACGATCAACACCAGGTACGGGATGATTCGAACAGATCACATTCTGTTTGTTGCGGCCGGTGCCTTCCATGTCAGCAAGCCGTCAGACCTCATCCCGGAACTGCAAGGCCGCTTTCCGATCCGCGTGGAACTGGAGTCGCTGACAGTCGAGGACTTCGTTCGGATCTTGACCGAGCCCCAGAATGCCCTTATCAAGCAATATGTCGCGTTGATGGAGACGGAGGGCATCCGGCTCAGCTTCCGGGACGAGGCCGTTTTCGAGATCGCTCGATTCGCGGCCATGGTTAACGAAAACACGGAGAACATCGGTGCGCGCCGGCTTCACACGATCATGGAGAAACTGTTGGATGAGTTGTCGTTTGAAGGACCGGACCTCAAGCAGAAGAACGTTGACATCGATGCCGCCTACGTAGAGAAGATGCTCCAGGACATTGTTAAGGATCAAGACCTTAGCCGCTACATTCTGTGAATGGGTTCCCGCGCCTGCTAACTCTTGGGATTGTTCTGGTCACACTCGGGTGTGGCAAAGTTGGCGATCCCCTCCCACCGTTTGTCAGAATGCCCGAGGCCGCCCTCGACTTCGGCGTCGAACAGCGCGCGTACGAACTGCATTTCGTCTGGACGAATCCCGTTCGTAATGTGGACGAGTCTGCCTCCACCGATGTCGTGCGGATCCTGTTGTCGGATGGGGAGGCCGTTGTTGCGCGGATTCCTCGGACATCTTCGACCGGGCCTCAAACCCACATCATGCCGGCAAGAGACCTGGTAGGGTCGAGCATGGAATTCGCTGTCCGGTTTGAGACATCGGATGCGAGGGTGTCCGCACCTTCCAACGTAGTGGGGATCACGGTCGTGGAAGTCCCGGGTCCTGCAGTGAATCTGGGTGCTGTCCTCGATCAGGGTCGAATATCTCTCGCGTGGCTCCCGCCCACGGATCTGGATACCCCGGTGGATGCCTATCGCGTGTATCGATCCGGTCAATCGGTCACGGACAAGCCAATCGTTTCTACCGCCCTGGACGACACTCGATTCGAGGTCGGGGCGTCTTATGAATATACCGTCGTGTCCCTCCGACGTACCTCGTCCGGGTGGGTGGAGGGAATTGCTGCGGAGCCGCTCGAGCTAACCGCACTGGACCGGACGCCACCGGCACCTCCCAGAGGGTCGTCGCTGACACCTGCGGGAGACGGCGTCTTTGTCACTTGGGATACGAGTCCGGAGACCGATGTGGTTCGATACAGGATATTCAGGAGGGAGTCGCCGGCAGGGGAATTCCGGGCGCTCGAGAGTGAGCCCCGGACGACGACCGCTTTTTTTGATCCGGAGTTTCTTCCAGGTTACCACTATGCTGTTTCCGCGATAGACGAGGCGGGCAACGAGAGCCTTCGGTCCGAGGTCGTTCCCTGACGGAGGACACGGGCTGCGAGCTTCAACCTGACCCGCCAGTAAAAATTCGGTAGAATAGGCCTTCCGAGAGACGAAACTTCCAAGTCCGAGACCGAAAACAGGAGAATGACCCGGCATGAAATTTTTCCTCGATACCGCAAACCTCGATGAGATTCGTGAGGCCGCGAGCACAGGGATACTGGACGGCGTTACCACCAACCCGTCGCTAATCGCTAAAGAAGGCAACGGATTTGAAGATCAGCTCCGCGGCATCTGTTCCGTGGTCGAAGGCCCGGTCAGCGCGGAGGCGGTCAGCCGCGATTTTCCGGGGATGGTGGAAGAAGGCCGTGCCCTGGCACAGATACACCCCAGCATCGTGATCAAATACCCTTGCACCATGGAAGGACTCAAGGCGACAAAAACGTTGAGCGATGAGAACATCAGGGTCAACGTAACCCTCGTGTTTTCGCCACTGCAGGCCATCATGGCGGCGAAAGCCGGAGCCTACTTTGTAAGCCCATTTGTTGGGCGGTTGGACGATATTTCCCAGGATGGTATGTCTTTGATCGAGGACATCGTGATGATCTTCGACAACTACGATTTTAATACCGAGGTTCTGGTGGCGTCAGTCCGAGGGCCGAAGCACATCATCGAAGCGGGTCGGCTCGGAGCCGACATCTGTACGATCCCCTACAAGGTTTTTGTGGCCTTGGTGAAGCACCCCCTGACCGACAGCGGACTAGAGCGTTTCTTGAAAGATTGGGAACAAATGGCATCACCGGTCGAGAAGTGATGGAAGCAGGGGCCAGCACCGTGTTCGACAAGCTGGTCACTCCCACCGACCACTCGCGACTATTCCACTCCAGGGGCTCAACGATAGCTGATGACCTCAAAAATCACTACGAAGGATAAGATCGAGGAGCTTCGACAACGGAACCGAGATGCCGAACTCGGTGGTGGTCAGAAGCGGCTCGAGCGCCAGCGATCCGAAGGGAAGAAGACGGCCCGCGAACGTATCGGGATTCTTCTGGACAGAGATTCATTCCAGGAACTGGACAAGTTCGTCAAGCACCGCAGTACCGACTTCGGCATCGGAGAACAGCAATATCTGGGAGATGGCTTCATCACCGGATACGGCCGGATTGACGGTCGTCTGGTCTACGTCTTTGCCCAGGACTTCACAGTGTTCGGGGGCTCTCTCAGCGAAGCCAACGCCTTGAAGATCTGCAAGATCATGGATCTGGCGATGAAGATGGGTGCGCCGGTGATAGGACTGAACGACTCAGGTGGCGCTCGTATACAGGAAGGCGTGATGTCACTGGGTGGATACGCCGACATCTTCCTTCGAAACACCTTGTCGTCAGGCGTCATACCGCAGATTTCCGCCATCATGGGGCCTTGTGCGGGTGGGGCTGTCTATTCCCCTGCAATTACCGATTTCATCTTCATGGTCGACAAGACCAGTTACATGTTCGTAACCGGCCCTGACGTCATCAAGACGGTGACACACGAAGAAGTTACGAAGGAAGAGTTGGGAGGGGCCGGCACCCACAACAGCAAGAGTGGTGTTGCCCATTTCTCGGCGGCAAACGACGAAGAGTGCCTGCTGATGGTTCGGGAGTTGCTGTCGTTCGTTCCGTCAAACAACATGGAGGATCCGCCCATCCGTCCCACGTCGGATCCCTGGGATCGCACCGACCTTACCCTGAACGAGTTGGTTCCTGAAGATTCAAACCTGCCTTACGATATCAAGGATCTTATTCACACAGTTGTTGATGACAATTATTTCTTTGAGGTCCAGGAACACTATGCCAGGAACCTGGTGGTCGGGTTCGCTCGCCTGGACGGCCGTCCAGTGGGGATCGTGGCCAATCAACCTGCGTTTCTCGCCGGATGCCTGGACATTGATTGTTCCATCAAGGGCGCACGGTTCGTTCGATTTTGCGATGCCTTCAACATTCCGTTGATAACGCTCGAGGACGTGCCGGGATTCCTGCCGGGAACGAACCAGGAGTTTGGTGGAATCATCAAGCACGGCGCCAAATTGCTTTTCGCCTTTGCGGAGGCCACCGTGCCGAAGATCACGCTGATCACACGAAAGGCTTATGGGGGGGCGTATTGCGTGATGTCGAGCAAGCACATTCGTACCGACATCAACTTTGCTTTCCCAACCGCGGAAATAGCGGTAATGGGCTCTGAGGGCGCCGTCAGTATCATCCACCGCCGAGAGCTGGCTGAAGCCGGGGATGAAGTCGATCAGGTCCGCGCTGAACGCGTTGATGAATTCCGGACAAAGTTCGCCAACCCGTATGTTGCGGCAGAACACGGCTTTATCGATGAGATCATAGAACCCAGCGTGACGCGTCCAAAGCTGGTTCAGGCGTTACGCATGCTCGACACAAAGCGTGATACCAGTCCACCGAAGAAGCATGGGAATATTCCCTTGTAGGTGGAGGAGGCTACCGTGAGACAGCGATCCCTGGTTCCCACGATGGCCGGCGTGCTGGTCGGCCTGGTCCTGGGTTTCCACGCTCACACAGTTGCTGCCCAGGAGGGCTGGCGAGGTGTACGGTCCGAGCACTACATTCTGGCCGGCAGCGCCGACGAGGACGAAATCCAGGAGGTTGCAGCCCGGCTTGAAGGTTTCCGTGCCGTCGTTCTACGTCTTTTTGCCGGTGCCCGCTACCGATCTCTACCTCCAACGACCGTTCTGATCCTGGACGACGAGGATGAATTGAGGCCGTTTGGCGGAACCGGTGACGGAGATGGATATTTTTTCCCCGGCCCCCTGGATAACTACATTGTCCTCGTTCCCGAAACGCGCCGCCGAAAGCCGTTTCCGTCGATTTTTCACGACTATTTCCACGCCATTGCCGAAGAAAATCTTCCGAACGCGCCTCTCTGGCTGATCGAAGGTCTGGCCGAGTACTACAGCACGGTCGACTGGTCATCCGAAGGCACACACGTATTGATGGGAAGTCCCATCAATTCCCACATCCGCCTTGCACGGGACGAGGACAAACGCCTCAGTTTTGAAGGCCTGGCCGCGGTCGATCGAAACTCGCCTGAATACGACGAAGCGGATCGGAACCGAATGTTCTACGCGCAGTCCTGGGCTTTCGTTCATTTTCTCATGACCCGTAATGGAGGAGAGGGGGAGCGGGACACCGGCCGTTTCGTACAATCGATGGCGTCAGGCAATTCATTTGAAGAAGCGATTCAAGACGCCTTTCGGATTGGCTTTCGAACCATTGAGGCGGAATTCGAGACCCACCTCGAGCAAAGGGGTACGTATCCGTACCTGAGCATGCCGCTGGCCGGCGGTTCCGGCTCGGAAGCTTCCGTCGAGCGTCCAAGAATTCCAAGGGCCGAGGCGGAAACCTACCTGGGCGACCTGCTGGTCCACGAGGGGCGGACCGACGAGGCAGAGGCCTACTTTCTCCGGGCGATCGGTATCGATCCGGATCTGGCGGCGCCGCACACCTCTCTGGGTGCGTTACAGATCCGCCAGGGAAAGTTCGTTGAAGCGAGGGAAAGTCTTGGGAAAGCGATTGGTGGGGACGGAGCAGGTCACCTGAGCCACTACTATTATGCCCTCGGATTCATCCGGGAGAACGCGACCCTTACGGACGAAATCAAAACGCGTGTTCGCGATGAACTGAGGGAATCTATCCGTCTGACACCGAGTTTTCCCGCCGCCTACCATGAACTTGCCTTGACGTATCTCGGCACCGACGAGGAACTTGGCGAGGCCGTTCAGTTGCTCGATAGTGCGCTGGACCTGCGTCCCGGCAATCAAGACTATCTGATTACGCTCAGCCGGGTTCTGATCGAACAGGGAACGTATGAGTCGGCGCGAACCGTGCTCCTTCCGTTGCTTGATGAAGGGCGGAACCCTGCGGCCCGTCGCCAAGCTGAGGACCTCATGAGATCCATCGAGGGTCAGAGGCAATCCAGTGGTTTGGCCGGGGAAGGATTCGCCGAGATCAGTTCGGCTCCGGTCGAGACGGGACGTACCGTTGCTGAGATTGGGGCTATGCCCAGCACCGAGCCGCCCGTCCCTTCCCTGGTCGTGGATGATCGAATTCAGCTGAGCCGTGTCGTCCGGGGTGAGCAGCAGAAGGGCCTGTTGAGTTTGATGGACTGCAGAGAAGGCCTGACGTTGACCCTGGAGACCGATCGAGGCCCGGTCCTGTTTCACACACGCGAGCCCGAACGGATCGAGTTCGCGAGCTATAACCTGGAAGTCGGAGTCGAGATCAGTTGTGGTCCGGTCGACCCGCCAATGCCCGTCCTGGTCACGTACCGGAAGGCTCCTCCCGGGAGTGAGTACCTCGGGGCCCCCACCAAAGTCGAATTTACGGCTCCTTAGCGGTCGAGGGGCGGAGAAGTCGGCAGGGCGTTGTTGCGCTCACAAACGCTCCTCGACGTATCGGAATACGCCTCGGTCGCCTTTGCCTCGCGCGCCGAGCAGCCCGTGGTGGAAGTCTGTAGGGTCGCGTTACGAGCGCCATGGGGCTAGATGCAAGGCGCCACGACGACACATCGACACGAAGCCGCTCGCCATCGATCTCGTGGCAACGCCGCAGCTGGCCCCATGCCGTCGTAACCCGAAGGGCGCAGGGGTCTTCGGTCCACATGGTTTGTCATTTGTCGGTTACGATGAGGAAGCATGGATGCGGACGTCTGCGCCTGAGACCCGAATACCCCTGCGCGCGACCCTACAGACTTCCACCACAGGCTGCTAGTGTCCTGAGTCTGAAATACGGTTG
>PVBE011155846.1_pt1 | contig 10651 bp, 9 predicted proteins | sample 1631181 | NCBI WGS metagenome assembly PVBE01 (sample SAMN08397723, study PRJNA350692) | Marine metagenome, whole genome shotgun sequencing project. | isolation source: water | place: Pacific Ocean | collected 2012-04 | reverse complement strand
TGTTATCTCGCTTTGGAGCTGAGACTAGCTTTATTGGCAAGTGGTCAACGGATGAATGGGGCGAGATGATTGAGTTGGATTTGGATCGATCTGGAGTTAGCACGGGATCGGCATTGGTGTCACCCGCGGTTCGATCCGGGTTTGCGCATGTATGGGTGGAGGCAGAGACCGGGCGTAGGAGTATTGCTGCATATAGGGGGAGTCATTTAGTGGAATCAGAGGAGTTGGAGGGTGTTAATTGGGCAGCCTACCAAGCATTGCATTTGGATGGTTGGTCGACAGAGGCCGCGATTGAAGCTGCACAACAAATGAAAGCTGTTGGCGGACGAATATCTGTTGATTTAGGGTCACCAAAACCCAACTTGGAGACCTTGGTGGGATCGGTCGATTGGGTGAACTGCCCTTTGCGTTTGTTAGAAACGCTTTACCCGGGGGAAGATATTGAGAAGGCGGGGCGTAGGTTGATCGAGATGGGGGCATCTGAGGTAACTGTGACTAATGGTGATGCTGGCGCGTGGTTGATCGGAGTGGGCGGTATGAAATATCAACGTGCATTCTCGATACAAGCAGTAGACACGAATGGAGCTGGAGACGTATTCTCTGGGGCGATGATTTATGGGGCCTTTAAGGAGTGGGGTCCGGAACGGCGGTTGCGTTTTGCTTCGGCAGCGGCGGCGCTCAAGTGTTGTGCTGTTGGGAATCGAGAGGCCTTGCCAACTTTGAAACAGGTCGAATCATTCCTTTTGGAGGAGAACTAACCAATGCCTCAGGTAAAAAATCTTTTGATTTCGACTTTTGCAGCAGCGGTTTTGTTGCTGGGTGAGGGGTTGTTCAAAAGTAAGTCTTGAACTTGGTGCCAGTTCGGTGCCAAGAATCTGGGTCGTTTGAGGGTATAATGTGAGTTTTTTAAATGGAGACTCTTAAGTGGTTGTTTCGCAAAACCCTTGAATACGTTGGTTAAACGATATTTGGTTCATATCAAGAGTGTACTCTCTTGCTAATTCCTAAACACTAGGTCAGAGGTTCGAATCCTCTCGGGAGTGCCTCCCTTCAAGCGCGGACAACCAAGGTTGCTGTCGACGTTTGCTCGCGGCATAGTCACCCGGCGCATGCGTAACTGTACCCTTAAACTCTGTCTGCTCATCGGACTAATTTTAGCTTTGCCGGACGCATCGGCGGAGCCTGAACAGACCGGCTTGACCAAGCCAACAGGCGCGATTGAGGGCACCGTTTATTACAAACCGGACGCCAAGCGCCGCTGGCGCTACCAACGCTACTATGTCAGCAAACCAAAAACCGGTGAAATCGCCGAGGCTGTGGTGGCCGTGAGCGGCATGGCCGGCAAGCCTCGCCGCGCCGGCCAAGTGGCTGTGATGGACCAGGTCAACTATCGGTTTGTGCCCGAGACGCTTGCCATCCGAGCCGGGGACTCCGTGCGCTTTAAGAACAGCGACGATGCCCTGCACAACGTGCTGTCGCACGACGGAGCCAAGCCGTTCAACATCAACCTCGTCAAGGGCGGGGAACACGTGCAGCGCTTCGACCGCGCCGGTGGCTTGGCCAAGCCGTTGCGGCTGGGCTGTGTCTATCACGGGGCGATGCAGGCCTGGGTATATGTCTTTGATCACCCTCACTATCAGGTAACGGGCACGGACGGTAAATTCCGCCTGGAGAACCTTCCACCGGGCAAACTGGAACTGGCCATCCGCCACGCGGCGGGTCGACTCGCGTCGAAAAAACAAATCATCATCGAGGCGAGGAAAACCACCCGCATTGATATCCGCATATCACCTAACGACTTGATTCAATCTCAAGAAAAACAGACAAACTCACCATGAAAAACAACGACGACTCGATCCTTCAACCGGCCGGCAATGTATCCCGACGAACTGCCCTCAAGACCGGCATCTCCGCCGCCGGGGCAGCCGCTCTTTCCCTCCCGTCATGCGCCTTCCCGGCGGAGTCGGCGAATGAGGAGTTGACCCCATTCCTCGATATGCCTCGCACAGGGCCGAACCGGCTGGACTGGGAAACACTCGATAGCTGGCTCACGCCGCAGGATCAAGTGTTCAACGTGCAGCACTACGGCATACCGGAGATCGACGAAAAGAATTTCAAGCTCAAGGTCACCGGACTGGTTGACAAGCCGACCACCTTCACCCCGACACAGATCCGCACGCTCCCGAAAAAAGAGCAGTACATGACTCTTGAGTGCTCCGGAAACGGCGCATCAAAAGGATTCATGAACGCCATCTACAACAGCAAGTGGACCGGCACCCCGCTGCGGCCAATCCTCGAACAGTGCGGCATCGATCCCAGGGCCAAGGAAATCGTGTTTATCGGCGCGGATACGAAAGAGGAAACCCTCCGCCCCAAGACCCGGCGCGAATTAAAAATCGAGGTTCCCTACGGACGAAGCATGTCGATGGAGGACGCCATGGGGCAGGATCTCCTGCTGGCCTACGATCGTAACGACCAACCGATCGCCCACCGCAACGGCGCACCGCTGCGGTTGATCGTCCCCGGTTGGTACGGCGTCGCCAACGTCAAGTGGCTTACCCGCATTGAGGTGCGCGACCGCCGCTACATGGGGCGCTACATGGGGCGCGACTATGTCACCGTGCGGGGCGAACGGCGCGGCGAAGAAATCGTCCCCGTGGAAACCTCCGTGGGACGAATGAACCTCAAGTCGGTGATTGCCCGCATCACTCGGCAGCCAACCGCCAAGGAGCGCATCCCGCTCAAGGCCTACGGAGCAGCCTGGAGCGACGGCACCGAAATCAAGCAGGTGGAAGTGCGAATGAACGACGGCAAATGGCTCCCGGCCAGACTCGACACCGAGCCGCGCAAAAAATTCTGCTGGCGTTTTTTCTCCATCGACCTCGGCAGTGTCGCACCGGGCAAACACACCCTCGTATCGCGCGCAATCGACATCAACGGAAGGGTGCAACCGGCCACCGAGGATGACGAGATCGCTCTCAAAAAAACCTACTGGGAAGCCTACCAGCAATGGCCACGGGAGATTGAAGTAGAGGCCTAACAGGTCAGGCGCGAAACCGATTGGCAAAGCGCATAGTCTACCAGAAACCGTTTGCGGGATCTGGCGTGCGCCCGGCCCAGTTGTGTAAATCACGGGGAAAAACGAAGATCGCCGCGTGGCCGTCTCCAAAGAGGGTGTTTAGCCCCCTCACCCCCAGTTTGTGCCACTGGGTTTTCTGCGACTTTTCAATCCGGTTGCCGTGCCAGGGCCAATCGGACTGGATCAGTTTCGTGGTGGGCCCCTTGGCCAAGTCGGACTCGGTCAACGGCTTTTGGCCCGGACTGGCGGTGACGTGCTGAACGGCAAACCCATCCCACGACCACTGCACGAGGTAGCTCGTGCCATAAAAGTTGTAGCAGGTTTTCTGTGCAGCCGGCTTGGTCTTGGGGAAATGCTCCGGGTGCAGCACGTCGCCGGCGTCGCTCGGACAGCGGTACACTTCCGCAGTGGACGTGTATTTGTTCAGCGGCCGCTTGTCGAAGTCGGCGAGGCGCTTGTTGTTGCTTTGGTAGCCGGGACCGAGGCCAAGCTTCCCTCCGCATGTGGACCACGTCGGGTGGATCGGGAACATCTCGAAGTCATCCACGTACATCATGAAGGCCAGCCCGATTTGCTTGTGATTGTTCAGGCAGGCGGTGGACCGCCCCTTCTCCTTTGCCCGGGCCAGGGCCGGCAACAGCAATCCTGCCAGGATTGCGATAATGGCGATCACCACCAGCAACTCGATTAGCGTGAAACCAAGCGGCGTCGATGCGGACCGGATTGGGCGGGGTAGATTCACGGGATAGAAGCTATGCCCTGAACCGGCAGGTGTCAACCGATATTTCACTTCCCGCGCTTGGCCAAACGGAGGCGGGAGGGTAGGCTTCGCGCCTCAAAGCACTCCCCGTGGTTGAGGGGCACATTCGATTTTTCTCATGGAAGCAGTTCAGACCAATCTCGTGACAGATGTCCGCCAGCGAGTGGCGGAGGTGGTGGTGGGACAAGACACAGTCGTCGAGCGATTGCTTATCGCGCTGTTCACCGGCGGGCACCTGCTACTGCAGGGCGTCCCCGGCCTGGCCAAGACGCTGCTCGTGCAGACAATCTCCAACGCCATCGATCTGCGCTTCAGCCGCGTGCAGTTCACCATCGACCTGCTGCCGTCGGACATCCTCGGCTCGGAGGTACTCGACCAGCGCAGCAACGAGTTCACCACGCATCTCGGCCCAATCTTCACGAACCTGCTGCTCGCTGACGAGATCAACCGCGCCGCGCCCAAGGTGCAAAGCGCACTGCTCGAGGCGATGCAGGAGCGCAAGGTCACCATCGGCAACGCCACACACACGCTGCCCGCACCGTTCCTCGTCATCGCCACGCAAAATCCGATTGAGCAGAGCGGCACGTTCGAGTTGCCGGAGGCGCAGCTCGACCGCTTCATGCTGTGCCACCGGCTCGACTATCCGTCCTCCGTCGAGGAGGAGGACGTGCTCCGGCGCAGCCTCACGCTTGGCCTCCAGCGAACAGACGGCGGCGCGGTGCCGCGAACGGCGTTCGACCTGCTCGACAAAAAATCCGTAGCCACGGTTACCGACCTGGTCGGGATGATGGCCGCCGTGCAGGAAGTGCACGTGAGTGATGTATTCCAAAAACACACCGTCGAGGTGGTGCGTCGGACACGCCGCCATCCGAGCATTGAGATCGGTGGCAGCCCGCGTGCCGGGCTAGCGATGATTCAGGCCGCGAGGGCACGCGCCTTCATCCACGGCCGCGACTATGTCGTGCCGGAGGATCTGTACGCGCTGGCCGAGGATGTGTTACTGCACCGCATCCGGCTCAAGTACGAGGCCCTGGCCGAGGGTGTCTCTGGTGTGAGCGTGCTCAAGGAAATTCTCTCCGAGGCCGGTTGACGGCCCGGCCCTTGGCCCAAGCGCAGATGAAACCGCTCACCGGCAGACTCGAATCGTGCGACGGACTTGACGGACGCCAGTTCGCCATCGCCGTGCGGCGCCTGGCCGACAGCCTGCAGTACGGCACCGACTCGTCGCCGTTCACCGGGTCCGGCATCGAGTACGCGCAGAGCCGCCCGTACGAAGCCGGCGATCCGGTGAAACAAATCGACTGGCGCGTCACCGCGCGCATGGGTCGTCCGTTCATCAAGGAGTACGAGGCACCCAAGCAGATGCCAATTTGTCTGCTCATCGACACGTCCGGCTCGATGTGCGTCACCTCCGCTGGCATGAGCAAATATGCTTGGGCGGTGCAGATCGCCGGCGGACTGGCGTTGGCCGCACTCGACCGCATGAGCCCGGTCGGCGTTGTCGGCTGCGGTGAACGCTCCCTCGACGCCCGGCCAAGCATGTCGCGGCACCGCGTGTTCCTATGGCTGCACCAGTTGCGTCATTACCGGTTCGACGAACAAACCACGCTCACCGAGAAACTCGATCAACTCTCCGCCGTGCTCACAAACCGCACGATGCTTATCGTGCTGAGCGACCTGCGACAACCGGACGTCACGCGCCGACTCAAGCGGCTTGCACAGGAGCACGACTGCGTGGCGCTGCAGCTCACCGACCCCGCCGAGCGAGGCCGGTTGCGCGCCGGTGTGTTTCGCGGCGAGGAGGCCGAGACCGGCGAGGCGTTCGTCGGCCACGGCTGGAGCCGCTGGTTCCGAAACGATGACACCGCCGCCGAGCTGCGTCGAGGCGGCATCGACCACCTCGAGTTGCCGGTGAACGAGCCGTTCCTGCACCGGCTGCGCGGCTTCCTGCGCAAACGCGACAACCTCGGGAAGGGTGCACGATGATCCGCCGCCTAGCCAAGCTTGCGTTCGTTGTCGCCGTCGTTCTCACCGGCTTGGCCAAGCCGGCCGCCGAGCCGCCCGAGTCGGTGCAAGTCGGGATGGAGGGCAACCTGTTCATCGTCCTGCCCGGCAACCCGCTCGAGGCCGCACCGGTTGGTGACAAATCAAAAATCATCGTCCGCATCCACGACATACTCCCGCACGGCACCGACAAGCGGTACGACCTGCGCTACTTCGGTTTCGTGCCGGGCGAGTACGACCTGGCCAAGTTCCTCCGCAACGCCGAGGGCACCGTGCCGGCAAATCTCCCGCCGATCCCGGTGCACATCCATGGCATCCTGCCGGAGGATCACGACGGCAAGCTAGTCGAGGATGAGGCCGGCGACTTCGCGCTGCCCGGCGGCTACACCGCCTGGCTGATCGGCTTGGGCGTCGTGTGGCTGCTCGCCGCCTGGCCGCTGTTTCTGCTCGGGCGCAAAAAGAAAACGCCGCTTGGCCAAGCAGAGGACGCCGGCCCGGACTTGGCCGAGCGACTGCGCCCGCTCATCGAGCAGGCCGCCAACGGCATGCTCGACACCAACGGCCGAGCCCGGCTCGAGCGCATGATTTTCTCCCACTGGCGCGAGCGACTTGGCCTGCCGGTGGACGGCGACGTCGCCGAACTGCACCACCAACTCAAGGCGCACGACGAAGCCGGTCCGCTGTTGCACGGTCTAGAGGACTGGCTGCACCGCCCGCCCGGCACAGCCACCGTGGACATCTCCACCCTGCTCGAACCGTACCGCCACACCGAATGACCTTCGCCCATCCAGCCGTGTTGCTTCTACTGGCGCTGCCAGTTCTGTTGATGGTCTGGGAATGGCGGCGGCGCGGCACCGTGCTGGCGATGCCGTTCGACCACGCCGGCGCGAAGCGCGGCCGCTGGCTCGAGGGCGTCGTCAAGATCGCCAACCTCGGCGCACCGCTGCTGCTGGCGGTGTCGATCGTGCTGTTGGCCGGGCCACAGCGACCGCTCAGCCAGGGCAACCAGCGCGTGCTCTCGAACATCGAGTTCGTGCTCGATGTGTCCGGCAGCATGACGGCGACGTTCGGCAACGGGCGGCGCAGCGACAAGGCGGTCGAGGCGCTGCAGGAGTTTGTCGGTCACCGCAAGGGCGACGCGTTCGGCGTGACGCTGTTCGGTACTGAGGTACTGCACTGGGTTCCGCTCACGCAGGATCTCTCCGCGCTCGAGCACTCAGCGCCGTTCATGAAACCAGAAGCCATGCCGTCGTACATGGGTGGCACGCGCATCGGCCTCGCGCTTCGCTCGGTGTACCGCATCCTCGCCGACCGACCGGAAGGCGACCGGATGATCATCTTGATTTCCGACGGCATGAGCGCCGACCTGCGCGGACAGGGCGACAAAATCTCAAGTGACCTGCGCGGCGCAGACATCGTGCTGTACTACATTCACGTGGCCGACGGGCAACCCCAGCAGGAGGTTTACGAGATCGCGGCCCGCACCGGCGGCGAGGCATTCATCGCGGGCGATCCCGGAGTACTGCAGACCGTGTTCGAGCGGATCGACTTAATGCGCCCGGCCAAGTTCGAGCCTGAGGCGCCGATCCCAGCCGACAATTTCCGCCCGTTTGCCCTCGCCGGCCTGTCACTGCTCGGCCTGCAGTTACTCTCCCTGCTCGGCATAAGATTCACGCCATGGTAACCCGCCTATGAACATTCCTGACATCACGTCTGATGCGGCAACCCTGGCTATTTGGGTGGCATTTGGCATCGGCGTGTTCGCCGTGCTGGCGGAAGCATGGCACGGACGCCGCACGCGGCGGGTGGCACGATTGGCATTCGGCCCGCTTGGCAAGGCCCGGGCATGGACACGCCTCGCACCAGCGGTGCGCGTGCTCGCGCTGACCGCGATGGCGTGGGGGTTGGTCACTCTGTTTTTCATCCGACCGCGCGTGGCGAGCTACGACAAAATCCCCGAGGGTGGCTACCGGCATTTGGTCATCGCGTGGGATGTCTCGCCAAGCATGCAACTCGACGACGGCGGCTTCGATTCCGGAAAACAAAAGAAACGTACGCGCGCCCAGCGAGGTGCCAAGGTGTTGCTGTCGCTCTTTGATCGAATCGCTCTCGACCAAGTACGAATCAGCATTGTCGCGTTTTTCACAGGGGCCAAGCCGGTCGTGGTAGACACACACGACTTGAACGTCGTCAAAAACATCCTCGACGATCTTCCACTCGACATGGCGTTCGACCCCGGCAAGACAAGCCTCATCGATGGCATCGAGGAGTCGGTACGCCTGGCCAAGGAATGGGAACCGGGCAGCGCCACGTTGCTGATCGTAAGCGACGGCGACACCGTGCCAGACACCGGCCTGCCCAGGCTGCCGCCATCCATCAACCGGGTGCTCGTCGCCGGTGTGGGCGATTCACGGCGCGGCGTATTCATCGACGGCCACATGTCCCGGCAAAACTCGCGCGTGCTGCGGCAGTTGGCCAAGCGCTTGGGCGGCGAGTACGTGGACGTCAACGACGTGCAAATCCCCACCACGCAACTCGCCGAACTGGCAGGCGTGCGCAACCTTGTCGACTCCGGCGATAAAGGCCGCCGCGAGCTGGCGCTGGGCTGTGTGGCCACCGGCACCGGGCTGCTGGCGCTGCTGCCTGTGGGCCTTGCGCTCTTCGGAAGCGCATGGCAGAGTGGTCGAAGTTGCCGAGCAAAAAAGTCTTAATTAAAGAGTAAAGCATGAAAAAAAAGCTACTCATCCTGATCTGGGCGCTCGCGCCGGTCGCGTTGCTCGCCTACCACTTCGGCCCCGGCCAAAACGGACGCGAGAGAGAGAAATCCAAGGCAAGCATCCAGGTCGCGCTGGATTTCGAGGCCAAAAAGCAGTGGCGACAGGCCATCGATGCCTACAACGAGGCCCTCGCAGCCCTGCCGGATACCGAGACCACCAAACGACAGCAGTTGCTGCTCGCCCGCGCAAATGCCCGCATCTACGTCGGCGAACTACCGGAAGCCATGCTTGAAATGGAGCATCTCCTCGACGAGACAACCAAGCGCGGCGACGGGGAACTGGAAAGCAATGTTCGCTCCTCGCTTGCCAGCGCACAGTACTATACCGGCTGGCTGATGCGCCTCGAACTGGCGGAGAAGAAGGAATGGAAGGAGCCCCTTGAGAAGGCGCGCCAGAACTTCCGCCTACTCGCCGAGCAAACCGCCAAGGCCGACACCAAGGAATCGAAGGATCACCAGAAAAACCTCGAAGCCGTCGTGCGGTTGGCTCGCATGGATTTGTCCGAGTTGCAGGCATTGTCGCTGCCAAAGAAGTGCGAAGGCAACAAAAACGTCTGTTCGAAGTGCCGAGGACAAAAGAAGAGCAACAAGCCTAAGGCCATGAAAAAGAAAGAGGACGCCCGCGGTGCCAGCGTTGGCAAACGCCCCGACGGCAAAGGCTCCTGAGCAACCGGCACACAGAACAATTTAAGCCAAAGCAGCCGACGAAAGTCGGCTCTTTTTTACATCCGAAAAAAGTGTTCGTGACACGCACCCTCAGAATCGCCGCCATCGTTACCTTGGCAGTCATGCCATCCGCCGCACTTGCTCAGGCGCCCGCCAAGGCCAGACTTATCACCCCCGCCAAACAGATTGCCCCCGGGATTCGGACGAAGCCCGGAGTTCCGGTAAAGCCTGTTTCTGGCGAAGTCCGACCCGCCTCAAAGCCTATAAGATCTCTTCCGGTGAAAATCAGGCGCCCGGCCACACAAACCAAGCCGAAAACGCCGCAGGATAAGCTGCACGCCGCATTGACAGAAGTGAAGTTTAACCGCACACCGGACGGTATCCTCAATGCGCTCGACGAGTTGACGAAAAAGACTAAGCCGCAGAAGAACAAAGCCAAGGCAGCGGCGGAACACTTTCGGCGCCTGGCCAACGCCGGCCGCTGGAAGGAATTGGGCGAACACATCCAGTCACTGCCGTTCGACGGCTCTTCCGAGAAGGCGTACCGCCACCTCGTCACCGCCCTGCTCCGGGCACCTGCCACTGGATCCTCCACATCGCCGCCGCCGCCCAGCACGCCGCCCATTTCAAGTAGCTCAAAAGTTACCCCCAAGCCCATCACCAAGCCGCGTCCAATGCTCACTCAGGAGGATTTTGTCGAGCTTTTGCAACTGGCCCAGACAGAACCCAACAAAGCCGATATCATCGCGCTGAGCAATCTGCTGCGTGGCGTTGGCCATCCGAACCTGTCGCGCCTAGCCAAGCATCTCGAGGCCGGCATTGGCCGGTTCGGCGGCGACACGCTGGACGGCCGCAAGCTCGCCGCACAACTGCTACAGCCGTTGGCAATTAAATCCGAAGCCCAAATCGCGCTGAAGTTTGTGCCGGAAAGCGACGACGACTGGGCGCTGGATATGCGCGCGGACTTGTTGCACAGGCTGTGGAGCGGCCAACCCAGTCCACCCAACTTGTCCGCGGCGTGGAAGGCCAATGAAAAACTGATCGCAACTATCGAAGACGATGCCATGCGGCTCGACGGCATCAAGCGTGGTTTCACGCTCGTTGCGAAACTGCCCAAGGCCAAAACCGACGAGTGGATGAGCAAGCAGTTCCTTGAGGGTGGCTCAGGGCTGAAGCTGATCCAGTTCGTGCAGGCCGATGTGCACCGCAGCCTCCGTAGCACCAATTACAACGGCCGCTCAGAGAACCTCCGCAGCCTGCGGCAGATCGTCGGCGCACTCCTCAACCAAACCGACAGTGACTTGGCCAAGTGGCAACTCCCGCTGACCATCGCCGCTGAAGCATGGCTCATTGAAGCCGAGAACAC
>PVBE011884241.1_pt1 | contig 10653 bp, 8 predicted proteins | sample 1631181 | NCBI WGS metagenome assembly PVBE01 (sample SAMN08397723, study PRJNA350692) | Marine metagenome, whole genome shotgun sequencing project. | isolation source: water | place: Pacific Ocean | collected 2012-04 | reverse complement strand
CCTTTGCCCCACCTGTGGTCAGGAGATAAACTATACCCTCATCGAGGACGAACTCAAGAAATGGCTAGAGGAGCACACAGAAAAACGTTACCGCCTCATATCCCTTGATGCCGAGATCGAAACCATTCAGGGTCAGGTCAGGGTCACCCGGAGGAAGTGGATCAATGCCGACCGGGAGATATCCGATATTGAGGCCCTCATGGCCCGGGTGAAGAAGCAGACCCACGCTCTGGAGAGGATTTCTAAACAGGCAGCAAGCCTTGAGGCACGCCTGGAGGGAGAATCGGATGCTATTGTCAACAAGGCAGAGGAAGCACTAAACATGACCTTTGCCTCCATCCCCAGCGCCCAGATGAAGCTTGAGGACGAACTTAGGAAGGCGAGGAGTGAACTTGGGGTGCTTCAGAGAGACGTCGGTGGCCGTGAAGGACAGCTCAAGGATTCCGATAGGCAGCTCAGGGAGGTTGAGAGGCGTATAGAGACCCATAAGAGGGTTCTAGGAGAGGCCCAAGTTGTCCTGGGCCGCATTTTGGAGTACGAGGCCAAGCTCAGGGCTCTCGACAGGGTCCAATTCCTCTATGACGAGTACGGGAAACGGCTCAGGGAGAACACTCTAGCTCAGCTCGAGTATCAGACCTATCAGTATTTTAGGCGCCTCACGGACCAACAGCTTTACGGGGCCTGCCGAATCGACAGGGAGCGATATATCTTGGAAGTCTATCTTTTGGGTGGCTCTGGGAAGCTCCCGGCGTGGCGCGCCGGGGGGGGACACCAGAGCCTTTTCGCCCTTGCGGAGCGCCTTGCTCTGCTCCGGGTCATGGGCTTCCCCCATCTCCTCATTCTTGACGAGCCCACCGACGCTGTAGACTCCGAGAATATCCCTCAGCTTCTCGAATATGTCGCGAAGAGTAGCAGGCAGATCGGTCAGGTTTTACTTGTGACCCACCACGGCCAGGGAGAGGAGGAAGGGGTCAATATTATCCGCATAAAGAAGGAGAGCGGTGTATCACGGATAACTCAGGGTCTTGCAACCAGTTGAGGCTATAGCTCTTTCTATCTAAAATAGTGATTAGGATGGTCTTGAAACCTTTTAGCTCCTCAGAGAGTCCCAACCCCATGAGAAACAGCTTTTTCTCCTTTGCCTTCTTGTTTTTTTAAACGGTTCCTGATGATTTGGTCCTTTGCATCCCCAAACAGATAAAATATCCCGCGTCAAACTCTGGGGTGATGACGATGAGAGTCATAAGGACCGCCTGCCCTAGGGACTGTTACGATACCTGCAGCCTCCTGGTCACGGTGGAGGATGGTAGGATCGTCAAAGTAAAGGGGGACCCAGACCACCCAGTCACTCGAGGTTTCACATGCCCCCGGGGCGCTGCCGATATCCAGAGGACATATAGCGGGGAAAGGGTCCTTTACCCTCACGCTAGGACCTTGGACAGAGGATTTACTCGGGTCACTTGGGATGAGGCCCTCGACACGATTACCTCTAATCTAAAAACGGCCCTCTGGGAGCACGGCCCTGACAGCCTCCTTCAACTCGACTACTCAGGGAACATGGGACTCCTCACTGAGCCCTGGGCCCAGAGGCTCTGGAACGCCCTCGGCGCTGCCATTCATGATTCCACTATCTGCAGCGCCTCAGGCCATGCTGGCCTCGCCCTCCACCATGGTCTCACTTACGGCGTCGAGCCTGACGAACTCCAGGAGAAGAGACTCATCGTGTTCTGGGGTTTCAACGCCAAGGTGAGTGCCCCCCACACCTGGGCCCTAGCTGTCAAGGCCAAACACGAGACTGGCACAAAAATAATTGTCGTGGACCCTCGGAAGAGTGACACTGCCGATTCCGCCGACGTCTGGATTGCTCCTAAGCCAGGGAGCGATATCGCCCTTGTCTACGGGATCGCCCGGAGCCTCATTGAGAGGGACCTTATCGATAATGGGTTCCTCAAGGAGTGGACCCACGGTTATGATCAGTTCAAGGAGGAGGCTCTTAGGTGGAATCTGGAAAGAGTTGAAGAGGTTACATTGCTCAGCCCTGATCAGGTGGAGAACCTAGCTGACGCCTACGCTGGCAACAACCCATCCGCCACTATGATCGGCATAGGACTACAGAAGAGCATCTACGGCGCCGACAATGCCAGGGCCGTCGCCTTAATACCCCCCCTCCTAGGACTCCACAGGGGATTCTATTACAGCAGCGGCCAGGGCAGATACTTCAATAAGGGTCTTATCTCTGGGAGCAGCCTCACAACTAAGGAGAGGAGAATCTTCAGCCAAGTGGGCCTCGGCCGCCTCCTCCAGCGGGGTGACATCAAGTTCCTCTATGTCAACAACATGAATCCTGCAATAACCCTCCCCGACCAGGAAGCTTTTCACAACGGCCTCGAACGAAAAGACCTCTTCACTGTGGTCCACGAGACCCACTGGACGGAGACAGCCCGTCACGCTGATGTTGTCCTTCCCGCCCAAACCTACCTCGAGAAAGAAGACCTCGTCCCGGGTTACTCTCATTCCTATATTACGAAATCTAACAGGGTCGTGGAACCCCTTGGGGAGAGCCGAAATGAAACCTGGATCACCATAGAACTTGCTAGGAGACTCGGGCTCAAGGAGGAGTGGCTCTACTGGGACCCATGGCTTGTTCTCAAGGAGGTCTTCAAGGACCAGTTCCTAAATGGGACCTTCGAAGACTTGATGGGGGGCGCAACCCTTAAGCTGAGGACTCGGATCACTTCCGAGTACCAGACCCCAACAGGAAAGTTGGAATTCGTCTCTGGGAAGGCAGTCGAGTCCGGCTTCGACCCCCTCCCTCTGCAGCATTCACTCCCCAGCGAGGAGGGGGGATTTACTTTTCTGACTACAGGGATCCCAAAGTACACCCACACACAATTTCAGGATGTTTACGGCCCTATACCCCCGGTTGTCTGGATTAACCCTAGGGATGCGGAGCGCATGGGAGTCGCAGACGGGGACCCGGTAAGCGTATACAACGAGCGGGGCGCCATCCGAGTTGAGGCCGTTGTGACCGATCGCGTGTCCAGAGGAGTCCTATGGTCTCCGAGGCTACTAAGGGGACTCAAAGGGGAGCTCCAGAACTTGTTGATGCCCGGGGATGTCCAGGCGCTAGGCGGAGGGCCGGTCTTCAACTCCACTATTGTGAACGTGAGTCCCGAAAAAGGGTCCTAGCCTGAATAGATTACGTGACGTAGAACCAGGGCTATCTACCCTTGGGCTTGTATTTCTTCTCCTTGTATTTGCTCACGATCCGCACGTGTGTCCCCTTTCGGGTTATCGCGGAGTCTATTCCATCGGCCATCTCCTGACACCCTCTGTTCCACTCGCAGACGTCGCAATCGTCCTCTGCGCCGATCATACCTATGCAGACCGGGCGCCTACTCTTACTCATCTTCGCTTCAACCCAGTTAAACGGTTCTAAAAAACCTTGCGAAACATATTTCTTTTTATGTCTCTGGGAACCAGACTGAATTTTCGCGTGCGCCTTTGTTCATCTGTTGATGAACTGCTTGTCCCCAAAGACCACCGGCGTTATCCTCCAGGATGCAGGAATCCGGGTGTTTGCCGTCTAGGGGACACGTATTAACTTTTTAGCCAAATATCTGAGACAAACATCACTATATCTGATATGCTAAACCCTAGCTTATTCAAATTCATGGTGTAATGTTATGGGTGTGATTAGAGGAAACTATATAGTGCTCGAAAAACTCCCGGATGAAGATCTTTGGTGGAGTTATCCCTATTCCCCCTGATACAAAGAGGGTTAGACGAGGGTCTCCCCGGCGAGCTTCTCGACCGCCTTTATAATTGCCTGGGTGCCCTTCTCGGTGAGGCCATCCGCCTCTAGGCTTTTATACATTTGCTGGACTACAGAGGACTCCACTAGGGGCATTTTGACCTCAGCTGCAGCCTCCATGATGAGCCTCAGGTCTTTTAAATAGTCCTTTATCTTAAACCCCGGGTCCATGTCCCCCTTCAGCAGCCTGGCCCCATTGTTGGTGAGCTGCCAGCTCCCTGCGGCTCCCCCAGAGACTGCGGCGTGACACTTTTCAAGGTCAACACCAGACTTTTTTGCAAACATGAGGGCTTCAGCGACACCAAGCATAGTCGTTCCCACCAGGATCTGATTGACGAGCTTAACCGTTTGACCCATCCCGTTTCCACCAACGTGGGTTATGGTCTTCCCCATAGCTTTTAACACTGGGAGGCACCCTTTGAACGTCTCATCGTCGCCCCCCACCATGATGCTGAGGGTCCCGTCCCGAGCACCGATAGCGCCCCCGCTTACCGGGGCGTCTAGCATCTTTACCCCCTTTTTCCCAAGATGATCGTTTATACTCTTCGTTACCGCCGGGGAAATTGTGCTCATATCTATCACTACGTCCCCTGGACTCGTTCCATGAATCACGCCTTTGGAGCCTAGGATCACCATCTCAACATCGCTGGAGTCGGTAACGATGCTCACGATAATATCCGAGGCTGCTGCGACCTCTTTTGGGGAGGATGACGCTTTCGCCCCGGCCTTTACTAGGGGGGCCATCTTTGAGGTCGTCCTGTTCCAGACAGTGACGGGGAAACCGGCCTTCACCAAGTTCATGGACATCCCTCTGCCCATGAGACCCAATCCTATAAATCCAATCCTTTTCAAAGATTACACCGAAGGTTAATCCCTGTCACCGTCGTTAAACCTTTTTCTCTAGCGCCCAATGGTACTCTTAAGGAGTAGGAGGTAGTGACTCCCGGCGAGCCCCATTAGGATGAGGGTGATGCCGATGACAACCATCGAGTTCGCCTTTCTCGAGTCGTTGGAAACCTTGGTGCTCTTATAGGCAATGATGAGCCCCCCTACCATGAAAAGAGTGAGAAGCATGCTCACGATGCTCTCGTTGATGGTCTGATCCGACTGGAAAGGATGCACCGCCACCCATCTGTTGACCGAGGGGTAGAGGGATGGCGGGTTATCTAGGAGATCATAGATTCCACCGCCTGCGATAAAGGCCGTAAACAGGATCATGATGATTGACACGACTGCTGGGGAGACACTGGGTAATCCCCGTTTTCCCTTGCCGAATCCTTCCAAGAACCTAGCAAGCCGTTCACCAACTGATGGGATCGTTCTCTGCCTCCTTTCAAGAAGGTTAACATGTAACCCCCTAAATATATGGGTTTTTTAAATATCTTGATCCTAGACTCTCTGTTAAGAACCCTTTAAAGGAGGTCCCTCGCTTGATATCCGGGACGTCTTTATGCCACAGAAAGTGACCTGCTCTGAGTGTAACTATCTTCTCTATGAGGGAGACCTACTAAAGTCCCCTCAGGACATCATCAAGAAATATGACGGGCGCTGCCCTAAGTGCAATAGGAAACTAGTCTTTGCAAGTGGGGGAGTAACTATTAGCCCCCATATCGATAATAGCGAATAATGTATTTTTTTATTATTACATAAGTACTATTCGCGCGCACTTTCCAAATTGGAGAAAAGTGGGAGCAAGCCCTACTCCCGATACAATATCTTCCCGGGCCTGGCTCCCGTATGGGATGATCCCTTCACGACATGTATCCCGTTAACGATAACGTGCTCGATCCCTTCCGGGTATTGCCGAGGGTTCAACTGATCTCCTTTATCGGTTACCGTCTCGGGATTGAAAAGTACTATATCGGCATGGGCTCCCTCAGCTAGGATTCCCCTGCCCCGTAGCTTGAATTTCGTTGCAGGGAAGCTCGTAACCTTTTTGATGGCCTCCTCGAGGCTGAGGGTGCCCGACTCCCTGTATGCCTGCCTGAGGTATCGGGGGTAGCCCCCATAGCTGTTTTCACTGGGCAGTCCCCAAGGTGGGTGCCTGCTGATCTTCTTGTCATTGACCCCAAATGTATCTATGCCTATCATGGCTTGGGGGTGCTGATAGAACATGAGCTTCACCCATTCGTTTCCTCCCTTTCTAATGGCCTTCGTCTCTGGGTCTGCTGAAACGACTGTGAATAGGGCGTCAAGCTCGTCGATTCTGAGTTCCACTGCTATTTGCGCTAGGGTCTTTTCAAGAAATCTCTCGTGTTGGCACTCCACAATTATGCGCTGTTTCGCCCAACCCTCATTGACGTTAGGGTTGAGCCCGTAATGCATTCCAGCCCAGATGGCTTCTTTGATCTCATCTCGGAACTCCTCAATCCTCAGGGCCTCCCCTAACTGCCAGGGGCTACCCGTTATTCGTAACCATGGCGTGAGATAACTTACAAGCCAAGGGGTACCCCCTATCCCTCCCGTGCTATGATTTGGTATTTCATCGAAGCTGACGTCAATCCCCTCCTTCTGAGCGTCATCGATCATCTTGAGGGTAGCTTTCACGGCCGCCTCAGTCATAATCTCGCTCCCCATGGGTCTGACAATAAAGACCGCGCCGAGGTGAGAGACTTGGACAGATATCCCTGTTTTCCTGCCTATATCGATTGCCTCTAAAAGTCCCTCGGTCTTGACGGGGGGAAACTGTCCAGGCTTCCGTGACTTTCCGTGGCCCGTGCTGAGACAGTGGCTTGCATAAATGCCACCATATTTACCGGCGACCTTGGCACAGGCAAGAAACTCGTCGAAGCCAGCGTAGATACCAGGGTCATAGTCCCGGCCGACGCTGATCCCGATACAGCCGTCCTCCATGGCTCGTTCTACGTGAACTGTCATCTCGTGGATTTCCTCTGTTGTCGCCTCCCGTTTAAAGTCCGTGCCCATAACGAGGCTCCTGACGTCTCCCTGACCCACCAGCGGGGCGAAGTTGGGGCTTAATCCCTTTGTCTCAACTCTCTGAAAGAACTCCCCCATGGTATTCCAGTCGATCTCCCAGCCGAAGAGCTCTTTATGCCTCGGGTTGAGGAGATCTCGGGGGATCAGCCACTCCCTGTTGAAAAGCGTGGGGGAGAGGTCGACGTAGAGATCGCTGAGGACCCAGGGGAGCCCAATATACTCCCCAAAGGGACCGGGGCTGTTACCGCACTGACCCCCCACAAATGTGGTTATCCCCTGGCGGACGAAGCTCTCAGCCTCGGGGTAATAGAGGATACTCAGGTCTCCATGATTGTGTACATCGATGAATCCTGGACTTGCTACAAGGCCTTCTCCGTCGATGATCGTCTCTGCGTCCGCTTTAATGTCCCCCTCCACCTTCCCTAGGGCCGCTACTTGACCCTCTTTGACCGCTAGGGCGCCCCTGAAGGCGGGGGCTCCCGTACCATTCACTATCGAGGCGTTTTTGATGAGGATATCATATTCTTCCGGCATATCTACCGTGAATAGATTAGGATATAGGCGCTTAACCTTAGTGGATGAACGCCGGGGCATTATTGGACGAAGTTCGCCTTCATCCCATCGGGATCCCTCAAGAAGATTGTAGTCCTGTTACCCCTTCCTACTATCACACGAGCAATATCGCTCTTCTCCCAGAGCTCTAGGAGTCTATCTTGGGGTAAAGAGTGTAGGCCCCGCGGTAGTAGCTCATGACTGCTATTTTTTGCATAGATTCTCTCAATCTGACCCTCTCAGAGGTCACATTTAGGTTAAGGGATTTCCTTCTCTGAAACAGGCGTATCCCTGGTTGCTTCTGGTCTTACCCTCTCTTGAACTAAAGCATAGATAAGGACGACATCGATCAGTGCAATACTAAAGTTGAGGAAAATGGGGAGGTCAAATCCAAATGCATCGAAAAGTAGACCTCCAATGAAAGGAGCAGGGAACGCGATGAGTCCCTTGAATGTTGAGAACCCCCCTATGGCCTGGGCTCTCCTTTCTGGGTCCACGTTTGCTGCGATCCACGCCCATTCTGCGGGCTCCCAAAATGCGGCTGATATACCCAATATAATGTGGGCAGTGACGACGATGGGGAAGCTTTTCGAGACGATAAGTGTGGCGAGGGCCCCAGACGCGATAAGCTGGGAAATTACCAAGAACTTTACATAGCCAATCCTATCCACAAGCCTCCCAAGCGGAATCTGAGCGACTGCGGTCGTCCCGACGTTCGCTGCGGTTATAAGCCCTAACATAGCTGGGGTGTATCCATAGCCCTGGGAGAGCATACCGTTTAAGAGTCTGTAGCCAAGGTTGAAGGCGATGAGGTCTGCTGACATAGCGATATAGAATCCCCAGAGGTATCGTGGAGGTCTAAATGTCTCCATGAATGATCCTGTGAGTTCCCTCAAGTTGACTGAACCCGTTATGTCCGCAAAGATGGTCTCTGGTAGTCTCAATACGACCACTAGAAACGAGAGGAGTGCCAAGACTGCCGCCACAGTGAAGACGGGTTGAAAACCGTATGAGGTGGCTATATGACCCGCTGCGATAGTTGCTACGAGGCTTAGACCCAACGTGATGGTTCGCACGAGGCTGTAGGTATATCCTAGTTTTTTTCCTTCCGAGGACTCGGCGATAACGGTGTTCCAGACTGGATGGACAGCCAGGGATAGGCCAGTGAAAATGACACCGAGGAATAAGAATCTCCAGGACTCTGCGTATATATAGAGGACCGCTGCTGCTAAGATGAGGACCTCTTGGGCGATGATAAATCTCCTTCTTCCGTAGGTATCCGAGGCCTTTCCGAGGAACGGCATCATCATGATCTTCGTGAGATCAAGTAAGCTCTCTAAGCCTCCGAGTCTAGCCATGGAGACCCCTAGGCTGAGGACGAAGGGCTGCCAGATGACCTTCCAGGCCTTGAAGACAGCGCCCCTGAGCGCCGAGGTAGCTGAGACTATGAACACCAGCCTCCTCTTCCCTGTCTTTTCCGATGTCATCCCGGCACTCCAGTATGGTATCTTTTCTTAGGACTTCAAACACTTCATCAAATCACGAGTTAGATAAAGTCAATGAGTAAGGACAGGGGGTCGACAAATTTTTCTCCAAGACCCTCTTTTTTCCCGTCATTTTTCTTAGACACCTTCTCTTTGAATGAACCTGGATGACTCTGGTTACATATAACCCTAAAAGAAATCATCAGTCGAAACTGGATCTGGTGAGGAGAACCATCCCTCCCAGCTGTTCCACACGCTGACCAGCGGCGGTGTTTACACCGACAACATAAGCCTTGATCCCTCTATTCTTTGAGGTCACCATGAGCCTCTGGACTCTTCTTCTGTGAGCGGCTAGGAACCTGTCCGTAATGATCAGATGTTCCGGTTTGGGTCTCCCCTTTATCTTCTGTCCGAAAATCCTTTCCTCCACCTCTTGCAAGGAGTACAGGATATGGTTCATATCATCCTGCGTGAGCCGTCTCTCCAGAAGACCCTTAACTCGGTCTGCTTCCTCCGCTGCTGATGTCATAATGGCCCTCTGAACCTTCCCTGTCCTGATTAACGCGGAGACCTCCTCCTGTGTGGTGGCTGATCCCACAATACTCGTGACCGATATGGACCTGGCGCCCTTCGTTAACCATGGCTGGTGTTTCACAACATGGTCGAGAAACTCCTTCATGTGGCTTGTTCTCGCTGGGGACACCATAACGACGCTCCCAACACCCTCTTTCAGGACTGGCCTCAGGGCATTCACGACGGTCTCATGGAAATTATATCTCTCTCTTTTGCCTCCTCGCGGAGCCTTGACTGTAGAGTAAGGCTTGATGACCTGACTATAGACCCGCCACAGGAAGGCGCGATCCCGGTCGAAGCCGATGAGGATCGCGACTGGATACCCTCTCTTGTACCCTCGTCTACGCCTCACCATCCCCGTGCCCCTCTCTCCCCCGTGATACATTCGTCGGGGTTTAACAATTATCCATGATACTCAAGTTTAAGATAACCTGATCAAAATTATTTTGCCAACATTTAGACCTCCGAGTTCCCGTTACCGTCAAGAAGCACCTCATCTTTTCAGGAACATACGGTCATACAATCTGGTCTGAAGGGTCTATATTATAGCTATTTAGTCCACATGAACAAACTCACCTAGCGATTTAGAAGGTCTCCGGTGTGAGAGAGGTCTTGTTTAATGTGGCAACCCATCTGCTGAAGCGCGCGTGAGTATAAGATTTATCCTAGTGATCCACCGAAACTTTGCTTGGACATTTTACACATATTAAATATGTGTGGTCAACTATTCTCGGGGGGGAAGGGTTCGAGAATTGTATAGATTGCCTTTACTCACTGCGATCGTGGCAGCCTTCTTCACATATAAGCTGGCCCGCCAGTATGTTAAGCGGAAAAAGTTCCACCAACTTCTATGGACTTTCTCGATGCTCTTCTACACTATCACTGCGTTTATAGAGTTTCTAATGAACCCCGAAATTCTCGGTTCAAACGTGATCGCCTTCAAAGTTTACTACATCCTCGCGTCCCCTCTTGTGGGACTCCTAGGCGCGGGCGTGCTCTACCTACTCGCAAGTAAGCGTAAGGCTGACATTTTCCTCACTATTATCGGAATCCTCTGTCTTGGCCTCCTCGTAACGGGGATAATCACTCCCCTTGACGACGACGTAATAGTTGAGGCCTTCAAGATGCCTCTGGGGAAGGCATTCCACACCGCAGTCGATGCTTACCCCATGACGGTAAGGCTCTGGGCGATAATAATCAACATTATCGGTGGATTTACACTGATTCTCGGGGCTCTTTGGAGCTTCATAAAGGACAGGCGCAGAATATACAATCTGTCGCTATTCCTCGGGG
>PVBE011011834.1_pt1 | contig 10653 bp, 5 predicted proteins | sample 1631181 | NCBI WGS metagenome assembly PVBE01 (sample SAMN08397723, study PRJNA350692) | Marine metagenome, whole genome shotgun sequencing project. | isolation source: water | place: Pacific Ocean | collected 2012-04 | reverse complement strand
GGCCCAGCCCCAGCCAACGGGGTTGTTGAGACCCCAGATGCCGGTGCCCTCCCAGAAGAGGTAGGCCACAAGGCCGCCGAGCATGGCGAGAACGGACGCGGCCAGGCTGAAGGCCGCTAACCAACTGAAGTTCGGCTTGGCTTCGACGATCCCGCAGATTTTGTCCGTGACCTTGCCGAAGGACGGGTTGCCCGTCACCAAATCCGGTGGAAAGACGGAGCCTGTATATTTCGCTTTTGCTGACATGACCGCCTACCCTTTCTGCTTCGCGAGCTTGGGGTTGGGGTTACGGACGAGCCCAAGATAGGAAGTCCGAGTCCGCAGATTCAACTCCGTGAGGAGCTGGTAATTTCTATTGTGCTTCAGCGCCTGACTGACCCGACTCTGGGGGTCGTTCTTGTCGCCAAAGGTGATGCTGCCCGTAGGACAGGCCTGACCACACGCCACTTGCAAGTTGTTGATGGCGTGCTTCGCCGCGCGCGGCGAATCGGCCATCTTGGCCTTACGCTTTGCCCGGTTGATGCGCTGCAAGCAGTACGTGCATTTCTCCATGACCCCGCGGAAGCGGACGGTGACGTCCGGGTTCCGGGCCATGTGCATCAACTCGTCGTCCTTCTTCGGATCGATGAGCTCATCGTTTCGTAGGAGGACGCCTTCCCATCGAGAAGACGAGCCGGTGTAGTTGTAGTAGTTGAATCGACGCACCTTGAAGGGGCAGTTATTGGCGCAGTACCGCGTGCCGACGCAGCGGTTATAGGCCATGTCATTGAGCCCTTCGGGGCTGTGAGCCGTCGCCTGTACCGGGCAAACGTTCTCACAGGGCGCGGTCTCGCAATGCTGACACGTCATGGGCTGGTGCACGATCTCGGGGTTGTTTTCATCCCCCGTGAAGTAGCGGTCCATGCGCATCCAGTGAAGCTCACGGCCCCGTCGAACCTGGTCTTTGCCCACGGCCGGGACGTTGTTCTCCACCATGCAGGCGACGAGGCATGCGTTGCAGCCCGTGCACTTGGTGAGGTCAACGACCAGGGCCCATTGATATCCCTTGGAGTAATCCGCGCCCTTGACCGGTGCGTCGTGAAGCGTGATCTCCGGCGGGTGGAAGACGGCGTATTTGTCACCGTTCTTCTTCAAGGGGATCTCGGCCCCCTTATCACCGTGCTTGATCAAGCCTCGAGCGGCGAACTCTGGGTCCGCCCCGTATTCACCCAGGGTGGCTTCGCGCACGTGCGGGCGGCTCTCAAAGGGGCCGTCCCCATCAGGGTCCTGCCGGCTGAAGTCCTGAACGTTGGCCACCGCATACTTGCCGGTGCCCTTTGAAATCCGACCGCCGACGGCGAAGTCGGGCGCATCGGCAGTTCTAAGCGGGTTGATGTCGAAGCCGACGGTACCCGAGTCGTGATAGGGCAGATAGCTGTCGAAGTTCCGTCCATAGCCCATGGCCACGGTGACGGTGTTGTCGGCGAGCCCGGGGACCACCCAGGCGACCATCTCCACGCTCCCGTCGCCCACCTCGAGGGTGACGCGGTCTTCGTTCTCCAACCCGAGGGCCTTGGCCGTCGCCGGGTTGATGACGGCGGCGTTGTCCCAGGAGATCTTGGAGATGGGGTCCGGCGCCTCCAACAAAATGGAGTTGTTCCCGAATCGGCCGTCATGAACGAACGGATCCGAGATGAAGACCACCTCGAGATTCGTGGGTGACAGCGTGTGCATCTTGGTGTCGCCGCCCATCAGGGCGCGGATGCCTTCGGTCTTGATGCGGGTGGACATCAAGGGGCCCTTGATGCTGCGAGCCATGCGGCCGTCGTGGAGCCATTGGTTCCATCGCCGGTCGAAGGCGGCGCCTTGGCCCCCACGGGGCGTACGCTGCCAGTGCTTGCGCACGAGGTGATAGGTGTAGTCGCCCTTCTCCGGCTTGGGCTCGTCACCGAGGACGCGCGCCAAGAACTCGATGGGCGTCCACGCGCCGTGCAAGGGGGCGATCATGGGCTGCTGAATCGTCAGCGTACCGTCACCCGAAACCAAATCGCCCCACCCCTCGAGGAAGTGCGTCTTGGGGATCGCCCAGTGCGCCGACTTACTGGTCTCGTCGGGAAAATCCGCGAGGCAGATCGTCTTAGCGGCCTTCTTCATCGCCGCAGCGAATCCGACGGAGCCCGGCGCGGTGTAGGCCGGGTTGCCGCCAACGACCACCAGGGTGTCGATCTTGCCGGCGTTCAAGTCCGCCGTGAGCGCCTTGATGCCGGCCATGTCTCCGACAACGCCGGCGGGCCGGGAGAAGTCGTCGTAATAGTTCGTGGCCATCCCCGGCTGCGCCAAGGCGTGATTGATGACCGCCGCCAAGGCGTGCACCAAGGGCGGCTGACGTCGGCCCACGATGACCAGACCCGAGGCCAGGTTCTGAATGGGCGAGGTGGTGGTCAAATCCGTGGCGACGGCCTTGGCGAAGGCCTTGGCCTCATCGCTCAAACCAGCGGCCCGCTTCGACGCCGCCGAAGTGACGTCGTGAGGCAGGGTCACAGTGCTCGTGCCCACCTGGCGAATCTCGTCCGCGACGGCGAAGGCAAAGGCTTCGATTTGATGGCTCGGCATACGCAGACGATTGTCCGCGCAGGTGCCGGTGAGGCTGAAGGTGCCCTCCACGGAGTAGAGCCGGCTCATCTTGGGGGCGCCGCCGTTGGTGGTGGGCTCGCGCTGAGCGGTCCAGCTAAAGGAGTTACCCTCCGCGTTGGGGCCGCTTCCCAAGAAGTCGGCGTCCAGCGCCAGGACGGTGTATGCCCGCCCCGGCTTGTTCACGAGCCGAACCGGCCTACCGAACAGGGCGCGAAGACCGGCCTGCTGGTTGTCGTCGGAGACGGACTCGTAGGTGTACCAATTGGCGCCAGGGAAGCGGTTCTTGATGCGCGCCTGGAGGGCCAGGTAGGTCGGTGACGGAATCAACTCGCTCAGGAAGGCCAGCTTTTGGCTTCGCGGGTTGTTTCGGAAACCCTTGAAGTGGGCGTCGAGGTCCTTCTCCAGGGCCTCCCACTCGATGGGCGCTTGCGCCTTTCGGGGCGTGCGCAGGCGAGCAGGGTCGTAGAGATCCAAGACCATCGCCTGGTGCATCCCGCTGGTGCCACCGTTGTTCTGCGTGTGACCGGGGTTACCCTCGATCTTGGTGGGCCGCCCATCGTTGCACTCCACCAGGAGGCCGGCGACGTCTGCGCCGATATTCACCGCCGTGGCGTAGTGTGACGGTACACCGGGGAGGATGTCCTCCGGCATACGCGCGTAAGGCATGATGTTTTCCACGGGACGCCGAATGCACCCGGCCATGCCGGCCATGGTCATCGAGGCGCCCATGATGCCGATAAAATGCCGGCGCGTCGGGCCGTCCATCTCCTCGATCACCAACTCGGTGGGAAACTCATCTCCGGTGACTGCACCTTGGGCCTCACGCAGCTGGGCGAGGCTGGTCCAATACTTACGTTCGTTCTTCTGGGCACTCATCGGTGGCACCCCCCGCAGTGAATCGGCGGGGTTACGTCCCCGTCGATGCGCTTCTCGTCAGCAGCGGTTCGCTGATAGCCCATCACCGTCACCTTGTCCTTGGGTCGGAGGTGAGGCGTCGGGTCGTTGTGGCAATCCAAGCACCACCCCATGCTCAAAGGCGTCTCTTGGCGAACCTCGACCATTTGGTCGATTCGACCATGGCACGACTCGCACCCAACCCCCGCCTGTAGGTGGGCGCTGTGATCGAAGTAGGCGTAATCACCCAGCTTGTGGACCCTCACCCAGGGCACCGGTTTCCCGGTGGCCCAACTCTCGCGCACGGGTGCCAACTTCTCCGAGTCCGTATGGATCCGGCTGTGGCAGTTCATGCACGTTTGAGTGGGGGGCACCCCGGCCTTTGTCGTGGTCTCGACGTTGGTATGACAATACCGACAGTCGATTTCCATCTCCCCCGCGTGTAGCTTGTGGCTGTACGGCACCGGCTGCTTCGGCATATAGCCGATGTCGGTGAACTTGGGTGAGAAGTAATACCAGACAGCGCCGATGGCCACGATCGTGGCTACGGGCCCGATTACTAAAAAGAAGAGTGGCGGAACTTTGTTATGCCACTCAGGAAAAACGAACAGCCCATTGTTCTGCTCGTCCCCATGATCTTGGTCGCTCATTGCTCGGACAACCTCGCGAGATGAGCCGGTCGCCTCGAAGGACGGCGTGGCCCGATTCGTCCAGAAGCGTCCCCTCCACGGAACACACCCGTGGCGCGGCCACCTTCTGAATACAAACCATTTAGAGGTTGCCGATTAGCACTCCAACCCCGCGAAGTCCAACACTTTTCAGGCAAACACGGCGCGGCAGATGACCACACGCCGCGGCATATTGCCGCAGCAAAAGGAGATTCCCTCTGCGGTTCAGGAAGATGGACCCTCGGTTCAGATTCGAACCGCGGAGGCTCTTCGGGCTCGGCTGGTGAGAAACTAAAGGGTCGAGCGCGCGAAGTTCAAGACGCGCCGAAGTCTCCGTGGTCGATCCCCCAGGCCTTGAGCTTCCGTTGGAGCGTCCGCCGGTTGATGTCGAGGATCCGAGCCACCCTCGTGATGTTCTTGTGCTGATTGAGGAGCGCCGTGATGTGGCGCCGCTCTAACGCCTCGAGGCTGATCTCCTCGGCCGCCTCGTCGCCTCTCCCCATCATCGTGGGCGCTTGAGCGCTCCCGGCCGGCGTGAACGGGTTGGACAACAACATCCGCTCCACCAATTCCACGGTGATCTGATCCCCCTCGGCAAAGAGAGAGACCCGACGGGCCAAATTGACCACCTCCCGAACATTCCCCGGCCACGGATGGGCGATGAGCACCGCGTCCGCGCCCTCCGACAAGACCAGAGGCCGAGGCGAGACCACCTGCAACCAATGGGAGAAGATGGGCAGAATGTCATCGGCCCGCTCTCTGAGAGGCGGGATGTGGAGCGGCAAAACCTGGAGGCGAAAGAACAAATCCTCGAGGAAGCGACCGGCGGCCACTTCGGCCTCGAGGTTACGATGCGTCCCGGTGACGAATCGAGCGCGCGTTGGACGCAGCCCGCCGCCCTCGATGGCGGGGAGCTCATTACGCTCGAGGACATCGAGCAGCACCCCTTGGTGTTCGAGGGGCAAATCCCCAATCTCGTCGATGAAGACTGTGCCGTCGGCGGCAGCCTCGAAGGCGCCCTTTTGCTGCCCGTCTCCAAAAAGGCTCGTCCGCGCGTTGCCGTCGGCCACGCAGGCCATATTGATGCTGATGAAGGGGGCCCCGTTTCGTCGGGATCGCTGGTGTAGCCGACGCGCGATGGCCTCTTTGCCGGTCCCCGGCTCTCCATGAAGGATGACGGGTTCATCGGCGTTCGCGAGGCGATCTATGAGCCGCCGAATTTGGGCGGTGCCGTGACTCTCTCCCACGATGGCCGTCAAATGAGCCCTCTGTGCCGCCGCCTGCCGCAGGACGGGTTCGAGGGCCACAGCGTCCACAGGTTTGGTCAAAAAGGTGAAGGCACCCAAGCGCATGGCCTCGACAGCGTCGGGCACGGTGCCGTGACCGGTCAAGACCACCACGGGGACGCGGCGGGCCGCTGTGCGCCGCAGCACCTCCAAGCCATCCAAATCGGGCATCCGAAGATCCAGCACGGCCACATCGGTGTCCGTCTTGGAACCCTCGTCGGAGAAGAAATTCACCGCCGCCTCGCCGGAGGCCAGGGTCTCCACGGAGAAACCACGCCGGGTGAGCGCCTTGCGCATCGCCACGCGAAAGGGGCCATCATCGTCGATGAGGAGGACGTTTAGGGCGCTTGAGACCATGGGGGCACCATAAACGCCGAAGCCTTTGGAGTAAACGGCCACGTCCCGGCGCCGAGGGCCCGAGACCAAGAGGGTTTTTTCGGCCTCGTCACCGTCGGGGATCATGGCCTCACCGAGGGCAGCGGGGACACCGATCGGTCTCTGCCACACACCTCAGGCGCGCGCACGCCTTGATCGTGGGCCTGACCCCCCTCATCATACGGGCCGCACAGGGAGGTCGAAATGACTGCGCCGTTCCCCGAAAACCACATCAGCCCCGTTCGGTTCGTCACCGCCGCGAGCCTCTTCGACGGGCATGACGCCGCCATCAACATCATGCGCCGTATTTTGCTGAGCCAGGGCGCAGAGGTGATCCACCTGGGTCACGACCGCGCGGTACAGGACGTAGTCAAGGCCGCCATCGAAGAGGACGCTCACGGGGTGGCCGTCTCCTCCTATCAGGGCGGCCATATGGAGTACTTCACCTATATGGTGGACCAATTGGCCGCGGGGGGCCGACCCGAGATCGGAGTGTACGGCGGCGGCGGCGGCACTATCACCGACAAAGAGATCGAGGCGCTGGTCGGGCGGGGCGTGGGTCACATCTACTCGGTAGAGGATGGCCGGCGACTGGGTCTGGTGGGCATGATCGGGCATATGATCGAGGCCGCGCGCCGAGATCTGGTGCAGGACTACAGCGGCATCCCGGAGGGGTTCTTCCACCGAAAGCCGGCGGCGGTCGCGCGCGTCCTCAGTTGGGTGGAGGCGGCACACGCCCGCGAGGACGAGGAGAGTCTCGCCGCCGTGCGCGCTGCGGTGGCCGACGCCCCCAAACGCCCGGTTCTGGGCATCACCGGCGTGGGTGGAGCCGGTAAGTCGTCCCTGACGGACGAGCTGGTACGACGCATCCTAGACACCTACCCGGATCGCACGGTGGCCATCCTCTCGGTGGATCCCACGCGCCGTCGTCGCGGCGGCGCGCTCTTGGGGGACCGAATTCGCGTGAACACCGCCGACGATGAGCGCGTATTCATGCGCTCTTTGGCCACCCGGTCCACCAACGCCGCCGTCCCCGCGGCGGTCAAAGACGCCCTCTCGGTCCTGTCGGCCGCAGGGTATGACTTGGTGATCCTGGAGACCGCCGGCATCGGCCAGAGCGGGACCGAGGTGGTGGACGTCTCGGATGTATCTCTCTATGTGATGACCCCCGAGTACGGCGCGCCCAGCCAGCTCGAGAAGATCGATATGTTGGACTACGCCGATCTGGTGGCCATCAACAAGTCGGACAAGCGCGGCGCCGAGGACGCCCGACGCTACGTGGCGAAACAGGTCCAGCGCAATCGGGCCGCCTTCACTCAGTCACCGGACGAGATGCCCGTCTACAGCTGCGTCGCCAGCCGATACGGCGACGCGGGCGTGGACCAGCTCTTCGGTGCGCTCATGGCCCGAATCGACACCGTCGACGGGGCCCCGTGGCCGGCGGTAAAGCTGCCGCTCCGGGCGCCGGAGTTGGCCACGGTCCTTCCCGCCCGACGGGAGCGCTATCTCTCGGAGATCGCCGACGCCGTCCGCGACTACAAGGCTGCGGCAGAGACCCAAGGGGCCACGGCCGCCCGGGCCGACGGGATTCGCCGCACGCTCGAGGCGCTGGGTGAGGCGGTGCCCGGGGTCGCCCAAACGTTTGGCGAGGCCGAAGTGGGCGCCGCGCTCGATGAAGCCGGCGAGCGACTCCGCGCCCTGTACGACAGCGCCTTGGAGACGCTCCCCGAGGCGTCCCGAGCGGCCCTGGCAGAGGTGCCGGCTCTCCGCGAACGCTACACGGGGCCGGAGAACGCCTACGCCGTGCGGGGCCGAGAGATTCGGGTGGCCAATTACACCGAGAGCTTATCGGGGAACGCGATCCCCAAGGTCTGCCTCCCCGAGACCGATGATTGGGGTGATCTCCTGCGTTGGCGGCTCCTAGAGAACGTCCCCGGCGCCTTCCCGTTCACAGCCGGTGTGTTCCCCTTCAAGCGAACCGGCGAGGACCCGACCCGCATGTTCGCCGGAGAGGGTCACCCGGAGCGGACCAATCGACGCTTCCACTACCTCTCCCGAGGGCAAACCGCAGCGCGGCTCTCCACGGCCTTCGACTCCGTCACGCTCTACGGCCGGGATCCCGCTCATCGACCGGATATCTACGGCAAAATCGGAAACTCCGGGGTGAGCGTGGCGAGCCTCGATGACGCCAAACGGCTGTATTCGGGCTTCGACCTGTCTTCACCCACCACGAGCGTCTCCATGACCATCAACGGGCCGGCCCCAATGGTCTTGGCCATGTTCCTCAACACGGCCATCGACCAAGCTGTGGAGCGGCGACTCAAGGAGACGGACCGCTGGGACGAGGCCCAAACCAAGATTCGGCGCCTGGCACCCGACGCGCCCACCTATCGAGACACGCTGCCGCCCGGCCATGACGGCAACGGGCTGGGGCTATTGGGCGTCTCGGGGGACCAACTGGTAGACGTCGAGGAATACGCGGAGATCAAGGCTGCCACTCTGGCCGCCGTACGAGGCACGGTCCAAGCCGACATCCTCAAGGAAGACCAGGCCCAAAACACCTGCATCTTCTCCACGGAGTTCGCCCTGAAGATGATGGGAGACATCCAAGAGTACTTCTTGGCCAACGCCGTGCGAAACTTCTACTCGGTGTCCATCAGCGGCTATCATATCGCCGAGGCCGGGGCGAACCCCATCAGCCAATTGGCCTTCACGCTGGCCAACGGGTTCACCTTCGTGGAGTACTACCGAGCCCGGGGCATGGACGCCGACGCCTTCGCCCGCAACCTCTCCTTCTTCTTCAGCAATGGGGTCGACGCCGAATACGCGGTCATCGGTCGCGTAGCGCGGCGAGTTTGGGCCATCGCCATGCGTGACGTGTACGGGGCCGGGGCGCGAAGCCAGCAGCTCAAGTACCACATCCAGACCTCGGGCCGTTCGCTGCACGCCCAAGAGATCGACTTCAACGACATCCGGACCACGCTGCAGGCGCTGTACGCCATCGCCGACAACTGCAACAGCCTGCACACCAACGCCTACGACGAGGCCATCACCACCCCCACGGAGCAGTCCGTGCGACGGGCGTTGGCCATTCAGCTGATCATCAATCGAGAGTTGGGCTTGATGATGAACGAGAACCCCTTCCAGGGGGCCTACTTCCTCTCCCGCCTAACAGAGATCGTGGAAGAGGCGGTATTGGCTGAGTTCGACCGACTGACGGAGCGCGGCGGTGTCCTGGGCGCCATGGAGGTGATGTACCAGCGCGGACGCATCCAGGAGGAGTCTCTCTACTACGAGCACAAGAAACACGCCGGCGAGCTGCCCATCATCGGGGTGAACACCTTCTTGCCCGAAGAGATGCCCGAGGGTGTCGTGGAGATCGAGCTCATTCGATCCTCGGAGGCGGAGAAGACGACGCAAATCGAGGGGGTCGAGGCGTTCCGCAGCCGGAGTCCGGCGGCCACCACCGAAGCGCTCGCTCGACTGCGGGACGTGTGCATCTCGGGCGGGAACGTCTTCGAAGAGCTCATGGAGACCGTGAAGACCTGCTCCTTGGGCCAAATCAGCGACACCCTCTTCGGTGTCGGCGGCCAGTATCGTCGGAACGTGTGAGGCCACGATGGAGCGTAAACCATCCGTAGGGATCTTGTACTTCTTGATTGGGTTCACGGCCTCGGCCACCCTGACCGCCATGCTCTTGGTGCTGCTCCGACCCGTGCTCATCGAGAGCGATGACCTCGCGCTCCGCAAAGCGGCCATGTGGGCGCCTATCTTTTTGGGGGGCCTCTACGGTCTGCGGGTCGCCCATTTCGGACTTCGGGACGGCCTCACAATCCTGCCCGCCCTGTTGAGAGCGCTAAAGCCATGAGCCAAGACACATACGACCTCGTCCCCTTCAAAGCCCCCAAGACCTCCGGACTGGCGCTCAAGATGGTGGCCGGCCTATTGGAGAGTTCGATGGGCACGCCGTTGGCGGCCAAGCTGCTGCGCGACGTGGGGATGGATCCTCTGCGCACCGAGATGTGCGACGAAGCCCTCTCGGTGGTCCACCCGCTCTTCGCCCACAGCAGCGGCGACGGACCGACGGACAAGCGCGCGGCCGTCCCCGACCCCGCCCTCGCGCCCTCCCAATTCGCCCTCGAGACCGCGGTTGATTTTCAAAGGGCCTATCGCGAGCAGCACATCACACCCACGGTGGTGGCCGAGCGAATGCTGTCTCGAGTGAAGGCCGAAGACGCCGCGACGCCCCCGCTGCGCGCGGTGGTGGCCCAGCGAGCCGATGACGTATTGGCCCAAGCCGCCGAGTCCACGGCGCGATGGGCGGCCGGGGCGCCTTTGGGGCCCCTCGACGGGATCCCCGTGGGTGTCAAAGACGAGCTGGATCAGGCGGGTTATCCCACCACAGTGGGCACGGCCTTCATGGGCAGCGGTCCCGCCGCCGAAGACGCCTCGGTGGTCGCTCGCCTTCGGGCTGCAGGCGCGATGCTCATCGGCAAACTCAATATGCACGAGATCGGGATCGGGGTGACCGGGATCAACCCCCACCACGGCGCGACCCGTAATCCGTACGACTCGGACCGAATCACCGGCGGCTCCTCGAGCGGCTCTGCCGCTGCAGTGGCTGCGGGCATCTGTCCTCTGAGCGTGGGGGCCGATGGCGGCGGCTCCATTCGGATCCCGGCGGGCCTCTGCGGCATCGTCGGCCTCAAGGCCACATTCGGCCGCGTGAGCGAGCACGGCGCCGCGCCCCTGTGTTGGTCCGTCGCCCACATCGGACCCATGGGCGCCAGCGTCTACGACGTCGCCTTGGGCTACGC
>PVBE010950991.1_pt1 | contig 10653 bp, 10 predicted proteins | sample 1631181 | NCBI WGS metagenome assembly PVBE01 (sample SAMN08397723, study PRJNA350692) | Marine metagenome, whole genome shotgun sequencing project. | isolation source: water | place: Pacific Ocean | collected 2012-04 | reverse complement strand
TCAAACCTGGGTCGATAGCTATGAGAGCGCAAAAAAAAGGGCTGTTCAAGACAATATGGAGGATATAGCACGTAGACTTCGTCAAGAAATCGAAAGCCACGATGTAGACTGGGAGGATATTGGACAAGAAGATGCAAAAATCTGGGCACAGCTGGCCTCAGTAAAAAACTTTGAAGATTTCATTCATAACCTAAAAAATGGGAAAAGGCTTAATCGAACACCCGAAACGTGGATGGCGCCGATATTGCCCGGGACCAAGTCTTATGGGGAGAGGTCAGGTGAACACAAAGAATGGTTCACGAGACAATCCGAATTAGAACTTGATTACGATTACCATCAAAAGGCTCAACAAGACTACGAAAGAGGTTGGACGTCCTATGTAATAGCTGTTTGGGAGATGGTAAAAAATTCAGATCCGGGAAATCCGAATGAATATGAACAGAAAGGAGATGAAAATGAGTAAAGGCAGCAGTGGCGGAAAATGGAGTGGTGGCGGAAAGAGTAGCGGCGGCAGCAAAGGTGGTGGGAAAAGCAGTGGTGGCAATCCTAATTGGCCAAGTAGGACCGGTAGCCTGTCAGGTGGTGATAGAGGAAACAATCCACCCGGTAAGAAGTAACAAAAGCTAGGACATTACCTGAGTGTTCCTAGTTGGGCGACTGGGGACTGTAGCTCATTAGGCAGGGGGAATTCCACCCTTCCCACTGTTTAGTATTATAAACAGTGGGATGATTTGAGTAGGATTAATCGGAAATAGGCTCCATTTTAGGTACTCTAGTAACGATTAAATTCATATCACAAGAGTTGTCTGTAACCACTCGTATAGACTCTGAAGGTACTCAAACTCTTCTTCAGTTACAATGTCACGTTGTGGGTGCGAATATTTCTGCCTAATAGAATTGAATTTCACCAACCAAGATGTCCGATCTCGATTCCTTGCATTCATCATATCTGGCGGAGTAAATGCATCCCGCAATAAATTCGGATTCTCATCAATAATAGCTCTATAGTGAATGGTATTTAAGAAGTTCCAATCTCATCAAACTGCGAAATGGAAACGTACTCGTCACGATTAAAACCCTGCCGGGATAAGCAGTAGCCGCATGAGATAGATATTGTATTTAGAGGACTGAAGTTGATACGCGCCCGGGATACGATATGGCGCCATAATCTTCTTGCCTTGACATATTATCCTATGCTATCATTGAATTGAAGGCAAATATGACCACGGAGCAAGAGAAAGCACTGGAGCTAGCCATCGGCCAGATCGAAAAGCGGTTTGGCAAAGGCTCAATCATGAAGCTAGGAGAGTCATCTGCCACATCGCAGGTAGAGGCTATCCCGAGCGGCTCACTGTCACTGGACCGGGCCTTGGGAATAGGGGGTATCCCCAGAGGGCGGATTACTGAGATATTCGGTCCCGAGTCGTCAGGCAAGACTACGCTGGGTCAGCACATAATTGCTGAGACGCAGAAGCAGGGAGGAATAGCTGCCTACATAGATGTAGAGCACGCTCTGGATCCCTCTTATGCCTCCCGTTGCGGAGTCAATGTCGATGATATGCTCATCTCCCAACCGGACACCGGGGAGCAGGCCCTGGAGATCACCGAGGCGCTGCTCAGGAGCGGAGCTGTCGGCATCATCGTCATTGATAGTGTGGCCGCCCTGGTATCTCAGGCCGAGATTGAGGGTGATATGGGAGATTCCCATGTTGCCTTACAGGCCCGCCTGATGTCGCAAGCCCTCAGGAAGCTGGCTCCCGCCATTGGCAAAACAGGCACGGCAGTGATATTCATCAACCAGCTGAGAGAAAAGGTAGGCATCGTCTTTGGTAATCCCGAGGTAACACCGGGTGGCAGAGCTCTTAAGTTCTATAGCTCGATAAGGATAGACCTGAGACGGGCCGATTCCATCAAGAAAGGCGACGATATAGTCGGCAGTCACGTCAAGGCCAGGGTAGTCAAAAATAAGGTCGCCCCTCCCTTCAGAAAAGCCGAGTTTGACATAATGTTCGACGGCGGGATAAGCCGGGAGGCTGACGTTCTTGACCTCGCGGTAGAGATGGATCTGGTGAGCAAGTCTGGTGCCTTTTACTCCTTTGGTGATATTCGTCTGGGGCAAGGTAGGGAAAACGCCAAACAATACCTTTCTCAGAATCCTGAGCTTGCCCGGGAGTTGGAGCAAAGGATAAGAGCCTCAGCTATCGCCACCAGTCCTGTTCCGGCCGGTGACTAAAAACTCACTGGACTGACAGGTTCATAGAGCAACAGGATAGCGGATATATGTAAAGCTGAGGCATATGGGGCCTCGGCTTTGTTTGTTAAGGGAGCAAAGGTAGTCTAGTGAGAAGAATTACTGCTCTCCGTCCCGGAAAGGGCCGGGGAAAGCGGGTAAACATGTTCCTGAACGGCAAGTTTGCTTTCAGTCTGGCCGCTGAAATAGTGGCAAAAGAAGGGCTGGAGGTTGAGCAGGAGCTATCAGACGAACAGATTGAGGCCCTGACCAGGTTCTCCCGGGTTTCCCTTTGCTATAACGCCGCCGCCCTCTTTCTCGGCCACCGCCCCCGCAGTGAGCCCGAGCTGAGAGACAGACTGCACCAGCGCGGTTTTGACAGTGACAGCGTGGATGCGGTGGTAACCAGGCTCAAGAAGCAAGGCCTGGTGGATGACACCGCTTTCGCCCGGCTCTGGAAAGATAACCGGGAATCGTTCAGCCCCCGCAGCCAATGGCTGACCAGACTGGAGCTTAAGCGGAAAGGGATAGCCGAGGACATCATAGACCAGACAGTTACCACCATTGACGATGAAGACAGCGCCTACCGGGCTGCCCTGAAAAAAGCCCGAAATTTGACCCCCTCTGATTACCAGAGTTTTCGTCGCCGGGTGGGTGAACACCTGAAGCGGCGTGGCTTCAGCTACGGGGTAATAAATCATGCCGTACACCGGATATGGCAAGATCAGGTGGGCAACTCCGGATAATATATTACCCCGGCTCAGAGCCGGGAATTGAGGTAGAGATATGGATACAATAGTAGTTATTTTGGCAATAGTTATGGCTGGCGTTATCGGCCTGATAGCCGGAGGCTTAATTGTCTATTTTTTCCGCCGGATGACTTTGCTGCGCCAACTAAGGAATGCCCAGCGGAGGGCCGCCAGAATGGTCAGTGAAGCCAGGGAAGAATCCGCTACACTCCTCCGTGAAACGAAAGATGAAGTCGAAAAGAACCGGACGAAAACTGAAACCGATCTGCGTGAGCGCCGCTCCGAGCTGCAGCGTCAGGAAAACCGACTGTCCTCCAAGACCGAGACCGTGGAACGACGTTCCGGCAACCTGGAGCAGCGTGAACGTAATCTGGCCAACCGGGAAAAAGGGCTGGAGACTCTCCGTACTGACATTACCCAGATCAAGGATGACCAGTTAAAGCAGCTCGAACTGGTTTCAGGTATGTCCACTGATGAAGCCAAGCAGGATCTGTTTGCGAGGATGGAGGGCGAGATGAAGGAAGAAACCACCCGGCGCCTCCGCGATTGGGAAGAAGAGCTGAAAGACGAAGCTGATGTCAGGGCCCAGGGGATCTTGTCCGTGGCTATCCAGCGTTCCGCCTCTGAGATTGTATCTGAGATCTCAGTGGTCAGCGTTCCCCTGCCCGGTGATGAGATGAAAGGCCGGCTTATCGGACGGGAAGGCCGTAATATCAGAGCCCTGGAACAGGCTACCGGGGTGGACCTGATTATTGACGATACTCCTGAGGCGGTAACCCTTTCCAGCTTTGACCCGGTACGGCGGGAAGTGGCCCGTCTGGCCCTCACCAAGCTTATCGCTGACGGACGTATCCATCCGGCTCGCATTGAAGAAGTCGTAACCAAGACCAAGGAAGAAGTAGAAGCCACCATGTTCGCTGCCGGAGAGCAGGCAGCCTTTCAGGTGGAGGTAGCCGGACTGCGCCCTGAACTAATCAGAATTCTCGGCCGTCTCAAGTATCGCACCAGCTACGGACAGAATGTCCTGGCCCACAGTATTGAGACCGCCTTTCTGGCCGGCATAATTGCTTCAGAGTTGGGGGCCGACGTTGCCATCGCCAGGAAAGCCGGCCTGCTTCATGACATCGGCAAAGCCATTGACCGGGAAGTAGAGGGCACCCATACCGCTATCGGAGCCGACCTCGTCAAGCAATGGGATAAATCGCCGGAGGTTCTCCAGGGCGTCGCCGAGCACCACCTCGATTCTAGCTCCACCAGTGTCTGGGGTTATATCATCTCGGCGGCTGACGCCATCAGTAGCGCTCGGCCGGGAGCCAGACGTGAATCAGTCGAAAACTACCTGAAACGGCTCAATGCCCTGGAGGAGATAGCCAACGGTTTCAAAGGGGTGGATAAATCCTTTGCCATTCAGGCCGGCCGCGAAGTCCGTATTCTGGTCAAGCCGGAGGAAATCGATGACCTGGGAGCAATGAGAATGGCCCGGGACATCGTCAGAAAGATAGAAGAGGGGTTGTCATACCCCGGACAGATAAAAGTGACCGTCCTCAGGGAGACAAGGGCCACGGATTACGCCAAGTAGGAGGCCAGCCAGACCCAGTGTTAGTACTAGCGATTGGTGACATAATAGGCAAACCGGGAAGGCAGGCGGTGCAGGAACTCTTACCGGAGCTGCGCCGCCAGTATGACCTGGACCTGGTCATAGCCAACTCTGAGAACGTGGCCGGCGGTCTGGGAGTGACTCCGGGTACAGCCGCTGAACTGCTCGATTGCGGGGTTGACGTATTGACCTCGGGTAATCATATCTGGGCCCAGAAAGATATTCTGCCCCACCTTGACAGTGATATGCCCATCCTGCGCCCTCTGAATTATCCCCCGGGTGTGCCGGGAAGAGGTTATCTGTCCAAAGGAGGTGCGGTAGTGGTCAGTTTGATAGGCCGCACCTTCATGGAAAATTATGATTGTCCCTTCAGGGTCATGGACGCCCTGCTGGCTGACCTTGGGGGCAAACCTCCGGTCATCATTGTTGATTTCCATGCCGAGGCAACCTCTGAAAAGGTGGCTATGGGACAGTACCTGGATGGCCGGGTCAGCGCCGTGCTCGGCACCCATACCCATGTCGGAACGATTGATACCAGGCTGCTCCCCCTGGGTACGGCCTACGTTACCGATATTGGGATGGTCGGGCCCCTCGATTCAGTAATCGGGGCCGACGCTGAAAAAGTACTGCAGCGGTTTCTGACCCTGATCCAGACCCGCCTAAGCGTGGGGCAGGGGAAGACAATGCTTGATGCGGTGCTGGTTGAAGTAGATGAAAAAAGCGGCCGGGCCACCAGTATTGAACGTATCCGCCGGGAAGCTTCGGACTAATGTCAGAAGTTGACCTCCACATGCACTCGTCGTTATCTGATGGCCGCTTTTCCCCGGCTGAGATCGTCCGCAAATCGGCCGAAGCCGGCCTGACCATTATGGCTCTCACCGACCATGATAACGTGGACGGCGTTGCTCCCGCGCTTGAGGAAGCCGGGAATTTCCCCCACCTGAAATTAATTCCCGGCGTTGAAATCAGCACCGATACCCCTTATGGAGAAGTCCACATGCTGGGCTATTTCATTGATGTTACCCACCCCGAACTGCTAGCCGTTCTCCAAAAGATGCGTGATTCCCGCCAGGAGCGGGCCCGGAAGATGGTTACCAGACTGGCAGACCTGGGCTTGGCTGTTGACTGGCAGCGGGTGCGGGAAATAGCCGGCGGCGGTTCTATCGGTCGCCCTCATATCGCCCGGGCCCTGTTCGAAAAGGGCCATGTGGCCTCAATTCAGGAAGCCTTTACCTGGTATCTGGCTTGGGGGGGGAGGGCCTACACCGAGTGGCCAAAGATAAACCCCTCAGAGGCGATAGAACTGATACTACGAGCCGGGGGATTGCCTGTGCTGGCCCATCCCCTCTTCATCCGTGAGCCGGAACATTTGTTGTCCCGGCTGAAAAGAAGCGGCCTGACCGGCCTCGAAGTTTACTATAAGGCCTCTACCGACGAAGACATACGTTGGCTGACCCGCCTGGCAGATAGATTTGATCTGATAGCTACCGGCGGCAGTGACTTCCACGGCCTGGATGACGGCCCCGAAACCCCGATCGGAGGCGCGGATGTGCCGTTGGAAGCAGCTGTTCAACTTATGGCCCTGGCCGGGGAGCGAGCTCCAGAACCGACTAATCCCCACCAATAAAGGGAGACGATATGGCCGTCTGGTTCATACTACTGACAATTGGCGCCTATCTTATGGGTTCGGTGCCGACAGCCTATTTGGTGGCTAAATGGCGTCGGGGGATAGACATCAGGCAATACGGCAGCGGCAACGTCGGAGCCTCCAACGTTCTGGCCGTTATTTCCAGGCGCTGGTCCGTGGCCGTAACCGTCTTTGATATCGGCAAGGGGGCTCTGGCAGTATCACTGGCCGAATGGCTGGGGTTTGGAGTCGCTCAACAGGCAACGGCCGGTGTCGCCGCCATCATCGGGCACAATTGGCCCGTCTTTCTCAACTTTCGGGGTGGACGGGGCATCTTTACCAGCCTAGGAGTCATTGCCACCCTGTCTCCCCAACTTGGGGGGGTTGCCGTGGTCCTGGTTTACCTCTTTGCCCCCTTCCGCCAGATGTCGGTGGGAGTGATAATAACCCTGAGCATCCTGCCCCTGCTCAGCTGGTTTCTCAGCCAACCACTTGGTGTTAAAGAACCCCTACCGATAACCCTGGGCTTCACGGCCATACTGCTGCTGGCCCTGACAAGACGGTTCACCGCTCCCAGAAGCCCGATCAGCGCCTCGGTGCCCACCAGAGAGCTGTTTACCAACCGCCTCTTCTTTGACCGGGATATCAGGGACCGGGATACCTGGATACACCAGGGACGCCAGCCGCCTGACCAGCCAGAATCGCCCCGCTAGAAACGGGAGGGACCCAAAACTAGCTCTCGGCGTATTGTTCCCGCAGTTGTTTCTTGATTATCTTGCCCATCGGGTTACGGGGCAATTCATCAAAAAACACCACTGACCGCGGTCTCTTGAAGCTGGCCAGATTGGCCCGGCAATACTCCATTAACTCCTCAGGCGTGCATGTCTCCCCCTGTTTTATGACAGCCACGCACATCGGCACCTCGCCCCATTCCTCGTCAGGAATGCCGATTATGGCCACTTCTTCCAGCTTGGAAAGACCTTGCAGCACCGCTTCTACCTCTTCAGGAGATATGTTTTCCCCACCCCGGATAATCATATCGGTGGCTCGTCCGGCGAGGAAAAAGTAACCGTCTTCGTCCACATAGCCGATGTCGCCGGTATGTACCCAACCTTCCTTATCGATGGTCTCCTCGGTCTTGGCTTCATCTTTCCAGTAGCCGCTCATTACCCTGGGGCCCCGGGCCATAATCTCACCCACCTCACCCTGGGGCAGGTCGTTACCATCCTCATCCATCACTTTCATCTCTACGTCAGCCATCGGTTTACCGATTGACGCCAGTCTCCTCAGCTTCTTGGCCTTTTCTTCCTCGGTACCGCTCAGGTCGTGGTCTTCCGGCGGAACGGTCGTGATGGTGGAGGCCGTCTCCGTCTGTCCGAAGGCGTTAATAAAGCTGACTCCGGGAAAAAGCTCTACCGCCCTCTTGATGACCTCGAGAGGCATCGGGGCGGCCCCGTAGGTAATTACCTTCAAACTGCTCAGGTCAAAACTGCTGAACTCGGCATTATCTATCAACAGCTTGAGCATAGTCGGCACCATCATCGCCCGGCTGACCTTCTCCTCCTGCACCAGCCCCATCCATTCCTTAGCGTCAAACTGGCGTTCCATCACCAGTGTCCGGCCCCCGTAAACGGCTGCCATCATCGCCTGAATCCCGGCCACGTGGTAAAGAGGTACCGTCAGGATGTTCCCCTCCTCAGACACCGGGTCAGCCGGAGTTACATTCTCCAGTACGTAAATGGAAAAACTGTTATGAGATAGCATCACTCCCTTGGGAAAGCCGGTCGTACCGGCCGTGTACATCAGAATAGTCAGGTCTTCGTCACCCACGTTAGTAAATATGTCTTCAGCCGAGGCCCGCCCCATCAGATCTTCGTAGAGGAGAGTGCCATCATGCTCCTTGTCCAGAGAGATAACGTTCTTTAGCGCAGGCAGCTCGGACTTTATAGAATCGACCAACTCCAGGTAGCGCTCGCCGACAAACAGGGTGGTAGCTTCAGAACTGTTCATCATATAAGTAAGCTCATTGCCTCTGGCCCTGAAGTTCAAAGGCACGTAAACGGCCCCGATTCTGGCTACGGCAAAATAGACCTCGATGCACTGGTTGGTGTTTACCTGCAGCATAGCCACCCGGTCGCCCTTCTGTACTCCCAGTTTCAGCAGGGCATCACCGACTCTATTCACCCTCACATTCAGTTCACTGAAGGTAAACCTTTTCTCTTCAAAGACAATAGCAACCTTATCCGGACATATGGCATTAGCGATAGTTAAAAACTCGGTAGTGTTCAATCTTCTTCTTCCTCCTGTCTATTCTTTCCCGCGCCTTGCCCGCTATTCAGGTTTGATGGCGCGCCATTCACTCAGTTTCGAGCAGCCTGCAACTGACGGCCGAGATTAGCCTCAAGCTCCAGACCCTGCCCCAGGCTCAGGTCAAGCCCCCGGGTCACCGACTGCTTGGCATAGCTCACCGCCAGCGGGTCATAACCGGCAATCTTATCAGCCAGCTTTTCAACCGTAGCCAGCAGGTCACCCCTGACCACCACCCAGTTCACCAGCTTCATCCTCAGGGCTTCCTCGGCCTTTACCCAGCGGCCGGTCAGCAACATATCCAGGGCGTGAGCCCTGCCTGTCACCCGAGGTATCGTCTGGCTACCCCCGGCAGCCGGGATGATCCCCAGCCCCACCTCGGGAGCTCCAAACTGGGCATCTTCTGAAGCCACCCTGATATCGCAACACATGGCTATTTCGACACCGTCTCCCAGCACGTATCCATGGAGAGCGGCAATTATCGGCTTGGAGATACTCAGCAGCAGCCCCCAGACGTCCCTTTCCCAGCGCACCTGCCGGGCAATTGTCGGAGAAGGAGCCGTCAGGAACTCGGTCAGGTCGGCCCCGGCGCAGAAAGCTTTCTCCCCGGCCCCCTTGAATATGACCACTCTCACGTCGGGGTCGTCCTGGACAGCTTCGAGCACCTGGTAAAGCTCGTCTCTCATCTGCATATTATAGGCGTTCAAAGCCTGGGGACGGTTAAGGGTAATATAGCCCTTCCCGTCCTTCTTTTCGTAGACAATTACTTCAAAATCACTCATAGATCTTTCTTCTGCCCGCCTACTCTCCCTTGAACTCAGGACTCCTCTTCTCCAGGAAAGCCTTTATCCCCTCGGTCCGGTCGGCAGTGGTATGCAGCAGCAGATAGAGGTCGGCCTCCAGGCGCAGCCCCTGCTCCAGGGTCAGATCCATCCCCTTGTTTACCGCCTCTTTGATAAACCTCAGGCTGACCGGCCCTTGAGAGGCTACTTTCTGAGCCAAAGCCTCCACCTCACCAGCCAGACTCTCCGGGGTCACCACTTTGCTGATTAGTCCTATTTGAAGTGCATTTGAAGCGTCTATCGTTTCCCCGGTCAGGATTAACTCCAGGGCTTTACCCTTACCTATCAATCGGGGCAACCGCTGGGTTCCTCCGTTCATCGGGATTTCTCCTGAAGCCAGCTGGGGCAGGCCAAAGCAGGCCCGGTCTGAAGCCAGTCTAATATCACAACTCAAAGCTATCTCCAGCCCTTCCCCCACTGCCTCCCCGTCGATAACGGCGATAACCGGACGGTCGATAGCTGCCACCGCCGCGGCCAGATTTGTCTTCTCCTGGCTAGCGCTCCGGAAAGTTCCGTCACCGGCCCCACTAATAACCACCACGTAGATAGCGTCATCCCGGCTTATCCCCCGGCAGATGTCCTCTACCTCCCTGGTCAGCCTCAGGTTGATAATATTATCCCTCTCAACCCCCGGCAGGGTTATCCGGGCAATATGGTCGTGTTTTGAATAATCGATAGCGGGATTTGCCAAAAGACCCCTCTCCCCCCGAACTCACGAATCAGCCGTAACACGCACTGAAACCAAAACTTATCTTAACCAACTTTGCTACTCTCGTCAAGGCTGAGGGGTTTTCTAAAAGGGACAACGCCCCTCTCAATTTCTTACCCCCTTCCCTTGGGAAGGGGGACAGGGGGATGGGTTGAATCAATCATCTATTACGTCCCGCCATCAGCACACATGTCCCTCAGACAGCACTCCCGGCAAAGAGGCTTCTTGCGGCAGGCATCCTTAGCCAGGCAGACCAGCAAAGCATGGTACTCGTTAAAAAGCCCGGTATCGGCCGGCAGATTATCCATAAATAGAGACTGATAGGCAGCGTAGCTGTTGCCGTCCGGGGCCAGTCCGATTCTGTCAATGATCCGACGAGTATAAGCGTCAATGACAAAAAACGGCCCGTTGGCCCCATAAAGTATTATTGAATCGGCCGTCTCTTCCCCGATACCCCAGACAGAAAGGAGTTGGTGACGCAATTCGGTAGGATAGGTGGAGGCCAGCTTGCCCAAATCATCTTGGCAGTATTCTCCCAGCCATTCCACCAGGCATTTGAGCTTGCGGGCCTTGACGTTATAGTAACCACAGG
>PVBE010347053.1_pt1 | contig 10653 bp, 11 predicted proteins | sample 1631181 | NCBI WGS metagenome assembly PVBE01 (sample SAMN08397723, study PRJNA350692) | Marine metagenome, whole genome shotgun sequencing project. | isolation source: water | place: Pacific Ocean | collected 2012-04 | reverse complement strand
TTGCAGGAGTGAGGGCAGCTCCCATGCCCCATAGATGTCCGATCCGTACATTGTCGAATCCTGAGCGATAACATTAATCTCTCGTGCACCGAGGTTAACCAGGCGAGTGGCTCTGCTTATGAGTTCTGCGCGAGGAACACTCCGCATCGGCCCTCGAATGGAAGGTATGACACAGAAACTGCAGGTGTGGTTGCACCCTTCAGAGATCTTCAGGTACGCATAGTGGGCCGGTGTCAATCGTGCCTGCACATGTCGGCCCGGGTCGGTGATAATGGTGGCCGGTGCCTCCTGAGTACCCAGAAGGCGGTCGACAATCTCGGGCAGACGCCCGTAGTCGCTGAAGTCCAATAGGTCGTCTACTTCCGGGACCTCTCTCAGAAGCTCTGAGCGATAGTTTCCTACCATGCAACCGGTGACCAGCAGCCCTTGCAGGCTCTTGTCTTTGAGCCGTCCGATCTCTCGAATCGTCTCAATCGACTCTTTTCTGGCGGCAGACAGGAACCCACAAGTATTGATGATGGCCAGATCTGCATCAACTGGATCAGGTGTGAACTCATAACCCCTCGAAAGCAGGCTTGAGACCATCCCCTCGGAGTCCACGAGATTCTTGGGACACCCCAAACTGACCAGCGAGACCTTGCGCATTTCCAAACTTCACCTCAGCCGAGCGTGCCAGGCCTCCGCAGTCAACAGAACTTCTCGATGCCCGGAACCCTGATAGGGTCCGACGATCCGATCCTTCTCCATCTGTTCGACAGTGGCTGCGGCTTTGGCAAAACTGATTCCCAGCTCGCGCTGGAGTAATGAAACGCTGCATTGATCTCGATCAATGACGACAGCGACGGCACTATGATAGCCCTCCATCCCCTCCGGTTCCAAATTGGAGTGCCGCCCGCCCGTTGAGCCGGCAGTTCTGGGGTAGCTCGGCTTGGCGATGCCCTGAGTTCTCTCGGCGGGCGCTTCTTCAGTCATCCAGGATGCCCAATCGCTGCCGCCTTCTCGCGGTTTCCCCGCGGCTGGCGCTGATTGAGGCGCCTTCTCTGCTTTGGGTTCGGTATCGCTTTCGGCTGCCTCAAGGGCAGCGGGCTCAGGCTCTTCCTCTTTGTCAGGTGCGGGGTCCTCAGTGATGGAATCCGCAGGCTTTTCGTGGGTCGGGGTCTCAGACGATTCGTCCACTGCCGATTCTGTCGCAGGATCATCGTCTTTCAATTGAGGCTTGCTCTTGAAGAGGATGGCCGGTTCGCCGTCGAACGGTAACTCGCCTTGAAACGACTCCTCGATTGTTGCGTCTTCATCTGATGATTCCAACAGATCGGGGTGAGTCTCGATGATAAAAGTCTCATCTGCTGAGGCAGGATCTGCTGTGTCGGCAAAAAGCAACTCGTTGCCGGAATCCTCTGCTTCGACTGAAGTCAGTTCAAGCAAAGGCACCTCCCCCGTTTCATTGTCATCGAAGGCCGAGGCTGTTGATGCATCGGGGGAGATGCTGACTTCACCAGTGATGGGAGTCGGCTCTGCAACCTCTGCTGCCCAGGGATCGGCCATTGGGTCATCCAGTGGGTTGCTGACGTCCACCGCGGTCAGGTCGGGTACTACGGCTGGAGAGTCCCACTGGGAATCGCCTGCATAGAGAGGATCTTCTTCAATGGGCAGGACTGTCTCCAGCACCGCTGGCATCTCATCGATGACAGGTGCTTGGGCGTCCTCCGACAACTCTCTGTCGGGAATCGGCGAGTCGAGTTCTGTTGGCATCTCTTCGCTCGTGTTCGCAGGCATCCCGAGGCCAAAGGCTTCATTAGGTGCCTTTCCGAGATTGAGACGGATCTGCTCAAACCAAAACCAGTCGCGACCGAGGAAAATCCCGAAGCCGAACAGCCCCATGGAAAGGACGAAGGCGATCGGGCCGCCCAGGATGAGAAAGAAGGCAGCCAGACTGACGCCGTAGCCACCACCCCAGGCAGCCGAGCTTGACGCGTCACTCAGCTCGGCAACGACACCCAGAAACCCTGATAAACCCAGCACAAGCAGTATGAGACCGATGGTTCGTCTTGGTATATGGCCAAGGGTCTTGCCCAGCCATATAAAGAGCATCTGCGAGGTCAGGGCCAGAACAACCAGATAGGTCGCCCAGACGCCCAGTGATTTGACAGGGAAAGCCACAACTGAATGCATGAAGTTCTCGCTGGGCTCGTCAAAGACCGCAGCGCCTTCTCGCAGGTGACTCGACAACAGGCCCGCCATGTAAAGCACGAGCACGCCAAAGGCACCGATGGCGACCCAGGCAAAGCGTGGCGTTGCTTCTGATTTGTGGTTTGAATCCAGCATGATTTCTCCCATCTGTATCAGTTGTTTTCGGCCGCGTTTGACGTAGCGATTTGACCGGCTTCCCATTGCTCCAGAGTCATCAGGACCTCACGTGCCTTGGCACCTTTGAAATCGCCGACAATGCCGTCTTCTGTCATGAAGTCAACCAGGCGAGCGGCACGTGTATAGCCAATGGACAGCTTACGCTGCAACATTGAGACCGACCCACGTTGTGCTGCCAGGACAGCCCGAATGGCATCATGATAAAGCGGGTCTCGGTCGGCGTATGGGACTGAGTCAGCAGCACCGCCACCCGAATCGACTTGCGTTAATTCCTGACTGTATTCCGGTTTGGCTACCTTCACGATGTAGTCGACGATGCGCTTGATTTCCTTTGTTTCCACCAGCGTTGCCTGGCACCGCATGGCCGCGGCTCCACTTGGCGGGAGGTACAGCAAGTCTCCGTGTCCTTGCAGTCGATCCGCACCTGCCTGGTCAAGGATGATTCTCGATTCCATCTTGCTCTGCACTCGAAAGGCAAGGCGAGAGGGCATGTTGGCTTTTATGAGGCCAGTGAGAACGTCAGCTGAGGGCCGTTGCGTCGCTAGAATGACATGGATGCCAACGGCACGCGACTTTTGAGCAAGGCGGCAAATGGCGTTTTCGACGTCTTTGGCTGAGGCCATCATGAGGTCTGCGAATTCGTCGACAATGACGACGATGTAGGGGAGGTACTTCTCCACCTCTTCGATTTCGCCTGGCGTCAAGTTGTCTGCGAGCCGCTCCGTCAGCGCCTCTTCGCCAAGGTTGTTGTAGTCCCTGATGTGAGTCACGTGAGCCTGGCTGAGCATTTTGTAGCGGCGTTCCATCGCGTCCACGACCCAGTTGAGCACCTTGGAGGCTTTCGTCATATCGGTAACGACGGGTGTCAGGAGGTGGGGGAGGTTGGCGAACTGCTGCAGCTCGACCACCTTTGGATCGACGAGGATCAAGCGCACTTCTTCCGGGTACTTTGTCAGCAGCAGACTGACAATGATGCTGTTGATGCAGACTGACTTGCCCGATCCTGTCTGCCCGGCGATCAACATGTGTGGCATCTTCGTGAGATCAGTGATGAGAGGCTCACCGGTGGCGTCACGACCCAGGAGAATGGGGATCTCGAACTTGCCAGCTGCAAGGACCTCAGAGCAGGCGAGTTCCTTCAGCGAAACGACCTCGCGAATGTCGTTGGGCACCTCGATGCCCACTGTTGCTTTGCCAGGAATCGGGGCGACAATTCGGATTGACCGAGCCTCGAGTGCCATGGAGATGTCATCACTCAAGGAAGTGATTCTGCTCACCTTTGTACCGGGTTCCGGCGAGACCTCATAAACAGTGATGGTGGGCCCGCGAGTGATTTTCGTGACCCGAGCGTTGACCTTGAATGTCTTGAGAGCTTCCTCCAATCGGTGGGCCTTCTCGCGGATCTTGGCCTCGCGCTCTTTATTCTGTGTCTCTGGCGGTTCGTCCAGCAGCGTTGGGGGAGGGAGTTCATAGCTCTCCAGTCCCACCAGGTGCTTGGCGCGTTGAATGTGAATGATATCGACGCCGTCGGATGATGGGACAACACGTCCGGAACTGATGACTGGCTGTGGAAAGGAGTCCTCCGATGCCGCTTCGTCATCTTCCTCGATAGACTCGTCGACTACTTCAACCTCCTCGTCTTCATCCTCTTCAGCTTCTGTGTCCAGGGTTGCCCAGGATTCATCTTCGTCTTCCGAGTCCTCGTCGTCCTCGTCTACATCGTTATTAGCTTCTTCAAACAGGTCATCGGTCAGACAGGTGTCAACAGGGCCGGAAACCGGTGCCAGGTTTGGTTCGCTTCGGCGTTTGGCCGCGCCTCTTAGAAAACCTCCGGCGGCGGCGGCTGGACCCTTTACACCGGTTAGAATCTGGCGCGTGATTTCCGGAAGTCGCCGCATGACGTCAATGAACAGCGTATCTGTGGCTAAAGTCAAGCTGGCAAATCCCATGAGGCCAAGAATGAGGAAGGCACCAATGCCTCCGAAGAGTCCACGCAAGAGCGCGCCGCACCACTCACCGCCGACGCCGCCAAGTGGATAGACGCTGTTGGAATAGCCGGCAGCAGGGGAGATGCAGTGGACCAGGGTCGCCAGGGTCGCCATGAGCAGGAGTGCGCCCACTACCTTGAGTGCCGGGTTGCGAATGGCACGCCCGATCAGGAATGAATAACCAACGAAGATCAGGAAAAACGACAGAGCAAAACTGCCAACGCCCATCGTCCGAATGAGGCCGCGGGCCAGCATCTGTCCCACTGAGCCGCAGAGATTGGTGAAAGACCCGCCTTCATCCGGTCCCACAAGGCCGTTGTAGGAAACCAACGCAACGGACAGGAAAAGCACCAGTCCGAAGGTCGTTGCAGCGAGGAACAGCCTGTGCTGGGCTATCCTCTCGTCGTTAGGTTTCTCAGTCATTGTCGTTCCTCGGTGGCTGTTCCTGCCACGTCGCTGCTTCCACTCAATCCTGTGTGCCCAAATCCACCGCTGCCTCGTTCCGTTTCAGGGAGCGCGTCAACCGGCTGCAGGTTTGCCCGTGCGACAGGCGCTACCACCAACTGTCCGATTCGCATCCCTCGTTCGATGACAAACGGCTCATTTTTGAGCACCGTTACGATGACCTGGATTTCTCCGCGATAGTCCGCATCAATGGTCCCCGGCGAATTGACCATGGTCAGACCGTGCCGCAGAGCTAATCCGCTTCTTGGACGAACCTGCCCTTCAAAGCCCTCGGGCAATGCTATGGCAATCCCCACCGGCACCAGCACAACGGCACCTGATGAGACGATGATGTCCTGATCATTAGCCGCAAGGAGGTCGAAACCGCTCGCCCCTTCTGTAGCATAGGCGGGGTACGGAAGACCTTCTCCTGATTGGGTTTGCAGAATAGGAACTTGAACAGACAACGGATGAGTCACGACTCAGCCCCCCTACGAGTCAGCCCTTCAATCAGATCGATCAGGTATTCAGAAAAAGCGGCTTTGCTGCGGGTTTTGCCCTCTATAAAGCCGTTTGAGGAAAGAACCTGATGAGTACCCTCATTGCCCCCCAGGTTGGCCGGCCCGTTCAGGACCAGCAGGTCGAGGTTCTTCTCCTCGAACTTGGTCCTTGCAGATGTCAGTTGATCGTGCGTTTCCAGCGCAAATCCAACAAGCAACTGAGCTTCTTTGAGCTTCCCCAATTCTCGAAGGATATCCGGATTGCGCGAAAGGTGCAACACCCCTTCATCCTCGGCCTTCTTGATTTTGTGCTCAGAGAAGGTGGTCGGGCGATAGTCTGCTACGGCCGCAGCCATGATGACGACGTCAGCATCTGAATAGGCTCCCAGAACTGCCGTGCGCATTTCCACAGCCGTCTCAACTGACACGTTTTTCGCATCCATGATGGGGTCGAGATGGACAGGGCCGGAGATCAGTGTGACTGAATGTCCACGTGCGCATGCCTCAGCAGCCAATGCGTAACCGGTCTTTCCCGAGGAACGATTGGCCAGATAGCGTACAGGGTCGATTGGCTCGTGCGTTGGCCCTGCAGTGATCAGAATGCGAAGTTGCAAGTTCGGCATGGGCCCGATCTTACTTTTTCAGACTGACAGGTTCGCCTGAATGGCTTCGATGATGGTCTCCACCTCAGCCAGGCGTCCAGGCCCCTCTTCACCGCAGGCCAAATCGCCAGACTGAGGGGGAACGAGTTGCCAGCCGATATCCCGCAGGCACTTCACATTGGCTTCTACGAGCGGATTGGCCCACATGCGATAGTTCATTGCCGGGGCAAACATCTTGGGACCCTCGAACGCTATCGCTGTCGTGGTTACCAGATTGTCGGCGATGCCATGTGCCAGTTTTCCCAGCGTTCCAGCCGTGGCAGGGACAACGACGAAAAGGTCGCCCTCACGCGCCAGGCGAATATGCCCGTGCTCAAAGTCAGGGACCACCTCAAACGGGTCTACATATACAGCACCATGAGCCATGGACTGAAACATCAGTGGCTGGATGAGACGGGTTGCGTTGGGTGTCATCACCACTGAGACGACGACACCACTCTTGCGCAGTTCGGACGCCACGTCGAGTGATCGGTGGATTGCGATCGACGCCGTCACACCTAGAATGACATGAGGCGTCTTCGAGTTCATGAGCTACAGGCTGCGTTCCTTGGAGAGCGCTGACATGATCCGCCGCTCCAATTCGTCCTCGGTGACTTCTGCAGGCACTTCGATTTCAGGAACGACACCACCTGTCTGGCGGCGCTCGATCTCCTGACGGAGGAGTTCGCGGTTTTCCTCGTCATCAGGAACCAGAGCCAGCTTGCCCTGCTCGATTTCCAGGAGCGCGATGCTGATGGGGTTCTTCATGTCGGTGGTAATGAGGCGCTCAGCACCTCGGTTCAACTCGCGGACGCGCTTTTGCAAAAGGACGGTCGTCTTGAAGACACCGCCGCACTGGTCATAGATCGCTTCCATTCGGTCAATATCGAACATTTTGGAATCTCATGTTTGGGGGCACAGGTGTCCGACAACTGTCATTGATTGGCCCACTCGGGGGCGCAAGGTGGTCACTGCTCGGACTTTGAGTGGTTCAGGAGCAGATTCTGAACCGTATTGACCGCAACTTCAAGGTCTCGGTTGATTACAACGTGGTCATAGGCGTCTTTTTGCTGCAATTCCGCCTCTACGCTGCTAATTCGGGCTTGTAGCGATTCGGCGGATTCTGTTCCTCTGCCCTCCAATCGTGCTGTCAGAGTCTCAATGTCCGGCGGTGCGATGAAAACCGACACCAGAGGGACGTCGTTGGTGAGATTCCGAAAACCCTGAACATCTATGTCAAGGAGAACGATGTGCCCCTCTTCTTGCAGATGCATCACCTCTGAACGCAACGTCCCGTAGTAGACAGAACCGTGTACCTGGGCCCACTCCAGGAAGGCGCCTTCATCAATGCGGGAACGGAAGGCCTCCACGCTGAGGAAATGGTACTCCCTTACATCGACCTCGCCATCTCGCGGAGCGCGGGTTGTGGCTGAGGTTGAGAGAGAAAAAAGCGGATTCTCCAGGAGGCGGGCGATGATTGTGCTCTTGCCAACACCAGAAGGGCCGGAGAGAACCGCGAGGCACCCTGTTTTCTTTTCAGCCGATGAACCCACGTTGTTACTCCGCGTTCTGCACCTGCTCGCGCAGCTTTTCAGCTCTGGTCTTGGCTTCGACGACCGCCTGTGAGATCGCAGGATCCTGAGCCTTTGAGCCAATCGTATTGATCTCTCGATGGATCTCCTGCACGAGGAAATCCAGCCTCCGGCCAACTTCGCCATCCTTTGCAAGTGTTTCCTCGAATTGGTCGAGGTGACCGCCGAGTCGTTGCAACTCTTCACTGATATCAGAGCGATCGGTAAAGAGGGCGACTTCGCGAATAATGTCGGAGGGCGTGACCTCCAACGCTTCACTGAGGTCCTTCAGTCGATCCTTCAATCGTGCAGTGAGCTTGTCGGAATAGGCATCCACCATCAGCGGGGCCCGCTCAACCATGGTGGCCAGCAGGTCACGCAGACCAATGAGGTGTCCAGTGAGGTCGGCTGCAAGGGCGGCACCCTCGGTCGTGCGCATACTGATCAGCTCAACCAAAGCCGCATCTGTCGTTTGAACGATCAGTTCTTTATGGGCCGCTGTCAGTTCAGAGTCGGAGTCTGCTGTTGTAACGACCCCTGGAAGGCGCAGCACGTCGCTCAGTGTTGGTGCCGTTTGCCCCAAATCCTCTGCCAGTGCGGCCGTCTGGCTGAGCAAGGACTCTGCGACCTCTGTGTTCAAGGTCACACCGGTTCCATGCATCTTGTCTGTAACCCGTAGAAGGGTAGTCACCGACCCGCGGTGTATTCGGGCTCGGAGCACGGCATCCATGGGAGATTCCATCTCCTTGAGGTGAGCAGGGCACTTGACCTGGCACTTCAAGAATCGGTTGTTTACCGCGCGAATCTCTACTTCAACGCTGAGTTCGTCCGTTTCCGTCTTCGCTTTTCCGAAGCCGGTCATGCTCAGCATGTTGTGGCACTCTCACCTGGTCTGGCGCGGCTGCCGGGCTTCTCTGGCTGACCGCCTTCTTTGCAGAGAGGACACTCATCCTTTGTCCAGGTCGGTGGGATGAGTTGCAGGAGAGAGGTGTAGGGAACATCGAACGGGCTCACCGCCGCTCGGTGAACGAGCGATGCAACACCTGTAACGTCAGCACCCAATCCACGCAGGAGCGTAATGACTTCTTTAACCGACCCACCCGTGGTCACCACATCCTCGGCAACCAGGACCTTCGTTCCAGGGGTGATCTGAAAGCCACGTCGGATAGCAAAAGTGCCGTCAACCCGCTCGGCGAAAAGGGCAGGGCACCCAAGCGCTCGTCCCATCTCATAGGCAAAAGTAATCCCGCCGATCGCCGGTCCGACAACCAGGTCAGGTGGTGTTTCAACTCTGGCCGCCAGTTGTTTTGACAGGGATTCCGCTCGGTCTGGAAACATGAGGACCTTCGCGCATTGCAAATAGCAATCACTGTGCAGTCCTGATGTCAGCAGGAAGTGCCCCTCAAGCAGCGCTTCACTCTCCTTGAAATGAACCAGCGCGTCAGAACTCACTAACCGAGGATCCCATTGGAGTATGGGGCTCTCTCAATTGAGCCGTCCTCGTCAGTAAGGCTTGAGTCAGGAGCTGACGCCATGGCCATAATCAGCGCGAGCCCCAGAAAAATGGCTGCGAGAACAGCTGTGAATTTGTTGACACCGCCTGCGCCGTGTCCGAAGGCCTCACCACCGACGCCGCCAAATGCAGCACCGATACCGCCGCCCTTGCCCTCCTGCAGCAGGATGATGCCGCCGAGGATGAGGCAGATGAGTGTGAACAAGATATAGAGGAACCACATGGTTCGTTCTCCTGGATTATTCGAAGGTTACGATGCGAGCGAACGACGCCGCATCCATGCTGGCACCACCGACGAGAGCGCCGTCAATATCAGGCATCGCCATAAGGGCATCAACATTATCTGGTTTGACGCTGCCACCATACTGAATCCGCACGTCCTCCGCGACCTGTGGCTCGTACATTTCCGATAGCAGTTCTCGAATGTCACAGTGAACATCCTGTGCCATTTCGGGGGTTGCGGTCTTGCCTGTTCCAATGGCCCAGACTGGCTCGTAGGCAATGGTAATCGATGCCATCTGGTCGCGCCCGATGCCTGACAGGCCCTCAGAAACCTGTCCATTGATGACCTCGCTGGTTTTCTCGGCTTCGCGTTGCTCCAGCGTCTCACCGACACAGAGGATGGGTTTGAGCCCTGCTTCCAGGGCTGCACGGACCTTCGCGTTGACTTCAGCGTTTGTTTCACCCATCACATGTCGCCGCTCAGAGTGGCCAAGAACAACAAACGAAGCACCCGTGCTTTTCAGAATGCCGGCGCTGATTTCACCGGTGAAGGCGCCGTCGGCTTCCATGTAGAGGTTCTGTCCGCCAACAGCCACATTTGAGCCGTCCAACTGGTCCGCGATCTCGGAGATGGAGACAAACGTTGGAAAAAGTGCGATATCACGATCTGTCACGCCTTGGACAGCCTCTGCGATTTCAGTTGCCAATCTCCGCGCTTCGCGGCGGGTCAAGTTCATCTTCCAGTTGCCAGCGAGAAAGGGGCGTCTCATCCGAGGGTTTCCTCCGTTGGAGTCAAAGGTGTCGTCGTCATTGCAGCAGGTGTAATAGAGAGGCTGCTGCGTGGGGAGATCTTCCCAACAGCGGGCCACCCGATCAAGAAAAACACCCCATCCGAGGGTCGTCAGGACCCGACGGATGGGGTTGTTGGACCGTCAATTCGCCCCTTATGGGCGCATTCACGGGTTTAGTACATGTCGGGTGCGGCGGGTGCAGCCGGTTCTGACTTCTCGGGCATGTCGGCGATCAGGGCTTCAGTGGTCAAGAGCAGCGAGGCGATGCTCCCTGCATTCTGAAGCGCGGTGCGCGTGACCTTTGTGGGGTCAATGATGCCGGCGTCGATCATGTCGGTGTATTCACCGGTCGCGGCGTTGAATCCGAAGCGAGCGCCCTTGCCGTCCAGAACCTGCTGAACGACGACGTCGCCCTTGAAGCCGGCATTCTCGGCGATGTGGTAGAGGGGAGCCGTCAGTGCACGACGGACAATACCGAGACCGACTTGCTCGTCGCCATCAATCTCGGCCTTCTCCAGCGTGCGGGTAGCACGCAGCAGAGCGCAGCCACCGCCGGGAAGAACGCCTTCCTCAACAGCAGCACGAGTGGCGTTCAGGGCGTCTTCGACTCGGGCCT
>PVBE012334569.1_pt1 | contig 10655 bp, 4 predicted proteins | sample 1631181 | NCBI WGS metagenome assembly PVBE01 (sample SAMN08397723, study PRJNA350692) | Marine metagenome, whole genome shotgun sequencing project. | isolation source: water | place: Pacific Ocean | collected 2012-04 | reverse complement strand
TGAATTCCCGCTTCATGCGATCGACGATGATTTCAAGGTGCAACTCGCCCATGCCCTTGATGATGGTCTGGCCGCTTTCCTGATCAGTGGAAACGCGGAACGACGGGTCTTCGGCGGCAAGCCGGCCGAGCGCCACCGACATCTTTTCCTGATCGTTCTTGGTCTTGGGTTCGACCGCAATCTCGATGACCGGGTTGGGAAATTCCATCCGTTCGAGAATGACCGGCGCCTTGGTCGAGCACAGGGTATCGCCGGTCGTTACCGTCTTGAGGCCGGCAAGAGCGATAATCTCGCCGGCGCGCGCCTCTTTCACGTCTTCACGCGAGTTGGCGTGCATTTCCAGCATACGGCCGATGCGCTCTTTCTTGTCCTTGCCGGCGTTGAGGACGGATTCGCCGCTTTTCAGGATGCCGGAATAGATACGCACGAAACTGAGCGAGCCGACGAAGGGATCATTCATGATCTTGAAGGCCAGCGCCGCGAAGGGTTCGTTGTCCGACGATCTGCGCGTTACATCTTCGCCGCTGCCGGGATCGATGCCGCGCACATCGGCAACGTCGTTGGGCGAGGGCAGATAATCGACGATCGCGTTGAGCAGTGACTGAACGCCCTTATTCTTGAATGCGCTGCCGGTCAGAATTGGCACGAACTGCCCGGCGACGGTTCCAGCCCGGATGCAGCGAATGAGCGTCTCTGCGTCGGGTTCGGTGCCATCGAGGTAGGCTTCGAGCGCGGCATCGTCGTTTACCACCGCCGCTTCGACCAGACGGGAGCGATAATCGGCGGCCTCCTCGGCGGCTTCCGCCGGAATATCGTGGATCTCGAATTCGGCCCCGAGGGCTTCTTCCTTCCAGACGATCGCCTTCATCGTCACCAGATCGACAATGCCGATAAAATCGGCCTCGACACCGAGCGGCAATTGCGTCACCAGTGGGACGGGCCCGAGCCGGTCGGCAATCATGTCGATGCAACGGAAATAATCGGCCCCCACCCGGTCCATCTTGTTGACGAAGCAGATGCGGGGGACCCGGTATTTGTCAGCCTGGCGCCACACGGTCTCGGACTGCGGCTCAACACCCGCGACCGAATCGAACACTGCCACCGCGCCGTCGAGAACGCGAAGCGAGCGTTCTACTTCGATGGTAAAATCGACATGACCCGGCGTGTCGATAATGTTGATGCGGTGATCGCGCCAGTCGCAGGCGGTCGCGGCGGAGGTTATGGTGATGCCGCGTTCCTGTTCCTGCTCCATCCAGTCCATCGCCGCGGTGCCATCGTGGACCTCGCCGATCTTGTGGGAACGGCCAGTGTAGTAAAGGATTCGTTCGGTGGTCGTGGTTTTCCCGGCATCAATGTGGGCCATGATGCCAATGTTGCGGAACCGATCGAGGGGGATACGGGACATGGTATTTACCGGGCGGACTGAAACTGGCGACTACCAGCGATAATGAGCGAAGGCCTTGTTGGCCTCTGCCATACGGTGGGCGTCTTCACGCTTCTTGACGGCGGTGCCGCGCTTGGAAGCGGCATCCATCAGTTCGCCCGATAGACGCTCGGTCATGGTGTTTTCAGACCGTGCCCGCGCCGCCGCAATGATCCAGCGGATCGCCAACGCCTGGCCGCGCTCGGAGCGGACCTCGACCGGCACCTGATAAGTGGCGCCGCCGACGCGCCGCGAGCGCACTTCGACGTCGGGTTTGACGTTGGCAAGCGCCTCGTGGAAGACCTTGACCGGGTCCTGGCGCATTTTTCCTTCGATGCGGTCGAAGGCGCCGTAGACGGTGCGCTCGGCGACCGACTTCTTGCCCTGCAACATCAAGGAATTCATGAACTTGGACAGAACCATGTCGCCATACTTGGCGTCTGGGTTCACTTCGCGTTTTTCGGCGGCGTGACGGCGGGACATGACGAAACCTAAACTGCAGACCTATTTGGGACGTTTGGCGCCGTACTTGGACCGGCGCTGGCGCCGTTCGCCCACACCCTGTGTGTCGAGCACGCCACGAATGATGTGATAGCGCACGCCCGGCAGATCCTTGACCCGGCCACCGCGGATAATAACCACGGAATGTTCCTGCAGGTTATGGCCCTCACCCGGGATATAACTGATGACTTCCTGGCCGTTGGTGAGGCGCACTCGCGCAACCTTGCGCAGCGCCGAATTGGGCTTCTTGGGCGTGACCGTATAGACGCGCGTGCACACGCCGCGTTTTTGCGGACAGGCATCCATCGCCGGCGCCTTGTTGCGCTCAAACGGGCGCACGCGCGGCTTGCGGATCAGTTGGTTGATCGTCGGCATGTGTGCGTTCTGCTCCTACCCAGCCTCAGTCGTTTCGGTGCCCCGGACCCCGGCGGCCGGACGCCAACAAGGCCCGCACGTCGCTATGACCGGGGCCACCGCCACCGGACCGGCCATGCGGGCCGTAACTTCTCAAAGACCTCGGCAACCAAAAACGCTGGGATTCCGCCGAGTTCCGCGCCCCACAGGGGGGCCAACAATGTCGTTTGCTAGCTTGCGGGCCTGCGTCTAGGCGCCAGTTCTACCACCAGCCCCGAAAGTGGCCGGGATCATAGGGTTGGCGTCCGGGGGCGTCAAGCCAATTCGCCCAGAATGGTGCCGGTTTCGGACCCCTCCGGGGGCCGAGCGCGGGCCGGCGCGGCTCTCTCCGGAACCAAGGTGGGCGGTGCCGCCGGACCCGGTGCCGGGGCCGCCATTCGGGCCGGAAAACCGCAGTATTCGGCGGCGACGGCGCCTCCGAAACTGCCCAGCGCCGGATTCGGTGGCGGACCGCGCGCGCCACCGGAGCTTGAGCGCAACGCCGGCAACCGTCCCGGAGGTCGGCGCAGACGGGCGCGAGCGGCCCGCCGGGGTCAGGCAGCGGGCGCTTCTTCGATCCCTTCCGCGGTCCCGGCCTCGGCTTCGACTTCGGTTCCGGCTTCGGATTGGGCTTCGGCATCGGCTTCGACCTCGGCCAGCCGCGCTTCCTCGCGGGCCAGCACCTCGTCGTCCCGTTCGGCGGCGATTCCGCGCATCCGGTTCATGACTCCGCCGGTGCCGGCCGGAATCAGGCGGCCGACAATCACGTTCTCTTTGAGCCCGATCAGGTGATCGACCTTGCCCGAAACCGCCGCTTCGGTGAGAACACGGGTCGTTTCCTGAAACGACGCCGCGGAAATGAACGATTTGGTCTGCAGGCTCGCCTTGGTGATCCCCAGTAGCACGGGTTCACTGGTGGCCTCCTTGAGGCCTTCGGCACGGGCTTGCGCGTTCGCTTCGGCGTATTCCTCGCGGTCGACATTTTCACCCAGCAGGTACGTCGTGTCGCCCGGGCTCTTGATTTCGACCTTCTGCAGCATCTGACGGCAGATAACCTCGATGTGCTTATCGTTGATGCCGACGCCCTGGAGGCGATAGACCTCTTGGATTTCGTTGACCAGGTAGGTGGCCAATGCCTCGACGCCGAGGATGCGCAAAATGTCGTGTGGGACCGGATTGCCGTCGAGCAACAGGTCGCCCCGTTCGACGAAATCGCCTTCCTGCACGGCGATGTGCTTGCCTTTGGGAATCATATATTCGATCGGCTCGCCCTTGTCCTCGGGCGGGCGCACGACGATACGGCGCTTGTTCTTATAGTCCTTGCCGAACTCGATCCGGCCGTCGATTTCGGTCATGACGGCGTGGTCTTTTGGAAGCCGCGCCTCGAACAGTTCCGCCACCCGCGGCAGGCCGCCGGTGATGTCTCGGGTTTTGGCCGTTTCCTCCGGGATGCGGGCAAGGGTGTCGCCGGCATGAACCGTTTGCCCGTCCTCGACCGACAGAATGGCATCGAGCGACAGGAAACTGCGCGCTTCAAGACCGTTCGCCAGCATCACCACTTTGCCGTCTTCGTCGCGCAGCGTGATCCGCGGGCGGAGGTCCGAACCCTTTGGGTGCTGGCGCCAGTCAATCACCACCTTGTTCGAGATTCCGGTGGCTTCGTCGAGCACGTCGCGCATCGAGACGCCGTCAACCAGGTCGCGGTAGGCGACGACACCTTCCTTTTCGGTGATGATCGGAGTGGTACGCGGATCCCATTCCACCAGCTTCTGCCCTTTTTTCACGGCGCCGCCGTCGTCCACCAACAGCCGCGATCCGTAACGGATCTTGTGACGCGCCTTTTCGCGGCCCTCGGCGTCGAGCACGCAGACTTCGGTGCTGCGGCCCATGACCACGAGCTGGCCCTTCGAATCGGTCACGATATTGCGGTTGTCGATCTTGACGGTACCTTCCTGGGCCGCCTCGAACCCGGCCTGCTCGTCAAGCTGGGCGGTGCCGCCGATGTGAAAGGTCCGCATCGTCAACTGGGTGCCCGGTTCGCCGATCGATTGAGCCGCGATGACGCCGATCGCTTCGCCCAAATTAACGGGCGTGCCACGGGCGAGATCGCGACCGTAGCAGTGTGCGCATACTCCCGATTTCGATTCGCACGTCAGCACCGAACGGATCTTGACCAATTCGACGCCAGCGGTCTCGATCCTCTCGATCTCGATCTCCTCGATCATGTCGCCAGCCTTGACGATGGCCTCGCCCGACAACGGATCGATGATGGCGAGCGCTGCACACCGTCCGAGAATCCGGTCCGCCAGCGACACAATCACCTCACCGCCCTCAAGCACTTCCTTCATCATCAGGCCGTCCTCGGTTCCGCAATTGTCCTCGACGATGATGCAGTCCTGCGCCACATCGACCAGACGCCGGGTGAGATAGCCCGAGTTCGCCGTCTTGAGTGCTGTGTCGGCCAAGCCCTTGCGGGCGCCGTGGGTCGAATTGAAGTATTCGAGCACCGACAGGCCTTCTTTGAAATTGGCGATGATCGGGGTTTCGATGATTTCACCCGACGGCTTCGCCATCAGGCCGCGCATTCCGGCGAGCTGTTTCATCTGTGCGACCGAACCGCGCGCGCCCGAATCCGCCATCATTAAGATAGAATTAACGTGGCCGTCGCGGTCGCTGCCGTCTTCCCCGGCGGACATCCCCTTCATCATCTCGGCGGCAACTTTCTCGGTGCATTGGGCCCACGCATCGACAACTTTGTTGTATTTCTCGCCCTGGGTAATGAGACCGTCGAGGTACTGAAGTTCGTACTCCTTGACCTCTTCCTGGGCCTCGTGGACCAGTTTGTCTTTCGAAGTCGGAATTACCATGTCGTCCTTGCCGAACGAAATGCCGGCGCTACAGGCATGACCGAAGCCAAGGCTCATGACCCGGTCGGCGAACAGAACCGTCTCTTTCTGGCCGCAGTGGCGGTACACCTCGTCGATGACATGGCTGATTTCGCGTTTGTTCAGCAACCGGTTGATGAGTTCGAACGACACTTTCGGATGCCGCGGCAGAATATCGGACAGTATCATCCGGCCCGGGCTTGACTCGACGATCCTGGTGACGGGCTCACCGTCGGCATCGACGGTATCGAGCCGCGCCTTGATCTTGGCGTGCAGCGACACGGACCCGGCGGCCAGCGCCTGCTCGATTTCAGCGATACTGGCGAAGACCATGCCCTCGCCATGTTCGCCGTTGCGCGCCATCGTCATGTAGTAGAGGCCGAGCACGATATCCTGCGAAGGCACGATGATCGGTTTGCCCGATGCCGGGCTGAGGATGTTGTTGGTCGACATCATCAAAACGCGGGCTTCGAGCTGCGCTTCGAGCGACAACGGCACATGGACCGCCATTTGGTCGCCGTCGAAATCTGCGTTGAAGGCGGTGCACACCAGCGGGTGGAGCTGGATCGCCTTGCCTTCGATCAGGACCGGTTCGAACGCCTGAATTCCAAGGCGGTGCAGCGTCGGCGCGCGATTGAGGAGCACGGGATGCTCGCGAATCACTTCCTCGAGAATGTCCCACACCTCGGGCCGTTCGCTTTCCACCATCTTCTTGGCCATCTTGATCGTCGTCGCCATGGCGTAATGTTCGAGTCGGCTGTAGATGAACGGCTTGAACAGTTCGAGTGCCATTTTCTTGGGCAGCCCGCACTGGTGCAGCTTGAGTTCCGGCCCCACCACGATCACCGAACGCCCCGAATAATCGACGCGCTTGCCGAGCAGGTTCTGGCGGAAACGCCCCTGCTTGCCCTTGAGCATGTCGGCGAGCGACTTCAGGGCCCGTTTGTTGGTGCCGGTGATGACGCGGCCGCGGCGGCCGTTGTCAAACAACGCATCAACCGCCTCCTGCAGCATGCGCTTTTCGTTGCGCACGATGATGTCGGGGGCACGCAACTCGATCAGCCGCTTGAGGCGATTGTTGCGGTTTATGACGCGGCGGTAGAGATCGTTAAGATCGGAGGTCGCAAAGCGCCCGCCATCGAGCGGCACCAGCGGCCGCAAATCCGGCGGAATGACCGGAACGACCGTCAAGATCAGCCATTCCGGCTTATTGCCGGAGCGGATGAACGATTCAATCAGTTTGAGCCGTTTCGTCAGCTTCTTCGGTTTGACAGTCGAGGTGGTTTCCACGAGTTCGAGGCGGATTTCCTCGCGCAGCTTGTCGAGGTCGATCGCCGCCAGCATGTTTCGGATCGCCTCGGCGCCGATTCCGGCCGTAAATGAGTCCTCGCCGTATTCGTCCTGGGCATCGAGGTATTCCTCTTCACTCAGCAACTGATAGGTCTTGAGCGGTGTAAGCCCGGGCTCGACAACGATGTAATATTCGAAATAGAGGACGCGCTCGAGGTCCTTGAGGGTCATGTCAAGCGTGAGGCCGATACGCGAGGGCAGCGACTTCAGGAACCAGATGTGCGCGACCGGCGAGGCCAACTCGATGTGGCCCATGCGTTCGCGCCGCACCCGGCTGAGGGTGACCTCGACGCCGCACTTTTCGCAGGTGATGCCGCGGTACTTCATGCGCTTGTACTTGCCGCACAGGCATTCATAGTCCTTCACCGGCCCGAAGATGCGGGCGCAGAACAATCCGTCCCGCTCCGGCTTGAAGGTGCGGTAATTGATGGTTTCAGGCTTCTTTATTTCGCCGAACGACCAAGACCGGATGCGGTTGGGACTGGCGATCGAGATCTTGATCTGATCGAAAGTCTGGACCTGTTCGGTCTGGGCCATGAAACGCATCATTTCATTCATTGACACTTCCTCCTGAACGCCGTGTCCGGCGTCAATGCCCGGCCGGCCCGGCCGGGGCGATATCCAGTGGCCACTATTGGGCCGTGCCGCTTTGCGAGAGCTCGATGTTGAGCCCCAGCGAGCGCAATTCCTTGACCAAAACGTTGAACGATTCCGGCACACCGGCCTCGAAGGTATTGTCGCCCTGGACGATGGCTTCGTAGACTTTGGTACGGCCGGCGACGTCGTCCGATTTGACGGTCAGCATTTCCTGCAACGTGTAGGCCGCGCCATAGGCCTGCAACGCCCACACTTCCATTTCGCCGAACCGCTGGCCGCCGAATTGGGCCTTGCCTCCCAGCGGCTGCTGGGTGACCAGGCTGTAGGGGCCAATCGAACGGGCGTGAATCTTGTCGGCCACCAGGTGGTGCAGTTTGAGCATATAGATGTAGCCGACGGTTACCTTGCGGTCGAAAGTCTCGCCGTTGCGGCCGTCGATGAGCGTTACCTGGCCTGAGGCATCGAGCCCGGCCTGGGTCAGCATTTCGACGATGTCGTGTTCGTGCGCGCCGTCGAATACCGGCGTCGCGATCGGCACGCCTGAGCGCAGATTGCCGCCAAGTTCGATGATTTCACCGTCGTCAAGCGGATCGATCATGCCGTCGTACTGGGACTTGCCGTAAACCGACTTCAAGGTTTTGCGCAGACTGTCGGTCTTGCCGCTTTCCTGGCACGCGCGCACCAAGCCGGCAATCTGACGGCCGAGTCCGTGCGTCGCCCAGCCTAGGTGGGTTTCGAGAATCTGCCCCACGTTCATCCGGCTCGGCACGCCCAACGGATTGAGTACGATATCGACCGGCGTTCCGTCCTCGAGGTAGGGCATGTCTTCGATCGGAACGATCTTGGAGATGACGCCCTTGTTGCCGTGCCGGCCGGCCATCTTGTCGCCCGGCTGGATCTTGCGTTTCACGGCGACGAAGACCTTGACCATCTTCATCACGCCAGGCAGCAATTCGTCGCCGCGCTGAAGCTTTTCGATCTTGTTCTCGAACCGCGCCTGCAACGCCGCCATGGCCGGGTCGTACTGGCCCCTGAGGCGTTCGATGGCGTCCGAGACCTTGGCTTCCTTGACGCCGATCTGCCACCACTGGCCCGGAGTCAATCCGTCAAGCAGCGCCTCGGTGATGCGCCCGCCGGTGTCCATGCCCTTGGGCCCGGTGATCGCAGTCTTTCCGAGCAGCAGCTGACGCAGATGATCGAAGGTGTTGCTGTCTAGGATCGCCTTTTCGTCGTCCTTGTCCTTGGCGAGCGCCTTGATTCCCTCGCGTTCGATCGCGAGCGCGCGTTCGTCCTTGTCAAGGCCGTGGCGCGAAAACACGCGCACTTCGACCACCGTTCCGGTGACGCTGGGAGGAAGTTTCAGCGACGTGTCGCGTACGTCGGATGCCTTTTCGCCAAAAATCGCCCGCAGCAGTTTTTCTTCCGGCGTCATCGGCGATTCGCCCTTGGGTGTGACCTTGCCGACCATAATGTCACCCGGCTCGACGTTGGCGCCCACATAGACAATCCCCGCCTCGTCGAGGCTCTTGAGCGCCTCTTCGCCGACGTTGGGAATATCGCGGGTGATTTCTTCCTGCCCGAGCTTGGTATCGCGCGCCATCACTTCGAATTCCTCGATATGGATCGAAGTGAACACGTCGTCACGGACGATGCGTTCGGATATCAGGATCGAATCCTCGAAGTTGTAACCCTGCCACGGCATGAACGCCGCTAGCACGTTGCGACCCAGCGCCAGTTCGCCGAGATCGGTCGAGGGGCCGTCGGCGATGATGTCGCCGGTCTCGACCCGGTCGCCCACCTTCACCAGCGGACGCTGGTTGATGCAGGTGTTCTGGTTCGAACGCTGGAACTTGAGGAAGCTGTAAATATCGACACCCGGCGCCGACAGGTCCTGATCCTCGTCGGCGCGCACCACCACGCGGGTGGCATCAACCTGGGTAACAGCACCGGTGCGGCGCGCCACCACCGCAACACCCGAATCGCGCGCCACCACTTGTTCCATCCCGGTGCCGACCAGCGGCGCCTCGGTCTGGATCAGGGGCACGGCCTGACGCTGCATGTTGGAGCCCATCAGGGCGCGGTTGGCGTCGTCGTTTTCGAGGAACGGAATCATCGCCGCCGCCACCGACACCAGCTGTTTGGGCGAGACATCCATGTAGTCGATGTCTTCGGGGCGAACCATGACAAACTCGCCGCCCTTGCGGCAACTGACCATGTCGGCGGTAAAGCGCCCGCGGGCGTCGAGTTCGGCGGTGGCCTGAGCCACCGTGTAGCGGCCCTCTTCCATCGCCGAGAGGTACACCACCTCGTCCACCGTGCGGGCGTTCTCGATCTTGCGGTAGGGGCTTTCGATGAACCCGTATTTGTTGATGCGGGCATAGGTCGCAAGCGAATTGATGAGGCCGATGTTCGGGCCTTCGGGGGTTTCAATCGGGCACACGCGGCCATAGTGCGTCGGGTGCACGTCGCGCACTTCGAAACCGGCACGCTCGCGCGTCAAGCCGCCCGGGCCGAGCGCCGACAGGCGGCGCTTGTGGGTGATCTCGGCCAGCGGATTGGTCTGGTCCATGAACTGGCTGAGCTGGCTCGAACCGAAGAACTCGCGTACCGCCGCCGCCGCCGGCTTGGCATTGATAAGGTCCTGCGGCATCACGGTATCGATTTCGACCGAGCTCATGCGCTCGCGGATCGCACGCTCCATCCGCAGCAGTCCGATGCGGTACTGGTTCTCCATCAACTCGCCCACCGACCGGACGCGACGGTTGCCGAGGTGGTCGATGTCGTCAATTTCGCCGCGGCCGTCCTTCAGTTCGACCAGGGTCTTGACGATCTTGAGGATGTCTTCCTTACGCAGGATGCCGAGCGTGTCTTCGGTTTCGAAGCCGAGACGCGCGTTCATTTTTACTCGCCCGACCGGCGACAGGTCATAGCGTTCCCGATCGAAAAACAGGCTCTTGAACAGTTTCCCGGCCGTTTCCTCAGTCGGCGGCTCACCCGGGCGCATGACGCGGTAAATTTCAACCAGCGCACGTTCGCGGTCGGTTACCTTGTCGGCGGCCAGGGTGTTGCGGATATACGGACCGACAGTGATGTTGTCGATGTCGAGCGTTGAGATCAACTTCACGCCGGCCTCTTCCAGGACGGCAATGTTTTCTTCAGTCAGTTCCTCGCCCGCTTCGACATAAATCTCGCCGTTCGATTCGTTGATGATATCGACAGCCGCGAACCGGCCCACCATTTCGTCGATCGGCACCAGCAATTCGCGGATCGTGGTGCTTTCGAGTTTCTTGAGCAAGCGGCCGGTAATCTTGGTCCCGCCCTCGATAGCGACCCGGCCGGTCTTGGCGTTGACGAGATCGCGGGTCGCCTTGAGGCCGCGCAGGCGCTCGGGCCGGAAAGCGGTCTTCCGGACGGACCAGATGACGCCCCAGCCGTCGCCCGGCTGTCGAAGCGACTTCGGTGGGCATACGCCCACGGCGGCCATGGAACGCCGAATCCCAGGAAGG
>PVBE011982630.1_pt1 | contig 10656 bp, 8 predicted proteins | sample 1631181 | NCBI WGS metagenome assembly PVBE01 (sample SAMN08397723, study PRJNA350692) | Marine metagenome, whole genome shotgun sequencing project. | isolation source: water | place: Pacific Ocean | collected 2012-04 | reverse complement strand
TGCGGGAACGGAGCCCATTCCTGTCAGATCCTGTAGCATCGGTGTGCCCGACCCGTCCCTGAATCGGCCCACTTTATAACCGTCCAGACTCATGGGCGCATCGGTGGGGTTGTAAAGTTCAAGGGCGCGATTGTTACCGGATCCGACCACATATTCCGAAATGAACAGCTCGGTGCAGTCCTGTGCCCGGGTTCCGATTCCGACAACGGTTGTTAAAATGATCAGCAGTGCTTTTTTCATGACTTTATGTTTTCAGATCTGTATTTTGCGGCCGCAAAGATATTATTCTTTTACACCGACCGATGTCTGAATTATTACCCACATAGGCTATCCGAGTTCATTGGTTCCGCCCCTTGTTCGTGTACCTCCTGAGCGACTTGACAACTCGTGAGAACGTGTGCCGTTGCTACCTTTCAGTTTGCCGGACATGTTGAAACTTAAGGACTGCTGCATTACCTTTGCCGCCCTGCCCGGGTGGCGAAATTGGTAGACGCGCACGTTTCAGGTGCGTGTGCCGCAAGGCATGGGGGTTCGAGTCCCCCCCCGGGCACTTTTTTCACATTCCCTTGGGGAGATCTTTGCCGGTGGCCGTGATTTCCCGGACCACCGATCCCATACTATCGTAGAAGTTGTTCTAAGTCGGATAGTAAAAAGTGAAGGTGAATTATTTTTTCGTAGTACGAGGCATTTTTGAGAAGCATAGCCAAAGCTATGGTTCGATAAAATAACGAAGTTATGCGGAAAAAGAATCACTTTTTACTCGCTGATTTGACTTTGAACAACTTCGTAGCATCAAAAGCGTTCGTTCACCCTACGGGAAGAAGTATGAGACATCTCACCATCATATCATTGCTCTTCACACTCACCTGGGATAATGCCATCGGCCAGGAAAAGAAGATCAAGTTCAGCAACATCACCGAGGTCACGTTCGGTTTTCAGATCGGCCCCACAGCTCAGGTGGCCAGTGCCCCCGGGGGAGGTGAGAACGAACTGCAGATCGGGGGTTACCGGTTTCCATCGCCCCGTGTTTCCACTTCCTTCGGTGCGCTTTTCGGGGACATCCTCTTCCTCGGTCCGGGCTTCGGATATACCTTTCAGCCCGGAGATGCCAACGGCACGGCCCTTGATCCCAATACCGACCAGCACCGGCTCTCGGTGTTCGGCCATGCGCGAGTTCACTTTTCAAAAGGAAGATTCAGACCGTACACGGAGATCAAGGGCGGGTACACCCACATCTTCACCGAGAACGTGAACAGCACCTATTCGCCCGAGACCTTCACCTGGGACGGGGTGTATGCTGAGCCCGCCATCGGTATCGGCATCAAGCTTGGAGGTCACGGTCAGTTAAATGCCTCTCTCGGTTACCAGTTTCTCAACGTATGGAACCGCTCCAACGGTTTTACAAGTGACTCTGCCTTCGGCCCAGAGATAGAGGACAATTACCACAACCTCCTGCTGAGTTTCGGGTTCAGTTTCTATTAGGGTCCGTTGCCTCCTTATTGGTTGGGGTTCCATCACTGATGGTGCAGCCGAGCCATCATTCAAGTACCTTCGTGAAAAGCGTATGGAAAAGAGAACATCCTATTACCTCGTCAGGCACGGCTCCGCGCAAGAGGCCTTTGAACTTCGCGAAGCTGATGTACCGGGGCCCAGAGAGGGATCGGTCCGAATAAGGTCTGAAGGTTTCGGGATCAATTTCGCAGACATCATGGCACGGAAGGGCCTTTACCAGGATGCCCCTCCGCTTCCATCGGTTGTGGGATACGAGGTGGTGGGGCGGCTCATGGACGACCATGTGCTGGAAGCTGTCCGTACTGAGGCCGGGACGCGCGTTGTGGCCTTCTGCCGTTTCGGTGGTTACAGCACGCATGTGATGGCTGACGAACGTGCGTACCGCCCGATCCCGGAGGATATTCCTCTCGGAGAAGCCCTGGCGCTTGCGGTGCAGTACTGCACGGCCTATCACTGCGCAGAGGAACGCGTCAGTGTTTTTCCAGAGGATCAGGTGCTGGTTCAGGCTGCGGCCGGAGGTGTTGGAACCGCACTGGTCCAACTGCTGAAAAGAAAGGGCTGCACCATTTACGGAACTGCAGGGTCAGAAGAAAAACTGAACTATATAAAGGAACAGGGAGTTCATCATCCCATCAATTATCACACGCAGAATCTTACCCAAGTGATAAAGGAGAAATTAGGAGACGGAGGACTTGATATTGTTTTCGATTCCTTGGGCGGAAAGAGTTTTTCCAGTGGATATAAAAGTCTTGGCAAAGGCGGTAGAATAGTCGGTTTCGGTGCGGCTGAGCAGGTTGGGGGTGGCTTTCAGGTTCTGAACCAACTGAAACTCGCGAAGAATTTCGGGCTTTTCAGCCCTATTCAATTGTTGATGTCATCCAAAGGGATGATAGGCGTGAATATGCTGCGCGTGGCAGACCACAGACCTGAAGTCTTGGCACGCACGATGAAAGCAGTAGTTGATCTTTGGAAAGCGGGCGAAATAAAACCCGTGGTCGGAGGCGAGTTCAAAGCCGGTCAACTGGCAGAGGCACACGAGTTTATCGAGCAACGGAAATCGATGGGTAAAGTGGTTGTGAAATGGTGATCGCTTAATTCTCTGCTATGGAAGTTGTTCAACGTTTGGGACGGATGAGCACCAATCACCCGAAGTATGATGAGACATTTGAGGAGGTGTGCGAACGGAGGGCTGAGGAAAACACCGTTGAAGCTTCCACAACAGCCTCAAAGATTCTCTACATTGCCGATTACTGCAAAAGTTGAGAAATAAGCGAAACACTGAAAATGGACAGCATGAACCATCCGATAAAACCCTCAATGATAGCAAGGTAGCGTGCTATTCCTGTAATGGGGATCTCCCCGAAACCGAGCGTAGTAAATGTGTTGATGCTGAGCATGAGCGCATTCAAGGATTTTATCAATATGTCGAATGCAATGGCTACTGTAAATGCTGCCAGTACCAGACTCCCTTTCCACCAACGTCTTTTCTTGGGTACTTCATTCCAAGTGCCATCCAACACGTCTATTTTACTTAGCAGATACACTGCCAGTCTGGTGCTCGAGACCGACCATTTGTAAAGCGGCAGAGCAGTTGCACGGAAAAACCATCGAACGGCTGCACCCAGTTATTTTTAGTTGCTTTTTGAACTCCACATTTGAAATGTATCCAGCGTTTGCAATACCCATAGGATACAGTTCATCATTAAAAAGGCTTTTCTGTTCAAAATAAACATCGGTCAGCCTTACTTGCTTGTCAACAATTCTTCTTGGTACCTCATAGATACAATAGGCAGTATCCAAGTCCCATTGCGGAACCAAGAAAAAAGAGGTGTCCTGTTCTTCGTTAAATCTAATTACGGCCTTCTCCAATTTGAAAATGGTATCGGTCTCCTCCTCAATCAGTTCAAAAAACTCGGTGTAGGAGTATTCCTTGTAAGGTTCTTCCTCTTGGGCATAAGCAGAAGAGAAGAACAGAAAACAATAAGAGAGAACTATGGCTTTTTTCATGGGGTTGGATGTTGATCTATTCGGCTTTTTCAAGTATTTCCATTAGCCTGAAATTAAGGTACAGCTTTTCCTTTCCCACTCTGACCGAACGAAGAAACCCTTTACTTTCGAGTGCGATCAGATAATTGCCAACGGTCTTGGGAGTTCCAAATCCTGCATTGATCAGATATTGCCTTTTAGTGTAAGGGAGTTTGAAAATTATCTCTACAAGGTCTTTCGTATATATTTTGGGCAGTTCGGCTTTTATATCTTCCGCCATTTTCTGCATCAGTTCCGTAATCTCCGATAATCGGAGCAATTCTTTTTTTGCCGTGCATTCAACCATATCCAGCATATACAATATCCAGTTTTCCCAATCTTCTTTTTCGGTTACCGCTCTCAATCTCTTATAGTATTCCAATTTGTTCTGAATGATGTATTCACTCAGATAAATGGCAGGAACATCGAGAAGGTCGGTCATTTTCAAATAGAGCAGAAGCAAGATGCGGCCTGTTCTGCCGTTTCCATCGGAAAATGGATGAATGGCTTCAAACTGGTAATGCAACAGAGCCATTTTTATCAGCGGATCGAGGGTATCGTCCGTATTGATAAAGCGTTCCAGATTGTCAAGTTTCGTCCGTATCACAGCTTCACCGGACGGAGGCGTATAAATGATCTTACCCTTGGTGTTGGAAAGTGTTGTTCCCGGAGTTACCCGAATGCCCGAAGTGTTCCGTCTTATGCGTTGCATTATTTCTACGCATAGGTTGGTGGTTATGAATGGCTTTGTTTCAAGTTGTTTAAGGCCATGCCACAGTGCTTCCTTGTAGCTAATGACCTCTTTGGCTGCGGGGTTATCAAACTTCAGATCAGCCACAACCGAACGGTACAGATCATCGTTTGTTGTAATGATATTCTCAATCTCAGAACTCGCTTTTGCTTCCTGCAAGTGTATGGTGTCGAGGAACAATTGTGGGTTTGGAAGATTGATGATAGCTCCGTTCAGATTTGCTAAAGCTCTGCTTGCTGCAATGGTTTTCAGCAGTACTTTTTTCGTTTCCAACTCCACTTTGGGCGGAAGTGCTGGTAGATCATTATAGGGAATGTCCTTTTTGAAACTGTTCATTGCGAACACGGGTAGCTCTTACGTTCGTATTAATTACGGGTGTAAATATATGTAAATATTACTCTTGTTCGGATTTTCAGGGTAAATGTTACTCTCGTTGCCGGATCAGCAGAAAAAGATCAATTCACCACCGGCAATTCCACCCTGCTCGGGTATTTGAAAGAGCGATAGAATGTGTACTCCGGTTCATCATTGGTCATGTTGCGGAACTGGTCGGTATCCGCCCCTGCAATGGCAATTCTTACCCGGTGCCCTTTCCTGAAAAGATAGGATGTGGGCAACATGCTAAACCTCAGTTCTGCCACTTCGCCCGGGATCAACGGTTCTGCATCCTCGCGTTCAAAAGAGAAATAAGGCCCGACCTTCACATACGGGGCCTTGTCGTTCCTCACCCTTCGATGCAATGCGCGTAATTCGCCTTCCGTGACGTAGTGAACCTTCCCGTCCTTATCCACATCCTCGAGGTAAACGAATACCTGGGCATCGTCCGTTGATGAACTGAGGTATATATGTACCAATGGGTGGCCGGTCACTTCCACATCCTGAGGGAGGGGTTCTGAATCATACGTTAGCAGAAGGGAATCACGGGCATTCCGGTCCGGATATACATATGGCGTATGCAGTTGTCCGGCCACCGACCGGAAGCGGGTGTAGGGCCCCATCCCGGTAGTGGTGTCTGCACGGTACACATCCTTCCCACCCTCGCTCTCACGCCATATTTTCACCTTCTGTGCTGATTCGTTCAGCTTGGCCAGATTGCGTGCGAATCGTTCTTGCATGGAGAGATATTCCTTCAATTCTGCCTTTTCGGTCCGTGTAAGCGGTTCATTCCGGTCTGATTGTTTCTGGAGGTCTTTCATCCCTATACTTTTCAGGTGATTGAGTGAATCGCCCACGGCCTTCAATGAAGCCTTCTCGGCCCGATGCGAGGAATAGCCGTTGCGCCAGACCAGCGTGCTGTCGGCCTCAAGGAACACCGGTTTATAGGTGGAATTATCAGGAGGCCACGTATCATTGCTTTTCCATCTTTGTTCCACCATTGTGTAATAATGGACCGGTTTCTCGTTGGATATTCCCGTATCCCACCCTTTCAGGTGATGGTCGAAGAACCGTAGTGTCTCCCCAATATGGTCAAAGCCTGAACGGCCGGGAGCTGTCCAATCGCAATTGAAAGAGCCACCGTGCTCCCATGGCCCGATGATGAGCCTGTTCTCCGGGTTGGTCAAGGTCAGATAACGTTTGATGGCCCCGTTCTGATAGGCTCCGTCAAACCAGCCGCTCCAACAATAGACGGCTGCCCCGCTGGCATCCTGTTCGCGCCAGTAGGTATGTGGGCTGAACTCATCCATGGTGGTCACTGCTCTGCTGTCGGGTGGCTGGTCGCGGAAGGCGAGTGTTCTGGCGTCATCATTCACATTGAGGTTGTAGCAATGGTCCTTCTGCGCCTCCCTGAAAACCGTTCCTGCCTTTTCCCCTCCATATTCCCTTTTCACCGGTAGTACACCCTTTACGACTTTCTTCAGTTTGCCCGCATTGTTCGGAAGTTCATTTCTGTCCAGTGCCTCATTGGCATCTCCCCAGACCGAGGTGAACCATTCATTGTGTATGCCCCCTGTGAAGGCATTGTCTGTATAGACATCGAACAGGGAGTACATGTTGATGACCGCCTTCACGGCCGGATGCTGCTGTATGAGCAGGAATTCGGAGGTGGTTCCGCTGTATGACGCCCCTGCCGCCCCAACGATCCCGTTGCTCCAATCCTGTTCAACGATATGATCCACGATCTCGGTCATGTCATCACGTTCCTCCTGTGTCCATGGGTATGGGCGGCAACCTTCAGAGGCACCGGATCCGCGGGAGTCAACACTGACCAGAGCGTAGCCGTTCGCCAACATCGCCTTCATGAAATCCTCCAACGGTCCTATGGGCTGTTTCTTCAACCAACAGTACGGCCACTTGAGTTGGATGGCGCGCCAATACCGCCATTGATGAAGTATGGTCGGGAACTTGCCGGCATGTCGTTTTCCTGTCTTCGGAAGATATACATCCATGGCGATCCTCACATCGTCTCTCATCACCAGGTAGTAGCTGTCCATTGTATAATTTCGGAACTGCTTCCGTCCCTCCCAATCATACTTTGCCGGGGACTCCCGGTTGATATCAGAGGCCACCTGATCCTTGGTATTCCCATGTTGGCTGCGAACCGTTGAGAACTGTATCAAGAGCAGTGATAGAAGAATGATCCTGAGCAATGGCTGTAGGTAAGTGATCATGATAGGATAAGTGTCCTGCCGTCAAGTCCCCACGCGGTATCTATCGGTACCGAAAGGAGATCGAGGATGGTCGGGGTCATGTCAACCACTTCGGCCACGGTCTCCTTACACGTGCTCTGAGGAGAGGACATGCCACGATCGCTATTGCACGGCAGCTGATCGTTCGAGCAAGAAATCAGCAGCAGCATTGCTCCGATGATGGGGAGCCTCCTCAATGCCTGTTTTTCAGCACGTCCTCCCAATAGGTGATCTGTTCCTCACGGTTGACACTGATGCGGGCCTGATCGTTATAAAAGGTCACTTTGCCCTCCACGCAGATGGTCTTACCGATGAATTCCTTCTCGGGGTCGTAACTGAAATTGTTCTGCTTGTTCTTCCAAATGGTGGCGTAGAAGGTGTTTCGCGGATACTTCCGGTCAAAGTTCAGGTAGATCGCATCTTTTCTGCTGCGCTTTGCGGCCACCACGGTTCCACAGACCGTTGCCTTCTGATCTTTCTTGTATTTGGCCTGAAGGGTGTTGAAATAGCCCTTCGGGAGCGGGGCCTTCAGTGGGGCCACCTCCCCGAATTCCGGATTTTCATGATGGATCCATCCTTCGGTTGAACTCATAGCCTCCAACTTCATTTCCTCGTCATCATCGAGAGATGAGAAGAAGTCAAGACCGGTCATCTTCTCAATCTCATCAATGCTGGTGGCGTAGCCGGAAACCGGATATGCGCAGTGATCATTCGGCATGAGAAAGGCGATGGCCTTGTGCATGTTCCCACTAAGGTCCAGGACGATCTTATAATACTGTTCCGGGATCGAGAGACCGTTCTCCCCCTGTTTCGGAAGTCCCTCGGTGAGAACCGGGCCGGTGACCACATAGACCGGCTCCCCGAAGTCGATGACATAGGTCCGTACCCAGCTCTCCAGTTCGGCCCAACGGTCGCGGTTGAACTCCGGTCTCTGGGGACTCATGTTGCTGTAGAAGTACGACTGGCTCAATGCCTGCTGCGACCAGCGGAAGTCGGCAGATGGTGCAAGGTGGCCGCGGTCGTAGCCGAAACCGTCATACACCCATTTGCCATCAGGGCCCCGTTCCTTCAGGAAATAGTCCTTCTCCTGGGCGGAACCCGTTGATATGAGCGGGTCCACACGGAAATCGTTGGTCCGCGAGACGTTCGCGAATTCCACCTCGGGGATGACGATATGCATGACCCATGCGGCCTGCTCGTGGCGTTCATCATATCCCAGACTGAGAGCGGTGTGGTGTGCGAGTTCCACTTGCACGGAAGATCCCGGATAGCCCATTTCATCCAGCTCCTTGCGAACCCACTCCAAGCGAAGCACCTCCAGATCATCGAGCAGGTTTTCCTTCTCCTCTTGTATGGCCATGAGACGGGCCTCACCTTTTTCTATCCGTTCATCTACACTTTGGGCTGAAACGGCTGTCGCACAGATCATTGACAGCAGCACCGGTATCTTTCTGCACATGTGGCAAATATCGGAATATCCTATTCCCGAAAATGAAACATAGCTTAAAGGAATCTCTACGTGAATCAGGTAGATGGGCCGTTGATCCATAGCAGAATGGGGCAACCTTGTCCGTTACCTACCGTAACAACCCTACGTGCTGAGCCATGTCATCAACCGAAATCCGTACTCTCCTCATCTGCCTACTGCTTTCCGGCACGCTCATCACCCGTGCGCAGCAGGATTGTTTCGATGCCATCCCGGTCTGCGCAAGCAGTTACAGTCAGACCGTAAGCTACTCGGGGTTCGGATCCGTTTCTGAGCTAAGCCCCGGAATGACATGTCTCGGCAATGGTGAGGTGAACTCGGTTTGGTACTCCTTCACTGCCACTTCTTCCGGCAACCTCAAGTTCCAACTGACTCCGCAGAATCTGAACGATGACTACGACTACGCACTTTTCGACCTTACCAACGATTCGTGCGAAGGGATAGAGGCCGGTCTGAATCAACCAATCAGTTGCAATTACAGCGCAGACCCGGGAGCCACCGGGCTTACGAGCGGTGCAACCGGAACCGACAATGGTGCAAGCGATCCCAATCAGAATGCTCCTGTACCCATTCTCATTGGCGAGACATACCTTCTTCTCGTCAGCAACTTCACATCCTCACAAAGTGGTTATGGGCTTACCTTCACAGGGGCGGCCTCCATTGTTGACAATCAGCCACCAATGCCCGATTCTGTCGATCTGAAGGGCGTCTGCAACCCGGGCCAGGTGTTTGTCACATTCAATGAGGACATTGATTGCAGCACCATTTCACCGAACATTTCGGAGGTGACAGTGACAGGCCCCGGAGCCGTGACCATTGCCCTGGTCAACGGTGTGAGCTGTGTGAACGGTCGCTCCGACCGCGTTCGTATCCGGTTCAGCAATCCGCTGCCCGCAACCGGAACGTACACCATCACCTTTAACAGCGGTACGGATGGCGACACCTTCCTCGATGTTTGTGGGAATGCCATGCCCGCAGGAACATCCATAGCGTTCACAGTCGATTTTATCGGCCCTGATGTCAGCATTATCAACGCCACCAACACAAGCTGCGGGGATGATGAAGGCTCGGCCGAGGCATCCGTTGCCGGAGGCACTCCGCCTTTCACCTACAACTGGAACACGAATCCGGTTCAGACCACGCCCATAGCCTCCGACCTTGAACCCGGCTTGTACCGCGTGGTGGTCACCGATGCCAATGGATGCGAAGGGGTGGCCACTGTCACCATCAGCAATAACAGCCCGATCAATCTGTCAAACACGGCAGTCAACGCAGTATCATGCAACGGTGCAGAAGATGGTTCTGCACAGTTGATACCGACAGGAGGCACCGGGCCCTATGAGATACAATGGCAGGCCAACCCGGCTCAGACAGGGCAGATTGCAACCGGCCTTTCGGGAGGAAACATCAATATCATTGTCACAGATGCAACGGGCTGTGAAGAGGAGACCACCGTGAATATCCCCGAACCTGCGGCCATCAACCTACCGGTCACATTCGTAAATCCTGATTGCGGCATAGACAACGGAACCGCAACGGCAGCACCGGCCGGGGGCAGTGGGGCATTCATCTATTCATGGAACACGGCACCTGCGCAAACGACAGCAACGGCCATCGGTCTCGGAGCAGGGGTCTATTCTATTACCGTGACCGATCTGAACGGCTGCTCGGCTATGACCAGCGTCATCCTTGCAGATAATTTTGCCCCTAATGCAACGATCGTCTCACGCGTACCTGATTGCGGTCAGGGCGTGGGTGAGGCCACTGCACTCGCCACCTCAGGTACAGCACCGTACAGCTACCAGTGGAACACGCTTCCGCAGCAGAACGGGGCAACAGCAACCGGTCTGATCGAAGGGAACTACTACGTTACCATTACCGATGCGGCCAACTGCACACAGATCATCAATGTGAAGATCGACAGCGTGGGACCGCCCCAGATGGCCGTTGCCGCAACCTCTATCGATTGTGGTGCAACCGATGGCGAGGCTACGGCCTCGGTCACCGATGGGATAGCCCCGTTCAGCTATACATGGAGTTCTTCATCCAATACGGGAAACACGGAGACAGGTCTGGCGGAGGGATCCTATACCGTGACCATAACCGACAGCATCGGCTGCACAGACAGTGACCCTTTCGTCATTGAGGTGTTACCACCGGAGTCCGATGTCACGTTTCAGAACACATGCCTAGGCTATGAGATCACCTTTGCATCCACAACAACCTCGGGTGCCACGTCCTGGACCTGGGATTTC
>PVBE011542976.1_pt1 | contig 10657 bp, 13 predicted proteins | sample 1631181 | NCBI WGS metagenome assembly PVBE01 (sample SAMN08397723, study PRJNA350692) | Marine metagenome, whole genome shotgun sequencing project. | isolation source: water | place: Pacific Ocean | collected 2012-04 | reverse complement strand
ATTCGGACTCACGCTAACGCTTCCGCAACTTACAACGACTTCAGTGAAAAAAGAATTCACTTGAAAATGACTGCTTTCAGAAATCACTTTTTATTACCCACTTTATTGAGTGAAGAAGCTCTAAATAAATACGGAATCAATTCCGTAAATATCTACGAAGTAGATTACCAATTATCAAATTTAGTTTTTAATTTAATTAATCGTTCTCTTGATGCAGGAGAAAGAAATTCATTAACACAAAGCTTACGGGCAGTTGAAAATGTAACAAATGAACAAACACACTCTGGAGGAATATTTCATAAAATATTTGGTAAAAAATGACTACATTTCAAACCACATTAAGTCAAACTTTTAGCGGAGGAACTGGATTCGGCGGGGCAATTGTTGGATTGATTTTCCTTTCGTTCTTTGTTCTGGCGTTAGTTCTAGGTTATATGTATTATAATCGCATCAAAGTTTACCGATACAGAGTTATCGCATTTAGTGAATCGGGTTCAGGACATACTTGCCGATTAGTAAAAGGCGGTCTGGTAAAAAGACAAAAAGTTAACGGATTTCAGTTTGAAATATTGAAACCCAAAAGAATTCTTAATAATTTCAACCGTGAATGGGTTATTTACCCCACAATCAAAGGAAAACCAACAGTATTTTGCTTTGAACAAACTGATACCGATTGGATTCAATTAAATCCCGAAACATTAGATTTAGACGGAAATAAATTAAAATTCATTCCTCGTGAACTGGGCAAAGAAGTTTTTGCAAATACATTCAGACAAAATACAGAACTTCAATTTGGTTTGAATGATTGGTTCATGAATAACAAAGATAAGATTGTTTATGGCGGTCTAGTCTTTATTCAAATGATTATGGTCTTACTTCTGATTAATGTCAGCAATAAAGTAATGTGATGAAGATAATAAAATACCTAATTGTAATTTTAGGAACTTTTCTACTTGCAAGTCCCGCATTTGCTATTGTTGCATCCGACTTAACCTATACTGGTATGGATTGTATGATGACAGGAGTTAATGAATTTGGTGTAGCGCTGAATTGGGATTTAATTCAAGTCCCAAATGCGATAGCAGATAAGTTAATTTTTAATGCACCGATTCAGGCTGGAGCATGTTCTGGAAATCCAGTAGATACTGCTGTCGGACATACTGATTATCGTGGAGTTCAAATCTCAGCACCTTTTGATGCAAACTTTGTTTGGGACTATGCTCCAAGTACATTTACAAGTTATGGCGGATTAACAAATTGTGATTCTGCGTTAGGAAGTGACGGACTAGACATTGATACAATGAATCCATTACTAGGATTATCTGCAAACGTGGGTTCAAGTAAAACAATATGTATTGACGGAGATATGCTTTTCAGAAGCGGATTACATGACATTAATAGTCTCGGAATTAAATATAAAACATTAGCAAATATCATTACAATTTCACCAACTTGGGAATTCTTACAAGACGGAATGTATCACGGAACATCCGCGACAGGTGCAGGAATATATCTGGAAAATCCTGCAGGTACAATCTATGTTCAAAGTAATGACGCATTTGATATGGAATATCAAGGTGTAGACCCTGCAACTAATAGCATGGAGTGGGCAATTCCAGGTTCAGATTCTCATGCAATAAATATTGGTCTCAATCAACATCTGGAAATCCAAAATCTGAACGCAACTTGGGAAACGAGTCTCGGAATGACGAACGATGAAATAACCATTACTTCAGGAGAATTAACATTGGATAATGCATTACTTGCTAATTCACCCTCATCTACGGATTCTTTTGATGTTCTTAATACTGACGGTATAATAACTCTAACTGATTCTTACTTTGAAACAAAGGATTTTGATAATGCAGGAACTTTAAATTCAGTAAATTCTACAATCTACAATACCCGAAATATTGATGATTCTTCAGGTACAACTAATATTACTGGTGGAGAAGTTTGGATGGATACTTCAGACCCAGACCCGTATTTACTAATGACAACCTGGCAGGGAAATCTAGGTAGCACATACGATATGGATGAACTTCATGTCACTGGTGCAAACACTGCGATGCTTTATGGTTCATTCCCAGATATTCCAAATACAGAAATTATAATTCATCAAGGGTCAATTCAGACGGGTGGAGTAAACCAAATTGGTTCAATTTATGCACAAGGTGACGTAGGAACACCAGTTTATTGGTATGTGGTGAGTGAAAATGTTTCGGTTGATGATGTAAGACTTGATGCTGATTTAACTCACTCCATCACAGGAAACATCACCATTAATAATCCAATTAATGCAACAACCTCCAGTGCAACCTTGAAAGGAACTGTTAATGGAGAATACAAATATAGCGGATTTAATTACACTAATTCAAATGTACCGACAATGACTGCAACAACCTTTGAACTAACTGCAGGTACATCCCCGCATACTGTTAGAAATTTAGTCTCTCCTGCAAACAACTCAATTCTAATTGCTGGAAACCACACCTTTGAATGGTCAGAGGAATGGGGTGATGTTGAGGGATATACTTGTGAATTAGACGAAGTTGGGGACAGCTTTGCAAGTCCTGACTTAACTTGGAATACAACTGGAAAGTCAAGCACATCAACAGTTCAAGATTTAAGTTCATTAGCTGACGATACTTATTATGAATGGAGATGTAAAACATATGCTGATGATGAAAACGGAGCACAACAAACTTCAGGATGGTCGCCGACAAATCAATTATTCCTATTATATCATTTCCAAAATACCTGTGTAAATAATACTCTCGCAATTGATTATATGACTCCTGATACAATACCTGCGGGTGATACTCCAATTAATCGTTCCCGAAACAGTAAATTAAATGTACCTTTGGACTTTGCATTCTTCGGAGCAGACCAAGTAGCATGTACAATTAGTTACGATGATGATTTCTTCAATGTTACAGATTCAATCTCATTAACTTCAACGTCAGTATCTACAACAGTTCTTAATGTGAATGAAAATACTTTTGATGTTGGATTAGAGGGAAGAGAATTCACTGTTGAATGTATCATAACAAACACTACAACCGCAGATACTTGTTCAAATAGCTTTGACTTTGCAGTGCGACAATCTGCATCAGGCGGTGTAACAAATCCAGATTATTCAAGAGAAGCAAATTCAATAGCCTACACAGGTGCATTATTCGTGATACTGGGATGTCTATTCTTCTTCCTAGCATCAAGGAACAGAAAACAACAACTGGTTGTTGAACAAGACGAGGATTATACTTAAAATGATAAGCAGTTCACCATTTAATATAAGGCAACTTGGAAGCTCAATTCTTTACGGGATGTCAGCATTAATGTTTGCATTAGCAACTTCATATGCAACAACAATTTCACGAGAATATGTGAATAACGATACAATAAATCAAGCTTTGTTTAATCTTGCCCAATTTATGCCGTATGCAATTTTCTTCATATTTATGTGGATACTTTTATCCTTTATCGGATATTGCATCATGCACATTTACCAATACAATACAAGTGGGCATAGAAAACGGAAGCGGATTCTGTAATACTTATGACAAAGGAAAGAAAAGGAGAAATATATTATATTTCAAAGAATCTTGCACTCTTAATTGACAAATTTACTGACGAAATTGAGGAAGCTTTGGGTGTAAAGATGGATAAAATCAAAACTTCAGAACTAATTGCAAAGGAACTTGACGAAGTTGATGTTAATAATATTATAAAAAAGATTGAACGTGGGAAATAATACGATGAATAAGCGAGGGCAGATACAAGAATTAAGTACATTTTTGGTGGCTCTTTTCGTCATTTCAGTTACTATGTTTGCAGTCTGGAATATCGGAGACGGAATGTCAGATGCTTTAAGGAATTCCAATTTGAATAGTTCTGACACAGTGGATGCAATTGATGGTGTTGAAAATATAGCGAAATCTGGAGATACTATTTTCCTTGCAGTCTTCGTGTTCTTCTTTATAATTCTATTAATATCAGCAGTGCTATTACCTACGAATATAGCATTTACTGCGTTATATCTGCTCGGAATGCTCGTGATGTGGATACTCAGTGTACCTCTCTCAAATGCATATGAAAAGATGTCTCAGACTTCTTCAATGGCGGGTGCTGTTGCAGACCTCACTATAACGGACACGATTATGCTCAATTTACCGATTGTGGCGTCTTTCATAGTTGCACTTATGGTGTTGATATTATTCGGAAAAAGATACGTTGGCGTTGAATAAATTAATTAAGGCAGTGGGCGGAACATTATTCCTAATCTTAGCTATTACAATGCCTGCATTTGCATCTCTTCCTGATGCATCCGATTTAGTTTCTTACTATGACTTTGAAGACCAAAGCGGTAATTATCTTGACTTAATGGGGAATCAAAATGTGACTGCTCCTACGGGAACTGACTCATATAGTTTCCCTAGCGGAAGGGAAGTTGTCCAAGACCGTGCTATTCAAGGAGTTTATGGGTGGACAGGTCAAGCTGTTCAAGGACAATCAGGTAAAGATTTGTCTTGGAGCGGAAATACTATAATTGATATTCCATATGCTTGGAATGATACTTTTTCCATATCCTTTTTCAGAAAAGATTTGATAAACGGAAATGTTGACGGAATTGAATATGCTTGGTTAGACCGAAGGTCAATGAATACTGATGTAATGTATATTACTGGTGCTGATGAGTATCCAATTACTAGAGAAGCTGATTGTGCTTCTACTGCCTCAAATTGTTTTAGCAAATATGAAGGATACGATGTTCATTTAATTGAGCAAAACTCAAACGATACTCTTGTAAGGTTCGGAACAGATTTTGTAGGAACTAGTTCTGACGAGATACACAGCTCCGTTCAATTTTCCTCAGGACATCAATATTGTTACGGCGAGATAACTACTTTAGAACACGCATATCGCTGGTCTTATGGTACTGTATCGGGTGCAACCGATGGAAAAGCTCCTGCTAATGGGGCTTGTGGAAGTTACGACAGTGGTTCAGCAAGTAATCCGTACTATTTAATGACGGGAGGATTCTATGCAGATACCTCTGGTTCACCTTACAATTTCCGTAGGCATACACCTCATTATTATAGCTCAATTGATGTTGCGGACATAATTGAGTTGGATGATGATGCTGATGGGACATTTAGCCAAATTGAAAGCAATGATGACAACCAAGACTGGACACATTATGTATTGACATTTGACAACGGAACAATGAGAACCTACCGTTCTGGAAGCCTTACCGATACAAACGTTCTGAGCGGATTCAATAGTTCAAATAATATGTCTCTGGTTCTTGGCGGAACAAACCTTAGTGGGTCAGAAGTCAATTCTGGAAGTCATTACGGAAATGTTACAAGAATATACCAAAATGATGTATCTGGAGGCAGTATTACTAAATCTCAATGTAACTATTACCATCTCTACTCTGGTAATCCGTCAGGAGCGATGCTTTACGTTAACTCAGGATGTACTTACACAGGATATACTAACGAAAACGTACCGAATAAACCAACAGGTTCGGTTGCATTAGACGAAGTTTCAATCTGGAATAAAACATTAAATGCACAAGAAGTATTGGATATGAGTGCAGGAGCATACTATTCTGAACTTACTGAGGCAGTATTACATGACGTAATTTCTTATCACCAATTGGAAGAATCACAAGCACCTTATTCGGATTCATACTCATTATTTGATTTAACATCTGCATCCCAACCTACACAAGTTCCTGGTAAAATTGGAAATGGTCAAGACTTCCTTTCAGGGTCAAATAATAAAATAACTACTCCTTCAAACCTGCACGATTACTTTGATTATAATACTCATTGGTCTATTAATTTATGGATTCTTGAAGATGCAAATACTACTTCGGACGGTATCTTTTACGGGTCAGGAACATACAAATTCAATACAACGGGAACAACAATAGATACTTCAACTACTAATTACGCATCTAATTATTCTGACGGAGCATGGCGAATGATGACATGGACTTTTGATGAATTTGATGGACAGACTATCTATATTGATGGCGTCCAAGTAGCAACCGCAAGTCCAGGAACTAGTTCTTGGAAATCTTCGGTTGATTTTGCATATGACGGGCTAAACTATAACGACATGATTATTGATGAAATCGGTTGGTGGAGTAGAGAGTTAGTCCAAAGCGATATTGATTTACTTTATAATTCTGGGGCAGGAAGAAGCCTCGCTGGACTAGGGGGACTCGCACAGGGGGGCGGTTCTGGAAGTGGTGGCGGTTCAGCTTCTTCCCCAACTGGAACAGTGCAAAGCTATGTTGGATTCCCGAGCCACGTGAACGGAACGTGTACCTTTGATTCAAATACAGGGATTTTTGAAATGACTTACGATGATTCAACGCAAGGTGTAAATTATGCAGAGCTTGAAGTTTATGAGTGGGAATTCGGAGACCGAAACCTTCTGGGAACAGATACTTCCACGCTTTACCAAGACACACTTCAATATAATGTAAGTTCAGTGATTTCCAGTGGAAATGATGCTCAGGCATTCGGATACATAAATTCAAGTAATACTAATTCCTATGGTGGTTCAAGTTATTTAGTGTGTGACCTTTATGCGGACGGAGGGAATGAAATTGCCCAAGCAATAGGCAAAGAAAATGCTGTCGGATATGGTTTCTTCATTCTATTAACGTTCCTCACTTTTGGATTATTATTCCGAAGTGCAGTCGCGGTATTAATTATGGGTTCAGTTGGATTCCTAGTGCTGGGAACATTTTTCCTAAATATAAATCAAACTGTCATTTACTTGGTGGTTGCTTTAATGCTATTAATTATGTGGAGTATGAGTAGGCGATGACAAATAAAATAAGTACGTTTTTTCCAGCAGTAGTAATCTTTGCAATCTTTATTACAGGCGGAGCATTAACTGTTGGATTAACACAAGACGCATACAATGTCTCTCATACTAATAATACTCAATTTTCTGATACTTTCGGAAAGGTTGCCGAATTAACGGAAGAAACAAATGAATTACAACAATTTGTTGACGATTCCACGACCTCAGGGTCTGGTGCTTGGACATTCATTACTAATGGTCTCGGAAACGTTATATCTGTGGTCTGGACTGCGTTTAAAGTAGTATTCACCATGATTGGAGACTTTATGACATATCTTCCACTTCCAAGCGGATTCGGAACATTAATTGCATCGGGAATAATAGGAATATCGGTGGCGTGGTTAGTATTCAAACTAATTGCATTCATCAGGAGCAGTGATATATAATGGCTTATGCATTACCAACAAACGTTACAGGAATGGGAGAACTATTCCAATATATTGTAAGTGTAGATGGGAACTTCTTCAATCTATTGCTTATTTCAATCGGAATACTCATATTCTTAGTAATGGATTCTTCAGGTAATCCAAAGCGAGATTCGATAATGACAGCAAGTTTTGGTGTATTCTTACTTGCAGTGTTACTAAACATCCTAAACTTAGTTTCAAGTTTAGCAATCTTCATCCCATTGGTTCTTGCAGGAATATCGATAGTAATCCGAGATTGATTTAATGATTTTTTATAAATCACAAAAAGAGAACAATAGTACCATGAAATCCTTATTGAAAATGAATAAACGAGGAGCAATGGGCTTAGGAACATTACAACCATTGGTTCTTACTTTGACTACTGTTGCAGTAATTACCACAGTTACATTGACAATTCTTTCAACATTGAGAGATAGTCAAACCTCTGGAAGTGTAGAATACAACGCAAGTGATGCTATGATTACAGCGTTTAGTGACAACTTGGTAGGTAATTTCTCTATCCTTGTATTAATTGCAGTATTCGCAATTATCATTACATTGGTAAGAGTCTTCGGAAGAACTTCTGGAGAATAAACCTTTGCTTGTGCTTATAGACGGGGCGGATTCGTACCGCCCACTATTATTTTCATGTTTATAGAAAAATGGCTATATGGTATTCAGCTTCTGAAAAAAATTTAATTACGCGCCACGGCGGTAAACCAAAAAATGGTTATGGTTCTAACGGAATTATTAATAATAAACCTGTGGAAGTCCGTGCAATCCGTGCATCTGGTTCAACAAGATTTCGATTAGGAAAGAGAGTTCATCAGTCTTTAGTTCGCAGAGGCGGATATTATATTTTCAAAGTTCACGGAAGAACTTCTGTAAGAAAAACTGCACGGTCAGTAGACCGAATTTTAAAACGAAAGCGGAGAGGATGGTACAAAGACCGTTCCTATCCGCACACCTTCATTTACAAGAAGGAAATTTTCAAATAAGAGAACTTAGATAATGTTCTGTTGCATCTGAATCCGACAAGTTTAGGTAGTGCTCCTCAAATACTCGTGATTCCTGTGTCCATCCCGACCTTTGTTTTATTATGTTTGGTAACAATTTATGAGATGTTAGCAATTCAGTAGTTCTAGTATGTCGCATTAGGTGAGGATATACTCTCTTCTTGATTCCAGAACGAATCGCGGTTCGCTTCATTTTCATTCTAATTGCCCCATATCTTAACATCTTACCATCTTTACCTGGAAATAGATAAGCTTCAGGATTATTTCGGTCTGGATGTCTGTCCAACCACTTTTCTAACGCCTCAGCGAATTCCGCCACAACAACGGTTCTAGGGCGTGTTTTTGAGTGCCTTATCTTTAACTCGTAACCTACGGTAAAGGGACGAATGTCCTTTATCTTCAAGGGGACAATTTCGCCGATTCTGAAACCGCCGTCATAAAGGACTGAAAACAATGCAGAATATTTCCATGAGTCATGTTTCAGAGTTTCAAGGAAGGTATCAACTTCTTTCCGAGTTAATAGGTCTTCTTTTTGCACTCTATGTTGTCTTTTCTTATGTTTTGATAAGGATGTTGGAAGAACATCAATAAACTTAGGTAAAGATTTCTTATCCCACTCTTCTCCGAAAGTTTTCCAACCCATAAATTTTCGTAAACTCATGTTATAGGAGTGTATTGTCCAATGAGAATAAGGGATTCCATCTCTAGTGAGAGTATTATTCAAATTATATGCATAAGAAATAACATCTTCCTTGGATATATCCTTAAAATCTGCGGTGATTATACCTTTGTTTTTCAGTATAACCATATCATTGACTAATTTAAACCTTCGGGAAAATTTTAAGTTTGACCAATATACTGAAATATATTTGCAGTAATTAGTAATCGTTTCTGCGTCACTAGTTGACAGTTTCTTTATACGTTGCCGTAATGCGTCGTAAGCTTTAGCATAACTATATATGTCGGGAGCTTCTCGCTCTCTCATAGTTAAACACATTTTGAAGTCCATAAATTTTTGTGTTGTTAGTTTATATACTTTACTAAAAAAAATAAGGGTACGAGAGACTTATTTGTCTCTCGCGTATAAATTTGCTTTTCGGGTGAGATTTCGTAATTCCTTAAGTTTTTCGGAACATTCCTTTTTCTCACATATCGTTAATCTTTTTCCACGAGCTTTGAATTTATCTTTGCAATACTTGCAAACGTGGTTTCGGATTGGGATTAGATGGTCACTAACGAGTACCATTTAAATCACGATATACCCTCAACGCTGAATTATTCTCCGCATATCTTGCTTCAATAGACTTAACAATATTTTGACGCATTGATTCCCGATATTGAGGATATTTTGCAAAATACTCTTGTAATTGCGGGTTGTGGTAAATTTCAACATAAGTGTCATATTTACTACTCTTTTTCATCTTCATTCGGTAAATGATATGGGTTAATGGTTCACCCATAATCGCTTTCCAATTATAACGAACTCTCGCCACCTTTAGTCCACTCCGCAACTCTAAGGATAATTTTTCCGTTCCGCTTAGCAATCATCCCTTTTTTCATTCCTTTTTCCCCGCAAAATCTTGTGTTAATTGTTTATTCCATTTTTCATTCATTCTTCTTGCAGTTCTATCGGCATCTTCAACCTGTAAGATTCTATCGTATGTTTTTTGCAAAAGTCTTGCACACGCTAAAAGGTCATTTTTATTTAGATATTGAGTGGTTTCCCACGAATCATCCTTTTTGTAGCTTTTTTCAAGCTTCGCAGACATCAAACCATTCTCTTCATTTCTCCAAAGACTTACATTCAATGTACCTGCTCGGATATTAGAAATTAAGCTCATTTTGCCTTAACCTCCGAAGGCTCTTCTAACTCCTCTAGTTTTGCATTCAATTCAAACAAATGTGATTGCAATCGTGTTATATTACGAGCCATTCGCTTATTTTCTACTGCTAACTCGTTCATTCTAGTGTTTGTTTCATTTAGATGTTCCCCGTCCTGGAACTTAATTAATTGGTTTAACCCTGCTTCTATTGCATGAGCCCAAGAAATTCTTTTCTCTTTAGCGATTTTATGTAATTCGCTATCAACTGTTGTGCTTATAGTAATTTTCGGCATTCTCTTATTCCCAAGAGAACTAAACAGCTTTGTTCAAATCCCGCCTGGGGCATTAGAACGAATTGTTCAATTCTCTTAACTAAAGATTACTTCAATTCTTTATAACATTTCTCCTAATTCTGTACTGTGGAGTAAACACATCCGTGCCTGGAGTATTTATATACTTTTTTTTGCTCTATAACGGATTTTTTTTTCTATATACCAGTATATTATTATAAATATAATTT
>PVBE011324205.1_pt1 | contig 10657 bp, 18 predicted proteins | sample 1631181 | NCBI WGS metagenome assembly PVBE01 (sample SAMN08397723, study PRJNA350692) | Marine metagenome, whole genome shotgun sequencing project. | isolation source: water | place: Pacific Ocean | collected 2012-04 | reverse complement strand
TGGCCTGACCGCGGTGCCTCGGGTTGTGCGCGACAGTAAAGCGTTTGGCGCTTGGCTTGCGCGTAAGCCTTCAACTTCACGTTGTAGTTTTTTAATCGCGTTCGCAATTTGCCCGTCGCCGCTTGGTCGTGTGTGTTGTAATTTCATCAACTAGAAATTGCCGTGCCGTAAATGTTTGTGTCGTATTCTTCCGAATACCAAAATTCCTTGGTGATTTGGTAATTGCCTTCGGTTGTTTGTTCGACGCTGGGGGTTCGCTTGAGCCAATACCCACTTGATATGCCTGACAACATAACGGCCGGCACGCTTTGGCCGTTGCCGCTTGTTGCGGTCATTAAAGCGTTAGTAAATTGACTGCCGACGTTTGCGTGTTCTGGTGATTGATTGGTTGTTGGGGGAACAACCTTGATATTTCGCAAAACGTATTGACTGACCGTGAAAAACTCGGTTCCTCTCAATGCGCTGATGTAAATGTTTTTGACGTATGCCGCTTGCGCCGTTGCGTTCATGCCGTTAACGGTGCCGCTATATTTTGACGACGACGCAAATGGCACGTCGTCCGGGTTTGTTCTGGCGGAAGTCGCTTCGTCCCAATCTTTGCGAAATGCCGACAAATTGGCGTTTGTCGTGTTCTTAAAGATTGCTTGCATATCTTCCAAGTGGAACAAATCCTTTTCCAAGTCGTTCCCCTCTAAATACCAAATATTTGAAAGCGTTACGCCGGCAATATCGCTTGCGCTTGGTTGCAAGTTCGACGTGCTTGAAGATGTTGAACCAAAGTTTGTGCCCGAATAAGTAAGCCGCAAAGTTGCGCTTGGCCCGTCGTATGAAATCGTTGCGTTTGTGTATCCTGCAACAATGCTTGCGCCGCTTGAGTCGTTAATGTGACCATCAGAAAATTGCTCAACCTTGGTTTTATTACCGACGTAGATTCGGGTTGTTGTGTAACCGCTGACCGAATCCCAAGCGCGTTCAGGCGCTTGCTCGATGACCGATGATGTTCCTTTGAAAGTTGCCGCCATTGATCAAAGTTTGTGCTGTATTTGTTTGTTTAAAGTAACCAATTGACCGTTTGCCTTTTGCAATTCTGATATTTGCTTGTCCGCTTTTTTCAAAATTGGGTCTTGGCGTCCACCAATATAAAGGCCCATTTTTGCAAGCTGATCAACTGCCGGCTTTGTAACTGCTTGGCTTGTCCCTCCTTGTTGTGAGTCCAACAAGCGTTGCAACTTTTCCATTTGTTGCATTCCTGCCGCCTGTTGGTGTGCAGCTTCCGCTTTTGCAATCCTTCTCTGTTTTTTTGCCCTTTGACGGTCTTCGTATGCGCTTGTTGCATCAACTAATTGGTCTGTGGCTTTGTCAATTCCTTCAAACGGCAACATTCCCAAAGTTTTCCATGATTCAATTATTTCACCATCCCAAAACAAGTCCCAAGCTTTGCCCATTTCGCCTAATGTACTCGTAAAGCCGGCGCTGAATGAATCCCAAATTGCCTTCAATCCAAAAGTGACATTTTCGGCGGCGTCCATTGCAAACGTCGAAACCTTGGCAAGTCCCGGCATCATTGTTTGCATAAATGCGGCAAACTCGTCTTTCATGTCGGCAATCTGCTGAACGGTTTCACTATCCATAATTGCCCCGAGTTTGTGTGCCGCTTCTTGCATATCGCCTAAACCTTCGGTCAATAGCCGAAAATTTTCTTTGCCCGATTTTCCCATGATCAAAAATATATCGGAAACGTCTTGGGCCGTTGGTTTCACTTGTTTAAATTTTTGCGCCAATTGTTCAAATATAGAAACGGCGTCCATATTTTGAACTTCTTGCATTGAAAACCCAAGCCGCTGAAAAGCTTCAACCGTTGTCAGCGTGCCGGTCATTGCTTTGCCTTGGGCGTCTTGTATTTTTACAAAAGAATTCGCAACTGATTCAATAGTTGTTCCGCTTTGCGCCGCCGCAAATGCAAACTCTTGAATTTTGGTTGTTGAAACTCCCGTTTTTCTGGCCAAGTCGTTTACCGTGTCCGCAAAATCAACTGATTTTTTGAGCATGGCGCCAATCGCCGCCGTGCCAAACGCCGCGGCTAATTGGCCTTTAATTGCGCTACCAAATCGGCGTGTGCGTTGTTGAGCCCGCGCAAGCCCGGTATCAAACGCTTTTCCATCAAGGCCAAGTCTTGCTGTTAAGTTTAAGCCCATTTTTTCAATTTAATTCCGGGTAAATTTGCCGGCCCATTTTTTGAATCCTGTCGTGATTCTCTTTTGCTATTCTTGCCAAGTCGCGATCATTTTCGCCGACAATATCAATCCCACCCTCAAGCTCGGCAAAAGTGTAATAATCCCAAAGCGCTTCAACCATTGATAGCGACAAAACTTCATGCCGCGAGTAACCAAGCTTCGATTGAAGGGCAACTTTTAAGTGATAAAGCCAAGGCGCCCCGATAGAATTACTGCCCTTACTATCAAAGGTTTCCGGGGGATTTGTGTTTTCGTTGATGTATTCAGTAAACACTTTCACCGACTTGTTGAAAGCGTTTTCATCTTTTGACCAAAGGCGCGAAAGTCGCCATTGCCAAAAGCGCATTCGCAACGTGAACAAAGGCTTTTTTGTCGCTTGTTCGAACTTGTCCCAATCGTCGCAGCAAACAACAACGGCCGTTATCAAATCCAATATTGTTTTGACTGGATTACATTCTAAACGCTCAAGCCAAAAACAATGGCCCAAGGTCAACGGCTTTAATTTTTGGCCAAGTACAACGAACGGCTCGGGCAAAATCGCCGCCACATGGTCGGCGTCGTTTGCCATCGGTTAATCTGAGTCAGCAGAATAATCAACATCAAGACCGTTTGAAAGCTCAAGCGTCCACGTTGTGATCTCGGTGTTTGATTTTGTTTTTTCGGCGCTTTCCAAAAGCCAATTCGATGCAGATTCACTGTCATCGGGGTCGGTTATCGCACATTGCGTCCCAATCACGGGCATATTGTTTGCCGTCTTCGCGTTTGCGACTGTTGTTGCGGTCGGGTAAACGTTCAGCGTCATGCGCTTCGTGCGGTTGTAAACAGCAGCACCAACGTCGTCGCCGTCTTTATCTTTGTACCGAATGATTTCGGCTTCGTGCCGAATGGTTTGCCCTGTGGGCTCAAGGTCGTTTGCCGCAACGCCGGCAAAGCTGAATCCTGTTGCGGTTATTCCAAAAACAACGCCTTTTCCTTTAATCGTCGCCATGCCTTCAGTTTATTGATTTTGGCAACATCTCAAGGGAAACTTATCTAGCTTTGATGCCATGCTTTCGGGCGCTTTTTTTTAATTTACGTTCAACGTGTTTAATTATCTCGCGGGCTTCAGCGTTAATTGCTCTTTGTAAAGCCGGCTTGCCAACGTCGGCAATTCCTTCAGCCAAATTGATGATTGTGGCGCTTGGCGTCCAACCGGGCTTGGCGTGTCTAGCTTGGCCGTGTTCGCCTTTGCCAAAAACCTTGGTTGCCCTCGATCTGCCGACCTTCATGCCGGCCAACCGGGCCATTTGTTGTGCGGAAGCAAGCCAACCGGATTTTAAATAACCAATGCCACGCACGCGCCTCTTGATAAATTCTTCGACCTCGGCACGCATTTCGGCGCCATAATAACCTTTTTCACCATACTTGCCTTGCAACTTGTTTACTATTAGCGCCGCCAATGGGGCGTTTAGTCTAGCCTTTAATTTCAACGCCCGGCGGATTTTTGCCGGTTTTGCTTTTGGAGTGAAACGAATCGCCTTGAACGCAACATTGATTGCCCGCTTGTTCACGATCTCGGGCAAGTCGCGTTTAGTGGTTGGAATGTATTTTAAAAGCGCCCGTTGAAACTCTCGAGTATCAAGCTCGACACTCATTCCGCGGCCTTGGCTTCAAGTTGCTGCAAGATTTCTTGCATCCGCGCATCGGGCACGTGATAGCCCGGAATTTCAAAGGCGTAAGTCTGGCCCGGTTCCATTCGGGTCATCTTCTTGTCCGCCGGTATCACTACTATTTTCGGCGACTTGCAACCGGCGCAAAACAGAATCAAGCCGGCGATTGACGCGATCCTCGTTGCCTGTCGCAATGGCCAAATCAATTTCACAAAGCGCCTCTTTGTATTCGCGTTTTTCATCTTCCAGCGCGTTGATTTTCTTCTTTGACCAAACGCCGATTATCGCCGCGACAATTGCAAGAATTGCCTCAAGCATTAAACACCCTTGGCAGCGTCTTCGGTTTTCTTTACGCCGTGACGTAAGAAAATCGCCAAGATGCTTGTGACGCCGATATTTAAAGCGGCACCAAGTTCAAGCTCGCCGCCCAAGTATGCGCCCGCCGCTGATAGAATTGCCGCAATAGCCCCGAGTACAGTTTTTGACTTTATCATTTTCCTTTGTTTTTGATTAAAAAAATTGATTTCAAAATTAGATAAATTAAACAGGCAACCGAAACGCCAAGCTGAACGAATGCGCTGATTTCGTTGATGTACCAAATGCCAACGCCGCTTGTCCCGGCGCCCGCAGCTTTTGCCATATCAACAATTTCATTCATCAATTTCGCGCCCTAGTTTAGCCGCGGCGAGCCCGCCGATATATTCATAATCGTTTTGATCTTGCCACGCATCCCAAGCATCTCCATCAACCGTCATCACTTGCATTTCGTTGGTTTTTTCCTCCCAACGATCAAGCCCCGTCCCAAGGTTTTCAGCTTCGAAAACTCGCAAGGTGAACGTCATGCCAAATTCAATAGCGTCGCCAACTTCCACATCGACACGCGCCGCCGGCTTTTCGTCTGTCGCTTTTAGTTTAACCGAAAACATCAATTTTTTTTGTTATATTCCATCAAAAGCGGAAACTTGGTTTTTTCAACTTGGACGGGGATTTTCTCGGGCGGATACCATTCCGCTTCAAGTCCCCCAAAACTCAAATCAATTTCTTTTATTCCCCGTAGATTTATGCACCCTTGGCCCACTACCATCGCGATCAAGCAAATGCTGGAAATTGCGGTGTTGCTCACGAATCTCGGCGAGTCTTTTTTCAACGTTGCAAATCTCTTTCCGCACATTGTTCGTCGCGTCGATCAACTTGATCGTGATTTCATACTGGTTTTTGATCTCTGCGGACATATCTCGCAGGACGTAAAAAACCACACGATAACCAAACCAACCGACTGCCGCCGCTGACACAACTGGAAAACCCAGCGTTTGAATCAGATTGACGGTATCGGTTCCCACTCATCGGCCTTTTTATTCGGCCGGAGTTTCTTCGGCCTCGGCACGTTCCAAGCCGATGTCGGACAGCACAAGACCGCCGACGTAATCATCATCGGAACCGGCAGCGTCAGGCGTCCAGTTCGTCCATGTGTCGCCGCTAATGACGAACAGCTTTGACAGGAGCGGGTTCGGGAAAAACGCGCCATCAGAGTCTTTGCCAAAGCCGGTCACGCTGTACTGGAGTTGATACGGCGAGTCGTTGACGCTGTTGAGTTGCACGACGACCTTGCTGATGTTTAACCCCTCGTCGGGTTTAGGTACTGTGTTTATTTCAATCATTCTGATACCTCGCTAGATTCTTCTGCCGCCGGTTCTGCTTGTAGCGTCCCGGTCAAACCGAGTTTGGCCAACGCTATATCGGCCACATATTGCCGATCGTCTACGTCAAGCCAACCGTCCCAATCCGATCCGGTAATGCTGAGTGAGTCAACGACTATCGGCTCATTTGTCAGAACCTCATCACCGTCTGCGTTGGTATATTTTGCGTAGCCGGCCAGCTTGAAATTCAAGCCAAACATTTGGCCGCTCTTAAACATCACCTCAAGTCGAGAGACGTTAAGTTTATCCGTTGGAGTTGTGTCTATTACTATCATTAAGAAGTTGTTATTGAATTAAGCGTGAGTGTTCGGTTGTTATTCGTTACATCAATTTTGTAAGAACCGTATGGAGCCCAAGTTTCAGCAGTAACCGTCCTGTCAAAACTCAATGTGAATGTTCTGTTTTGACTGCCGCTATCCGCGAACGTCAATGAACTGAGGTTGTGTTTAAACACCTCTGTGACTGAACCCATCAGCGCAGTAGTCGTGCCTGTATTGGCCGCACAACTAACTGCTAGCGTATAGCGTCCAGCAGCTACCTCGCCAGCCCCAGCGGCAACGTCCAGCGTGATAAGCGCAACGCCGTAAGTTCCGCTAAACGTGAAGTTGAAATTAAATGTATCATTGCCTCCAGCAACCGGCCCGCTGTTTGGCAAGTTTCCGTGATAGACTCTTGCGTTGTCGCCGTAATCCACATCATTGCTGAACGTGGCTAGGCCGTTAAACTTAACTGCACCAGCATCGCCGGTGCTAATGTTCATCGCGGAGGATGTCGTGGTTGCAACGTTACTTCCAAATCTTAATTCTGCTGTGCTGCCGCTGTATGTTTGCTGAATGTTCGTTGTTCCGGCTGTTCCGCTGTTGTTGCTGAATGTCAGTTTGCCGTGAACATTGCCAATAGTAAGATGTGAACCCGCAGCGGTTGCGCTTGGGATGCTGACCGCGCCGGTGCTGGATATCCGCATCCGCTCGCCAAGCGTGTTGCCGTTTTCGGTATAAAACCGCAAACTGCTATCCCCCGCGCCATCCCTAAATCCAGCGATGACAGAATCGGCACTTGCACCACTTGTCCCAGCGACCGACAAACCGAGAGACACAAACTGACCGTCTGCCGCTGTTGAGTAGTTGCTGAGTTTCAACGCGTTGTCGTTTTGCGCGTTGCTGATTGACGTTGCGGAACTCGCCTTTTCAACCTGCAACGGGTTCGCTGGGTCGCAGCCCACACCCACTTGGCCGGTGCTGGATATGGTGAGACGGTCGGTAACAGTCTGGTTGTCAGCGTCAGCCGTCGTAACTTGGCCAATTTTAAATTCGCCGGTATTCGTGGCGTAAACGACATTACCTTTTAACCCGCGAGTCTTGAACGTATTGACGTTGGTTCCAGCTTCGCACATAAGTGCTAAATGCGGCCAACCATTTGACACGCCACATCCAATCGTTGAGCCATAACCCGCCGAGTTATTGTGGCCAAAATTAATCGAGTCGCCTTGGTTCCGAACACCTAATATTGAGCCACCTTGAATAGCGTATTGGCCAATTCTAGCTTTAGATGAAACATACAATTCACCATCTGGCGGGTTGCCGACGACAGTTCCGATTCGTGCTGCGGTGGCATTCAACTGAACCACCGGCTGCACTTGGCTCACGCCAGAAGCTGAACAAGTGCCATCCGCTGCACCAGCGCGGTCTTGAACGGTTAGCGATTGCGTTGGGTTGGCGAATGCCAAATCCATATCCACAACCGCGCCGATTTGCACAATGCTAAATCCGCTTATGTTAATCGCCCCAACATCTCCGCCAGCATAAATACGAATTGATTGTGCGCTGCCAAGGTCGCTCAGAATTAATTCATAATTACCAGTTACCTCTAGTTGCAAATAAGTGTCTGAAACAACTGTACCCAAATTAGACGAATCTATTTTACCAACATTAGAACCAGCGCCTCCCGTTGAACTTCTAAACAGCAAAAGTAAATTGCTACTGTTCCCGTCTGCAATTGTAAACTTGAGTCTGTATTTTTTGCCGGCAGTAAAAGTTTGGTTTTTGTAAGCGGCATTATTGGTTGCACTTCCGCTCGTAGTAAATCCGCCAGCGTTCCCGCTAAACCCAGCGAATGCGACACTCTCTGCAAAACTGTTAGTGCTGGTTTCGGTCTGACTTCCGTACTGGTCAGCATAACCAACGTCAGCGCGTTCGAAAAGTGCTTTGGCATCGACAAGTTTGTTCCAAGTGCGAAAGCGGTAAAAAGTTCCCAGCACACCGTAATTAGCAATTGAACCAATGCGCTGCGGGTTTGAGTTACCGGAACCCAAATCAATCGCCGACTCTGCGCTAATGTCTACCGTCCCAACGCTGTTTCCGTTTTTGTAAAGCGTTGCCAAACCACTCCGGTCTGCCGTCAAAACGTAATGCGTTGGCGTGCCATAGTCGGCAGACATATCGTATGATATGTTTCGCGTTAAAACGGCTGCCGAACTGTTAACAAATACAACACTCAGCACGTTGGCACTAATGTCGTTCATAATATAAACGTAATTAGTCCCAACTGTGTTGGTCGTGAAAATGATGTTGTCAGTATCGTTGTCTGACTTTTGGTCTAGTATGAACTCAATGCTAAAGTCGCTTGTACCAAACTTAATCGCGTCGGAGGTTGCTGACTCGATATTGCCAGCATCGGCTAAATTCAGACCCGCGCCGTCTCCAGTTGAGCCGGTCAGGCTGGAAGTGACTTCGCCGGGGGTCGGGTTGGCTTTGTTTACGGTAATCATTTGTTGTAAATAGCAACCACGCCGTCGCCGGCAGTTTCAACGTCGATATAAAACTGATTATCGGAAAAATATTCATCCTCCCCGTTTGCGGTGAACGTGACCGAATCGCCCGGATCAAGCGGGGCGCCGGCAGTATCGTTACCGCTTGCGACTTGGATATAAACGCGGCCGGCGTTGTCTGTTCGCGCCGCTTTCATGGCAAAAAATGTGATCGAATGAGCCCGCACGGCGCCCGAGCCTAAAACTTCAGGCGTTCCGGTGGCTGATACGGTCTTCGTGATTTGGTTCAATGCTTGTTGTCCCATTTTATTCCTTTTAGTGGTTAAAGATTAGAGGGCGCCGCCAACATCTCAAGGGATACTTGGGCGAATCGGTTGCGTTCCTCGATGCCCTTTGATGTTGAGCGTTCGTATATGCCCAAAACGTGAAATTCAGAATCGTTTGCGCTTAATGTTGCGGCAATTGCATCATCAAGAAACAAGTCGCGCATTTTCTCGACATTCGATGCGTGTGCGGCCGGCGTTGTGTCGTCGGCGTTGCTGGTCAGGCGAACCGTCAAGGTCACTCGGTAATTGCCCGCGCCGTGCTGTTCCTCAGTTGCGCTTTCGACAATACAAACGGCCCGAGGCAACCCAAGGTTTTCATCGTCTTCGCCGCAATATGGAGTAACGGTAAAACCGGAATCATCGGCCAACACTTGTCGCGCCGCTTCTTCAAGCTTTTGTTCCAGCATATTGTAATTGCTCATTGTGTCGCGTGTTGAAGACCGAAACGCACTTCAGCGGCGTCGGCCGGGGTTGTAGTGATTCGATTGATTCGATATTGGGTTGTGCCAATCGTGATTTGCGTGCCAATAGCCGGCACCGTCGAGTGATCTTGTTTTTTGCCAATCAAAACGGCGTCAACGTCGTCAAGAAATCCGCCCTCGGTCAAATCGTTGCCTTGGTCAATGGTTGCGACCGTGCCGGTGTAAGTAACCGCGCCGATTGTGTAACTCACCGGCCAATCGGCAATCATCTCGGCAATGTCGTCTGTGTATTCGCTCACGTTTTAAAAAGAAACCCGGCACGCGGTTAAACGGCCGGGCTCAATCATGTCCAAACAACCGAGTGACTTAAGCGAGAAGCTTGCGGCGCTTGAAGTGAACCGGCCGGCGGAAAACGCAAATCTCGTCATACGAGGCAGCTTTTTCATCGGTGCCGGCCTTTTGTTCGTCCATCTTGGCAATCGCCTCGTCAGCATTTTCGCCGACATACAAGGCTTTGTATTTATTGCCCTTGCGGCCGATTGTTATGATGCACTTCATTAGGCGGAAACGATTCGTTTCATGCTGTTAGAACCAACCAAGACGCCAAAAATTGTGGTCGCGGTGATCATCTGCTTTCCGTCTTTGCCCTCATACCAAGAGCGCAACTGTATGGTCAGACCGGAATCGGGATCAGTTACCGACTCGACGGCGCCTGACCAATTTTGAGGAATAGCCGGTTGACGTGCGGCGATTAAAAGCGCCTCCGGGCCACAAGCAAAACCTTCAAGGTTTTCGGAGTTACTTGGAATATCGGAATATTCGTAAACATTGAAACCGTGAACACGCGGCACGCTGTGATTGCGGATTGAATCGTCGAGCGTGGAAGCGTATGAGGCTTGAATTGCGTTATCTTGGGCCAAGCTTGCGTAATATGCCGGCTTGATGATCAAGGCGCGTTCGTCTTTGGGAACGTTTAACGTTGTTAAATCGCCGGCCAAAGTTGCCACGTCGTCGGCACCAAAGTTTGATGACGTGACGGTTGCCTTGTTGCCAAACTCAGAATTGACAACCAATGCCATCAAGGCATCGACCATCGAATTGATCACGGCGTGAGTTGCAGGGCGCACGAAAGTCCGCTCCAGCATATTCATTCCGCCTTTGGCAATTTCCAAGTCGGTGAATGCCATTGTGAAATGCTTGTGCTGGTTCAACGTCACGGTTTTGGCCGAGCTTGTCACGTCAGTCGCGGAATATCCGCTTGACGCATCACCGGCAGAAACCGCGGTTGCAATGCGGGTCGTAATGCTTTCGCCTTGGTCGGCAATTTCACTCGAAAAATCGGTGGTGAACGCTGAAACCGGCGTGTGTTGAGCGCTGAGATTGTCCAACACAGATTGGGCAATGGCAGCGAGGTTTAATCCATTTAGGGTATTGGCCATCTCGTTTTATCCTTTATTTATAATAGGTTTAAATTGTTATTTAACACGCGGCCGAATTTCGGCGCGATAAAAGCGGGTTCGGTCTTTGGGGTCTTCAATTGAAGCGTATTCTTTCCAAAGCTC
>PVBE010579931.1_pt1 | contig 10657 bp, 8 predicted proteins | sample 1631181 | NCBI WGS metagenome assembly PVBE01 (sample SAMN08397723, study PRJNA350692) | Marine metagenome, whole genome shotgun sequencing project. | isolation source: water | place: Pacific Ocean | collected 2012-04 | reverse complement strand
TAGTCGTTCACAACATCGCTCTCTCCGTAGTTCCTGAGATCGAAGGAGAGTGAGTTAATCCCCCCTTCAGCGAGATATCCCTGCATCAGTAGCATCTCCGGCTTACACTTGCCGTTCATTGGCATCCCATGGGTCTGAATCACGGCTGGGGCAGATGGGTCTACCTCGACATACCATCCCCGAAGAGTGATTCCTGAATCATCACGGGGGTGAAAAGAGACGTCCTCGAAACTCTCCATCTGGAACGGGGAGACGTCAAAATCGCGCCTAATTTCAACCCTCTCTTTCGCTGAAGGCCATGGTTCGAAGCCCTCCCAATCGTCATTGGAGTTCCACTCCGAAGGCGTGTTCTCGGACCAGATCCCACATCCCGGTTTGGCAGACATAGCCTGCGATGCGATAACGTATCCGATGCCCACATAGCCGCTCGCGAAAACGAGGAACACAGCCAGTGCGATTGCCGAAGCTTTCTGCTTTGTGCGAAGAGCACCCGACTTGTCCTTCCCTTTACTCATGTCGTGGCCAAGATTCGTAATGCATTAGTTTTTTTCTGTTTACTTGCTCCTGGCGTTAAGGAGTTACCCATCCCCTGCCGAACGCCGTCTCACTGACTAGGAGCGCGGTTGCCATCTGCCAGGCTGCTTACATCAACTATACACCCCATAGGTACGGGTGTATAGTTGATGTATTTGTGGATATGAGGAGATGACCATGAATGAGGCAGAAGTGGTTGCCCTAATATTGCGGCGCAATCAAAACGCTATCGTAAAGGCTATAGAGGGCTTATCCCACGCGGAGAGCTTGCTGCAGTTGCCCGGTGAAAGCAATTGCATGAACTGGGTGCTCGGCCATATAGCCACGTTCCGCGATGGTATTCTAGCTGACATTCGCCAGCCAGAATACATGACAGAAGCCGAGGCCGAGCTGTATGACGCAGGCTCGAAACCTATTACTGTTGAAAGCAATTCGGTTGACTTCGAACGGCTAGTGGAGCTACAAACGCAAACCTACGACGCAATCAGCAAATGGCTGGATAGCAATCCGGCAGGACTTGAGAGGCAGTCCACGCAGGACATCCCTATCAGTAAGGGTTATTTGGGATACTGGGAGACGGTGATTGAGCACTTCGTCCAAAACATGGGCCACGAATCTATCCACGTCGGCGAACTTGGCGCCCTCCGCGAACTAGCTCTTGTGAGTCTGGGCGAGCGCCAGAAATAGACAATTAATAGGGAGGGCCATTCAGGCAATTATGGCCTTAGCAAGCGGCCTATCCTTTCTCTCGCCCCGGGAAAAGGAAGTTGTGATGTGCGCCGGGGAAGCACTACTCGGAGTCCCGGGAAAGGCATTGGGAGAAGATTTCATAGCCGAATTCGACCGGATAGCTGCAGGCTTGGAAGACTTTCTGCGCTCTGACTTGCGCAATCTCCTGCTCTTGCTGAATGTCGCTTCCTTCGGACGATTCACCCGTGAAGACTTGAGCTACCAAATCCTGCATGCGGCCCGCTCGACAGGTGCGGACCCGAGCAATGCCAACCTGAGTGGACCCATCTACACGATTACGACAGCACGCGCACTATGGCTTTGTTCCTGAAGGCTTACTACGAAAGAAGCTGAACTACGCTAGGGCAGAGTGACCTGAGTCCACTGCATTGGGTCAACCTGCACCCCCCCGAGGTACATTTCCCAGTGCAGGTGCGGACCGGTCACCAACCCGGTCGCACCGATTTCACCAATGTGTTGCCCCGCCGTGACCGCATCGCCGACACTGACGTATATCCGTTCTTGATGCAGTAGCGCAGAATAAACGCCCAGGCCATGATCGATGATAGTTACGTTACCGCGCACATGCAGCCGTTGCGCCAGCACCACGCGCCCAGACGCTGGCGCGTGCACCGCAGTGCCACCGTGCCCGGAAAAATCCACCCCGCCGTGATATGAATTATAGCTGCCGCCGTTGTAGCTGCGCCGTGTGCCGAAATCCGAGGTAATACCGCCGAGCGCCGGCCGCTGAAAATGGCCCCGCCAGTAGCGGGCCTCGGTCACCGGCGAGACGGTGTCTGCCAGCAGCCGCCGCTCGGCGGCGGTCACAGTGGGGTCGCTCAACAGGTCGGTCACGCTAGGGCTGAGCACTATGTCCTCATATTCATACCCGCCGTCAACCACGTACACCGTACCCTCATACCGGAGGCTGCCGCCGATACTGTCGTTACCGTGCAGAAGAAGCTGGAAGCTTCCCGGCGCGGCCAACGCGTCAACACCAACCAACCCGTAATAATGTTCACCCTCACTAAATAAGAGAATCTCGCTCTCGCCGAGGGTACCAGAAATATTGGTGATATTGGCGGCCGGCAGCGAAAGACTGAGCGTACGCCCCTGCTTCGGAGTCGCTGTGCTCAATTGCAGCGCAGCGAAATCTCCGTCCACCGCTGCGGGCGCGCTCGCCGCCGCACCCGGAATGGAAAGGTGCTGCCCGACGTAAATCAATCCGGGGTTGCTCAGCCGGTTTGCGCCAGCGAAAGCATCCACCGAGCTGCCATAGCGAGCAGCGATGCGCCAGAGCGTCTCACCCCGCCGCACAACGTGTGTGGCGGCCACGCTCGCCACTTGCGCGCAAGATTCGCCGCCCGGCAGCGTGATGCTCTGTCCGGCAAGAATTCGGTTCGGGTTGGTTATGCCGTTAAGCGCTGCCAGCGTTATGTGCGTGCTACCAAAGCGGCGTGCAATTAATGCGAGCGTATCGCCCCACTGCACTATGTAGCCAGGGCCGGAATCGCAGGCAACCGTAGTCGCTGGCTCCACGCCACCCAGCATTAGCGCGGCCAGCCCAAACGCGCAGATGATGTGTTTTGCGCGGAGCGTGCTCGTTTTCATGCGGACGCAGGGGTGCAAGAAATTTGCCGAGCGCCTCGCGCACCCGATAACGACTGTGTTGCGGCTCTGGCACAGTAATTGCAAGCTCTAGCCTTGCCATGGGATTTCTAGAAGAGTTCTGGATGAAGGCGCTGAACCTTGTCGAGGAGGGTATCGTCAGGCGCACCTATCTCAGCGCGGCACCGCCGAACGCGATGCGGGTGGTTGCTCCGCTAGTGGTAATCGGGGTGCTCTCGACCGTGAGTCGCACGGTTTTTCGCGCGGCGCGTTATGTCGCCTTCACCGCCGTGTGCGGCGCGGCTTTTTACTTTCTCCTACGCACCCTCTGAGCCGCGCTTTGCAGGTCGGTTCAGCTACTGCGGCGGCCTCTGAAGCGCGCGGCGATGCGCTTCGGAAGTTTGCCGCGCAGACGCACGCCGCTTTCACCGTGCTCCACCGCGCTCACCAGTGCATACCGATGAAACAACGAAATAAGATTCCCTTCCGTGTAGGGCAAATCCACAGTCATTTCCACGAGCGATTTTTGCAGCACGCCCTGGATAGCGGCGTGCAGCCGCTCGAGCCCGCTGTTCGCCAAGCCCGAAACCGCGACAGCGTCGGGGAACTCCGAGACGAGCGCCTCAGGAGGTTTGCCATCGGGCAGCCGGTCGGTTTTGTTCACGGCGGTGATTATGGGCACAGGGCCAACGCCTATTTCCGCGAGGGTCTGCATCACCACCTGCGCCTGCTCAGCCGCGTTTTGGTGCGCGCAATCAATCACGTGCAGGAGCAGATCGGCCTCGGTTATCTCTTCCAACGTGGCGCGGAAGGCGGCCACGAGCGTGGCGGGCAATTTCTGAATGAAACCAACCGTGTCAGTGAGCAAAAACGGCCGTCCGCCGACCGCCTTGATGCGGCGCGTGGTAGGGTCAAGGGTGGCGAAAAGCTGGTCCGCTACGAGCACGTCGACGTCGCTCAGCGCGCGCAGCAGCGTAGATTTTCCAGCGTTGGTATAGCCTACCAGCGCCACGACCGGCACGCGCGAACGTCTGCGTTGCTGCCGATGGCGGCTGCGGTGCTCCCTGACCTTTTGCAGCTCGGCCTTCAGGCACGTGATGCGACGCGTAATCTCGCGCCGGTCAACCTCCAGTTGCGTCTCGCCGGGGCCGCGCAGCCCGACCCCGCCCACAGAGCCGGTACGTCCGGACGCGCCGCCCGCCTGGCGGGCGAGGTGCGTCCACTGACGCGTCAGGCGCGGCAGCCGGTATTCGTATTGCGCCAGCTCCACCTGCAACGCGCCCTCGCGCGTGTTGGCATGGCGCGCGAAAATATCCAGAATCAACGCGGAGCGATCCAGCAGCTGCACGCGCTCCCCAAGCGATTTTTCCAGTTCGCGCTGATGGCGTGGCGAAAGTTCGGAATCGAAAATGACCAATTCGGCGGCGGCCTTCTCTGTGAATTCAACTAATTCGATAACCTTCCCGGAGCCTATGTATGTGGCCGCATTTGGTCGCTCAAGGCGTTGCGTCAGCCTCCCGACAACCGCCAACCCGGCTGTATGGGCCAACAGCGCCAGCTCGTCCAGCGAATCCTGCACCGTTAACAGCTGGGCGCTAGCGCGCAGTTCTGCCCCCACCAGCACCGCGCGTTGGCTGTGCGCCGCAGTTGGCAATGGCGCCTTTTTCATGCGCCCTATTCTACTGCAGCGGATGCGGTTACAGGTTCTGGACGCGATGAATGCGGGCTCATTCTGTACGTGTGATCGGGAAGGCTGAGAATGTTTGCCGGAATTCCGCTCACGCTTGGTATCGAAGAGGAGTACCAAATCGTGCATCCGGACACGCGCGATCTGCACTCTTACATGCAACAATTCCTCAAGAGCGGCCGGCGGGTGTTGCCGGCCGGCGGCCTGAGGCCGGAGCTCATGGCCAGTCAGGCGGAAATGGCTAGCCACATTTGCGCCAATGTGCAGGAGTTGCGCGCGGAGGTGACGCGCATGCGCCGTATGGTGTGCGATCTTGCCGAGCTGGACGGGTTAATTATCGTTGCCGCCAGCACACATCCTTTCGCTAGGTGGAACGACCAGGACGTCATGGAGGGCGACCGTTACCGCCGTTTACTGGATGACTTCCGCGCTGTGGCGCAGCAGCTGCTCGTGTTCGGGATGCACGTGCACGTTGGCTTCGGGGACGCCCCTGGCGCAAGGGACCTGATGATAGAAGTGATGAACCAGTTGCGCTATTTCCTCCCGCACATTCTCGCCCTAAGCGCCAGTTCACCGTTCTGGCAGGGGCGAGATACCGGTCTAAAATCCTACCGCAGCGTTATTTTCGAAATGCTGCCACGCACCGGTATTCCGTTATCGTTCCAATCTTACGCCGAATACCAACGGTTTGTTGATATGCTCGGCGCGGTGGGCTCGCTGAGTGCCGAAGCTGGCGGAAAACCGGACGCGACCAAAATCTGGTGGGACGTGCGTCCACATCCGCAGTTCGGCACATTGGAAGTGCGCATCGCCGATATCTGCACGCGCACGGAGGATGCAGTTTCGCTTGCCGCGCTGATTCAGGCCATAGTGGCGCTGTTAATTAAATTGCGCCGCAACAATCAAAGCTGGCGCTCTTACCGGCAGCATGATCTGGTGGAGAACAAGTGGCGCGCCATGCGCTATGGCGCCAAGGGAAAACTAATTGATTTTGGACTGCAGGCAGAGGTGGAATTCCCAGTGCTAGTGGATGAACTAGTGGGCCTTCTAGACGATGTAGTCGATGAGCTGGGCAGCCGCTCCGAGGTTGAACACATCCGTGAAATTGTGAGCCGCGGCACCAGTGCGCAGCAGCAGAAGCGCGTGTATGAGCGCGCCCTGCGCGAAGGATGCAACGATGAAGAGGCGTTACACGCAGTGGTGGACCATCTTGCCGCGCAGACAATGATAGGCGTGCGCTGAGTCAGCGGACTGTGTCACGGTACGCCATTACCGTGGAGAGAACCTTTTGCAGGGCGCACAGAGCCCGCAGTGAATATTGGCCGTAGCGCTCCCGCTTCGGCCATTTCTTTTTTCCCGTTGGCGGGTGCAACGGCGGAAGCAAGCCGAAATTTGCCTTCATCGGCTGAAAAGTACTCGGTTCGGCGTGGGTCACATAATGACTCAACGCTCCGGCCATTGAGCTTCGTGGGAGCGTCAATAGCGCCTTGCCGGAGAGCAAGCGCGCCGCGTTCACTCCAGCGAGCAGCCCGGTAGCCACGTTCCCGATGTAGCCCTCCACTCCGGTGATCTGTCCCGCGAAGAAGAGGTTCGCGCGCACGCGCGCCTGCATTGTCGCAAACAGCGCGGCGGGTGCATTGATGAAAGTGTTACGATGCATCACCCCGAAGCGCGCGAAGCGAGCGTGTCTAAGACCGGGAAGCATGCACAGCACACGCCGCTGCTCGGGCCACTTGAGATTAGTTTGAAAACCGACCAAGTTGTAAAGCGTCCCGGCCAGATTGTCCTGTCGCAACTGCACCACCGCGTGAGGCCGGCGGCCCGTCCGCGGGTCGCGCAGCCCGACTGGCCGCATTGGGCCATAAGCCAACGCGTCGTGCCCGCGAGCGGCCAAGATTTCAATCGGGAGACAACCCTCAAAAAACCGGTGTGCGCCCACCTGTACCCCTGCGCTTATGTCTTGTTCAAAGCCGCGCAAAGGTGTGCGCTCCGCCGCCAGTAGGTTTTGCACGAAAACATCATACTGCGCCTCATCGAGTGGGCAGTTGATGTAATCGCCCAACTCCGTGTCGCCGCGCCGATAACGCGATGCGCGGAAAGCGATATTCATGTCGATGCTGTCCGAATACACGATAGGCGCCAAGGCGTCATAAAAGAACATTTCCTCGTCTCCCAGCACCGCGTTAATGTCGTCGCTTAGCGCAGCCGAGGTAAGAGGCCCACTCGCCACAATAGTGGCATCAGTTGGAACCGTTGTTTTCTCTTTCCGCACGACCCTGATGCACGGATGCGCTTCGATCTTCCGAGTGACCAGCCGCCCAAATGCCTCCCTATCCACAGCGAGCGCCCCACCGGCAGGAAGCGCTGTGGCATCCGCGCACTCCATGAGCAGCGAACCCAGCCGTCGAAGCTCCTCTTTCAGCAACCCGGATGCTCGATCTGGCGAGTTGGACCCGAGAGAATTCGAGCAGACAAGCTCAGCGAGCATGGGGCCTACGTGTGCGCCGGTCTGCTTGTCCGGGCGCATTTCGTAAAGCGTCACTTCAATGCCCCTCTGCGCTGCCTGCCAAGCCGCCTCGCTGCCCGCTAGCCCGCCACCAATCACCGTCAGTTTTCCTGACACAACGTGATTTTATCACCAGTATGCCCATTTGCGGTGTGGCACGCTTCTTGCACTACTGCCTAAAACTTGCTACACTGACGTCTTTAACGCGAGAGGCCATCCATGCCAAGCACGATGACCAAACAATTGCAGTCCACCAGCCAACGGCAAATGCCCGCGGCGCATCTGACGCGCACCATGCAGCTGCTGGAAAAAACCTGTACGGATCTGGACTCCGAGCTTTCTGCTGAAATCAACGATAACCCGGCGCTCGAAATGGTGGATGAGTTTCGTTGCTCAGATTGCAAACGCATTATTCCGTCCTTTCCGTGCCAGATTTGCATCAGCCGTAAGAACGGCAGCGGGCCGATAGTATATGTGGCCCCTCGCACCACTTCAGAATACCGCCCTGCGGAAAGCGATGAATATTACTCCTCCGACAACCGTCTCCGTACCCCGGAAAGCCTTGCCGACCATGTGCTCAAGCAGGTCGCGCCACTCCTGACTGAAAACGAACGTATGGTTGCCGAATACATTTTGGCTCGCCTAGATGAACACGGCTTCTTGCTCGACCATCCCACCGAGATTTCTGCGTACTTGCGCACGCGGTTGAGCACCGTGAAGCGCATATTGGAGGAACTGAAGCGCGCTGACCCAGTGGGGGTTGGATCTCAAAACGTGTCCGAGTGCCTGCTCACGCAGCTGGAGATGCTCGAGAAAGACGGCCAAGGGCACCCTCTCGCTTACGCCCTACTGACGGAGTATTGGGAACACCTTGCGCGGCGTGATTTCGTGACCATTGCAAGGAAGAGACATGTCTCCGCGGAAACCGTGAAAGCGGCCGCTCAGTTTATCAAGCGCAACTTGTCGCCTTACCCTTCTCAGACGCACTGGAGCAACAGCGAGGCTGCCGGTGGCCGCTATTTCAGACCGGACGTGGAGGTCAACCGCAACCCCCACACTGTGGATGGACCGCTGGTGGTGCAAGTGTTCACTGCGGCGCGTGGTTGGCTGCGCGTGAATCCTTCCGTGCGCAACATCGTCAAACAGATCAAAGAACCCGAAAAGAAAGATGAATGGGCCTCATATTTGGAGCGAGCTGCGCTCTTCGTAAAATGCATGCGCCAACGCGATAACGCCATGCGGCGCATCGTGCGGCTGATAGTCAAACGCCAGCCGGCATTCATTCTCGGCGACGATTCTGATTTGATTCCGATGACACGCGCGGAATTGGCCGATGAGCTAGAGCTGCACGAATCCACCATTTCTCGCGCAGTCGCCGGCAAGACCATCGCCCTGCCAAGTGGGCACATCATTCCGCTTGCGCGATTTTTCGATCGCTCCCTTGCAGTGCGCGCAGCTGTGCGTAAAATAATCGAGCATGAGGATTCGGCCATGACCGATGAGCAGATTGCCATCAAGCTGATGGAGTTCGGCTACAAAGTCGCGCGGCGAACCGTAGCCAAATACCGCTCTATGCTCGGAATACTCCCCGCCAATCTGCGCGCTCGGCAGCTGCCTCGGCCTACCTGATGACGGCAACCCGCCTGGGGAGGCCCCTTTCTTTACTTTCGGGACTTTCTCCTGAGCGGAATGACGAAAGCTACCGCCTGCTTCTCGAAAATCATGACCGCGCGGTCCTGTTCGCCACACTTCCCGGTGGCGAAATCTGCGACGCAAATCTTAAGGCCTTGAAACTGACAGGGTATTCGCGCCCGGAATTGTGCGCGTTCGCCCTGTCCGACTTAATATCTCCTGACACGGAAGACAACCTTCTGCAAAACTTGTCCGCGCTCGAGCCGGGCATCATCCGCCACTTCACAGACGTGACGCTACGCACGCACGCGGACGCGACCGTTCAATTAAGCGTGCGCGCAGCACGCGCCGGCGAGAGCGATGGGTTGCTTATGCTGTTGCTCGCGCCAGACGTGCAAACGGAAGACGCTCCCGAGGGCGCCGTCGCCGGTGAAAGTGCCCGAGCGATGCATTCCCTGGCTGCGCTCATCGCCCTGATGCAAGCGCCATCTTCTGATGCACTAATGGACGCCGCGCCACTCTGTCGGGTTTTCCTCGGAGCCGACAGAGTGGCGCTTTATTCTGCGACTGTTCAGCCTGGCTTTACGCTGCTGGCCGCCGCACCCGAAGGCGGGTGGCCAAATTCATTAGAGGCGACCGATGCGGCCGTGGGTCCTGCGCTATTTGAATGGCGGGCGGGCACACCAACTCCGTCTGTGCTTGCGCGCATGGCCCGCGACCGGGGCCACGAGGAGTTGCTGGCTCACCCGCTCGGCGACCGCGTTGGATGCAACGGGTTGCTGGTTGCCCTTTATCGGGCGTGTAATCGGGCTGCGCTGAGAGGGCCTGCACGCATGGAAGTAGCTGCGCGCACCCTGACCGTGTTCTTGGAACTGCGTGCTCAGTTGCAGGCTGCTCACGCGCATTCGCTGCACGACCAACAGGTGGAACGGCGCTGGCGTGCGTTGCTGCAGGTAACCGGCGATGGTGTGATCACCGTCAATGCCGATGAGAAGATCGAGCACATTAATTTGCCCGCTGAAAGATTGCTTGGTTATCAACAGTCCGAAATAGCGGAAACGCCATTGCGCGACGTTCTCGTCTCCGCCCAGCCGGTTGCGGGCGCGGTGCTCTCGTCTCTGCGAAAAGGCGAGGCCTATGGTGGTAACGATGTACCCCTTGTGCGCAGGGACGGCCTGGAGATGCATGTGCGGCTGCGCGCCGTGCCGGTTCGGGGGGATGAGCCGGGCAACGCGGGCGGCTTGATTACGATCAGCGACCACTTCGAACGCATAGCGATGGTGGCCAAGGCACAGCACCTCGAGCAGCGCGCATTCCTCGGGGATTTATCAGCCATTTTTGCGCATGAAATCCGCAATCCGCTAAACGGAATCACGACCGGGCTGCACTATCTTCAGATGCAGCTGGAGGCTGAAGATAAGTTGCAGAAATCGGTTGAATCGATTCTGGATGAAGCTGCGCGCATCAGCCGCCTCCTGCAAGATATTCGTCTAATCGTCAAGCCAAAAGAACTTGTAATCGAGACGGCAGATTTGGGTAAGAGCGTCAAGGCACTTGCCAAGCGTTGGCGGGAGCGTCTGCATAGCCGGGGAATTAAACTGGATGTGGAGGTTGACGAAGACACACCGCTTGCTCTCGTAGATACGGACCAAATGGAGCAGGTGTTTACTAACCTGCTCTCCAATGCCATGCACGCAATGGAGGCCGATGGCGGCGCGGTGACTATCACTGTGCAGTCGGCCCTTCCGCAGCTGGAGCTGCGCGGCCAACATGTGCAAATAAACATTGCGGACAGCGGCCCCGGCATGTCTCCGGATGTTAAGGAGCGCGTGTTTAATCCATTTTACACTACGAAGCAGGAGGGCACAGGACTGGGACTGGCAATATCGCAGCGTATTGTCAACGCCCATCGAGGTACACTTTCCGTGGAGAGTACACCGACCATCGGCACCGTGTTCATG
>PVBE012774025.1_pt1 | contig 10658 bp, 11 predicted proteins | sample 1631181 | NCBI WGS metagenome assembly PVBE01 (sample SAMN08397723, study PRJNA350692) | Marine metagenome, whole genome shotgun sequencing project. | isolation source: water | place: Pacific Ocean | collected 2012-04 | reverse complement strand
CAGCAGATTCAATTTTAGAGGCTGCCGACGCGGGCATTTCTGTGATTTGCGCAATTACAGAGGGAATCCCAACTGCAGATATGATGCAAGTGAAAGAGACGCTAAAAAAATATCCAAACGCCACACTCATTGGTCCAAATTGCCCTGGAATTATCACTCCCGGAAAGAAAACAGGCGGAGATGGTTCGAGTTCAACATTTGAAAACGGTTGCAAAATTGGCATTATGCCCGGTTACATTCACACTGCACCTTGTGATGCAGATTCAGGAAAGAGCGTTGGTATCATCAGCCGTTCAGGCACACTGACATACGAAGCGGTTTGGCAAACAAGCAGTCTTGGAATTGGACAAACAACCTGTATTGGAATTGGCGGGGACCCTGTCAAAGGTGAGAACTTCATCGAACTTCTCGCTCGTTTTAATAACGATGATGAAACCGATGCAGTTGTGATGATCGGTGAGATTGGTGGATCTGACGAAACCAACGCAGGAATATGGGTGAAAGAGAACATGTCTAAGCCAGTGATTTCCTTTATTGCTGGAAGAACAGCACCAAAAGGCAAGCGAATGGGACACGCAGGTGCCATTATTGGTGGCAGCGACGATACTGCGATTGCCAAAATGGAATCACTTCGCTCAAACGGCGTATTGGTTTCTGAGAGCCCAGCTGAAATTGGCACAATGACCGCCGAGGCACTTGGTGTGACCGCAAACGCCTGCTGAGGCTGTATCCTGTACACCAACTCCCAAGGAGGGGAATGCGTGACTACGATAAAGCAACGATATGAATCCGTGAAACTACGAATTGCAGACGCTGCAATCCGTTCAAACCGAAAACCTGAAGATATTCACCTTGTTGCGGTGACAAAGCACGCATCAATGGATGAAGTCCGCCAACTTCTTGAAATTGGGCACGTTGATTTTGGCGAGAGTCGAGTGCAACACTTTACACAACTCGATGCTCAGGTCAAAGAACACATTGACCGCAGGAGCGAGATTGGTGAACTGAAACAAACCGAACCGGTTCGATGGCACTTTATTGGACACCTTCAGCGCAACAAATGCAGAAGGGTGTTGCCACTTGCTAGGTTAGTGCAATCGCTTGATTCTTTGCGACTCGCCGAAGAGATACAAGAATCTGCAGAAAAAAAACAACTAACAGTAGAAGTTCTCGTGCAAGTGAATGTGAGCGGCGAACGCAACAAATCTGGAGTTGCTCCAGCAGCAGTGACACACATTTTGGACCAAATCGACACAATGCCCAACGTGGTTCCAAGGGGCATGATGTGCATGGCGCCATTTTTTGAAGACGCAGAAGAAACCCGACCAATCTTTACACGGTGCAGAGAAATATTTGAAGATTTAAAAATTTCTCCAAACGTTGGTTCTCGATTCAACGTTCTTTCAATGGGAATGTCAAATGATTTTGAGGTTGCAATTGAGTGTGGCGCAAACATCGTGCGTGTAGGAACAGCACTTTTTGGTGAGGTTGACGAAGTTTCTGATGATTCAACTGCGGAATGCGCGAAATCGTAATCACCCACTTCACCCAAAAGTAAAATAATTAATTTATTTCAACCATTGTTTCAAACGCAAGTTGTTCGAGTGACCGCGAAAAATCTACGCTTGAAACACCAACACCCTCTGGCACACTCAGCCGAATTGGTGCAAAGTTTAATATTCCGGTAATTCCTGAAGCCACAAGCCTGTCAGTTACATCTTGTGCTACATGCGCAGGAACAGAAAGAATGGCAAGGCGGATTTTGCGGAGTGGAATAATGCGAGTCATATCAGCAACCGGTCTTACTTGGTGGTTTGCAACCGTGGTTCCTACAATTTTTGGGTTACTGTCAAATACGGCAACTATTTGAAAACCACGATCTGCAAAACGAGAGTACGACGAGAGGGCTTGACCAATTTTTCCAGCGCCCACCACCGCCACGTCCCACGTACGATTTGTTCCCATAATTTTTCGTAGTTGTTCACAGAGCGGAACTACCATGTAACCAAGACCAGGTCTTCCAAAAGTACCAAACGTTGCAAAATCTTTTCTTACTTGCGCAGAGGTAATATCAAGTGCATCACCAAGCTGTTTTGAATTGATTGAAACAATGTTGGCATCACGAAGTGCATCAAGTTCGCGAAGATACAGACTCAGCCTTCTAGCGGTTGGTTTTGGGATGGATTGGCGATTAGACATGAATAAAAGTATAGAGATTGTGCAAAAACGTACACGTAGTGTAGCTTTATTGTATGAAACATCTTGATACCCTATATCCATGCACGTGCTAGAAATTTTAAAACGGGATACCACCATTTTTTCTTTTGAGTTTTTCCCCCCAAAGAACGAAGCCAAGTGGGACACCCTCGTTGAGCAATTGCATTCATTCGAAGCCCTAGAGCCATCGTTTGTTTCAATTACATATGGCGCAAGTGGGTCTGCAAGAGATAAAACACATGCTCTTGTAACGCATTTGGCTACAGAAACCACACTAGACCCAGTTCCACACCTGACCTGCGTTGGTCACACCAAAGAAGAAATCAACCAAATTTTGCAAGGGTATGCCAAGGCTGGCGTTGATAACATTTTGGCACTTCGGGGAGATATACCAAAAGAAGGTGACCATTTCAGTGATTTTGCACACGCCTCTGACCTTGTTACCCATATTCGATCTTTTGAAGAAAAAAAGTTCGGTATTTGTGTGGCGGGTTTTCCAGAGGGACACCCCGAAACACCAAACAGGCTTGTTCAACTTGATCATCTTAAAATGAAGGTTGATGCTGGTGCTGACTGGATTTGCTCACAGTTATTTTTTGATAACAACGCTTTTTTAGATTGGTGTGAACGGTGCGAATTGAATGATGTTTCAATTCCAAAAATCGCAGGAATAATGCCGATTACATCTTTGGCGGGAATGAAACGAATGGCCGAACTTGCAGGCGGGACCAACTTTCCGGCAAAACTTTTGAAGCGGTTATACAAATTTCAAGATGACCCAGAATCAGTGAAGAGGATAGGAATTCAATGGGCAACGGAGCAGTGCAGCGATTTACTTGATCACAAGGTTCGCGGTATTCATTTTTACACAATGAACCAATCCTCAGCAACAGAAGAAATATTCCGCTCTCTTGGTACCTTAGCAGGCACTCGCCTCAGAACTTCCACCTAGTTGGTATCCTTTGCACATGCGACGACTACAAACATTATTGACCACATTCTTGTGTAGCACCATTGTCCTTGAAACCATTGCTGCCTCTGCGGCGATTCCCCCAACCCCGAACATTCGTAAGGGCCCCGCAGCGTGGATGGGGTTCGGGCTGATGTTCTTGTTTTTCGCCGGCGTTGTCCTTGTGAGCATCATGCCATCAAAACGCGGTCATCAAGATTAATAAATTTTGTTTTACTAAATGATTCATAATTGCGGGGTAAGGTACAATGTAAGCATGCGACGACATGTTGACACCGTGATGGTTGAACAGCGGGCTGCTTCATTTACCCGAAGGTCGATCAAAACCCAATCAAAGACACAAGGATTGCGACTCGCTCTGTCTATGATTGATTTGACCACACTTGAGGGCAAAGACTCGGATGAAAAGGTCCGTTCACTTTGTAGAAAAGCAATTACACCTTGGGAGGGAGAAATAACCCCTTCGCTCCCATCCGTCGCTGCAGTCTGTGTGTATCCCAGTCTTGTGAGAATAGCAAAGCGGGCTCTCGAAGGTTCTGGTGTGCATGTCGCCTCGGTTGCAACCGGCTTTCCAAGCGGGCAATTTCCTCTTTCCGTTCGAATTGATGATGTAACAAAGGCGGTTGAAGCCGGTGCAGATGAAATTGACATGGTGATTAATCGTGGTGCGTTTTTATCTGGACATTACGATGAAGTGGCAGAAGAGATTAAACAAGTTCGTATTGCTTGCGGCGAGGCACACTTAAAAATTATTCTTGAAACAGGCGAACTTGAGACATTAGAAAATGTTCGATCTGCTTCCGACCTTGTGATAGAAGCAGCCGCATCTGCTGGCCCCATTGCAGATGGAGAGGTTTTTATTAAAACATCCACAGGCAAAGTGAGTCCCGCAGCGACAATGCCAGTCACACTTGTCATGCTTGATGCAATTCAATCATATTTTGATAAAACGGGTGTGCGAATTGGCATGAAACCAGCAGGTGGAATTCGCACCGCAAAACAATCGTTACATTACCTCGTGATGGTAAAAGAAACTCTCGGAGACGACTGGCTTACACCCAACCTTTTTCGGTTTGGCGCTTCAAGTCTTGCCAACGACGTTTTGCGGCAACTTGTTCGGCAACATACTGGGCGTTACACAGCAAACTTTGATTTTAGCGAGGCATAAATGGCGACTGAAACAACAACAAACACACTATCTGCATCATGGGAATACAGTGCAGCTCCTGAGCGATTTCCAATTTCAATCAAAGAAACCCACAAACTTTTTATTGATGGGAAGTTTGTTTCCCCGAAGTCTCGAAAGTGGTTTGCAACAACAAACCCCGCAACGGATGAAAAACTAGCAGACATAGCAACAGCTGGGGCAGCAGATGTAAATACCGCTGTACTCGCAGCCAAAAAAGCATTGCCAAAATGGTCCAAACTTCCCGGCTCAGAACGCGCAAAATATTTGTATCGAATTGCAAGACGGATCCAAGAACGAGCGCGTGAGTTTGCGGTTCTAGAAACACTTGACGGCGGTAAACCAATTAAAGAATCTCGTGATGTGGATGTACCTCTTGTCGCCCAACATTTCTTTTATTGTGCTGGTTGGGCAGACAAACTGGAATACGCTTTTCCGGGGAGAGAAGTGCAACCCATTGGCGTGTGTGGTCAAATTATTCCTTGGAACTTTCCATTAATGATGGCTGCGTGGAAATTAGCACCTGCGCTTGCTTGCGGTAATACGTGTGTTTTAAAACCAGCTGAAACCACGTCTCTCACTGCCCTTCGATTAGCAGAAGTGCTACAAGAGGTGGAGTTACCAGCTGGAGTGGTCAACATTGTTACTGGCGCGGGAGATACGGGAAAACACTTGGCGGAACACAAGTCGATAAACAAACTTGCCTTTACGGGGTCGACTGGCGTTGGAAAAATGTTGATGAGAAATTCTGCAGGAACAGGCAAGAGGCTTACTCTTGAACTTGGTGGAAAAAGCGCCAACATAATATTTGCCGATGCAGCAATTGACCAAGCCGTTGAGGGCATAGTGTCTGGTATTTACTTTAACCAAGGGCATGTTTGTTGTGCAGGATCACGCCTGTTTGTCGAAGAGCCAATTTTGGAAGAAGTAATTCAGAAACTAACACATAGAATGAAATCGCTCAGAGTTGGCGATCCTATGGACAAAAACACAGACGTTGGAGCGATTAATTCACGCGCCCAATTGCAAACAATTGAGCAGTACATCAAAACGGGTATTGCAGAAGGTGGACAACTTCACGAAGCAAACAACCAACAACTACCATCGAAAGGTAATTGGTGTAACCCTTGCTTCTTTACAGATATTCAACCAAGCCACACCATTGCAAGAGAAGAAATATTTGGTCCTGTTCTTTCGGTGATGACGTTTAGAACTCCAGAAGAAGCAATTACACGGGCGAATAATACGCCCTATGGCTTGGCAGCAGGAGTTTGGACAGATAAGGGTTCGAAAGTGTTTGAAGTTGCCAAACGTTTAGAGGCAGGCATTGTCTGGTGCAACAGTTATAACCAGTTTGATGCGGCCTCACCATTTGGCGGTTTTAAGGAATCTGGCTTTGGGCGAGAGGGTGGCATGCAGGGGTTGAAACCCTATGTCAAACTTGTGTAGTAAAAGGATGAACGAATGAGTAGACTTACAGTTCCAAAAACATACAAGTTGTACATCGGCGGCAAGTTCCCAAGAACAGAATCCGGCCGTTCGATTCCAATCCAAGACTGCAAAGGTGAAATTGCAGCGCATATTTGCCACGCTTCAAGAAAAGATTTTCGCGAAGCGGTAGAGGTGGCGGCAAAAGCTGCTCACGGCTGGTCGGGTATAACGGGATATTTACGCGGGCAAATTCTCTATCGAATGGCTGAAATGCTCGAAGGTAGGCGGGAAGAGTTTGCAGCGGCAATTTGCGCGACTGCTGATGTGACCACTGCTGCTGCGAGAAAAGAAGTTGACGCCTCGATTGATCGCCTTGTTTGTTTTGCTGGTTGGACAGATAAATATCAACAAGTATTAGGGTGTCAAAATCCGGTCGCTTCTAATTTTTACAACTTTACAGTTCCGGTTTCACAAGGTGTGACATGTGTGATAGCCCCAGATGAACCATCTCTACTTGGTCTGGTTTCACTCATCGCCGCTCCACTTTGTGCAGGCAATACAGTAATTGCTCTTGGTTCACAAAAGCACCCAATTCCAACAGCTATATTTGGAGAGGTTTGCCAAACCTCAGACGTTCCCGCAGGAGTAATTAATTTACTGACCGGAAAGCGGTCTGATCTCATTGAACAAGTCGCAACACACCGGCAGGTAGCAAGTGTAAATGCCGCTGGTCTGAGCAAGAAAGACCGTGTTACTATCGAGGTTGGGGCTGCAGACAGCATTAAACGGGTTTCTTTCTCGTCTCTCAAAGGTGACGCGTGGTATGACCCCCAACTCTGTGCATCACCCTGGGCAATCGAGCCGTTTGTTGAAATGAAAACAATTTGGCACCCTAGTTCTTCACACTGAAAAGCAACCCTGCGGGTTATTTATTTTTCGATAATGTTGTTTGCTCGGAGTTTGGTACCAGAGTCAGGGGTAAATAATACAGAAACTCGGACTTTTGTAAGATCTGCAGGCACTTCATTAAAACGAATGAGATACGTTCTTGTTAGGGCATCAAATCGGTCGCGGTTTACTTGACTGTCAGTAAGATCGATTGTTTCTACAGCATTGTTGATGCCCGTTTCAGAAAGGGTGATGACCAAAGAGCCAACCGCTCGACACTGAAATCCGTCACTATCTGTAAAGGCCACATGGACAACAATACCTTCGGGGCTAAATCTACTTAGTGGGTGCACCTGAGCTGACTGGGGTGTATATGCCCACACACTGACAATAGATGGTCCACCGCCATTTCGCCCTGTACTGCATGCCGAACAAAAAAAGATCGCCACTGCAAGGAATGCAATGGCGATTCTTTGAATAGAACTTGTATTAATAATAAACCTATCGTTCCATTAGCCCATCAATTCATCAATCATTCGATTGACAGCGATGTCTAATTTGTCGTTCGTGAGGTATGTGTTGTTTGTAATCGAATCTTTGATTGCGTCAATTTTGTCTTGTCTAACATCAGGTAACTGATGCACCTTTTCAAGCAGTTGTGCGTGTTCGGAGAATTCAACCCGATCAGCTGTTGCCGTGGCCTCAATGTTGCTACTCGCCGCCGCCTCGGTAGTTGCTTCAGGAGCAACTACTTCCACCGGGGCGGTTGTTGGCGCAGTTTGGCGTGCAGCGTTTGCCGCAGCGTTTCCGATGACTGAAATTTCAGACATATTCATACCTTTCGTGCCAAGCCTATACGTCTTGGTCTTTCCTCAAGTTTTACGTTGGCGTTCCGCTGCCAACTCAGTTGTTTCAAACACTTCCCTAACTACTCACAAAGCGTCAAATTGACCACCAAGTCTAACACTTGACGCTAAGTATTTATCGAGCAAACCTAGGCTTTTTCTTGAACTTTATAGAAAAATAAGGGGTTTTCGTAAAGTCCGATAGTACCAACGATTAGTAGCCCAAAACCGCGGTTTTTCTCTACCCAATCCTCTGCTACGATGACCGCCATGGGACAAATTCTAGCTAGTACACTTTCAGTTTTTCTCCTTCTCGGTCTTGTGGGATGTGGTCCAGAACCGGCACCACCTAACAAACCAACAGTTGTTGACCAGATCGACCTTTCAGAATGGGGATACGAGGAAGAAACAGACACAATACCGGTTGTTAATCCAGAATCTGGAAAAACAACGTACGCCATCACTGTTGCGACGTTTACGGGTCCACACCATAATGAAGCCGCTAGAGAAGCCGCCTCCTCGTTTGTTTTATTACGACCAGATGTTGGAAGGATGCTTGTTGTGCGACCTCGTCGAAGAGGCTCTGTCCTTACATTTGGCTCTTATTCTGGTTACGACGACCCAGCAGCAAAAGAAGATATTAATATTCTTCGCAGCATTCGTCTTTCAAACGGGCGACCTGCTTTTGGGCAAATGATTTTGACTCGCTTTAGATCACCTCGCTCAATGCAATCGCTTCATCCATTCGATCTTTGGACTGTTCGCAGAGATTATCCAACGATAGTTCCCATTTACACGCTTGATGTAGCCATTTGGGGAGATTTTGAGAGTGGGCAACTCCCCAAAGCGGAACGAAGAAATCTCGCCCAGAATTACGCCGCCTCACTGAGGAGTAAGGGTTTTGAGTCATTTTTCTACCATGACGATGAAAAAAATCTTAGTTCAGTGACGGTTGGCCTTTTTGATTACAAAGCGGTTGATGCCGAAACTGGTTTTTATAGCTGGGAAGTTGAATCTTTACTCGAGCAATTCCCAGAACGTTTGGTTAATGGCGAACAATTTATGGAGTTTCGCAATGTGGCTAACCCCTCATTGGGCATGAAACCACAGCAACCAAGGCTTGTTGAGGTTCCAATAGATTAACCACTGCCAAGAATGCGACTTTCGTCTATATGTAGTGCCTTTGGACCAAGAAAAACCAGTGTCATAGCACCAATTACCCTTGATTCAAGATACGCATTTACTTCGTCGAGCGAGACAGAAGAGAGCTCATCAAGGCGGTTTTCTAGTGTTCTTGTTTTACCCGTTGCGTATTGATCTCCAAGCAAAGCACTTGCTCTTGCAGCGGTTGATTCTCCACCCATCACGGTTCCTGCCCGGAGCCTTGTAATTGTTCGATCAAGCTCTTCTTTGGTAACACCTTTTTGTAGAAGTGCGAGTTGATCAAGAATGACGTCAATAGTTTCTGTTGCACGATCTGGCGTTGTACCAGCATGGATACGAACTGTTGCACTTTCCTTCGTTGGTTGATAGGACGCGTGCACACTATAACAAAGCGATCGTTTTTGTCGAACTTCTGTAAACAACCTTCCACTCGTTGCTCCACCAAAGATAGAGACGGCAACTCGCTCTAGTACAGATTGTGTTTCACCCGCGTCGGGTGCGTCGAGCGCCAAACCAATATGAACCTGCGAAGTATCTTGTTCGATATGGTGTATTCCGCGGGATGGTGATGCAGTTTCCGTTGGAACAACACCTTCGCCACACCAATTCTTGGTCTGCTCTTCAACAGATCGTATTATTTCATCGTGATTTACATCACCGGTAATCGAAATAATCGAACCCGCTGGGCAGACGGTGCTTTTGTATACACTTCGAATTCGCTCTATCGTTGCAGTTTCAAGACTTTTTCTATTCCCGTAGGTTGAACGATTGAATGGTTCGCAGAAGTGATGTTTATTAAGGGCAAGACCAACTAGTTTTGGGGGATTATCTTGCAGAGAGTCAAGCGCTTGAAGTGAAAGTTGCTGGCTCGGAACCAATCCGGCACTAGGCAGTTTTGGACACAAAAACATGTTAAAAACAGGCTCTATTGCCTCATGTACCCTTGAACCAAGACAAAGCGCTTGAAGTTTAAGAAGCCTAACGCCACAGTTAATATTACGCCGTACTCCTAGGTGATCTAGCTTCTGGGTATGTTCCCTGTCAGAAAGATCTCCTGCTCCGCGAAACATCAGTTCGGTTAACAAGACGCTGTCGCCATCGTGTTCGTTGGTTGCAACTCCGCCACAAACCAACCATTCGATTGCTGCGGTTCGAACATCTCGAACAGATTCAGTTATAAGTTGGAGGCCATTATCAAATATTGTGTGTCGAATTGATTGCACGCACCCGAAGGATACAAAACAAATTCGACCGATGTTGAAAAAAAAACTTGAATAATTAATAAATAGCTAAATCCACCAAGCGATTTGACCTTGGTTGCGCCATAGAAACAACAACACGCTGTGTTGAAGCGAGTAAAAAATGTTTTGTTTTAAATAAATGAAATAAAAAAACGTTGTAGGTGCAAAAAAATAAAAAAGTTACAAAGTTTGTAAAACAAACACACAATACAGTTTCGCAAACAAAAAAACCGCCTGTAACACAGTTGCGCAAGTGTTTTTGCGCGCAAAAACACAAATACAATTGAACTAATGTTATGTTTTAAGAAACGTACTTGAAAAAAAATAATAAAGATACTTGCAAATCGCACCCGATATAGGGTACAACTCTATTGGCGGAACGTCCGCCAGTGGTCCGAACGCGCGTTAGTACTGATACAAGGAGGTCAATGATCATGGCCAAGAAAAAGAAAAAAGTGACTCGCAAAAAAGCGACTCGCAAAAAGGCAACAAGGAAGAAAGCCACCCGCAAGAAAGCTACTCGTAAGAAAGCTACTCGCAAAAAGGCTACTCGTAAGAAAGCCACCCGCAAGAAAGCTACTCGTAAGAAAGCTACTCGTAAGAAGGCTACTCGTAAGAAAGCTACTCGTAAGAAGGCTACTCGCAAGAAAGCTACTCGTAAGAAAGCTACTCGTAAGAAGGCTACTCGTAAGAAGGCTACTCGCAAGAAAGCTACT
>PVBE011710332.1_pt1 | contig 10659 bp, 8 predicted proteins | sample 1631181 | NCBI WGS metagenome assembly PVBE01 (sample SAMN08397723, study PRJNA350692) | Marine metagenome, whole genome shotgun sequencing project. | isolation source: water | place: Pacific Ocean | collected 2012-04 | reverse complement strand
TATAAAGTTTACCTCCAATGATTCCTTGCGCAACCATAGAAGCTAAAGTAATATACCCAATTACTTGATGAGCATTAAGCATATTTTTTCTAATCCTAAGTTCTTTTTCTCTATTCTCAATATTAAGATCTGAAATTCCTGTTTTTCTAAATAAACCATTTTTTCCCCAAAGTAAACTTTGAGTAAAAACCATTCTTTCAGGAAGCAATTCTATTTGATTTTTTTCTTCAGAAATCAGACTAAAAAGATCTTCTTTTTCTTGAGAATAATTTATTGCAATCGAAAAGACAATAAAAATTAATAAAATCTTTTTCACTAATTATTTTACGGTTACTTCTGGTAAAGGTTCTAGGTATCCTAAAGATACAAGAAAATCATCTACTTTATTCATGGTATCTACAAATGGACCATTTGAATCTCTTCCAAAGTTAAAAAAACCATGTTCCTTGTTTTTGTATGCATATAAAATGCATGAATTTCCAAATTCAATCATTCTTTTAGTAAAAAGATCAGCTGATAAAAATGGAACTGTTTTATCTGATGTACCATGAAAAATAATAGTTGGAACTACACCTTTTTTAACATTATGATATGGTGAAACACTATAATAATCTTTTGTTCCTATTCTTTTTTGGGCTTGTTCATTGTTAATCCATGGTTCAGATTTTGTATTTAAACCTGGATTAAAAAGAATTAAAGCATTTGGTTTTGAATCATAAGGACTATTTATTTCGCTTTGATCATCATAATCGTTAAGTAAAGCTGTTGAAGCAGCTAAATGTCCACCTGCAGATCCTCCGCTTGCAATAATTTTATTTTTATCAATACCTAAATTATCAGAATTTTCTTTTATCCATCTAATTGAAGACTTACCATCAGAAATAGAATTAATAACGTTTACATTATGTCTACTTGAAACTCTATAATCAACTATAACAGCTACCATTCCTCTAGCACTCAAATATTTAGCATGCTCAACAAATTGATCTGGATTTCCTGCTTTATATCCACCACCAAAAAAGAAAACTATTGCAGGTTTCTTATTAGAAATCTTATGTCCTTTTGGATTAAAAACCCAAACTTTTAAGTCAGCGTCTATTGTAGTTTTATATGTATATTCTAATGCATCACTAACTTTTTTAGGAGGATAATTATTTTGATTATAAGATTTTAAAGAAATAAGAAGAAGAATTAACAAAAAATTTTTCATATAAATTAAATTGACCAAGCTCTTCCTCCTGTTGTTTCTTCTAAATCAACACAACCTTCTTGCTCTCCTGGAATTGGCCTATAAACTAATACATTTTCACCTATATATTCTGATCCCTTAAAAGCTGTTATGGTTAATTGTCTAATAGTAGTTATAAAATTATATGAAAGTATTTCATCTGAAACACTCTTATCTGAATCATTAAACTCATTTGAAAATTTTCTGTAGGCTTTACTCCATTTACTGTGTGAATTTACATTAGTTTTTAAAAAATATATTAAGCTTTCTTCTAAATCGTTTCTATCCAAATTACTAAGGGCAGTTTTTTTAGATCTTATTAAACAATCATTCAAAAAAGAATCTAGAGATTTTTTTAATAATGTTTGCCCTCTTTTTTTAGATACATTATATATATATAGATCAATGAATTTTATAAGGTTTAAATCTTTTGAACCAGGAATTTCTTTATCAGAAGGAATTATCAAGTCTGTTAATTCAGATATAATATTTACTTGACTTGAATTAAAAAAAACAGGATTCCAGTCTAAATCATTTTTGCAGCTTTGTAATAAGCTCAATACTGCAGGTGATAATGTTATAGTACCTAGACTTAATCCTAATTTTTTAATTGCTTTTCTTCTATTCATTTTAAATATTATTTTTATTTAATTCAGATACAGCATGCTTAACCGCTCTTGCTGTCAGTGCCATATAAGTTAATGAAGGATTCACATTTCCAGATGAAGTCATAGCAGAGCCATCCGTAACAAATACATTTTTAACAGAATGAATTTGATTGTATTTATTTAAAACAGATGTTTTTGGATCACGCCCCATTCTTGCTGTTCCCATTTCATGAATTCCTAATCCTAAAGAATATTTTTCATCTTTCCCTACCACATTTTTAAAACCAGCTTTTTCTAACATTTCAATAGCTTGATTTTTCATGTCCTTTCTCATTTTTAATTCATTTTCTCTAATCTTAGCATCAAATGTCACAGTTGGTAATCCCCATTTATCTTTTTTCTCATAATTTAAATACATCCTATTGTCGTGATATGGTAGAATTTCACCAAAACCTGTTAATCCCATTTTCCAGTCTCCAGGAGATAAAATCGCTTCTTTTAAATCTTTTCCATAAGAAAGCTCTGCAATAGATTGAGTCCAATCTGATCTACTAGCACCTCCTTGATAACCATATCCTCTAATAAAATCATTTTGATTAGTATTTCCACCTATATTTCTAAATTTAGGAATATAAACTCCAGTGGGTCTTCTCCCTGTATAATATTTATCCTTAAATCCATCAAATTTTCCACTAGCACCAGCTTTAAAATGATGATCCATTAAGTTATGACCTAGTTCTCCCGAATCATTTCCCATTCCATTTGGAAATCTATTAGATTTTGATTGCATTAAAATAGAAGTTGAGCCTACAGTAGAAGCACAAACAAAAATAACTTTAGCCCTATATTCATAAGTCTGTTTAGTTTCTGAATCGATTATTTTAACTCCAGTCGCTCTTTTTTTATTTTCATCATACATAATCTCGTAAACAACTGAATTAGTTCTTAAAGTCATATTCCCTGAATCTTCAGCTGCAGGAAGTGTAGATGAATTACTACTAAAATAAGCTCCAAATGGGCAACCTCTTCTACAAAGTTTTCTATATTGACATGTTACTCTTCCTCTTCCTGGTTTAGTTCCTTCTGTAATATTAGCAACTCTACCTAAAGTTAAAACTCTATCATTATATTTTTTGGAAAGTGTATCTTTTAAAACTTCCTCAACACAATTCATTTCCATAGGTTTTAATAATTTACCACTAGGATACTGAGGAAGACCTAAGTTTTCTCCACTTACTCCAATATAATCTTCTACATAATCATACCATGGTGCTAAATCATTATATCTTATTGGCCAGTCAACGGCAATACCTTCTTTTGCATTTCCTTCAAAATCAAATTTTGTTAATCGGTGACTTTGTCTTCCCCAAAGTAAAGATCTTCCACCAACATGATATCCTCTAATCCAGTCAAAAGGTTTATCCTCATTATATGGATGTTTTATGTCATCAACAAATAAATGTTTTGTTGATTCTGTATTCACATATCCTGTCCTACTTTGTTTAGGTTGCTGTTTCCTAATTTCATTAGTTATTTTATCTCCATAGGGAAAATCCCATTTATCCATATTTGCAGTTGTATAATCTGAGGGATGATTTATCATTCTCCCTCTTTCTAAGACAAGAGTCTTTAAACCATTTTCACATAATTCTTTGGCTGCCCATCCTCCACTAACACCAGTTCCTATTACAATTGCATCAAAATCACTATTCATAATATAAAACAATGTTGTTTATAAAGATTCACCATACGACCAACCTTTTCTAACAGGTTCTTTTATATATTCATTCACATCTGGTCTATTTGTAATTTGCATGTTTTCAGAGTCATATTTTAAATCAGCATTAAATCTTTGAGCTAAACATCCTAATAATGCCATTTCAGTAAGACTTGCACCATAATCAAAATTTGAAAGAGGTAATGTATTATTTTTAATAGCATGAACCCATTCTTGAACTGGAGTTTCATCAACAATTCTAGGGATAGTTTTTTCAGGAGCATTTTTTAAAAATTCTTCCCATTCTGATTCAGACATTAATAGCTTAGGATTATTGGGCCTTCCTCCTGTAATTAAAGTATTTTTATCACCGACCATTACCATTCCATGTCTTTGATAATCTTTCATTTTATCAACACCTAAATCTTTTAAAATATCAGGTTTTAAACCGCCTTCATACCATTTTAATGTTACGGGAGATTTATTCTCCTTCTTTTTAAATTTAAAAGTAACTTCAGATTGTTCAGAAACAAAATTATGCTCAGTCATAGGATTAGGAATTTTAACCCCAATGGAATTAGGCATACCTAAATCCAAAGCCCAAAATGGGCCATCCAAAGTATGACAAGCCCAATCTCCTAGTTGTCCATTTCCAAAATCATAAAAGCCTCTCCAAGATTTTGGTGCATATGCATTATTAAAATCTCTATATTTTGCTGGACCCAACCATAAATCCCAATCTAAATATGCAGGAATTGGATCTAATGGAGGTGGAAAGCTTTCAGGTTTAGTCCAATAATGACCTGGTCTAAAATCAAATGTTCCAATCCAAGCATGGACTTCTTTAACTTCCCCTAAAATTCCTGCATCATACCATTCTTTAATTAATCTAATACCATTGGTTGTATGACCTTGATTACCCATTTGAGAAACAATACCATAGTATTTAGCTGCTTTTTTCATTGTTCTTAACTCCCAAACATTATGTGCAAGGGGCTTTTCTACATAAACATGTTTACCTAACTCCATAGCAGCCATAGTAGCTGCAAAGTGTGTATGGTCTGGTGTACTAATAATAACTGCATCAATTTCATTATGCATTTTATCAAACATTACTCTAAAATCTTTAAATTTTCTTGCTTTTGGATACATTTTATAACCTTCTGCAGCTCGATTATCATCAACATCACACATAGCAACTATATTTTCATTCTCAACTTTACTCCAATTAGCTCTACCTCTTCCACCAACTCCAATTACTGCAAAATTTAGTTTACTATTTGGAGAGCATGAATAAAGACCTGGAATAATTAATAATCCTGTGGATAATGCAGATGTTGATTTTAAAAATGATCTTCTAGAGTTATTTTTCATAATTTATTTTTTTACTATAGGTAAAGTTATTAATGAAGGATGTTTTTTTGAATGATGAATTTTGTTATTTGCTATAAGAGAAACTGATTCATCATAATTATTACCACCTGTATTTAAGTTCCTGGCAAATCTTGGAAAGTTACTACTTGAAACTTCTATTCTAATTTGATGCCCCTTTTTAAAGTAATAACTTGTTGACATTGGAGTTAAATCTACCTTATAAACTGAATTTTTTTCCATCATAACTTCTTTATCATATCCTTCACGATATCTTACTCGTTGTATTGTTTCATCAATATTAAAAGCTCGACCATCAGGATAAACATCTATAAATTTTAAAGTAATATCTGTATCCTTGACGTCTGAGGATAAATAAATTGTTGAATTTATAAAACCCGTTACTTCAAATCCATTTTTAAGTTTATCAGTTGAATAAACTAGTACATCGTCTCTCAATTCTACTTCTTGCTGATCAAAAGATCCTCCTTTTAATGCATTTCCCATACAACAAACTCCTCCTCCAACTGATTGAACTGGATTCATAGGATCATATATAAATGAATCCGTGTCATTTTTTACTTTTCTTTTTAAAGTGGTTAATTTCCCATCTCCATTTAAAGTATTAGCATTTCCACCACTTGTAAGATAAAAATTTGTCATTTCAATATTTTCTGGCGGCCATTGTTCTGAGTTTTGCCATTTATTTGAACCCATTGTGTAGTATTGAACTCTTGGAGTTTCTTCTTTAAAATCATTATCAACATTCTTTAGCATTAGATCAAAAAATGAATAAATCTGATCATCATAATTTAGTCTAGCATCCCCAACACTTAATTCACCTACAATTGTATTTTCGGTTGCTCTTTTAAAGCCACAGTGTAATGTAGGAGCAATTATTAAATATTGATCATCTCTTGTTTTTAGATCTTTAGCATTATTTCTAACATGATTAAATAAAGCAATGTTTGGACTAGTTGCAATATCATACCAAGAAACAAACCAAAAACTAGGAACTCCAAATTCCATATCATCATGATAAAGTCCCCCAGTGTACCAATCTGGATCGTTAGGTTTTCTTCTTATCATTTTATCATAAATCTCTTTCTTTCCATTAACATTTTTAAGCAAATCTTGTATAGGTAAATGCTTAAATGCCTCTGACCAATCTACATTAGGATTTTCTGGTGCTAAATCATAAAACCTAGAGATTCTTATCAAATCTTCTTGTGTTGCTCCACTAGGAATTCTTGGTTTAAATTTATCATGTTCAACACCATAAAGCCATGATGGAAACAAAAGTTGTTCCACTCCTCCTTTATACCAATTGCCCTGTTCATAATACTCACCAACTCTTCCAACCCCTGCTCCAAAACCTTGTGGAACCATAGCAGCGTGTGAAGGATGATCTAAAGCAGCAACAGCCATTTGCCATTCAGCAGTTGAAGAACATCCAATTGTTCCAATTTTTCCATTAGACCATTGCTGGTTACTCATCCAACTAAAAGCATCAAAACCATCTGTTAACGGGACACCTAAAATATCCCATTCACCTTCAGAAAAATATCTACCTCTTTCATTTTGTATAACATAGGCATAACCTCTTTTTACAGCTTCATATGCGGCATAATAAGCTCTTGTTTTTTCTTCTCCATCACCCCATGAGTTAAAATTATAAGGAGTTCTTGAAAAAATTATTGGGACCTTATTATTTGTTCTAGGTCGATAAATATCTGTAGCTAATCTAACACCATCTCTCATCGGCATCATTACTTTTTGATCAATAAAAGCAATTTCATTGAGTTTGGAATATATTTCTTCCTGTGATTGCGATGTATAGGAAAAAATAAGTAAAAAAATTAAAACGGAAATATTATGTATTTTCTTCATATACTAAATATAATGAAATCCTAAATAGGAATGATTGTCAATCCTTTTTAATAATTTCTAAACAAAACTTCATTGTTCTTATTTTTTTAATTTATTTCTATAAGTGATTGAAATAAGTATAGTACATATGAAGTATATAAACATTAATATATAAAAGAAAAAATAATTCTCTATTAAAAATTCATTGGAAGGATGAACAAGAAAAAATATACATGCTAGACCTCTAAAAATTTCAAATTTTGATGCCCATGCATATAAATCTAAAAAAGAAGTAAAACCAAAAATAGAAGCAAAGATTACAAAGCCAAAAGAAATTTGAAAACTTGTTGATAAATAGGAAAAATTAGACAAAAAGAAAAACACTAAAATATTAATTGAAATAAAATGAAAAAGTGCAATCCATTTAAATTTATTTGAATAATTATGATTGTATTTAACTCTATTCTCTAAATCAGTTATAATAGGTCTTGGAAATTTTTCAATTACATCACTTGGTCTCCAGCCTGTAGGCATGAACCATAGTCTCAACTTATCTTTAATACTTCTTGTGTTATATGCATCCTGAATTAAATGATAGGCATGTTGAAAATTAATGAAAATAGGATTCCAGGTATTAACTGGTTTTAAGACGCCATAAACTGGCGCTTCTTCATCTAATTCTTCTTGAAAAGTTCCAAAGATTCTGTCCCAGATACAAAAGATAGCTGATAAGTTTTTATCAATATAAATTGGATTTATGGCATGGTGAACTCTATGTTGTGAAGGAGTCACAATTATATATTCTAAAAACCCTAATTTTCCTATATGCTGTGTATGATACCAAAATTGAGCAAATAAATGTAATGGAGCTAGTACATTAATAATGTTTGGAGGAATTCCAAAAATGGCAGCTGGAATTAAAAATAAAGCTCCAAATCCAATCCATGCAGAAATGCTTTGCCTTAAGGCACAAGCCATATTAAATTCTTCACTGCTATGATGAATCACATGTCTGTTCCAAAAAATGTTCACTTTATGATTAAGCCTATGGTTCCAATAACTAGCAAAATCAATACATATAAAAGCAACCAAGTATAAAGTAAGACTGGATTCCAAGTTAAAAACAGCTATAGAATCAAGAATGTATGGATAGGAAACAATAATTAATACTAAACCTAAAGAATCTTTAAGGAGATTGGTCATTCCTGAACTTAGGCTTGAGATAGTGTCCATAAATGAATAGGTTTGTTTATTAGTAAAATGACCATATAAAATTTCAATTGTCATTAAAACCCAAAAACCTGGAATTACCCATAATAAAATCGCAGCATAAGTATCCATATAATATATCTAATAAACTCCTTAGAAATCTTTAAATTTAAACATATTTTTTTAAATTTGCAGCGCAAAAAAGGTCGCGTAGCTCAGCTGGATAGAGCATCTGCCTTCTAAGCAGACGGTCAGAGGTTCGAATCCTCTCGCGATCACCATTATAACCTCAACACTAAGTTGAGGTTATTTTATTTAGAGAATATATTTAAATTTTATGTTTTACTTTTACTATTTCACAAACTATTCTAAATTTAATTAAATGTTAATTTCATAATTTATACTAAATGAAAAACTATTTAAAATATCTTATTGAGGGTCTAGTAATTATTTTCAGTGTTTTTCTTTCTTTTTATTTTGAAGATATTAGAAAAGACAAAGAAGATCTTAACACAAAAAACGAACTAGTAGAAGATTTAATTTTAAGTTTAGATGATGATTTAACTCAAATAGATAATTTAATTCAAATACTTCAAGATTCTGAGAAAAACATTCTGGATGTTCTAAATGATATAGATTCTAATCACACCAATTTATCTAACATAGAAGCTGTCAAAACTTTGCTTCAAATTGAAGTTGGCTTTTCTTTTTTTCCTAAAGATGGAATATTTCAACAGTTAATTTCAACAGGAACTTTTGAATTAATAAAAAATGATGAATTAAAAAGAGTTTTACTTGAAATGTTTAATCATCAGAAAGAAAGGAATTATGCGACATCAAATGAAATAGATCGCTTTAATAATGTATTCAGGGGAGATTTTCTTAAAAAATTTAGAGTAAGGTTCAGTTACAACTCTTTTGATGGAGAGTTTTATGGATCTAGATCTCTAAATAGTTTTGTTTTTAATAAACAGTATTATTTATCAAGTGAATTTTATGGCTCCATTTCGCAAGCTCAAAACTATGCTAATATGTATATGAGACTTCTAAAAGATATTCAAAAATCTTATGAGACTGCAAATTCTTTATCGATAGAAGAAATAAAAAAAGAATCTTAATTATAGCTCTTAATATTCAGAGTTCATAAAATCCGAAATTAAATTGTGAAAATGGTGCACTCCCTGTTCTTTTGTAGGAGAAAACCTTCCAGCTTTATAAAAGGAAGAATTTAAACCTATATGTACATTTTCCACAACAAACTCATCTTCTTCCTCAACCTTTTGAAGATCATTCCCCGCTCCCCTATTTAATTTAGTATTGTCAAACACATAAGATCTAAATGAAACTTTAGTAAATGATTCAGAGATAGGTTGAACAAGGTTAATTGAAACACCCCAAGGATAGAAATTAAACATCATGTTTGGAAAAACCCAATAATAATAAGCAGCAACATTTTTACCATAATCAATATGTCCTTTAGGAAGATCAAAAACTTCAGAAGCATCTTCACTATATCCAATTTGTAAATTACAATACTTATAAACTTCAGTAGTATAATTTTTATAGTCTAGAACTTCATTTAAATCCTTATGAACAAAAGGGATATGGAAGCCCTCTAAATAATTATCACAATATAAAGCCCAGTGAGATTTTATATTAAAATCTTTTGACAATGAATCATCAAATTCAAATTTATCAATAGGTAGAAATCCAATCCTTTCATTCATTTTATCGATTACCTGTTGAAAATCAAAAGCTGGGTTTAATCCAACAAAAAGTAATTTACCCCATTTTCTTAATGGAAAATTATGTAAACTATCACATGCTCTTGGATAATTTTTAGCATCTTTAAATTCAGGCATATATTCATATTTTCCTTTATTATCAAATCTTCTTCCGTGATACATACATATCAGTTTTTTCATTTTTCCTGGTTCCAATACCATTATATTTCCACGATGTGTACATACATTTGTCATACAATTTATATTATCATCATCTGATCTAGTAATCACAATAGGTTCAGATAAATAATCCTGCAAAAGGAAAAGTGGGTATACAGAATCTTTTTCAGGAACAAGATCTGAATCACCAATCCATTGCCAAGATTTTAAAAAAATTTTTGATTTAATTTCTTCAAAAACTGAAGCATCTTTATAGAAGGTAGATGGTAAAGTTTCAGCTTTTGATATATCTGGATCAATATTATATTTATCTTTAATCGACATAAAGAAATTTAATTACTGAATATAGATTTTTATTGTGACCCAACAAAATGAAAAAATAGGATTATTAGCAGCAACTTCTCTAATAATTGGAAATATGATTGGTGCAGGAATTTTTGTTCTTCCAGCTAGTCTAGGAAAATTTGGAAGTATAAGTATTTTAGGTTGGATACTTACTGCTTCTGGAGCTTTAATCTTAGCCAAAATATTCAGTAATTTCAGTAAAATACTTAAAGGACAAAGTGGTGGGCCTTATATTTATTCAAAGGTAGTATTTGGAGATTTTATTGGTTTTTTAGTTGCATGGGGATACTGGATTTCTTGTTGGATTAATAATGCGGCAATTGCTGTTGCTATAGTAAGTGCATTAAGTTTTTTTATTCCAGAACTAGCAACAAATTCATTTTATGCTACATTAACAGGACTTTTTTT
>PVBE012409544.1_pt1 | contig 10660 bp, 7 predicted proteins | sample 1631181 | NCBI WGS metagenome assembly PVBE01 (sample SAMN08397723, study PRJNA350692) | Marine metagenome, whole genome shotgun sequencing project. | isolation source: water | place: Pacific Ocean | collected 2012-04 | reverse complement strand
CCGGAATTCCGGTCCGCGGGTTCCTGCGGAACCCTTGCGGGATGAAACCGGAATTGGTTTACATTTCACGGCGTCCTGCTAAACAAGGGGCTTGGCTCAAGTACCGACGGGAGGTGCATCGATGATCCGACTGTACGACACAGCGCAGCGTGAAAAGGTGACGCTCGAACCCCTGGAGGAGGGGAAGGTCGGCATCTATGTCTGCGGCCCAACGGTCTACGACATGTGCCACGTGGGGCACGCACGCTGCTACGTCGCCTTCGACGTCATGGTCCGCCACCTGCGCCACCGGGGGCTCGAGGTGAAGTACGTGCGGAACATCACCGACGTGGAGGACAAGATCATCAACCGCGCCAATAAAAAGGGTGAGGATCCCATCGCCCTCTCCGCGCGGTTTGCCGACGAGTTCCACCAGGACATGGCCGCGCTGGGCAACCAGGAGCCCGACGTGGAGCCGCGGGTCAGCGATCACATCGAGGAGATCGTCTCGCTGATCCAGAAGATCATCGACGCCGGTCACGCCTACGCGGTGGACGGCGACGTCTACTTCGCGGTGGACAGCTACGCGGCGTACGGAGCGCTGTCGCGGCGCAACATCGACGACCTGCGCGCCGGCGAGCGGGTGGCAGTGGACAAGCGCAAGCGCAGCCCCCTGGACTTCGCCCTCTGGAAGTCGGTCAAGCCGGGGGAGCCCTCCTGGGATAGCCCCTGGGGGCCCGGGCGCCCGGGCTGGCACATCGAGTGCTCGGCCATGAGCAGCCGCTACCTCGGAGACACCTTCGACATCCACGGCGGGGGCATGGACCTCATCTTCCCCCACCACGAAAACGAGATCGCCCAGTCCTGCAGCATCACCGGACCGGAGACCTTCGCGCGCCTCTGGACCCACAACGGCTTCATCAACGTGCGCACCAAGGAGAGCTCCGAGGAGGTGAAGATGTCCAAGTCCCTGGGCAACTTCTTCACCATCCGTGAGGTGCTCGAGCGCCACGAGCCCGAGGCGCTGCGGCTGTTTCTGCTCGGCACGCACTACCGCAAGCCGCTCTCCTTCGAGATGGAGTGGCTGGCCGAGCGCGACGTGCGCTTCTCCAGCCTGGAGGACGCCGAGCGGCGCCTGACCTACACTTACACCACCCTGGAGCGGATCCGCGAGGCGCTGTCGGTGGGCAAGGAGCCGGGCCCCGGCGAGGTGCTGGCGCCGGCAGACGACTTCGCCGAGCGCTTCGGCGCGGCCATGGACGACGACTTCAACACCGCGGCCGCCATGGGCCTCACCTCGGAGCTGCTCCACCTGGCCAACCGCCTGCTCGACCAGCCCAAGGCCGCGCCCAAGGCCGTGCGGCGGCGCACCCTCGCCGCGGTGGCAGAGGCGATGAACCTGGTGAGCGAGGTGCTCGGCGTGTTCACCACCGCGCCGGACGTGTTCCTCGCTCGCCTGCGAGACAAGCTCTGCGCAGCCCGCGGCATCGATCCCGAGCAGGTGGAGCGCTCCATCAACGAGCGCAACCAGGCACGCAAGGCCAAGGACTTCGCCCGCGCCGACGACCTCCGCAAGGAGCTGACAGACAGCGGCGTGGAGCTGATGGACGGCCCTGGCGGCACCAGCTGGCGCGTGGACGAGGGCTGAAAGCTCTCTACTCGTTCTCCTCGAGGTAGGCCAGGATCACCTCGTCCAGGCCGCGGTCCTCGCCGTCCTGCTTTCCGTCGACCGCTCCCTCGATCTCGACGGGGGCGCCCTCCTCGGACTCCTTGACGTATGAGTAGGAGCCCTGGGTCTGGGACTTCGGCTTGGGCGGCGCCTTGCCCACGATGATCGGCCGGCTCACCACCACCGAGGTCGAGGCCGACCGTGGAGCAGGTTTGCTGCCGGCCTCCAGGGCCCTGGTGGTCACCTTGACCCCGCGGGCGCGCGTCGGGGCTCTGGGGCCGGTGACGGCCTGCTGCCTGCCCTGGGTAATGCGCGGGTCCTGGGAGCTGGCGTCGACCTTGCCGTGAGAGCGAGTGGGCGCGGTATAGCGCAGCAGAGATGAGGGCCGCCGGCGCAGGGGCCCGGTGTCCTTGTGGCTCCGGGCGGCCTCGGTGCCCGTGGGGGTGAACCGCCGCGCCGTGCCGCCCACCAGCGGGAACACCCCTGACGGGCGCGTCTTGTACTTTTGGGTCCGCTTCTTCGGCTCGGGCAGGGGCGTCGCCGCGGGCGGCCGGGTCACCATGGCTGGCGGCATGGTCCTGGGCCGGGTCCGGGCCTTGGCCGGCTCCGACGCCCTGGCCACCGGCGGCGCGTCGGCCCGCGGGCGCTGGGGCCGAGCCGGCGCCACCCTGCGGTGCATCCCCGCCGTGGGGCGCAGGGGGTTCAACGGCTGCGAGGGGCGGGCGGACTCCGGCATGAAGGGGCCCGTGGGCCGGGGCTTGATCGGCCTGGGCGACTTCTTTCTGGGCGCCGGCACTGCGCGGTACTCCGCCGAGCCCTCGTCGTCTCCGAAGACGAACTCGAACACGCCCCCGTCGTCGCCCGACTCCTCGTCATCCAGCTCGAGGTCCGGCCCCACGGGATCGGTGTCGTCCACCTCCCAGGGTTGCTCATCCTCCATGATGGGCATGGCCTGGGTGTCCCGGGATGCATTTTCACCCGCCCGGTAGCGCGCGATCATCTCGTCCATGTCGGGGACCAGCTCGCCGTCGGGGCCGCGCACCGGCAGCTCCGCCGTTTCGGCCGAGCGCAGCATCGTCTCGCCGGTGGCGTCCTGGTTCTCCAGGGGGAGCTCCGCGGTCTCGGAGTAGCGGATGGACGGCAAGGACTGGTCCACCTCCACCGAGGGCCTGCGCATTCGCGTGGGCTCGGCCTCCGGTTGCTCTCCGCTCTCCACGTCCAGCTCGCCGGTGATGGAGTGCTGGAACTTGCGCCGGTCCGAGACCCGGTGCTTGTCGGGTGAGGGCTCGGCGTCCACCAGCGTGGTGGCGTCGAAGTCCGGCGGCGCCAGAGAGTCCATGGAAAACGGCGGCGCGCCCTCGTCCTGCTCCATGGACATCAGCTGCACCGGCTCCATGTCGTCCTCCACCAACACCTCGTCCGAGGGCTCCGCGGCGGCGAGGTCCGACCGCGCCTCGGCGGACAGCTCCACGGAGGCCGGCGGGATGAACTCGTCGCCCGCCTCCACCCATTGTTCCTCGGGCGGCTCCTCCGCCGCCGCGGGCCGCTCCTCGGCGGTGGGTGGGCGAATGAACTCCACCGGAATCTCCGTCATTGGCGGCCGTTGCAATCCGCCGCCCAGTTCGGCCGGCTCCTCCAGCATCGAATCGTCGGCGGGGCCGCTGTCCTGAATGGTGGAGGTCAGCAGATCCGGGATCCCCAGGGGCTCGGTGGTGGCCTCCTCCGGTTCGGGCGCGGTCGGGAAGAGCTCCTCCTCCTGCGGCTCCTCGGGCTCGGCCATGGGCGGGACGAACTCGTCCCCGTCGGGGGCTGCCTCGGGCTCCTCCTCCTCAGGCTCCGGCGGGAGGAACTCGCCCAGGTCCGGCTCCTCGAGCAGGGGCTCGGGCTCCTCGGGCGCCGCGAGCTCCTCGGGCGGCTCCTCGGAGATCACCACCGCCCCGACCTCATCGACCTCGGGCAGCGCGTCCTCTGCGGCGGGCTCCTCGGGCGCGGGCTCCTCGGGCGCCTCCCCGCTGGGGGCCTCCGCCTCGTCCGGGGCCGGCGCTGCCTCGGCCGCCGGCTCCTCCGCCAGCACCGCGCCGTCCAGCACCATGGCCTCGTCTTCGTCGTCCGGATCCAGCTTGCCGAGCAGATCTACTATCTGCCGGTCCAGGTCTCCGTGGATCAGCGCCTTCATCACACGCTTGTGCTGATCCTTCATCTTCCGCTTGACCTTGGGCAGCCAGTTGTCCAGGTCCAGCAGCTCGTGATACTCGAAACGCTCGGAAGTGAGGATCAAACCCTCGTGAAACATGTGGGTAGAGACCACGGGTCGCTCAACGCCCGAGTCCTCGGTCTGAACGTGATAGATACGGTTCTTGTAGGGTATGTTGTGGTTATACCCTTGCAGCGGAGGCCGTGAGCCCATGGCTCGAGCTTACTCCCAGCACTTTTTCTGTTTAGTACATCACAACTGAAAACTATCCTTATGTTATCACCAGGCGTGAGAAACAGGAAGCTATCTATTGTTGATGACTTTGATTTGGAACGAGGTACAATGCCCAGCGATTTTAGGAAAAACAGGTAAGAAACCATGACTGTTGAGCCGAATGAGCAACGATTTGTGCAGCGCGTGCGCGAACTGCTGGTGTCGCTGCCTTACGACATGAAGGTGCTTTTCGAGGCGATCTCCGATGAGAACCTCCCCAAGGAGGCACGGCTGGTGGCCGCCCAGGCAACCATCTACTGCCTGTCGCCGTCCGACCCGATCCCCGACTCTCTGGGGTTGCTCGGCTTCGTCGACGACACGCTGCTGGTGCGCCTGGCCCTGGCCCGCATCCTGGAGCTGGGCGGTGAGGACGCCGACGACTACCCCGGGCGGTTCCCGGAGCTGTTTGAGCCGCTCAATGAGGACCTGGCGCTCGCGCGCGGGTTCCTCGGCGACGACCTCAACTGGCTGGAGGGGCGCATCGACGCCAAGTACAGCAAGTCGCCGTACAAGGGCAAGGACGCCAACCAGTACCTGGCGGACGACGAGGCCCAGGAGTACCTCTACTCCGAGGGGCTGGCGTTCACCACGGACTACGAGATCGACGAGGAGGAGGCGGAGAAGCTCCGCAACGCCACGTCGATCAAGGAAGCCTTCCACAAGCGGGCCATGGTGGAGTCCCGTCGGTCCTGACCGACGCTGACGTAGACGTTGAGCCCTTCAATCGGAGTCTTCGATTCGGGCGTGGGCGGCCTCTCCGTGATGAGGGCCTTGTGCCGCGCCCTGCCCGCCGAGGAGATTGTCTACCTTGGTGACACGGCCCGGGTGCCCTACGGCACCAAGTCGGCCGCCACCGTCATCCGCTACTCACTGCAGACTGCGCGGTTCTTGCTGGACCGCGACGTCAAGTACATCGTGGTGGCCTGCAACACCGCCTCGGCCCAGGCCATGGAGGCGCTGCAGCGCGAGGTGCCGGTACCGGTGATGGGCGTCGTGAAGCCGGGCGCCCGGGCGGCGGCCGCCGCCACTCGCTGCGGCAAGGTGGGGGTCATCGGCACCCTCGGCACGGTGGAGTCGGGCGCCTACCATCGGGCGATCCACGCCATCGAACCGTCCCTGGCGGTGTTCGGCCAGGCCTGCCCCCTGCTGGTTCCCCTGGCCGAGGAGGGCTGGGTCGACCACTCGGTGACCCACCAGGTGGCCCGACACTACCTCACCGAGCTACGGCTGAGCAGCGGCGATCTGGACACCATCGTGCTCGGCTGCACGCACTACCCGCTGCTGAAGGAGACATTGGCCCAGGAGGCGGCGGACATCTTCGGCCACCCGGTAAACCTGGTGGACTCGGCCGACGCCGTGTCAGCGGATGTGGCCAACGATCTGCGGCAGCGGGGCATCGCGCTGGAGTCCGGCGGCCCGGGAGAGATGAGGTTCTACTTCACGGATGTCAGTCGGTTCTCGGACGTGGCGGCGCGATTCATGGGCCGGGACATTCCGGAGCCCGAACATGCCGACATCTAGAGTGATGTCCCAGGAGGTTGATCGAGCCTCGGCGAGTCGCCTCAGAAGCCCGCCGTGGGAGCGTCTGGACAGGTATGAGCCACCCTCCACGGAGAAAAGCTATGCCTGATCACAAACAGAAGGCGCCCATCGTCACCCCGGCGACGCTGGTCCTCGACCAGGCCGTGGAGATCTCCCGGCGCGGCGAGGCTCCCCGCCCGCGGGTGACCCGGGAGGCGGCGCCCTTTGCCGCCGAGGTGGCGCGGCTGCCTCGCAAGATGCTGCGGCTGCGGCTCGAGGACCTGGTGGTGGGGCAGCACGCCGACGTGGCCCTGCAGTGGCTGCACGACACCGGCGTGCTGGCCGAGCTGCTGCCCGAGCTGGAGTCCACGGTCAACTTCAGCCAGGAGATGGGCCGGCGCCACAAGGACGTGTGGAAGCACACCAAGCAGGTGGTGATCCAGGCCGCGCCCGACGCGGTGGTGCGCTGGGCGGCGCTGTTCCACGACATCGGCAAGGTGCCGACGCGGGCCACCGGTCCGTCGGGCAAGGTGACCTTTCACGGCCACCCCGAGGTGGGGGCGCGCCTGTTCGACCGCGTCGCGCGCCGCCTCGGCTTCTCTCGCGAGCTGCGGCGCCAGGTGCGGTTCCTCGTGGCCAACCACCTGCGGGCAAATCAGTACGACAGCGGCTGGACCGACTCGGCGGTGCGGCGTTTCGACAAGGAGATGGGCGACGCGCTGCCGTGGCTCTTCGCCCTGTCTCGCGCTGACATCACCTCGGCCAGGCAGCACAAGCGGCGAGCTGCCCGGGCCAAGATGGAGGACCTGGCCCGGCGCGTGGAGGCCCTGCGGGAGATGGACGCCCGCGTGCCGCCGCTGCCCACTGGCCTGGGCAATGCCGTCATGAAACACTTCGACCTGCCGCCCAGCCGGCTCATCGGCGATCTGATGAAGCAGCTGAAGGCGGCGGTGGAGGCCGGCGAGCTGGAGGCGCAGCGGGAGCCGGAGCACTACCTGAAATACCTGGCGGAGAAGGGGCTCGTCGAGCAGTAGTCATGCTCGACTTCAGCTGACGCCGAGATCGGCGCCGGGGGCCGCCCGGGCTACTTGCAGGCTTCCTTGACGCCTGCCGAGCACGCCTTCTTGAAGGCGGCGCCGGCCTTGGCGGTGTTGCCCGCGGCCTTGTAGGCCTGGCCCAGGCGGAGCCAACCCTTGGTGTAGTCGGGGTTGTCCCGCACGGCGATGCGGATGCGCTTGATCACGTCGGCGTGCTTGCCCTCCTTGAGGGTGCACACGGCCCACTTGTCGTAGGCGCCGGTGTCGAAGGGGTTGGCCGTGAAGGCTTTGTGGTGCACCGAGCAGTCGACCTTGGGCGCCGGGGCCGGGGCCGGGGCAGGCGCTGGAGCCGGCTTGGCCACTGGCGCGGGCTTGGGCGCGGGGGCCGGGGCCGGGGCCGGAGCAGGCTTGGGCGCGGGGGCCGGAGCAGGGGCCGGGGCCGGCTTGGGCGCCGGGGTCACAGCCCCACCGCGCAGGGCGATGATGCGCTGGCTCGCCTTGTTCACCCACTCCTGCTGGCTCTTGCGCTTCTCCAGCTCCATGTACTGCTGGTAGGCCTCCACGGCGCCGGCGCGGTCGCCGAGGTCCTCGTAACAGAGGGCCAGGCCGTAGTGGGGATCGGGGTCCGACTTGTTCTTTTTGGCGTACAGCTTGTAGGCCTTGACCGCCTTCTTGCAGCGGCCCACCTTGCGCAGGCCCACGGCAAGATTGTACAAGGCGTCGGTGCGGCCCTTGTCCGCGCGCCAGACCTTCATGCTCCAGCGGATGACTTCCTTGTGCCGACCGCGCACGCGGAGGATGTCCATGTACCGCTGAAACACGTCCTGACGTGCCATGTTGGCGGTGAGGGCCTCCTTGCAGACCTGCACCGACTCGTCGGGGATCTTGCTGCTGGCCGGGGTTTGGAGACACTTGTTGGCTGCGGCACCGCAACCCGCCACGGCCACCATCAATACTGTAATAATCGCAACTCTCACGGTTTCACCTCGTGAACTGGATCCATAAAAGTGGGCGCAGTATACCGCTGATTCTCGGCAGTGGCGATATTTGGTTCCAAATACTGATATTCTGGCCGGCGACCTCTGGATCCAGCAGATGAGCGGAAAACCCATAGCCTCCGAATCGGCGGACCATCCCTTCGCCGTGTCGCCGCGCCTGGCCGTGGGGGTGCTGGTGGGGCTGGCCGCGCTGCTGGTTGGGCCGGGCTGGCTCCCGGGGCGCGCGCTGCTGCTCTGCGATCTGGTGACCTACTTCCCGTCGCTCTACGGTGCCCTGGGATCTGCCTGGGACCCCTATGTCCAGGCCGGCACGCCTCACCTGGCCAACCCCCAGGCGGGCTGGTTCTATCCCCCGGCGTGGTTGTTGGCCGTGGACTTCCTCGCGCTGCTGCCGTTGTACTGCTTCCTCCACTTCGCCCTGGCCGGCGTGGGGACCTGGGCCTGGTTGCGTGCCTCCATGGGGGACCGCATCGGGCCGCTGCTGGGCGGGGTGTGTTACGCCGCCTGCGGACCGACCTTCTCCCTGGCCCTGTTCCCGGACAAGCTGCCCGGCCACGCGGCGCTGCCCTGGGTGCTGCTCGGGCTGCACCTGCTGCTCTGCGGGCCGGCGACTCGCCGCTGGCAGGGGTGGCTGCTGGCCCCGGCGGCGGTGGCCCTCTGCTGGGTGGCCGGCTCCATGGAGGCAGTGATCATGGCGGCCGCGGCTGGCCCCCTGTGGGTGGCCCTGACCCCGGTCGGGCCGCTGTCGCTGCGGGGGATGGCGGGCCGGCTGGCTGGAGGCGCGGGGCTCGTGCTGGCGGGCACCGCCCTGGCCGCCTGCATCCTGGTGCCCTTCCTCTATTTATTACCCGAGCTGCACCGGGCGGCGCCCCTGAGCCTCGCCGAGGCCACACGCAGCTCCACCCACCCGGTGGACTGGCTCGGCTGGCTGGCGCCCAACGCCTTCTGGTCCGGCGAGGATCTGCAGTACCGCGTGGCGCAAGGGGCCGTGGCAAGCTCGCGCTGGCTGCGCACCATCTACGGCGGCGCCACGGCGCTGTTGTTGGTGCTGCTGGTGCCGTGGCGCGCCCGGAGCAGCTGGGTGGCGGCGGCGGGCGTGGCCGGCTTCGCCTTCCTGGCCCTGGGTGAGCAAAACCCCCTGCGCGACGTGATTCACGGCCTGCCCGGCCTCGGCGTGGTGCGCTACCCGGAGAAGTGGTGGCTCGGCACGGTGCCGTTTGTGGCCTGGCTCGTGGCCCGGGGCTGGGAGGCCCTGGAGCACCGGCCGCGCCCGCTGGGGCGGCGGCTGGCGGTGGCCGGGCTGCTGGCGGCTGGCCTGCCTGCCGCGACCCTGGCCCTGGCGCCCGCCGGTGGCACCGCGGCCCTGGCGGCCCGTGCCCTGGTGGGCGTGGCGCCCCTGCTGTTGGGGCTTGCCCTGGTGGCCTGGTTGCGGTCAGCCGGCGTCATGCGCGGGCGGGCAGCGGGGCTGGCGGTGGTGGCGCTGATCGGCCTCGACCTCTGCCTGGCGGCCTGGGCCTCGGTGCCCTTCGGCGACGCCGACGCGGCCCGCCGCATCCCCGCGGTGGTGCGGGCCATCACCGTGGACTACAAGAAGATGTGGCAGTACCCGCCCCGCGTCTGGGGCGAGACGCTGCACGTGAAGAACCGGGTGCCGAGCTTGCCGCCGGGGGAGCGGGCGCGCCAGATGCAGCGGGACCTGGCCCTGCCGAACCTGATCCAGCCTCACGGCGTGGCCTACATCGACGGCATGCGGGCCACCCGCCTGCGCCGGCAGGCGCAGTTTTCACGCCACCTGGACGACGTGCCGGCCTGGGCCCGGCGGGCGCTGCTGCGCGTGGTGGGCAACGACTACTGGGTCGTCTATGACCCGCGCGAGGCGCGGGAGCTGGTGCGGCAGGTCAAGCTGCGCCCCGTGCCCCCCGCCACCGACGCCCCCCGGCTGCCCGTGCTGCTGCTGGCCGAGCCGGCCCCCCTGGGGCGGCTGCGCCTGGTGCCGGGCAAGATCACGCTGCCCGACGAGCGCCGCGCCTGGCGGGCCATGATCACCACCAACGCCAAAAACGCCGTGGTGTTGGTGCGGGGGGATCCCGGCGTGGAGACCCTCGCTGCCCTGCCGACGGGCAGGGCCTCCGCCCCGGTGCGGCTCTCCTCCTTCAACCCCCTCGGCGACGGCAGCTGGGAGGCGCGCTGGAACACCAGGGTCCCGGCGGCGCTGGTGCTGCAGGAGGCCTGGAGCCAGGGCTGGGAGATGAGCCTCGACGGCGGCCCCTGGCGCCCGGCCGCCCGGGTGAACCACCTGCTGGTGGGCGCGCTGGCCCCGGCCGGCAAGCATCACGCCCGCCTGCGCTACCGAACCCCGGGCCTGGTCCGGGGCTGCGTCCTCTCCCTGGTCACCCTGGCCGGGCTGCTGCTGGTGGCTTTGAGGTTGAGGCGCAAAATGGAGTAGACTCCAGCGATCATCACAGGAGCGACCATGTCCCTCGATCTGACCATCCCGACCCTCGGTGAGCCCACGGTGCCCTCGCCGCTGAAGCTGTCCACCGTGCCGGACGACTTCATCGCCGACTTCACGCCGGACGACGCCACGGTGCTGTACCACTCCGACGGCCGGCAGCCGGAGCTCCGCTTCGAGGCGTCGGGGCCGCGGCAGGTCAACTACTTCCGCGGCGAGGACGTGCACGCCGGCGTGGTGACCTGCGGCGGGCTCTGCCCGGGTATGAACAACGTCATCCGGGGGCTGGTGATGCAGCTGTGGTACTCCTACGGCGTGCGGCGGATCCACGGCTTCCGCTACGGCTACGACGGGCTCTCCACCACGCCGTCCCACCCGGCCCTGGAGCTGTCCCCTGACCTGGTGCGAGACGTGCACCTGCAGGGCGGCACCTTCCTCGGCTCGTCCCGGGGCAACCCGCCGGTGGAGGAGATGGTGGACACCATCGTGCGCACGGGCATCAACGTCATGTTCATCATCGGGGGCGACGGCACCATG